>Ga0209473_1001805_pt1 | contig 11893 bp, 7 predicted proteins | sample GraSoiAngelo_133_FD_185890 | JGI IMG/M metagenome (GOLD analysis project Ga0209473, IMG submission 185890) | Grasslands soil microbial communities from the Angelo Coastal Reserve, California, USA - 14_0929_05_20cm (SPAdes) (version 2) | ecosystem: Environmental > Terrestrial > Soil > Grasslands ...
GACGGGATGCGGGATACGGGATGCGGGATGCGGGATACGGGATACGGGATGCGGGATACGGGATGCGAGATGCGTTACAGAACGTATTCCCGCATCCCGCATCCCGCATCTCGACTGTAGATTGGGAGTAAGATGACATCCAGGAGTCCATCCCGATTCGACAACTAATCGACATCCAGCCGCCCGTCGAGCGCGCGTTCCTGGTCGGCGCCCCGCGCAAGGGCTCCGTGGACGCGGCCCAGGTGGACGACCATCTCGACGAGCTCGGCCGGCTCGCCGACACGGCGGGCGCCGAGGTGGTGGGCAGGACCCACCAGCGTGTCGAAGCCCCCAGCCCCACGTTCTACCTCGGGCAGGGGAAGGTGGACGAGCTCAAGGCGATCCTCAAGGACACGGGCTCGACGCTGCTGTTGTTCGACGAGGCCCTGTCGCCGGTCCAGGGGTCGAGCCTGGAGAAAGCCCTCGCGGTGCGGGTGATGGACCGCACCGAGGTGATTCTCGATATCTTCGCGACGCGGGCGCGCTCGGCCGAGGCGAAGATGCAGGTGGAGCTGGCGCAGCTCGAGTACCTGCTCCCGCGCCTCACGCGGATGTGGACCCACCTCTCGCGCATCCGCGGCGGCATCGGGCTGCGCGGGCCGGGCGAGACCCAGCTCGAGACCGACCGGCGGGCCATCCGGCGCAAGATCTCCAATTTGAAGCGGCGGCTCGAGGAGGTCGCGCACCATCGCGCCAACCAGCGCCAGGGACGCCGCGACCTCCCCAGCGCCGCGCTGGTCGGCTACACCAACGCCGGGAAATCGAGTCTGCTGCGGGCGCTCTCCGGGGCCGAGGTCCTGGTCGAAGACCGGCTGTTCGCCACGCTCGATACGCTGACGCGCGAGATCGATGTGGGCGGGGGCTACCGCTTCCGCGTGACCGACACGGTGGGATTCATCCGCAAGCTGCCGCACCATCTGGTCGCGTCGTTCCGCGCCACGCTGGAGGAAGCGCGCGAGGCCGACCTGCTGCTGCACGTGATCGACGCGGGAGCCCAGAATTGGGAAGAGCAGGTCGACGTCGTGGATCGCGAATTGCGGATTGCGGATTGCGGATTGCGGATTGGCAATGAAGGAGTCGAGCGGCAGCGCGTGATCTACGTGTTCAACAAAGCGGATCTGCTCCCTGAGCCGGAAGTGTTTCTTGCCGGAGTACGGGAGCACTACCCGCACGCGGTCCTCGCGGCGTCGAATCCGCAATCCGCAATCCGCAATCCGCAATGGGGCGGCGTGGACGGGCTGCGGACCGTGCTCCGCACCTCCGCCCAGGCCCTCCGTCCCATCGCCCGGATCCGCGTCCCGCTGGGGGATGGCAAGCTGCTCGCCGCGCTGCACCGGGACTCCGAGGTGCTGGGCGAGCTGCAGGTGGACGGTGTCGTGGAGGTCACGGCGCGGGTGCAGGCGTGGATGCTGGGGAAACTGCGGCGCGACGGGGTCGGCGTGGAAATCGGGGACTAGTCGATCGCCGGCTCGTAGCGGCGCTGCGCGCGCGCGAGCGCCCACGGAAACACATAGCGGAACAGCCGTTCCCGCCGGCCCCGCTCGACCACCCGGCCGATGAGGGCGCGCGTGCGGGGCCAATGCCGGGGCGTGACCCGGGCGAGCGGCGCCACCAGACGGCCGCACAGGCGCCACAGCGCGTCGCTCGGGCGCCCGGCGGGGCCGTGCGCTTCGCCGGCACGCTCCGCCAGCCAGCTCGCGTACTCGGCGAGCGAGCCCGGCGTCAGGAATCCCTCGTCGAACAGCAGCACGGAAGCCGCCCGCTTCTCGACGCCGAAGCCGTGGCGCGGCAGGCCGGCCTCCTCGAGGATACGACGGCAGATCGGCCGGCTGTTGCCCGGCGGCCAGTCCCACCGCGCCATCTCGGGCGAGCGGCTGATGGCGTTGATGGCGGCCGCCTGCCGGATGCCGACGAACGGCAACGGGCAATGCAGGAACCCGATCCATAAGCGATACTCGGACAGCGACAGGCCCGACTGGTCTTTTCGGACGATGTCGCCGTTCCAGCGGTACGGCGCCCGGGACCATGCGCCGTCGCCGTGAAAGCCCGTGAGCAACACCCGTCCGGCGAGGCGGGACTCGGCGCCCTTCAGATACACATCTTCCCCCTTGGCGTCGGACGCGATGAAGGGCACCTCGGGGAAGGCATGCTGCCGCCACGCGTCGCGCTCGACGGCGTGCGTCGTCAGGCCGAGCCGGGCGGCGAGCTCCTGGCCCGAATCCGCCGCGCCGCCACGCGACCGGGTCACGGTGATCGCCTCGGACAGCCCGACCTCCCGTCCCAGGACGGCCGCGGTGGCCGAGTCGTACCCGGTGGAGATCGTGCCCAGGAAGGTGAACGGCCGGCGCCGCCGCCGGTCGGCCATGTTGTCGGCGAGGGACCGCAGCGACTGACTGAGAAACGTGCGGTACTGCCAAAAGGAGTCGAGGGTGCGCACCGCGGCCGGCTTGCTCACGCAGCGGAGACGACGACCGTCCCACTCGAGATTGCGGTAGTAGGTGAGACGCACCGCGCCACGGGTGGTGAGGAGCGACGGCCGGTATCGGGCCAACCCGTCACGAATGGTGCGAAAGTCTTCGAAGTAGCGCGGATAGAGCGGATCGACTCCCGCCCGGGCCGAGGCGAGCAGGCAGACGAGTGAGTTGGACAGCCACACGCCGTCGGGCAGCTCCAAGGCGTGCAGCCGATCGACGGTGGACGACGAGGACACGAACGTGACGCGGTCCCCGCGGACGCGGGCTCCGGATCCGAACACGACGTCGCTCTTGTCGAAGTCGGCGGCTTCGTACTCTCCGGTCCACGCCGCCTCGCAGAACCAATCGTGCGCGACCTCCACGCGCTCGCCGTGCAGCACTTCGATCTCCCGGTCGGAGGCGGTGCAGCGGGCCAGCCACGCGAGCGGCGGCCAGTGAGCGACCCGAGTATAGCGGAGGCGCAGGGGGGGCGGTGGGGGCATCGCGCCGGCGCGCGCTAGCGGGTGAGCGCCAGGGTGGCGTGGTCGCGCGGCCGCCCGCCCAGGCGCAGCAGATGGTGCGCCACGCCCTGCAGGAACCCGAGCCCGTAACTCGCATGAATCGCCACAAAGATGAAAGGCAGGGTGAGGGCGCACAGCACGCCCTGTTTCCGAGCCGTGGCGAGCCCGCACCCGACCGCCAGGACCGCGTAGGCCAGGCCCATCGTTGCGAACGCCAGCTGGGCCAGGGGAAACCAGCTGCTCAGCGCGGCGGTGCCGGCCAGGGCGAGCACGAAGCACGACGGCACGAGCTGGCGCAGCGTCTTCACGCGGCCGACCTTGCGCGCGACGAGCGGCTTGAAGTAGCCGTACTGATACCACATGCGCGCGACCTGACGGATGGATCCCCGGGCATAGTAGTAGGCGACGAGCCCCGGCTCGAGCAGCACGCGCCCCCCGTGCTGGGCGAGTCTGAAGTTGAACTCGTCGTCCTGGTTGCGCGGCAACTCTTCGTCGAACATGCCGACCCGGTCGAATACGCCGCGCTGGAAGCACCCGAACGGCACCGTGTCGACCCAGCAGCGCTCGCGGCTGCCGATGCGGAAGCGGGAATTGCCGACCCCGAACGGATGCGACAGCGCGACGGCGATGGCCCGCGCCACCGCGTGGCCGTCCGCCGGGCGCGTCACGATCACCGGGCCGACATTGTCGGCGCCGGTTTCCTGCTGCGCGGCCACCGACCGGGCGATGTAATCCGGCGGATACACGACGTGGGCGTCCATCCGCACGATGACGTCGCCTCGCGCCGCCCGGATGCCGGCGTTGAGCCCGGCGGGCGTGATGTGGCTCGGGTTGTCGATCAACCGCACGGCCGGATGGCGTTTCGCGTAGGCGGCGACGATGGACCGCGTGCGGTCCTCGCTCATCCCGTCCACGATCAGCACCTCCAGCCGGTCGGCCGGATACGTGGTGGCGAGAATGGAATCGAGGCAGGCGGCGACATACCGCTCCTCGTTCAGACACGGTACCACGACGGAGATGAAAGGCTGCGTCATGTGCCGTTCCAGGCCATGTCGGCGACGATGGCGCGGACTTTTCCGGCGGCCGTCCGCGGCAGCTCCGCCACGGGCTCGAGCACGACCTCGACGTCGCCCAGGCGGTCGCGGACCCGGGCGGCCAGCGTCCGGCCCGCGGCCTCGGTAAACGCGGGTGCGGGGACGAAGCGGACACGGATGCGTCGCACCGACTCCTGGACGAGCTGGCCCTGGCGCACCGGCAGCCCGTACAAGACGGGGTTCATCCAGAAGATGCGGCGCCCATCCGACGTGACGAGCAGCTCGCTGCTGCGTCCCTCGATGGCGTCGATCAGGGGCAGCGTCCGCCCGCACGGGCACGTGCCGGGCGGCGCGAGGCGGCCGCGGTCGCCCAGCCGGTATCGGATCAACGGCATGGCATCGTTGATGAGGCCCGTGCAGATGAATTCGTCGTCCCGCGCCTCGATCACGCCGACTTCGGGCCACAGGTGGAGGCGCCCGGCTTCGCACTCGCTCGCCGCCGCTACGTTCTCGGTCATGCCGTACGTCTCGCGCACCGGGCAGCCGAACGCCGCGCCGATCGCCGCCCGCTGATCCTCGCCGAGCGGCTCCGCGCTGGTCACCACGACCTTCATGCGCAGGTCCACCCGCCCCGCACGCAGCACCTCATGGGCGAGGGCCACGAGCGAGGAGGTGTACCCGGTGAGGCACACGACGCGGTACCGTACCAGCGCATCGAGGTAGTGGGGGACGAGCTCGGGCGCGAGGTGAAAGGTCGACATGTAGAGCTCGCGCCCCGCCGCATTCCATACCCAGAACGGGGGCCGGCGCTGCGCGAACGGGACCACGAGCCGCCCGCCCAGGCGGGCCGTGCGGTCGCCGGGGAGCACGCCGTACCAGCGCCGCGCGCGCGCCGCTGCGAGCGCGTACAACGCGCGCAACGTGTCGCGGCTCTTTCCGATGGAGAGCGGGAGCCCGGCCGTGCCGCTCGTGTGCTCCCGCAGCAGGTCGCGCCCGGCGCGGTCGTCCGCGAGAAACGCCCCGGGGCGTTCGCGCAATGTCTGCTTTTCCAGAATGGGCCAGTTCTCGAGCAGCCCCCACGAGGCGCGATCGCCGGCGCGGCGCCGGGCCCGCCACGCCTCCCGGTAGTACGGCACGCGCGTCGCCGCGCGCTCGAGCAGAGCACCCAGCCGCTCATCTCGCCAGGCGTTCCACTGCTCGGGCGTCCAGCGCTCGCGCGCCAGCGCGTCTTCGACCAGGCACGCGAAGTCCGCTCCGTAGCGCCACGCGCGAAGGTAAAAGCCCCCCAGCGTCGCCGCGGCCGACCGGGCCGGAGCCGGCAGGCGATGATACAGCCGCAGCAGCGTGTCGCTCACCACGTGCGCGCCTGAGTGAGCCGGGTGCCGACTACGGCGAATGGCCAGAGACTGAGTCGCAGCGCCGTGCTCCACTCGGCCTGCCCGAGCGAGCGACCGAGCTGGGAGCCGTGCAGCCGGCCGGTCACGCGCACGGCGGGGAAGCGGAATCCGGCTTCGCGCAGGGTGGCGTGGCCCCAACCACCGAGCGTGAGCGTAGGGCGCAGCTCCACGGGCAACAGCGGCCGTCCCACGAGCCGTGCGTGCGCTTCGTCCACGTAGTGGAGGTAGCAGCTCAGGCCGTCCCAGGCCCCATGGGCCCGGGCCGTCGCGAGCACGCGGTCCCAATCGAGGCGCGGGCGGCGCACGATCGCGATGGTCTGGAGCACGTCGCACAGATGGAACGAGCGCCGCCCCGCCACCTTCTCCATGCCCTGCAGCACCAGCTGATCCTCGGGCGCCGGCACGGATAGCTCGGTTCCGCCGATCACCTGGCGCTGCCCGTGACGGGCAAGGGTGCGAGCGAACGCGACGTGCTGGCCGGCGGGGCCCACGCGACCGTGATGGATGTCCACCACGAGACCGGGCGCGATCGCTCCGATCACCGTGTAGACGGTGCTGCCCGACAGCCGGTTGGCGAGGGAAGGGCGCTCCCGCCTCACGGGAATCCCCTCGAGCACGAGGCGGTCGATCTCCACGTCCGGCGTAAAGAGGAACAGATCGAGATCGTCGCCCACGTCGGGATGGCGCTGCGGGAACTTCGGCGCCGATGCGGTGCCGGATGCCGGCGGCGTGCACGTGACGCAGCACGTCGAGGGTCGCGCGCCCGCGGTCGCGCTCCCGCTCGGCCGCCGCCGCGAACCCGGCCGGCACGGGAACCCCGAGGTCGGCCAGCCGATCGGCGACGCGCACCAGGACGGCGTGTCGCTCCGCCAGGCGGGCCAGGAGCGGCCAGTCGGGTTGCTCGAGCGCGGGCCCCCCGCCCGCAGCATCGTCGAGCAGCAACTCGAGGATGAAGCGCGCGTGGCGCTCTTCGTGGGTGAGGGAATTCCGCGGCACGGTCATCCTGGGTGCGCGGACAGGGCGGGGGCGACGCCCGACGGCTCCGGGGGCGGGGCGTCGGGTGGCGGGCGGCGGAGCAGGTCCGCCAGGCGCGCGCCGTTCGGCACCATGTCGAACTGCTGCTCGGTGCGGTGGCGGGCGCGGTCGGCGATGCCGCGCCGCAGTCCGGCATCGCCCAGCAGCGTCGCGATCGCGTCGGCGAGGGCGGCGACGTCCCGCGGCGGCACCAGCACGCCGCACCCGCCGTCCAACGCCTCCGGAATGCCGGCGACGCGCGAAGCGATTACCGGTGTGCCGAGCGCCATGGCCTCGCGCACCACGTTGGGCAGGCCGTCGCCCAGGCCGTCGGAGGGGTGGACGAGCAGGGTGGCCCGGCTCATGGCGGCGCGGACCTCATCGAACCTGACCCAGCCGCGGAACGCTACCCGGTCGCCGATGCGGAGCCGGTGCACGAGTCGTTCGAGCGCGCGGCGCTCCGCGCCGTCGCCCACGATCTCGAGCTCGACGGTCGAGCCGCGACTCGCGAGCAGCGCTACGGCGCGCAGCAGATACGCGAACCCTTTGTCACGGGCGAGACGACCGACGGCGATCAGCTTCCCGGCGGGGCGACCCTCGGGGCGGTACGGAAAGACCGGCAGGTCCAATCCGTGGTAGCACACGTGGATCTTGGGAGCGAGGCGATGGGCCAGGTCGCGATAGCGCTCCAGCATGAACGAGCGGTTGAACTCGCAACACGTGATGACGTTGTCGGCGTACTCGAGCTTCTGGCGCAGGTAGGCGGGCCGGAAGTAGAGATCCGTGCCGGCGTGCAGCCAGAGCGAGAAGGGGACGCGCCGCCGCAGCAAGCGGTGGAACAGGTAGGCGCAGGTGCCCGCGTAATTGCCCCAATAGGCCAGCACGTGGTCGTAGCGATCCGCGTAGCGCCCGGCGGCGGCCCAGGCCTTGGGCAGTACGTACGCCGTCTTCGCCAGCGAAACCGGCCCGTAGCGGAGCGCCGCCGCGCTCACCGCCCCCGCGTCGCGCAGGAATCGGCCGAAGCCGCGACGCGGCCCGGCCATCACCCGACCAAGACTGTGGGCGAATCCCAGATGATGAACGCGATCGCGCGGCAGTACGGCGGCATCGAGCAGCGGCTGGGCGTAGCGCCACATGCCCTGGTCGAGAGGGTAGATCGGGAACACGTCGATCTCGACGCCCGCCTCGAGCAGGGATCGCATGTCGCGCTCGAAGAACGTGGCCACGCGCGCCGGATATTTGCTCGTGAAAACCGCCAGTTTCACCATGAGCTCCCCGCCATTGCGCCCCAATGCTGAGCAGGACCCATGCGGGCGGGCAGTCGAGGTTAATACCATGAGCGCTATACGCTTACGGGCAATGACGTGACCGCGGGCTGGGGGCCATGTGGCAGAGGCGTTACAGCTGCGCGGGCCCCCCGATACGGGGTCCACCTCGCCCAGTTGCCGAAAGTACTGGTCACCCGATTTCGGGTGCCGTTCGGGCTGTCGCCATACTGCCGCGGTGGAGCATGACCTAGGTCACGGATTCGCGCCGCCGGGTGGTCTTAGTTTCGGCCCTCGCACGCTGCTCAGAGCAAAGCCGTCGAAAGGCGGTGACGCAGAGCCACGGGGCTAACGCGGTTCCTTCCGCTACGCTCGCCGGGCCGCCAGCGATCCCGACACGGGTCGACGTTGGCGGACCCGGTCTTTTTTTCCAGAAGCGGGAGGGCGTGCCATGACATTCATGCACAAGCTGGCGAGCCGGTTGGCGCGCCTAAAAGCACTGACGGCCTGGGCGGCCGCGCTGACGGTCGCCTTCGTGTTCGCGTGCGAAAAACCGGTTGCACTCACCGGTCCAGGATCGAACATCGCGCAGTTCGTCGTCTCCCCAAAGAACGTGACGCTCCAGCCGAACCAGACCGAGGACTTCGTTGCGGTCGGCCTTACGGCTACGGGGGACAGCGCCGACGTGTCCGTGACCTGGACCGCGACGGGCGGGAGTGTCACCGGCAGCAGCAACGGCAAGCTCCATTACGGCCACTACCAGAACGACCGCTGCGGCTCGTTCCAGGTCGTGGCGACGAGCAACCCCGGCAACATGTCCGACAACGCGAACGTCACCGTCACCGGCTGCACCGTTGCGGTCGCGTCGGTGAGCGTGACGCCGCCTTCGGCCACGGTGCTGGCGGGGCAGTCGGTGCAGCTGACAGCGACGCCCAAGGACGCGAACGGCAACGCCCTGTCGGGGCGCACCGTCACGTGGTCGAGCAGCAACCCGTCGGTCGCCGTCGCGGACGTGAACGGGAAGGTGACGGGTGTCGCGCCGGGATCGGCTACGATCACGGCGACGAGCGAGGGCAAGAGCGGGACCGCGACGATCACGGTGACGAACGTGCCCGTGGCGTCGGTCACGGTCACGCCGGCCTCGGCGAGCGTCGCGGCGGGTCAGACGGTGCAGCTCACGGCCACCGCCAAGGACGCCAACGGCAATACGTTGTCGGGCCGGGTCGTGACGTGGAGCAGCAGCAGTGCGTCGGTCGCGACGGTCACCGGCAGCGGGCTGGTCACGGGAGTCACAGCGGGCTCGGCGACGATCACGGCGACGAGTGAAGGGCAGAGCGGTACGTCGACCATTACGGTGACCGGTCCGGCCCCGGGCTGCATCACCAGCACCACCGGGTTCCAGAACACCGCATTCGCTTCGCAGAACGGGTCGTTCACGGCGACCTTCGACGCGACGCCCAACGGCAGCGGGCTGGACGCCGCGACGGGCCTGTCGCAGGGCGCCGCGGCCGCGTACAGCGACATGGCGGTCATCGTGCGGTTCAACGCGGGCGGCACGATCGATGCCCGGAACGGCGGGGCGTACGCCGCCGCGAACAGCATCGGCTACACGCCGGGGACGAGCTACCACTTCCGCCTGGTGGTCGATGTGTCCAGTCACACGTACTCGGCGTACGTGACGCCGGCGGGGAGCGCCGAGCAGACGATCGGGACGGGCTTCGCCTTCCGGACGGAGCAGAGCGGCGTGACGTCGCTCGCGAACTGGACGCTGACCGCGGTCACGCCCAGCCACACCGTGTGCAACTTCGCGATCGCCGGCAGTCAACCGCCGGCGCCCGTCGCGAGCGTCATCGTGACGCCGGGGTCGGCGACGGTGAACGAGGGCCAGGCGCTGCAGCTCACGGCGACGCCGAAGGACGCGAACGGCAACACGCTCGTCGGCCGGTCGATCATCTGGTCGAGCAGCAACACGGCGGCCGCGACGGTCAACGGCAGTGGGCGCGTCACGGGAGTCGCGGCCGGGTCGGCGACGATCACGGCCACGAGTGAAGGGAAGAGCGGGACGTCGGCCATCACGGTCGTGCACATGCCTGTCGCCTCGGTAACGGTGGCGCCCGCATCGGCCACGGTCCCGGCGGGGGGCAGCGTGCAGCTCACGGCCACGCCCAAGGACGCGAACGGCAATACGCTGGCGGGTCGGACCGTCACCTGGCAGAGCAGCAACACGGCGGCCGCGACCGTCAACGGCAGCGGGCTCGTCACGGGAGTCGCGGCAGGCTCGGCGACGATCACGGCGACGAGTGAAGGACAGAGCGGCACGTCGACGATCACGGTGACGCCTCCGGGCACGTCGCAGTTCGGGCACGTGTTCATCGTGACCGAAGAGAACACCGACTATGTCGACGTGACCAGTTCGTCGATGCCGTACCTGATGGGCCTGGCGAACCAGTACGGGCTGGCGACGCAGTACTACGCCAACACGCACCCGTCGATCGGGAACTACTTCGAGCTGGCGACGGGTCAGGTCCTCACGAACGACGATGGCTCGTCCACGATCCAGAACGTGCCGAACATCGTGCGCAGTCTGTTGGCCGCGGGCAAGACGTGGAAGTCCTACGCCGAGAGTATTCCGAATGCGTGCTATCTCGGCGGCGATACGGGAGACTATGCCCGCAAGCACAACGTGTTCGCGCTCCTGTCGGACGTGGCGAACGACCCGAGTCAGGCCTGCAACATCGTGCCCTTCACCCAATTCGCGACGGACCTGGCGAGCGGCACGCTGCCCACGTTCTCGAACATCGTGCCCAACCTGTGCAACGATGCCCACGACTGCTCGCTGGGTACGGCGGACAGCTGGCTCCAGGCGAACATCGCGCCGCTGCTCGCGAGCCCGATGTTCCAGCGGGACGGTCTCTTGATCGTCGTGTTCGACGAGGCGGGTGGTGACAGCCAGCTGGGCGGCGGCCGGATCTTCTGGGCGGCCATCAGTCCCAAGGCGAAGCGGGGCTACCAGTCCACGACCACGTATCAGCATCCCAGCACGCTGCGGCTGATTCTCAAAGGACTTGGCATCAACTCGTTCCCCGGAGCTGCGGCTACCGCGCCGGACATGAGCGAGTTCTTCAATCCTTAAGGGTGGGGGGGATGACGACCATGGCGTTCAAACACAAGCTGTCGCGGCGGCTGGCGCTCTTGAAGGACCGCCGGGCCGTGTGCCTGGCGGTGGTGCTCGCCGCCGCGGTGGCGAACTGCGAGCGCCCCGTCGCCACCGGCGTGGCCGACGGTCTGGCCCAGCTGGTGGTCTTCCCCCCGACGGTCAACGTGGTGGAAAACCAATCCGCCGACTTCGCCGCGTTCGGGTTGACGAGCGCGGGTGACACCATGGCGGTAGCGGTGAACTGGAGTGTCACGGGGGGCGGCACCATCACCGACTCGACCACCAGCAAAGGCATGCACTACGGCCATTACAAGGCGGGTGGTCAGGCGGGCCGATACCAGGTCGTCGCCACCGACCCTGCGAGTGGCCTGTCCGATTCGGCGACGGCCGTCGTGACCGCGACGGCGGTGCCGGTGGCCCAGGTCTCGGTGCTCCCGACGAGCGCCACGGCGTCCGTGGGCAGCACCGTGCAGTTCGTCGCGATTCCGCTCGACTCCACGGGCACCGCGCTGGGTGGCCGGGCGATCACCTGGGCGAGCTCCAACAGCTCCGTGGCGAGCGTGGACGGCAGCGGACTGGCGACGGGCGTGACAGCCGGGTCGGCGACGATCACGGCGACGAGCGAAGGGCACAGCGGCTCCGCCGCCTTCATCGTCAGCGCCGTCACCGTACCGGTGGCAGCGGTGACGGTGAGCCCGGCATCCGCCTCCGTCACCGCCGGACAGACGGTCCAGCTGACGGCCACGCCCAAGGACGCGAACGGCAATACGCTCACGGGCCGGACGATCACTTGGACGAGCAGCAATACGTCCGTCGCCACGGTCAGCTCGAGCGGGCTCGTGAGCGGGGTGGTGGCAGGCTCGGCGACCATCACGGCCACGGCCGAAGGCAAGAGCGGCACGTCGGCGATCACCGTCACCGCCGTGACCGTGCCGGTGGCAACGGTGACGGTGAGCCCGGCCTCCGCCTCGGTCCCCGCGGGGCAGACGGTCCAGCTGAGCGCGACCCCGAAA
>Ga0209473_1001807_pt1 | contig 11887 bp, 10 predicted proteins | sample GraSoiAngelo_133_FD_185890 | JGI IMG/M metagenome (GOLD analysis project Ga0209473, IMG submission 185890) | Grasslands soil microbial communities from the Angelo Coastal Reserve, California, USA - 14_0929_05_20cm (SPAdes) (version 2) | ecosystem: Environmental > Terrestrial > Soil > Grasslands ...
CCGTCTTTCTCGAGGAAAGTGAACGGGTCGACGGACCAGTCCGCCCGCCGTGCCGGCACCACATCCAGGTGCGCGAAGACGATGATCGGACGCCCCTCCCCGCCCACCCCGGTGCCGCGGTAGCGCGCCACGAGGTTGCCGTGCTTCGCATCGGGGCCGAGCAGCACGCGCACGTCGGCCGCCGGGAATCCGGCGGCGAGGAGCCGTTGCGCCATGGCGCGGGCGGCGCGCGGCGTGTTCCCCAGCGAGTCGGTCGTATTGATCTCGATCAGCTCGCGGAAGATGCCGCGCGCCAGCTGGCTGTCGGGGGGCGTGCGCCGCGATTGCGCGGCCGCCGGGCCGGGAACCGCAACCGCCGCCACGAGAAGCGCCCACAGCAGGACCCGCGGTGGATTCATCTGACCCTCGCGATCGCATCGATCTCCACGCGCACCGCCTTCGGCAACGCCGCGGCCTGGATGGTGGAGCGTGCCGGCTTGTGCGTCCTGAAATACTTCGCGTACACCTCGTTCATCGCCGAAAAATCGGCCATGTCCACGAGATACACGGTCGTCTTCACGACCAGGTCGAATCCGGACCCCGCGGCTTTGAGGATCGCCCCGAGGTTCTTGAGCATCTGCTCGGCCTGCTCCGCCGTGGTCTTGCCCACGATGCCGCCGGTTTTGGGATCGAGCGCAATTTGCCCGGCCGTATACACTATTCCCTCGACCACCACCGCCTGGCTGTAGGGGCCAATGGCCGTCGGGGCGCCTTCCGTCACGACGATTCCCAGGGGCTTCGCGGCCATTAGAAGAGTCCCTCGATCGTTCCGTCCGGGTGCACGCGGATCCTTTCGGCCGCGGGTGTCTTCGACAACCCCGGCATGGTCATGATGTCGCCCGCCAGGGCCACGACGAACCCCGCGCCCGCCGAGGGCAGGATGTCCCGGACCTGAAGCGTGAATCCGCTCGGCGCGCCCAGCTTGGTCGGGTCGTCCGAGAACGAGTATTGCGTCTTCGCCATGCACACCGGTGTCTCGCCCAGCCCCATCGCGGGCAGCTGCTCGAGCGCTCGCTCCGCGGCGGGGGCAAAGGCCACGGCCCCGGCCCCGTAGATCTCCTTCGCGATCGTCTCGATCTTCTCCCGGATCGGCCGTTTCTCGTCGTACAGAGGCTTGAACTTCGCCGTGCGAGCCTCCAATAGCTTGAGCACCGCTTCGGCCACCGCCACACCGCCCTCTCCGCCCTTCTCCCACACCTCGCACAGCTCGACTCCCACACCCTCCGCGGCGCACTCGACCCGCACCGCGTCGAGCTCGGCGTCGCTGTCCGTGAGGAACCGATTGAGGGCCACGACCACCGGGACGCCGAATTGCTTCACGTTCCGGATGTGGCGGCGCACGTTCGCCGCGCCCCGCTTCACGGCGTCGACGTCGGCCTTGCCGAGCGCATCCTTCTTGACGCCGCCATGCATCTTGAGCGCCCGCACGGTGGCGACCACGATCGCGGCCTCGGGGACGAGGCCGGCCATGCGGCACTTGATGTCGAAGAACTTTTCGGCGCCCAAGTCGGCGCCGAAGCCCGCCTCGGTGAGGACCACGTCGCACAGCGCGAGGGCGAGCCTGGTCGCCACCACCGAGTTGCAGCCGTGGGCGATGTTCCCGAACGGCCCGCAGTGGATGAACGCCGGTCCGCCTTCGAGCGTTTGCACCAGGTTGGGATTGATCGCGTCCTTGAGCAGCAGCGTCATGGCACCCTGGGCCTTCAGGTCGCTCGCGCGCACCGGCTGCTTGTCGGACGTGAGCCCCACGATGATACGCGCGAGACGCTGCTCCAGGTCCTCGATCCCCGTCGCCAGCGCCATGATGGCCATGATCTCCGAGCCCGGGATGATCACGAACCGCTCCTCGCGGGCGGGGCCGGCGTTCAGCCCTCCGAGCCCCACGATGACGTTGCGCAGGGCGCGATCGTTCATGTCGATCGTGCGGGGCCAAGTGATGCGGCGGGTGTCGAGACCGAGCGCGTTGCCGTGATGCAAATGCGCATCCAACATCGCCGACAGCAGGTTGTGGGCGCTCGCGATCGCGTGGAAGTCGCCCGTGAAGTGCAGGTTGATGTCTTCCATCGGGACGACCTGGGCGTACCCGCCGCCGGCGGCTCCACCCTTCACGCCGAAGACCGGTCCGAGCGACGGCTCGCGGATGCAGAGCGCGGCGTTCTTCCCGATCTTTCGGAGCGCCTGCGTCACCCCCACGGTCACCGTGGACTTGCCCTCGCCCGCGGGCGTGGGGTTGATCCCGGTGACCAGCACCAGCCGTCCTTTGAGCTTGCGGTGCGCCACGGCGGAGAGCCGCACCTTCGCCTTGTACTTGCCGTACAGCTCGATCTCCTCGTCGTCGAGCCCCAGCTCGGCGGCGATGTCGGCGACCGGGCGCAGCTCGGCCGCCTGAGCGATCGCGATGTCGGTGGGTACCTTGGCCGTCGTAGTCACGGATGCTCTCGGCTAGAGGGTCGTCGCGAGCCGCGCTCCGAAGAGCCGGCGCGCGTTGTCCGTGGTGCGTTGGCCGATGGCTGCGACCGACTCTCCCCGGGCGCGCGCGAGCGCCTCGGCCACGGCGCGCACGAAGGCCGGCTCGTTGCGCTTCCCGCGATGGGGCACGGGAGCAAGATACGGGCCGTCTGTCTCGACCAGCAGACGGTCGGGCGGGCAGGCGGTGAGACGGTCGGTCATCGCCCAGTTCTTGAAAGTGATCATGCCGCTGAAGGAAAAGTACGCCGCGATCGCCATCCCCGCCTCGAATACCCCCGGCCCCGAGCTGAACGAGTGCAGCACGACCGGCGTATCCGCCCCCCGGAGCATCGCCGCGACGTCGTCGTCGGCCTCGCGCGCGTGCACGACGACCGGCTTCCGCACCTCGCGGGCGAGGGTGAGCTGGGCCTCGAAGGCGCGACGTTGCGCGTCCCGCGGCGAGTGGTCGTAATGGTAATCGAGCCCGGTTTCCCCGAGCGCCACCACTTCGGGTAGGGCGAGCAGGTCTCTCAGGCGGGCGGCGGCCGCGGCCGACCAGTGCCGCGCCTCATGGGGGTGGATGCCGGCCGTGGCGGAAAGGCCGGCGTGAGCCTGGGCGAGGACTACCGCCCGCTCGCTCTCGGGCAGGGTGGCGCCGATGACCACGACGTGGCCGACGCCGGCCTCCCGTGCGCGCGCGAGGACGGCCTCGCGGTCGGGGTCGAACGCCGCATCGCCCAGATGGCAGTGGGCGTCGACCAGCCCCGTCACACGGCCGCTTTGGAGCGGACCCCGGAACCGCCCCCGCCCCCAGGTGCCGCGGGAGGCGGGTTGAGCGGGACGGATCCTGGGGGCCGGAGCACCCGGGCGCCACGCGCGTCCTCACCCGGCCAGCGCTTCTCGATGTACATCAGGAGCGGAGCCGCGATGTAGATCGACGAGAACGTGCCCGTGAAAATCGCGAAGGTCATCACCAGCGCGAACGGCCGCAGCACCTCGCCCGCGAGCAGCACGAGCGCGATGGTGGTCGCCATGGTGGTTCCGTGCGTCAGCACCGAGCGCGGCAGCGTTTCGTTGATCGAGAGGTTCAGGATCTCGTACAGGTTCTGGCGCCGGAACTTGTGCAGGTTCTCGCGAACGCGGTCGAAGATGATGATCGTGTCGTTGAGCGAGTAGCCGACCATGGTCAGGACCGCGCCCACAACCACGAGACTCACCTCGAGGTCGAGATAGCGGATGAACGCGATCGTGGTGAGGATGTCGTGGAACGTCGCGAGCACGGCGGCGAGCCCGAAGCGCCACTCGAAGCGGAACGCGAGGTAGACCAGGGTGACGATGAACGAGAAAAAGATCGCCAGGAACGCCTTGCCTTGGAGCTCGCGGCCCACCTTCGGCCCGACCGCCTCGGTGCGGACGATGGTGTAGTGCTCGGGCCCGGATCCCAGACTCCGTGCCAGCGCGGAGTCCACTGCGGCGGCCGTCGCCTCTGTCGACCCCTCGGCGACACCTTCTTTGGCGATACGCGCCTGGATCTTGTATTCGGTAGGCCCGCCGAACTGCTGGATCTCCGCGTCGCGAATCCCCGCCGCGTCGAGGGCGCTTCGGATCCGCTCGGTGCCGACTGCTTCCTTCGTTTGCACTTGAATGAGCGTGCCGCCGGTGAACTCGATCGAGTAATTCAGCCCATGCACGAGGAACAGCGCGAATCCGGGGATGATGATCGCCGCGGTGAGCCCGTAGGCCCAGCGGCGCCACTTGATGAAGTCGTAATTGGCGTTGGCGAAGAGTCGGATCATCTCAGACGCTCAGGGTGGCCATGTCCGGCCGGCGGTCGAGCCAGATCATGTAGAAGGTCCGGACCACGAACACGGCGGTGACAAACGACGCGAGGATCCCGATGATCAGCGTGATGGCGAAGCCCTGCACCGGCCCGGTCCCGACGAGCCACAGGATGAACGCGGTCAGGAGGGTGCTCACGTTCGAGTCGATGATGGCGCTCATGGCGTGCTTGAAGCCCTCGTCCACCGCAGTGCGCACCAGCTTCCCGTGCTGCAACTCCTCGCGGATGCGCTCGAAGATCAGCACGTTGGCGTCCACCGCGATGCCGACCGACAGCACCAGGCCGGCGAGTCCGGGCAGGGTGAGCGTGAACCCGAAGCCCGCCAGCCCTCCGAGCGTGAAGACCACGTACAAGACCAGGGCCGCCACGGCCAAGAGACCCGAGACCCGGTAGTAGACCACCATGATCAGCACGACGAGGGCGACCCCGACGATCCCCGCATGGATGCCGTCCCGGATCGAGTCCTGGCCGAGCGACGGTCCGATGGTACGCTCTTCGATGATCGTGAGGGGGGCGGGGAGCGCGCCGGCCTTGAGCACCAGCGCCAGGTCCTGAGCGTCCTGCAGCGGCTTCGCCCCCAGCTCGATCTGGCCGCGTTGACCGATCTGGCTCTTGATGATGGGGGGCTGGCCCTGCACCCGACCGTCGAGGATGATCGCCATGTAGTCGTTGACGTGACGGCCGGTTTCGCGCTCGAAGATCCGCCCGCCGGCACGCGACAGCGTGAAGTTCACCACCGACTGGTTCGTGAGCGGGTCGCGCGTGGCTTTCGCGTCCTGGAGATACTCACCCGTGATGATCGGCCGGTCCTCCCCGGCGTACAACGTCCGGTAGCTCCGGCCGGCGCGCGACAACACTTCCGTGCCCCACCTGAGCTCCAACCCTCGCGGGATGAGCCGCTGCACGTCGGGCCGCGCCAGCAGACTCTCGGCCACCGGCACCTGCTCTTCCGGCACGAGATACTCACCGGGCAGCTGGCCCTGGAACAGGAGCGACGAAAGGGGGCCCGGAGCGTTCAGGTCGGTCGTGTCCTTCGCCGCCGCCTTGCCTTTCTGCGCCTTGCCCTTCGCCTTCGCGGTGTCCGTCCCGAACAGCTGCGTGACGCTCGCCGCGGCCGCCCCCTGGCCGGGCGCCCGCACCCCGGCCAGGGGGCGGGCCTTGTCGATCTCGGGCAGCGCGTCGCGGAACAGGTTCTTCATGTCGGTGATGCGAAACTCGAGAAAGGCCGTGCGCTGGATGATGCTCTTGGCTCGGGCCGGGTCCTTTTCGCCCGCCAGCTCGACGATGAGGCGACAGCGTCCCTGGATCTGCACGACGGGCTCGGTCGTGCCGAACTCGTCGATCCGCGTGCGTACCACCTTCTCGGCGAGCTGGATGGCGGTGGCACAGTCGGGCACGGGACCCTTCGACTGGTCCACTTCGAGCGCCAGATGAATCCCGCCTTGCAGATCGAGCCCGAGATTGATGGGGACGCGCCGGATCGTGGTGTCCTTCATGCGCCCGGTCGTCGCGTCGCGCACCCGCTGCGTGACGTTGGTGGGAATCAGCTGCCACACCGCGATCGCCAGTAGGATGCCGATGGCGATGAGTCGTGAGCGGATCGTACGCATAGGAGTCTCTACCCCTTGAGGACCGCGCGCGCCGCGATCGCGTCGCGCTCGATCTGGTCCACCAGCGCCTGACGCGACGGGAAGGTCTGGGTATCCCGCAGCCGGCGCGCCCACGCCACCGTCACCGTCGCACCGTACACATCACCGGTGAAATCGAACAGATGAATCTCGAGGCCGCGCGCGTGCACGCCGAACGTGGGCCGCGCGCCCTGGTTCATCATCCCATCGTACCGCTTGCCGTCGATCTCGACCCGCACGGCATATACGCCATCCGGCGGCAGCAGCTTGCGCGGATCGGGCGACGTGAGGTTGATCGTCGGCACCCCGATCGTCCGGCCCCGCCCCGCGCCCCGCTCCACCACGGCCCGCAGGCTGTACGGGCGACCCAGCCCGCGCTCGGCCGACGCCAGGTCGCCGTGCGCCACGGCGGTCCGGATGAGCGACGACGAGATCGCCTGCCCGTCGTCCGTCACGGCCGGGACGACGTCCATGACAAACCCGTCCTCGCGCGCCAACCGCCGCACCATCTCCACGTCGCCCGCGCGCCCGCGCCCGAACCCATGGTCGTACCCCAGAACCAGCTCCTGCATCCTGAAGCGCGCCCGCAGCACGTCGCGCACGAACGCCTCGGGAGCGAGCCGCGCCAGCTCCCGCGTGAACGCCACCACCTCGACCCGCTCGATGCCGAGCGCCGCCGCCAGCACGCGCTTCTCGTCGGACAACGTGAGCAGCCGAGGCGCGGCGCTCGGGTTCACGACCTCGAGCGGGTGCGGGTCGAACGTCACGAGCAGGCTCGTGCGCCGCCCCGCCTGCTCCGTGCGCCGCACGACCTCGCGCAGCACCGCCTGGTGTCCGCGGTGGATCCCGTCGAACGTCCCGACGGTCGCGACCGTGGCGACTCCGCTCCCCGTCATTGCTCCACCACGACGACGCGGGGCTTGAGCACGTCGTCTACGCGCTCGGCCACGGCGACGAGAGCCCCGTTCGCAAACAAGGCTACCCATCCCGCATCCCGCATCTCGCTTCCCGCCGGTACCGGACGTCCGTGCACCACCGCAGCCCGACCGGCATCGTCCAGCTCCCGCGCCGGCAGCTCGCGGACGAGCTCCGCCGGATCGCGCAGCGCGTGCGCCGTCACGGCATCGGGCGCCACGGCATCCGCCAGCCGGAACGGCCCGACCCGCGTCCGCCTGAGGCTCGCGAGATGCGCCCCGCAACCCAGCGCTTCCCCGACGTCGCGAGCCAGGCTGCGCAGGTACGTCCCACCACTCACCGTGGCGCGGAAGCCCACGTCGGGCGGGGCGAAGGTCTCGAGCTCGAGCTCCGTCACTTCGACGCGCCGCGGTCGCAACACCACGCCCTCGCCGCGGCGCGCCCGCCGGTACGCTCGCTCGCCCGCCACCTTCACCGCCGAGTACGCGGGCGGCCGCTGGTCGTACGCCCCGCGGAACCCGGCCAGCGCCTCCTCCACTCGCCCCCGGTCCACGCCACGCCACGCCTCCGAGGTGGCCACCGTGGCGCCGGTCGTGTCGTCGGTGGCGGTGGTCGTGCCCAGCCGGATCATGCCGTCGTACGCCTTGGCCCATCCCACCGCGAACGGCGCCAAGCGGGTGGCGCGACCCAGCACCAGCACGAGCAGCCCCGACGCGAACGGATCGAGCGTCCCCAGGTGCCCTACCCGGTCGGTCCCGACGGCCCGACGCACGGCGTCGACGACGTCGTGCGACGTGGGTCCCTCGGGGCCGCCCGGCTTCGCGACCAGCGCCACGCCGGAGATCAGCCCGTGCCCTCCTTGAGCCCGCGCAGCAAACGGTCGATCTGCTGGGCGTGCTCGAGCCCGCGGTCGAGCTCGAAGCGGAGCTCCGGCGTCACGCGTAACGGCAGTTCCTTGGCGAGCTGGGCACGCAGAAAGCGGGCGGCGCTCGTCAGACCCTCGAGCGATTTCGCTTTGTCCTCGTCGTTCCCCATCACGCTGACACGCACCCGGGCGTACGCCAGGTCGGCGGACACCTCTACTGCGGTGACCGTGACGAACCCGACGCGCGGGTCGCGCACGCTTCCGGTGAGAAACGCCGCCACCGTTTGGCGAATCGCCTCCGCCACGCGCTCGGGGCGGTGGCGGGTCCGTCGCTTCATATCAGAAGAAACTCTTGCTCGTGTCCACGATGCGCGCGCCGTCGGCCGCCTCGATCATGCGGTCCGCCTCCCGTAGCACACTCTCCGCGTGAGTCCGGTCGGTCGACACGACACACACCGTCAGCTCGGCGCGCTGCCACAGGTCGTGATGCGCCGTCTCCGCCGCGGACACGTTGAAGCGGTTGTGGAGGCGGTCCTTGAGGCTCTTCAGCACGTGACGCTTGTCCTTGAGAGAGTGACACGCCGCGAGATGCAGCTCCCACGTCATGACCCCCACGATCACGCGGGTGTCAGCGAGCGCGCGACTTCCTCGATCCGGTATGCCTCGATCAGGTCGCCGACCTTCAAGTCATTGAAGTTCTCGACGCCGATGCCGCATTCAAACCCCTCGCGCACCTCGCGGACGTCGTCCTTGAAGCGCTTGAGCGAGGCCAGGGTGCCGTCATACACCTCGACGCCGTCGCGGACCACCCGCACCCGCGCCGTCCGCGGGATGACGCCCGAGCGGACGAAGCTGCCGGCGATCGTGCCCACCTTCGCGATCTTGAACAGCTGGCGGACTTCCGCCTCGCCCAACACCACTTCCTTCTTTTCGGGAGCGAGCAGGCCCGCCATCGCCGCCTTCACCTCTTCCACCGCCTCGTAGATGATGCGGTAGGTGCGGATCTCGACCTTCTCGCGCTCCGCCGAGGCGCGCGCGTTGGAGTCGGGCCGGACGTGGAAGCCGATGATGATGGCGTTCGAGGCCTTGGCCAGCAGCACGTCCGAGTCGGTGATCGCCCCCACGCCGCGATGCACGACCTCGACCTTGACCTCGGGTGTCGAGAGCTGCGCCAGGGCATCCGCCAGCGCCTCGGCCGGGCCGCCCTGATCCGCCTTGATGATGATCCGGAGCGCCGCCGCGCCGCCTTCCACCCGCTCGGCCATGAAGTCCTCGAGCGTCTTCACGCGACCGGTGCGGCGGTGCTGTGCTTCCCGCTCGAGGCGCTGGCGCTTCTGCGCGATGTCGCGCGCCGCCGCCGCGTCCGTCATGACCTGGAAGGTGTCCCCCGCCTCGGGCACGCCTTCGAACCCCAGCACCTGCACCGGCGTGGACGGACCCGCTCCGTCCACCGTCTGGCCGCGCTCGTCGTACATCGCGCGCACGCGCCCGTAGAACTGTCCGCAGATGAAGTCGTCTCCGCCGCGCAGCGTGCCGTTCTGGACGAGGATCGTGGCGAGCGGGCCCTTGCCGGGGTCGAGCGTCGCCTCGAGCACCGTGCCCTGGGCCCGGCGGTCGGGGTTGGCCTTCAGGTCGAGCAGCTCGGCCTGCAGGAGAATCTGGTCGAGCAGCTCCTGCACGTTCTTGCCCGTCTTGGCGGAGATCGCCGTGGCCAGCGTCGTGCCGCCGAACTCCTCGAGCACCACACCGTGCGCCAGCAGGTCCTGCTTCACTTTCTGCACGTTGGCGGTGGGTAGATCGATCTTGTTGATCGCCACGACCAGTGGGACGCCCGCGTTCTTGGCGTGCGAGATCGCCTCGATCGTCTGGGGCATGATGGCGTCGTCGGCCGCGACCACCAGGACGACGATGTCCGTCACCTGTGCGCCGCGGGCACGCATGGCCGTGAAGGCTTCGTGGCCCGGCGTGTCCAGAAACGTGATCGAGCGCCCGTCTTTCAGCGTGACCTGATACGCCCCGATGTGCTGCGTGATGCCGCCCGCCTCGCCCGCCATGACGTTGGCCTTCCGGACGTAGTCGAGCAGCGAGGTTTTGCCGTGGTCCACGTGGCCCATGACCGTGACCACCGGGGCGCGCGGCTTGAGATCGCCGGCCTCTTCCTTGGGCGGCTCCTCGGACGCCGCGAGGGCATACTCTTCCTCGCGCACCGCCTGGAAGCCGAAGGCCGATGCGATCAGCTCGATCATGTCGAAATCGAGGCGCTGATTGATCGTCACCATCTGCCCGAGCTCCTTGAAGGCGAACCCGACGATCTCCTTGGCGGGCACCTTCAGGATGTTGGCGAGCTCGGAGACCGTGATGAACTCGGTCACGCGCACCAGCGTCTTCTCGCGCTCCTTCTCGTCGCGCCGCTTCTGCTCCTCGACCTCGCGGAAGCTCGGACCTTCCTCGCGGCGGTGCGCGCCCTTCTTCGCCACGGGCCCTTTGATCGACGCCAGGGTGCGCGAGATGTTCTGGGCCACGGCTTCCTGATCCACCAGCGATTTCTTGCCCTTCTTGCGCTTCTTCCCCTTCTCGCGCCGCCGCTCCTCCAGCGGAGTCGCGCCCGGCGCCGCCGAGGCGACGGGTCGGGGAGGAGCGGGCACCGCGCCGCCGGGCGTGGCGCTCGCCACCGGTTTGGGCCGCACGGGAGTCGGGATCACAGGCCGGGCCGCGGCGGGCGGCAGGGGGGACGCGGTGAACGACGTGGCGGCGTGGGCCGCGGCGGGGGCGGCGCTCGCCGACTCCGCCCCGGCCTCCTCGACCACCGGGAGCTCCTTGAACAGCGCCGCGGCGCGCTCCTCGAGCGACGGCTTCTCCTCTTCGTCCACGGCTTTCGCCGCCTCGAGCGCCTCGCGCGCCTTCAACTCGCGCTCCGCCTCGATCGCCGCTTCGGCCTGGGCCTCGGCATCGACCGCGGCCATCTCGGCCGCCGTGCGGCGACGACGCTTGGGCCGCGCCTCGGGCGCCGCGGCGGCGACCACCGGCTCGACCGCCTTGACGGCGCGGCGCCGCTTGGGAGGCGCGGGCGCGTCCTTCTGCTTCCGCTTCTCGCGCTCCCAGCGGGCCCGCATCAGCGCCACCTGCTCGGGCTTGAGCGGCGAAAGGTGGCTGCGCACGAAGATGTCCTGCTCCTTGAGCATGCCCATGAGCTGCTCAGAGGAGATGCCGAATTCTGCCGCCAGATCGTGAATCCGCGTCGTCGTCACTCACTCCTCCAAAGACCCGACTAACCCACGCGCCAGCGCGGCATCCGCCACGCCGACGGCCTGCACCGGCGGCCGCCCCAGTCCCGCCCCCAACCGCTCCGCCACCGGACCCATCAGCACCGGCACCCGTCGTGCCCGCGCCAGGCGCTCGACCTTCTCTCGGGTGCGCGGGCTCGCGTCCGCCGCGAGCACGACGCACGACAGGGCGTCCCGTTGCAGCTGCGCCCGCACGCCGCTCACCCCGATCACCACGCGCCCGCCACCACCGCGGGCGCCCAGGCCCAGCAACCGGACCAGCCGATCGCTCACGCCGCGGGCGCCGGCGCGCCCCCCCCGCCCCCACCGCCCCCACCGCCCCCGCTGCCCGAGTCGCTTCCACCACCCTCTCCACTCCCCTCACTCACACCAGTCGTGTCACCCACCGTGCCGGGCGCTGCCTCGTCGTCACCACCCTCTTCGGTCATTTCGTTGAGGAAGGCCATGAGCTTGTCGGCGATCTCGGGCGTCATGCCGGTGATCTTGTCGACGTCTTCGCGCTCCAAGTCGAGGATATCCTGCAGCGTCTTGTGCCCGGCGCGCTCCAGCACGTCCACCAGCTCGACCGGCAGACCCTTCAGCTCCCGCAGCGAGACCTTGGTCGCCGCCTCGTCCTCCACCGGGGGAAGCGGCGCAAAGAGCGGCCCCTCGCCGCCGCGCTCCAACCACTCGCGACTCGAGTACAGGTCGATCTTCCAGCCGGTGAGCTCGGAAGCGAGCCGGACATTCTGGCCGTTCCGCCCGATGGCGAGCGACAGCTGATCTTCGTCCACGATCGCCTGGATCGTCTTGGTCTCGGGGTCCGAGAACACGCGCGCGACCCGCGCCGGGGCGAGGGCGAGCTTCGCGAACCGCTCGGGATCGGGGG
>Ga0209473_1001808_pt1 | contig 11885 bp, 12 predicted proteins | sample GraSoiAngelo_133_FD_185890 | JGI IMG/M metagenome (GOLD analysis project Ga0209473, IMG submission 185890) | Grasslands soil microbial communities from the Angelo Coastal Reserve, California, USA - 14_0929_05_20cm (SPAdes) (version 2) | ecosystem: Environmental > Terrestrial > Soil > Grasslands ...
TTTTGTCGACCGAGACGGGAGAAGTTATTTCTGCGCTGGTAGTGGGCTTTAAACCATTTGAGGTCGTAGACAAAGGCGAAGGCACCGGATTGAAAAGCGGCATTTGGGTGAATGGGCGATTACACCTGCCTTCGCTTCCGAAGTCTGCCCAGCTAAAAATCGAAGACGACATCGCTCAGGCGGTCAGCAAGGCAAATGGCACGCAAAATAGCTTTAAGGTCTCAGTCAATGGCGAGCAACAGCTTTTATTTTACAAACCTCTCAATCCGGGATCGCTCTTCCCGCCGGCGTATGAGATCTGTGTTTATTCGCTCGCTAATTCAATCGCGCAACAGCGTCGATTAAGCTGGCAAATTGGCGGCGCGGGCGGGTTATTGTTGCTTCTTGGCTTCGTCGCCAGCCATTTCATCGCCGCTCGGCTCTCCGTTCCGGTGGAGAAGCTCGCGGTCGACTCCGAGCAGAATCGAGCACAGCGGAGAAAAGCCGAGGCCGCGCTGGCCTCGACCAGTGAGGAATTGGAACGATCAGCGCGTTATTCGGCCGATGCCTCGCATCAATTGAAAAGTCCGGTCACGGTGCTGCGAGCCGGACTTGAGAGTCTGCTGAACCGTGAGGATTTCAAACCGGAAGTCTACCACGAGCTTTCCGGGCTTCTTCATCAGACTTACCGACTGACTGGCGTAATCGACGATTTGCTTCTGCTGGCCCGGATGGACGCGGGCCATGTTGAAATTGACTCCAAACCGGTGAATCTGAGCGAGCTCATTGAAGAATGGCTGGATGACCTCGGAGCGCTTCCCGAATCGCCCGATGTGAAGATCGAGAAGGATTTTCCAGCGGAATTGTACGTTGCGGGCGAAAACCGTTACACCTCGCTGATTGTTCAAAACGTCCTGGAGAATGCGCGCAAATACAATCGCCCCGGTGGACGAATGCGAGTTAAGGCGGAGAGCGAGGCGGAGGACATTGTACTTCTCATCGGCAACACCGGCCGGCCAATCGCGGCGGATGCGCAAAAATACATTTTCGAGCGTTTTCACCGCGGTGGAACTCGCTTGAGTGTTTCGGGACACGGGCTGGGTTTGAATTTAGCCCGGGAGTTGGCCCGATTGCACGGCGGCGGTTTGCGATTGGTACGGTCGGGCGACGATTGGACAGAGTTTGAAGTGCGCTTTCGCGGGTTACATCCGGCACCGGCCGCTGCCGCAGAAGTAGCATGAAATCGGTTGCAGCACTGAGTCTGTATTTCCTGGCCTGCACCGCGCGCGCTCTGGATACTGATGACTTGCTCGACCGGGTGGACACCGCGCTTAGTGTGGCGGCGTTCCAAGATGAGGTGCGTCTACGCTTGAGCGGCACGATCGATCTTGAGGGATATCATTTCCAGCAACCGGCCCCCGGACTCATCGATAGTAATATTGACAATCTTTTCAACCCGCGGCTGACACTTTTTCTCGACGCCCAGATTGGGCCGAAGGTCTATGCTTTTGTTCAGTCGCGTCTGGATCGAGGTTTTGATCCGAGTGATCACGGCGCTAAAGTCCGGCTTGACGAATACGCCCTCCGATTTACCCCATGGAAGGACGGAAGATTCACACTTCAAGTCGGTAAGTTCGCTACCGTCGTCGGCAACTGGGTTCCGCGCCATTTGCCGTGGGAGAATCCATTCATCAATGCGCCGTTGGTTTATGAAAACGTTACCGCTGTCAGCGACAAAGTCGCGCCCAGATCAGCGGGCTATTTTGTCTATCGATTTCAAGGCGAGAAATACGAGTTCAATCCAGTAATCTGGGGGCCCAGTTACGCCAGCGGCGTTTCCGTTTCCGGGCGGCTCGGTATGTTTGATTACGCCGGCGAAATGAAAAATGCTTCGCTCTCCTCGCGGCCCGAGTCGTGGAGCGTGACCGCGATTGGGTTCGAACATCCTTGCTTCGCTGCTCGCCTCGGCTTTCGCCCGAACCAAGCTTGGAACTTTGGCGTGTCCATGGCGGACGGCGTTTATTTACGACCGGAGGCGGAACCGACCTTGCCGCCCGGCCGCGACATCGGTGATTACCGCGAACTCGTTCTCGGTCAAGACGCCAGTTTCGCCTGGCATCATTTGCAATTATGGGCCGAAGTCTACGAAGCGCGTTTTGAAATTCCAGGGGTTGGTGACGCGGACACGCTCGCCTATTATTTTGAAGCGAAATATAAATTCACACCCCAGCTGTTCGGTGCGGTGCGCTGGAACCAGCAGATCTTTGGATCTGTCGATGATGGCAGAAAGGGCAGCCTCCGCTGGGGTCAGGATTTGGGACGCATCGATGCTGCGATTGGATATCGTTTCACCTCGCACACCCAGCTCAAGTTGCAATACAGCTTTCAGCACGAAACGACGGGGCCGCGCGACGACAACCACCTCCTGGCTGTGCAGTTCACAGTCCGCTTCTAGAAATGGAACGAAGCCGAGAAAAGTAACGCGTCTGTTACCTTTGCAGTATCGTTTCCAGCGGAAATACGGCTTAATGGTGGAATGCTCGATGTCACATGGTTGCTCGCGATTCCGCCAATGAGAATGTTAGCCAACCCATAATGAGCGCTCCAATAAGTTTTAAAATTTGTGCGCACCCTTATTGCTGAAGACGATGTCCGACTGGCGCGACAGATCGCGTCGGCGCTAACCGAAGCTGGCCATGATCCGGTTGTGACTCACGATGGCGAAACCGCATTGCGCGATGCAGCGGAGTCTTCTTTCGACTTGATCGTGCTCGATGTCGGGCTGCCACGAATGGACGGATTTGAAGTCTTGCGTCGCCTGCGCTCGCGCCGCATTCCGAGCCGCGTTTTGGTGCTTACCGCACGTGGCGAAGTCAAAGATCGTGTCACGGGCTTGCAACTCGGCGCGGATGATTATTTGCCCAAGCCATTTGCCATGCAGGAATTAGTTGCCCGCGTCCGCGCCTTGGGCCGCCGTTTTGCCGAAGAACCGCCGCTCAACTTGCGCGTTGGCGATCTCACTTTCGATTTGGCGAATCATGAAGTGTATCGCGGCGCGCGACGAATCGAGCTGTCCGCACGCGAACTAATGTTGTTGAAGGTTCTGATGCGCGAGCCTGGCCGCGCCTTCACCCGCACGGAATTGTGCGAGCGCGTCTGGGAACACGCCCACGAATACGACACCAAGCTGGTCGAGGTTTTCATCGGGCGTCTCCGGAAAAAAATCGACGCACCGCCTCTCATTCACACCGTTCGTCACGTCGGCTACACCATTCACGAAGCGAACGAACATCCTGAGCAATCAAGGTAACAACAGCGTTACCTTTCTAGAGCGGCGCTCGGCGCAATTCGTTGCGATTCTATCAGTGTGAAACCGATGAGTGAATCCACCACGACATCACTCACCGCTTTGATATCAAACCCCAATTATGAAAGAGATCGCCATGAATAAAACTGAAACTCAGATGAATGACCTTAGCCAGAAACAGCACCTTAATCGGCCGGAGAACAAACGAGTTAAATCATTGAAGAGTTCGCTCAGTCGCCGTTCCTTTTTAGGCAAATCACTAGCCATCGGAGCAGGAACCGTCGGCGGGGGATGGCTCTTGGGCGGCGCCTCACCTGCCTTTGCCGCGGATGGTCTCTCACCGGGGGACGCGGCTTTGCTCCGGTTCGCAGCAGCGGCAGAAATACTCGAGGCCGACTTTTGGATCCAATACAACGAACTCGGCGGCGTTCAGGATGCCGAAGTTCCTGGCGGCACTGGGAATCAAGATTACACCGAGGCCATTGAGGTGCTGGATGAAGACATGCCCATATACATCCACGACAACACCGATGATGAAATCAGCCATCACACATTTCTCAACGCCTACCTCGCTTCCAAAGGCGCGGCTACGGTGAATCTGGGGCCTTTTCGCACTCTGCCAGGCAGTGCAGCGACAGGATCTAGCGGGAAACGGCGGCTTACAAATCTCACGCAGCTCACTCTCGACACCAGTTGGTGGACTCGGTACCGCAGCAGCACCCATAACCCTGACCTTGATCCAGACTTCGTCTTTCCGCAGGCCGTCCCAACTTTGGCGGTTGGACAGCATACGGCAATTCCCAGGACCGATGCTGATTTGAGCGACCCGAACTTCGTTCAGGCGATGGCCAACACCGCGGCCTTCCACTTTCCGACCATCGAACAGGGTGGCAACAGCCTTTATCCTTCGATGGCGCTAAGGGCGAGCAACTCGCAAGTCTTGCGAATCTTGCTCAGCATCGGCCCCACCGAAACAATGCACTTTCAAACCTGGTCTGACAAAGCCGGCAATGCGCCGCCGTTAACTGCCGTCGATCCGGTGACCGGAGTATCGGTAACGTTTCCCGATCTGGAGGACGTCGGCGAGAATCTGCAAAAGAGCCTGATCATGCCAGAGCCATGCCCGTTCCTCAGTCGAGATCTCCCGCGATGTTCAATCATTCGACCGACCAAGACGACCGGTGTTGCCATGGGCGTGGTTAAGTTTTTGACCGACATGGGGCTTTTCATTGGGCAGTCGCCGCAGTTCTTTGCCTTCATGAGCCAGTTGGCTCAGGAAGCGGATGCCGCACACCGATGATTTTAACAGGAGCGTGCCGAGACCAGTTGGATTGTCTCAAGAGGGGATAAACGAAGACTGGCAATCAAAGTCCGAGCCTCATCTGATCCAGAGGGCGGCCAAAATGGCCGCCCTACAACTTTTTGTCTTCCCGCCGAGGCCTGCGCACCAGTTCGCCCCCGCAATTCGGACAAGCGCTTTCCATTTCTTTCGAGCAATTTTCGCAGAAGGTGCATTCGTACGAACAGATGTAAGCTTCGCCACTCAGCGACAGTTCACTTCCACATCGCTCGCACTTTGCTCGCATCTCCAGCGCCATGTTGTCAGTAGTCCGGGAAAGTTTATCGTTTGAAAAAGTATCGACGCAACCGCGATGCACAAAACGAATTCAATCATTATGCACGCGTCGCGCGCCGAAATCTTCGAAACCGCAGCAAACCTTGAGCTCTGGCCAAAAATTTTGCCGCACTACCGTTACATTAAATATCTCGAGCGCGGCACCGACCGTAATCTTGTCATTATGGCCGCAACCCGGTCCGGCCTTCCGATTTCATGGATGTCCGAGCAAGTTATCGACCGGGAAAAATTCGAAGTGCGTTTTCATCATCTTAAAGTTTTCACTAAAGGCATGTTTGTCGTCTGGACCTTCAAAGAAACATCCGCAGGTGTGCTCGTCGAAATCACGCATGATCTGAATTTTCGTGTACCCGCACTCGCGGCCCTGGCCGAGCCGATCATCGGCGATTTTTTTATTCATCACATCGCCAATCGCACTCTTCAATGCATGAAAGCATATCTGGAATCGAGGAGCTAGCCATATGCTTTCGGGGAAAAACGGGCGGCGTCGTTGCGTCATTACTGGCCTCGGTCCAATCACCTGCATTGGGCAAAGGAAGGAAAATTTCTGGCGTGGAATTTTAGCGGAACGCAGCGGAATCACGCACATTTCCACTTTCGATAACGCTGGTTTTAATGCGCGTTGTGCCGGCGAAATTCGCAATTGGGCACCCGAAGAATTTTTCCCGCCGCACCGTTTGAAGCGACTGGATCGCTACGCCCAGTTCGCCGTTGCTTCCGCTAAACTCGCGCTCGATGACGCAGGCCTGGAATATTCCCGTGACCAGCCGCAGCACCGCGTCGGCGTCAGTTTCGGGACTGCGCTCGGCGGAGTTTGCCAGGCTGAAGATCAGCACATTCGCTTTCTGAAAAAAGGAACGCGCGGAGTGAATCCAACTCTGGCCCTTCAAGTCTTCGGCGGCTCCGCCCATTCCAATATCGCAATTGAATTTGGGTTTCGCGGGGTTGGCACCACTAATTCAAACAGTTGCGCCAGTGGCTCCGTCGCGGTTGGCGAAGCCTTGCGCTATATCCGCGACGATTTCGCCGATGTGATCCTGGCGGGTGGAGCGGAAGCGGCACTGGCCACGCTTTCCTTTGGCGCATTCGATCTTATTAAGACCATGAGCCGCTGGGCTGGCGACCCCGCTCTGGCGTGCCGGCCATTTGATCGTCTGCGTGATGGCTTCGTCATGGGAGAAGGTGCCGGTTCGCTGATTATCGAAGAATTTGAACACGCACGAGCCCGTGGCGCTCGCATTTATGCGGAAGTGCTCGGCTACAGCCTGAACAATGACGCCTTCCACATGACTTCGCCCTTGCCCACTGGCGAATCGTGCATTCGCGCAATGCACGAAGCTCTGGCGGACGCACAACTTGACCGCGAGCAGATCGATTACATCAATGCCCACGCGAGTTCGACGCAGCTAAACGACAATACCGAAACGATGTCGATTAAGGAAGTTTTCGGCGAACGAGCGAAAAGGATTCCGGTGAGCGGCACAAAAGGGTACTATGCCCATCCGCTCGGCGCGACCGGCGCAATCGAAGCCGCCCTCTGCGCGTTGGCGCTGGATCGGCAATGGATTCCACCAACGATCAACTATCAGAATCCCGATCCGTCTTGTGACCTCGATGTTGTACCAAATCATGGTCGGGCCGCAGAGTTGAACTACATCATGAGCAATTCGTTTGGCTTTGGCGGAATCAATGCCTGCGTGATTTTAGGCAAAGTTAATTAGCCTGTATTCAGTCGCGCAACAAGTCCGGGCGATTTTCGCGCGTGCGTTTCTTCGCTTGCTGTTTTCTCCACGCTGCGATCTGGGCGTGATTTCCACTGAGCAAGATTTCCGGAACCTTCCAATCACGAAATTCCCCCGGGCGCGTGTATTGCGGCGCCTCCAGCAGTCCTTCGTGAAAACTGTCGTCGTGGGCGGATTGTTCGTCGCCGAGAACATCGGGGATTAGTCGGACAACCGCATCAACGAGGACGACAGCTGCGATCGCGCCGTTCGTCAGTACATAATCGCCGATGGATATTTCCTCATCGATCAAATGTTCAACTACTCGATGATCGACGCCCTCATAATGCCCACAGACGATAATGAGACGCGATTCCTGTGAAAGCTGTTCAGCTATTCGTTGATCGAAACGGCGTCCGGTGGGCGACATTAAAATAACTCTCGATTGTTCGGCGTTCGATGTTCGATGTTCAGTGTTCGATGTTTTTCTCTTCTCTCCTCGGAGCTCCTCCACCGCGGCGAAAATCGGCTCCGGTTTCATCACCATCCCCTGCCCTCCGCCAAAAGGCGCGTCATCCACCACATGATGCTTGTCGCTCGTCCAATCGCGCAGATTGTGAACGTGCAACTCGAGCGCGCCATTCTCTTGCGCGCGTTTCATCATGCTTTCGTTCAGCGGCGCTCGGCAAATTTCCGGGAAAAGCGTGATGATGTCGATGCGCATTGGCACAAATATCCGGTCAGCCCGAGCGCAAGTCGAGGGATCCCGTTGAAGTTACCTTAAAGCTTCGCGACAGGATCCCTCGACTAACGCTCGGGATGATGGACCTACTCAACGATTTCGAGCGTGGCGCGTTGATTGTGGCGGGCGGCGGCGCTGGAGAGTAGCGCCCTAATCGACTGAATGGTTTGACCATTCCGGCCGATGATGCGGCCAACATCACTTTGCCGCAGTTGCAGGCGGAAAATGGTCGTTCTACCCGACGGAATTTCCGTGATGATTGCCTCGTCGGGGAATTCCGCGAGCTGGCGAACAACGAATTCCAGAAATTCACGCATGGTCTTATTCCTTGTAGCGGCGCTTTATGAGCGCCGTCCAGCGTAGAGTTAGCCTGGTCCCGCTTCCACAGCGGTCATAGACCGCCGTTACAGAGCAGGCGCACTCACCGCCTGCTTTTTATTTTTCTTAATCAGGCTGCGGACAGTGTCCGATGGCTGGGCGCCGCGCGCGAGCCAGTGCTCAATACGATCGAGCTTGAGCGAACTGTTGTGCCCTTGTTTTTTCGGATCGTAAGTGCCGACGAGCTCGAGAAACTTTCCATCGCGCGGACTGCGTTTATCGGTCACGACCACTTTATAATAAGGGCGATTGAGTGCCCCCTCTCTGCGGAGTCGAATTGAAACTGCCATATCTTATTTTTGCATTCGCGCCATCTGCGCCATCATTTTTTTCATCTTGCCGGTGTTCTTCATTAGCTTCCGCATTTGATTAAAACGCTGAAGCAGATCGTTCACTTCGGTGACAGTCCGCCCGCTCCCGCGGGCGATCCGCTGACGACGCCGCGCATTTAATATGTCGGGCCGGGTGCGCTCCTGCGGTGTCATCGAAAGCACAATAGCTTCGATGCGCCGGAGCTGCCTGTCGTCGACCGAAAGGCCGGGCATATTACTCACTCCCGGTAACATGCCAAGGATATTCTCGAGCGGGCCAAGCTTGCGCATCATTTTGAATTGCGCGAGGAAATCGTTGAAATCGAATTTCGCGGTGCGCAACTTTCGCTCCAGCCGCTCTGCTTCTTCTTCGTCCACCGCTTCGGCCGCTTTCTCGACCAAACCAACGATATCGCCCATCCCCAGAATGCGACCCGCCAGCCGATCCGGCACGAAGGTTTCGAATTGGTCGAGCTTTTCGCCGATTCCGGCGAATTTGATTGGGCGTTGCGTCACTTCACGCATCGAAAGCGCTGCGCCCCCGCGCGCGTCGCCGTCGAGTTTGGTCAACACAATCCCGGTGATTTGAAGAGCGTCATTGAAATGTGTCGCGACGCTGACCGCTTGCTGGCCCGTGGCAGCATCGGCCACGAGCAAAATTTCCTGGGGCTGTAAAAATTCGCGCAGCCGCTTCAATTCTTCGATGAGGGGCTGATCGATTTCCTGACGCCCGGCGGTGTCGAAAATATCGATGCTGTAGCCGCGGTCGCCGACATTCTCACTAGCGCCGCGTCCGGCAACTACGGCTACAGCGGCGGCGGCGGCGCGCAACACATCTTTCTCGTTAGGTGCTGGAGTAAAGACCGGGACATCGATTTGCCGGCCAAGGGTGGCCAGTTGCTCGATCGCAGCCGGACGTTGCAAATCCATCGCGACCAAACGAGGAGAATGCCCCTGTTTCTTCAACAAACGCGCCAGCTTCGCCGCTGAGGTGGTTTTCCCCGCGCCATTCAAACCCACCATCAAAATGCGCGCCGGTTTTTCCAGATTCAGCGGGGCAGCATTGCCGCCAAGTAACACTGTCAGTTCCTCGTGAAATATTTTAACGATTTGTTGGCCAGGCGTGATGCTACGCAACACTTCTTCGCCCAACGCTTTTTCTTTGACCCGCGCGACGAAGTTTTTCGCGACTTGGAAATCGACATCGGCTTCGAGCAACGCAAGACGGACGTGGCGCAAGGCATCATTAACGTTCGACTCGCTGATCGTGCCGTGACCGCGCAGGTCCTTGAAAATGTCCTGAAGCTTATCGCCTAATTGAGAAAACATGGGGTCAAATTACGACGCAGATTCCGGGTAGCGCACGCGTCTCGCGTGTTAATGCCAGTCCGGCTCGCACTTTGGGCGTCTCGCCCAAACAATCTTTCGACGAAGTCCGCGATGGCGAGACGCCATCGCCAACACGCGAGACGCGTGCACTACCCGGAATTATCATGTCTCGCTACTTCTTCGGTGTGGGCGAAGCCGAGACAGCTGGCGAAACGCCGCCTTCTTCAACCGCGAAAGTCCAGTGCGCTTCCACTTTTTTTCCGCCCGATTTTGCCTCGACAATAACACTGCATTTATCGCGCAATTTTTTCGTTACCTGGTAGGAAACAGTGTTTGTTTTCGGATCGAAGGACGCCGGAACGACGCCTAACCCACTCACCCGCATCGTTACACTCCCCGGATCGATCGCGCCAAAAGCGGAAAGATTCGCACTGATTAATGGCAACGGATTGCGGGTGGTCTCACCGTCCGCCGGTTTGCTTGCAAGGTTCGATGATCCAACCTCGGCGACGGGCGCGCCGCCTCCGCTGGAAGTCGCAATCATGGAAATGGCATCAACAAAGACCTTCGGCTTGTTTCCTTCAATCAAGTAACGCCCCAGCGAATCTATGGTCGACCGAAACGTGATCGGCTGACCATAAACGGTAAAAACTGCTTCGTAGCCGACGCCCTTGGCCACATCTTTGATGTGCTGATTATAGAATCCGTAAGGAACGGCAAAGCAATTCACCTTGATGCCGAGCCGTTGTTCCAGCGTTTCTTTGCATCGGCCTACTTCATTTTGCAGCCACTGCTCGTATTCGGGTGGGCTGAGCTTTTTCTTCGCTACCTTGTCATAAGGTTTGCGCAAGTCCTGGTGCGTTTCCGAATGCGCCTGAATGTCAACTCCAGCATCGCGCATTTCCGCGAGCTGTTCCCAGGTAACGGCTTCGCCACCGCCAAAATGCCCACCACGGACGCCTTCGGTGTAAATAAAGAGCGTAAAAGGGTAGCCGAATTTTTTCATGATTGGCCAAGCCACATCGTATTGCGATTTCCAGCCGTCATCGAAAGTGATAATCGCGCAACGCGGCGGAATATTTTTTTCGCCGCGCTTCCAGGCCAGAAAATCCTGCATCCCGATTACAGTGATGCCGCGATTTTTCAGCTCCTGCATTTGTTGTTCAAACATTTGAGGCGTGATTTCGGTATCCGGCCGGCGCACCTGATTGACGAAGCGGTGATAGCCGTAAACGATAACCTGCGCCGTCTGATCGACCGCCACCTTTACTGGCGGAGTTGGGGCCGTAATTGCGGCTACGGTCGGCAGCGGAGAGCCGGCGCCCGGCGCAGCCGAGGCGGCGCCGGCTGGGGTCGATCCCTCGCCAATAGTTTGGGCTTTTTGTTTTTTGTTACAGGCCGCTAATGCCAGCGCCAGGAGCACAGGAGCTGCTACTAATTTAAGTCGCATAAACGTGAGGAACGCCTTTAAATCTGGTCACGCTAAAAACAAGCGGTTTTTGCACCATGGCAACCCGCTTTCCCGTTTTGCCCTGAAAATTTGTCAGCACGATTCGAATCGTTTATCAGTCGCAATGTCGCGTTCGATCTGGGGCAGAGGCGTCGCGCTTTGTGCGCTTTTTCTGGCAGGCTGCAAAACCGTGCCGCCGCCGCAGCAACTCAAGAATACCAGCCACACCTTTACCAGCGTTGTCGTCGATGCCGGACATGGCGGGCGAGACAGCGGAGCTTATCGTCGATCCGGCCCGCCGGAAAAAGTAGTGACGCTCGATGTCGCCACCCGGCTGAGCCACAAACTGCGCGACTCCCAATTAAATGTCGTCATGACAAGAACAGGCGATGTTTTCATTCCACTAGACACGCGCGTTGATATCGAGAACGGCACGCCGAATTCAATTTTCGTCAGTATTCATTTCAACGACTCGCGACGGCGTGGCGTGAAAGGGTTTGAGACTTACTATCGTTCACCACACGCGGCTGAGTTGGCACAAAACATCCAGAGCAAGCTTTGCTCGCTAAAAGGAGCTGTTGATCGCGGCGTGCACACTGCCGATTTTCGGGTGGTGCGTAAAGCACTGTATCCGGCGGTGCTGGTAGAATGTGGTTATCTGAGCAATCGATCGGAAGGTCGCGAAGCGCGGAACGGAGAATATCGCGAGCTGTTGGCTGATAAAATTGCGCAAGCGATTGTGGAGCAGCGTTACGGTGTGGGCGCTTATCATCGTGCTCCGGCGGCCGCGGTCGTAAATCGGGAAGCGCAACCCCAGGAGCAAAGACGGAAACCGGTACTCGCCCCGCCCGGAGAAGGCCCGGGGCTGGCGCCACGGACACTGAGCGGGCACGGACCCTAGAGACCACCGGTCCGGAAATCCCAAAATCCAAGTCCCAAGCTCCAAGAAAATCTCAATCAGCAATCTTAAAATATCCACCGCGCGGTCCTTTTTGGAGATTGAAATGTGAGGTTTCCCCGGGGATTTGGGGA
>Ga0209473_1001809_pt1 | contig 11884 bp, 13 predicted proteins | sample GraSoiAngelo_133_FD_185890 | JGI IMG/M metagenome (GOLD analysis project Ga0209473, IMG submission 185890) | Grasslands soil microbial communities from the Angelo Coastal Reserve, California, USA - 14_0929_05_20cm (SPAdes) (version 2) | ecosystem: Environmental > Terrestrial > Soil > Grasslands ...
TTCGGCTTCAGGCGCGGGCGCTTTGGGTAGGGCAGGGACTTCGGCAATGAGTCCACCCTCGCTCCAGGCAGCATCGGCGGGGACAATGAGGGTGGCAATCCGGCCCGGCGCGGCGGCGACGATCGCGTCGGCTGCATCGCGGCCTAACGCGGATGCAGCGCAAGATGTTCGCAGCCACTTGGAATAAGGCCTTGCAATGGCCTCGATGTCGGAAGTGAGCGGCGTGTCATGACGGAGATGATAAGTGGCATGCTGACCAACGATATTGACAATTGGCACCTGTGCCCGGCTGGCATTGTGCAGATTAGCGAGTCCGTTGCCAAGTCCCGGGCCAAGATGAAGGAGAGTGCATGCTGGTTTCCCGGCCATGCGCGCATAACCATCTGCCGCTCCGGTGACCACGCCTTCGAACAGACCGAGCACGCCACGCATTTCGGTCACTCGGTCAAGCGCAGCAACGATGTGGATTTCCGATGTGCCAGGGTTGCTGAAACAGGTGTTAATTTCCCCGGCAAGCAACGTGCGAATCAGACTTTCAGCGCCGTTCATCTGTATTTATCGCGTTATCTTTCTAAGTCTTAGCGAATAATTTTTCAGGACAGGCTTCAAACGAACCCAGTGTACAATGCCCCGCTACTCAGAAGTGCCATTGCCCTGATATTTGGGCAGGTTGTCGATTTCTTAACTCTACGAAACTGGAGGCTATGACCGTGGGCCACTTCGTTCGTCTGCAGTTAATCGGAAGAGTCACTTACTATCTTGGCTGGATCGCCCTGGTTTGCGGCGGATTGGTGCATTTTCAGATTGCCAGAGCTGTCTTCGCTGCGCTGAGTGTGAACAAACGGAATCTCTTTGAGCTCAGCGTAGTTTGCTTCCTGATTTGCATGGCCTCAGAGCTACGCGCGCTCGCCCTCGGCAAAGACGAGGAGCGCAGAGAGACGACCTCTGTGGCAAGAAGACAGGCAGCTGCGTAGGCACTGACCGGAAGACTACATAATCCAAATTTGGGAAGTCCGCTCCGACTCTGGCGGTTTCCTTCCACCGGAGTGGCGGCAGCGGAGGTGTGCCCTCCCGGTGCGTTATTTCGTACCGAGTGCCTCTTTCACGAAACGAGAAATTACAGCAGCCAGGCTGTCGAAGTGTGTCGTCATGATGCCCAGATGATCGCCGGGCACAGTTTCGACCTCAAAGGACTGTGCGAACTTGCCCCAAACTGCAACCGGATCATGGGGGAATTCGGTGCTGATTTCGGCTCTCACAAACCATATTTTGCCAGGGTAAAACCTCGGGCGATAGCGGGTCAGCGCCAGATAAGCGCGGTCACGCACGCGCTGCATGGCTGGGGAGAGCAATACGCCATCCGGCGGCCGATAACGATCTGTAGAAATGAGCAACGGACGTTTGGAGGGGCGGAGGGTGTAAGAAAGGGCCCCGCGCATCCCCAACTTCATCACAGCTAAAAGCCGGCGTGCCGCCAGACGCGTCGCGAGGCGCAACCGCTGTGCCGTCGACAGGTAACGTATGTGCGGGTAGGAGTCCAGCATCGCCAGCAACGCCACTTTTTCTCCGCTTTCAGAGAGACGTTGGGCCATTTCCAGGGTAACCAAGCCTCCAAGCGAAAAACCTATAAGAAAGTACGGACCGTGGGGTTGCACTTCCTTGATGGCATCTAGATAGAATTGCGCCATATCTTCGATGCGCTCGAACGGCTCTTCCACCCCATCAATGCCTTTTGTCTGCATTCCGTAGATGGGATGCGGCAACTGGATGTGTTTCAGCACCTGATAAAAATCAATAACGCTGCCACCCAAACCATGGGTGATGAAAACCGGCGGCTTCTCGGTGCCAGGCTTCAGCAGCACCAGTGGCGGGAAGCGCAATTCCGTGGATCCTTCCAGCAGCCCAGCTAGAGAGGCAATCGTGGGGGCATGGTAGATCATCACCGGCGGCAGTTCCCGGCCACAGGCGTGTGCGATTTCGTTAAAGAGCTCAAGGGCCAGCGAAGAATCGCCTCCGAGATCAAAGAAGTTATCTTCGAGACCAACGGACGAGAGTTGCAGCACACGCTGCCAGATCGGAGTAAGAACCCCGATCATGGCGGAGCCCGGCTGGCTCTTCACACCCGCACCTGAGTTGTGATCGAAGATACTCATTTGGTTGAATGCGCGAAAGCCCAGTAGAGTTCTCGCGCTTTGGTGTAGATCGGGCCGAATTGAAGGGAACGATCGCCTATCCGGGTTACCGGTACAACTTTGGAATAGTTTCCTGTCGAGAAAATCTCATCAGCGGTCTGAAAGTCCTGGTAAGTGAGAGTTTTCTCGACCACGGCGACGCCATTTTCGCGCAGCAGCCCAATCACGCGTTGTCGGGTGATCCCGGCTAAGAAGGTTCCATTGGGAATCGGAGTGAAAACCACGCCATCCTTGGCCATGAAGATGTTGGAGGTGGCGAACTCGGCGACATTGCCGACCATATCGCAGACGATCGCATTATCAAAGCCCCGAGAGTGTGCCTCGAAAAGTGCGCGGGCGTTGTTGGGGTAAAGGCAGCCGGCTTTGGCATCGACAGGCATGGTGTCGAGTGTTGGCCGGCGATATGGAGACAACGTAGTTGAGAAGCCGCGAGGCGTGCGCAACGGCGCCTCGTAGATCGCGAGACACCAACGGGTGGACTCGGGTTCATGTGCCTGCACCCACGGCCCTTCTTTCTCCGCCCAATACATGGGCCGGATGTAAAGCGCGACATCCTTATCGAACTTCTTGATCCCCTCACGCGCGAGACCAACCCAGGTTTCTGCCGAGACCGTTGGCTTCAGGAAGAGCTTCGCGGCAGAGTCGTTGACCCGGGCGCAATGGAGCTCGATATCGGGCGTGACGCCTTCGAACGCCCGCGCACCATCGAACACAATTGAGCAAAGCCAGGCAGCATGGGTGCGTGGACCCATGATTGGCACGTTGCCTTCGTGCCACTCCCCCTCAAAAAATGTCCAGGTCCTAGACCAGCCGTCTCCGATTGGCAATGGATTCCTCCCTCGTAAGGGATGTTCAAATAATTTCATTGGGTGCTGGCCTTATGCCGACTATAAGGAGGGGAGATCGGAACTCTGTCGCGACCGCCCGGAAGCTGCCAGGCTAGGCTGATCGCCACCGCTCAACTCCCGGTACATTACGACATCTGAAGTTATTGAGTCAACAACTCCCTGATTGCCGCTCTACCCTGTCTGCTGCGGTTCGGAAGCAGCAAGAAGCTCCAAATGGCGTCTCCATGGCATCAGGCAACACTCGCTTCTGAGTTACGAGTGATCAATGTGCGTCCGATCGGTAGCGCTAGTCGCACTCTTAGAACTTGTTTTCTCACGAGGTCTGCTGACCAGCTCGCGAAGCAGACCCGAAGCATGGTAGAAGAAAGAGGTCATCCGTTGCAGCGCTTGCCTGGCTACAAGTACGAACCAGGCTGACCTTCCAATCGAGTGCTGCCCGCTGGCCTTCCACATGGACCACAGCATGCTCAGACGCTCGCGATGACTGACTCGAATTCTCACCCCCCTCGAAGCGATAATTTCGTACGTCCTTCCTTCCAAATAAGCTGACCGGATACTCTTCCACAGGCTCTCCATCAAAGATAACCGGGTGGCGTGTTGGACGAGCGCGTCGGGCACAAAGAAGGGAAGCTCTCCCGCTTGTATCAGATTGGACAACAGAAGGGTGTCTTCAGCCCTGAGCGCGACTGGGTCAAACAGACCCCGCTGAACGTCCACTCGCGAACGCCAGATGGCGAATCCAGCGGTATTCAAGTAGCGAATACAACCGTTTGGCTGGAGCATGTGATTTTGAATCGTCATGAGCCTCAGTTCTTCTGCTCTACCCACCAACCCTGTGCAGTCTCCGATTAAGTGGAGTTGAAAACAGTTGTGTTGGGTTGAGCTGGCGATGGTTGAATTCAGTGCCGCAAGACAGTTCGTTTGCAACCTGGAGTCAGCGTCCACAAATAGCAATACCGAACCGCGAGAAATCCGGGCGCCTCGATTTCTGGCGCCGGAAATTCCGGCATGAGACTGCCTGTCGATGGTTAACGGATAACAGCGTTGCCATCGCCGAATGAATTCCGGGGCAGCCTCGGTGCTGCCATCGTCTGCGATAATGACCTCAAAGCTCGGGCCGCCGGCTTGTTGCGCCAAAGAATGGAGACACTGGTCAAGTGGTTCCCAGTCGTTGTAAGCAGCTATGATGATGCTGAATGCTGGGATTGTGGTTGAGACCAGGTCGTGCGTAACCATACGTCCTTTATGCTAAATGTTGCTGCCAAAGAATTTGTTGCCATGACCAAGCTTCAATCCTATCTGAGCTTTGCTCTTCTTTGTGCGGTATCGTTGGTAATTGGACGGCATCCTCTTGCCAGCACATTCTCGTTGGCGCTTCACAATGATGAATACACGCACCTGCTCCTGATACTTCCGGTCAGCGCAAGCCTGATTTTGTTAGGGTGGAGATCGCAGAAGCCCGCAGCGCAGGCGAATTTTCGTATTGGGCCGGCTTTATTATTCGCCGCTATTTTGGTTTCTGTTTTCGCCCGCTGGATTCCGGCTGGTCTGGCTGATGTTCAGCTTTCAGTCAGCATGCTTGCGCTGGTGCTGTGGTGGATTGCAAGCTTCGTGGTTTGTTTCGGAGCCCGGATGTCCCGATTGTTTCTCTTTCCTCTCGTATTCCTATTCTGGATGGTCCCGATTCCATCGTTTCTGTTAAGTAAAGTTGTGGAGTTTTTGCAGGGAGGGTCTGCGCTCGCGTCGCGGCTCATGTTCTCGTTGATCGGTGTCCCAGTTTCGCAGCAAGGATTTGTTCTCTCTATTCCGGGTCTGAACATCGAAGTGGCGCGAGAATGCAGCAGTATTCGTTCAAGCATGATGTTGTTGGTCGCGAGCATGGTTCTTGCCCAGGTGAGCCTGCGCTCACCATGGTGCAAGGCCCTGGTCATAGCGGCGGCAGTTCCTCTTTCCGTTGCCAAGAACGGCCTACGGATCGTCACGCTCTCGATGCTCGGAACGCGGGTGGATCCGAGCTTCCTGAGCGGAAGACTGCACCATCAAGGCGGAATTGTTTTCTTCATGATCTCGTTGGCGGTTCTGGTGGTGTTGCTCTGGGTGCTGCGGCGAGCGGAAGGGCACATACCGCGAATGGAATTGAATCCGCTAAAGCTCCAGCAGTCCCATCTTCACGATCTGAATTGACAGCAAATGTGAAGTGTCATGATAGTGGCGTAATCAAGGCGCAAGAGACTTGCCGAGTGGGCTAGACCCTGTGCATATCCTTCACGTAGTCGGAGCGCGGCCAAATTTCATGAAGGCGGCCCCGGTATGTCGCGCGCTTTGTGCGCGTCCGGGAACGAGGCAGACTTTGGTCCACACCGGTCAGCACTATGACAACAATATGTCTGATGTTTTCTTTTCGCAGCTTTCCATGCCAGCACCGGATGTGAATCTCGAAGTTGGGTCGGGCAGCCACGCGCAGCAGACTGCGGAGGTCATGAGGCGCTTCGAGCCGATTGTTCAGGAGCGCAAGCCCGACATGGTGGTGGTTTACGGGGACGTAAATTCTACGATGGCAGCCGCGTTAGTGTGCGCCAAGTTGCAAGTTGCGGTGGCCCATGTTGAAGCAGGACTACGTTCATTCGATCGCACAATGCCGGAGGAAGTGAATCGACTGGTTACCGACCAGCTTGCGGATCTTCTGTTCTCCCATTGTGAGGATGCGAACATTAATTTGCGACGCGAAGGAGTCTCGCCAGAAAAGATTCACAATGTGGGCAACGTAATGATCGATTCGTTGATCCGGTTCTTGCCCCTAACCGAGCATCACAGTATGAACGGGCTACCGGAACGCTTTGCGCTGGTCACGCTGCACCGCCCCTCCAATGTGGACGATGCTCGCGTTCTTAGGGGCATTCTGAAATCATTGCTTGAGATCCATGCACGGTTACCAATTCTTTTTCCTGTTCACCCGCGCACGCGCGAGGCCATTGCGGCTCTTGATCTGGACGCTTCGTCTCTTCATCTGCTGGAACCGCTGCCGTATATTGAATTCCTGGCTCTGGAGCGGCAGGCGGTGGTGGTCATCACTGACTCGGGTGGAGTTCAGGAAGAGACTACTTATTTGAAAGTGCCCTGTATTACATTGCGCGGTAACACCGAGCGTCCGGTCACGGTTAGTTTGGGAACAAACGTTTTGGCGGGAAATGACGGCGAAAAGCTTGAATTGCAGATATCCAAGATTCTTGGCGGCAAGGCGAAGCCCGGCACGATACCCCCGCTCTGGGATGGGCATGCGGGAGAACGCATCGCCGCGATCCTATGTTAGATATGGTGAAGCAGGGTTCGTGCTGAGTTTAATGAGTAGAATTGCCCATGTCCCTTAATGCATCGGAATCATCTTTGTACAAGGGCATTATCCTCGCCGGGGGATCAGGCACACGGCTGTATCCAGTGACCCACGCAGTTTGCAAGAGCCTGCTGCCAATCTATGACAAGCCAATGGTCTACTACCCGCTTTCCACGCTGATGTTGGCTGGGATCCGGGATATCCTGATCATCTCCGCTCCGCAAGACCTTCCCAAGTTCGAGCAACTCCTCGGTGATGGGGCACGTCTCGGCCTTAATCTCCAATATGCTGCTCAGCCTCGGCCGGAAGGAATCGCGCAGGCTTTCCTGGTAGGCAGAGAATTCATCGGTTCCTCCGGTTGCGCGCTGGTGCTTGGCGACAATATTTTTTACGGGCATGACTTCGCCAAGAGCGTGAGGCAGGCAAGTGCCCAGCCCACGGGAGCGCGCGTGTTTGCTTATCCCGTCCATGATCCTGAGCGGTACGGCGTAGTTGAATTCGACGGCAATGGCAAAGCGCTCAGCCTTGAGGAAAAGCCGAAAACTCCAAAGTCGCGGTACGCGGTGACTGGATTGTATTTCTACGATGAGCAGGTGGTTGAGATCGCAAGTTTGCTTAAGCCGTCTGCCCGCGGTGAGTTGGAGATCACTGACGTAAACCGGGAGTATCTACGGCGCGGTCAGTTGGAAGTTGTTGTGATGGGGCGCGGCATGGCGTGGCTGGATACGGGCACGCACGAAGCAATGCTGGAAGCGGCTCTCTTTATCCAGACGATCGAAACCCGGCAGGGCTTGATGGTCGCATGCCCGGAGGAGATTGCATACCGCTACGGTTACATCAGTGCCGAGCAACTCGAATCAATCGCGGCGTCCATGACCAACAATGGATACGGTTCCTATTTGCGGCAATTGCTTCGCGAAAAGCTTTTCTGAAAATTCAACCGTTCAAGCGATCGATTCCGGAATGAAGGTCACGCAAACTACGCTCCCAGGAGTGCTGCTGCTCGAGCCTTCGGTATTCACTGACAGCCGCGGGTTTTTTGTGGAAAGCTACAACAAACGGACCATGGCCGAGGTCGGGATTGTGGATGAATTTGTACAGGACAACCACTCTTTTTCCGGTAGAAATGTGCTGCGCGGCCTGCATTATCAGATTCGACATGCGCAGGGCAAGCTGGTCCGGGCCGTATCTGGCGAGATCTTTGATGTTGCAGTGGATTTGCGGCGCAGCTCTCCAACATTTGGCCGATGGCTGGGGGAGACTCTTTCGGGTGAAAACAAGCACATGCTCTGGATCCCACCGGGATTCGCACATGGTTTTGTGGTGGTCTCAGAAAATGCTCACGTTCTCTACAAGGCCAGCGACTATTACGACGCAGCATCGGAGCGCACGCTGGCATGGAATGATTCTGATCTGAATATTGACTGGCAGCTTGGAGCTGCTGTTCCGATTCTCTCCGAGAAAGACAAGCAGGGAAGTCCGCTTGGAAGCGCTGAGGTGTTTGACTGACACGCTCATAGGCCAGGCAGAATTTCCATCTGCGGCAGACAGTTGGTCTGCAAACAGGTCAGGGAATTACGGCCGAGGTCTCATTGGAGTGCCGACTCTCTACTAAGTCTGGGGCCACCGCTGTCGCTACGTAGAAATAGGTGACACCTGATTGCACGGTGGCATCAGCGTAGGAGGTCGCAGGCTGGGGTGAGGGATTCAGTCTTTGATAGGGTCCACCAGAATGCGTTCCGCGGTAGACGTTATATCCGACCACCGGAGAAGTGCTTGGATCCCACGATAAGCTCACACTGTATTGCGAGGATTGAGAACCAGTGCCAGTCAAAGCTTCTGCGCCAACCAAATTTGACGCGTTGCTTACAAAATCCAAGCTTCCGGTGGAGGCTCCAGCAACCTGCGGCGTGAAGGTGACGGTGAAGGGCAGGGTTTGTCCGGCTGGCACCGTCGCAGGGAAGCTGATGCCGCTAAGTGCATAACCCTGACCATTCCACGACGCCGAAGACACGGTTACGTCTGCATTGGTCGCAGACAGCACGCCCGGAAGCGATTTACTCTTGCCGACCAGCACCGTTCCGAAACTGAAATTCGAAGGGGTAACGCTGAGTTGGGCAGCGGTCGAGGATGCAGGAGCGCTCTTGGGCATGGCAGCGCCGCCTCCGCAAGCGAGTTGCAGCACACAAGACGCTATCAGTAGCCATAAAAAGTATCGTCCGTGCATACGACGCCTCAAAAGTATTCTCCAAGAGCGAATCTGGAGTTGCCAGAGACCGCCTAGACATGAACCTTAAGACTTTGGGGCCCGATACTTCGGTAACAGATTTGACGCGGGAGTGGTTGCCGTGCTGTGGCAACGCAGGCTTGACAGCAAAGCCGCTGGTCGCTGACACCGCGTGCTTCGATTTATTGACGTTCCTTGACGAAGACGAACGCGGCGCGCCGGGAACTGCGAAAGACTTTGGACCTAATCTGCAGAGTGAATTCGCATTATCTTAGGCCGCAAATTCGGCTTCTTGCAACTCAAATTTTTATCTCTATTCGATTCAATGAGTTATGGAAGAATTTGGATTAGGTATTCACAGCGTGGATTGGTCGTCAAGCTGCTCTGTTAGCAAGTGCTCCGCGTCTCGGCCTTTCTCCCTCAGCCAGTCATCATGTTTGGCGGGCCCAGATTTTAAGAGTGAGAAAGGTTGGTCGTATAGCATGCGCCGATTTGTGGTAGTTGCCTGCTTCGTTGCATTCGCAGTTGTTCTATTCCTATCCCCAGCGGCCCGCGCCGACCAAATCACCTTTCAAAACACGGTGGTCGGTCTCACGGTCACCTCGAACAACACCGTCACCGTCACCATCCAAAACAACCTGACCAATGCTCAAGTGCAGAGCGTCGCGCAGAATATCAGCGCACTGTATTTCCAGGTGACCGGCTACACAGGGTCAGGAGTTTTGTTGTCATCAAGTTCGGGTCAAACCACGGACATTTACGGTGGCACAGGCACTCTGCAGGGTGTGACCAGCACAGGATGGGTAGCCAGCAATATTGGCAGCGGGTTGACGTTGTGCGTGGTCTGCGCTTCGCCAGTTCAGAACCAGACGGCGCCGGAGATGACCATTGTCGGCGGGACCGGCTATGGCGCCTACGCCAATGCGAACTCATCGATTAGCAGCAATGGCCCACACAACCCTTTCCTGGTGGGAACGGCGTCATTCACGTTGTACGTTCCTGGCGTGACGGCAGATTCCACTTTCAGCAACGTGGTGGTTCAATTTGGTACCTCGGCTACACCGCCAACCCAGGTGCCAGAACCGGGATCAATTGCATTGTTGCTTTCAACAGCGGCCACGATTTTCGGCGGGATGGTGATCCGGTTTCGCAAGCTTTCTTAGTGGGCGCATTTCAAGTGAGCAAAGCGGGGCATTTGCCCCGCTTTTTGTGTTCCAGGATCGTCCAATTCTTGGCACTCGTACCGAATGGCGGATCACGGAATCAGCGCGTGCACCTGGTTCGAATGGCTGCTCTCTTTTCCGGTAGAGCTGACGGCAGTGGTGACGTAGTAGTAGGACTTCCCCGCCTGCACCGATGTATCGGTGTAGAACGTTCCCGGCACGGACGCGACCCTTGTGTAAGGGCCGCCGGATGTTCCGCTACGGTACACGTTGTAGTGCGCGACCGCGGAACTGCTGGGATTCCAGGAAAGTGAAACGGCATGCTGGGACGATGTGGTGCCCGTACCGGTGAGTGCTTCCGCGACCGGAGAATTTGCCGCATTGCTGGTGAAAGTGATTTTTCCGTAGGCGGTTCCGCTCATTTTAGGGGCAAATTTCATGGAGAACGACACGCGCTGACCGGTCGCGATGGTGAACGGGAACTTGAGGCCGCTGAGGCCGAACTCAGGGCTGTTGGAGGTTGCGCCTGTGACCGTAACACTCGCTCCGGATGCGCTCAATGAGGCTCCCAGGCTTTTCGTGGTGCCCACAACCACACTGCCAAAATTCAAACTTGTAGTGCCGAGACTTATATGGGCTCCCGATGTGCCGTTGCCGGAAAGCGGAATTGTTAGAGTTGGGTTCGGCGCATTGGAAAGAACAGAAATGTGTCCACTGACGGCAGAGCTGGACTTCGGAGTAAAAACAGCTTTAAACGTGTAGCTTCCGCCCGGGCTCAGAGATAGTGGCGTAGTCAGTCCTCTGTAGCTGAATCCTGTTCCCGACGCGCTCACTTGAGAAATCCGTACTCCAACTCCCATGGTATTTGTAAGCGTGATCGACTCAGCTTTGCTGCTGCCAACTGGCACACTGCTAAAGCTCAGGCTCGCTGGGTTTGCCTTAAGCCATCCTCTCACCCCAGTTCCGTGAAGATATATGACCGTGGTGAATGTCTTGGTATAGAGGATGAATTTGCCGTTCACCTGCCCCGCTGCGGCGGGCTTGAAATCAATCTTCAAAACCCTGGATTTGTGCGCACCAATTGTGAACGGAAGCGTTACGCCGGCAGGCCAGAACTGGCTTGAGCTTTTACTGATTTTAGAAACTGTGATGGACGCAGAGGTGGTATTGACGAGGGTTGTGGATAACGTTTTTGTCTGGCCGACCTCGACTAGTCCGAACAACAACGTGTCTGGCTTGCAGGCCAGCTTTGTCGAGGTCGAAGCGAAGCTAGTTTGTGCGTGACCGGCGCCCAGGATAGAGAGAGCCAAAATGGCTAACGAACGGGGCAGGAATCTCCTGATGCGAACCCGGGACAATGTCATGCCCGCCATTCTCAAAATCCATGGAGGTCATGGGCAGGTCTCGGAGGGACATCACGAGACTCAAAGGTTTGCAAACCAGAGGGTTGGGGCTATCGTCTCATTACGCCCGGTTCTGCCGGAGCGGCATTGTCTGAGCGGGAACGGGTTCTGCCGTGCCAGACATCTTCAGGCCATCCCATCGCAAACATTAGGTGAACCGCGAGGCCGGCTCTTCCGGGCGGACTCCGTCATTGCCGCATTCTGGTGCCGTGCGCCTGGACGGCCCTCCGGCGCGTTGTAACTTCAACTTACGAAGGTAAAGCCACGCTAGACACACCAGGCCTAGCATGGAGACTTCGTGCACATGTTGGCGGCACACTTGTGTTTTTCGAAGGTCTCCTGGGCTAGGCGGTTGAATGCCAGCGCGGCCACTGTGCTTTCGAGATGGGGAGCGGTCATGCCCCAGGGGCAGTTGGAGCAGCACCAGCCGGTGAAGTCGTCGCCGTCGATCCAGATCAATCGTTTGTTCATACATCTACCTCTTTTTATGCTTGCGTCGGGACTTGAGCTCGGGCGGCGAGGCTGGAACACATCACAGTGAGAGCGAGCGCGGAAGGAATCCTGCCCATCGCCACGGGTAATTTCCCACGGAATTTCCACGAGGCCAAGTATCTAACGCGCTTCACCCGTGACTCGACGACGGGTCGAGGCAGGTCCGGTATCGATTGCTTTGGCGCTTGACAAGCAGCGGCCGATAAGCACACAATCTGGTGCAACTCG
>Ga0209473_1001812_pt1 | contig 11870 bp, 8 predicted proteins | sample GraSoiAngelo_133_FD_185890 | JGI IMG/M metagenome (GOLD analysis project Ga0209473, IMG submission 185890) | Grasslands soil microbial communities from the Angelo Coastal Reserve, California, USA - 14_0929_05_20cm (SPAdes) (version 2) | ecosystem: Environmental > Terrestrial > Soil > Grasslands ...
CCTGCCCGACGCGCTCACCACCCGCGAGCGGCTGCTGCGCAGCTCCGAGTGGCTGACACGCCTGCTGCAGCAGTGGGACGCGGCGAACGCCTGGTGGAGCGACCACGTCGTGAGGTTCGATTATCCGGCGCAGCTCGACCTGCTCGGGCGCTTAGGCGTCCGCTCCCCCGACGTGCGCTACCTCGGCTGGGCCTTCATGCTGGCGCTCACTCTCTGGCTCGCGATCATCGCCTGGCACATCGGCCGCGCCGCGCGCCCCGCCCCTCCCGATGTCCTGTCGCGGGCCTATGCACGGCTCTGCCGCAAGCTCGCACGCGTCGCGCCGGCGCGCGCCCTGCACCAGGGACCGTTGAGCTATGCGGAAGCCGTGAGCGCGCGCCGCCCGGATCTCGCGCTGCCCGTGCGCGCCCTGCTCGAGCGCTACGCGCACTTGCGCTACGGACGCGCCGACGCCGGCGCGCGTGAAGAGAGCATCGAAGAGTTCCGCCGCGCGGTGGCGCGCCTGTCACTGCCGCGGCCGCGCCGGTGAACATATCGCGCTGATTCCGGAACGGCGTCACGGCGCCGCCCGGGTCGATCGTGCGCGAAGTCGCATCGGAAGTCGGGAACTCGTCACATCGGCCCGCCCGGTTTCACAGAATCCAACTCGAACTCCTGACATAAAGCGTGGGTTCGTGCCGTCCATCGGCCCGCTCCTGCCGCACGTCGGCACGAGGCCGCATTGTGTCGACTGGGCGCCCGCGGACGCCGCCCGGCGAGTACGGTGGCACCCGTGATTTCACTGCAACATCACATGCACAGTTCACTTAATCCGTTCGCTACGCGCCGCCGCGCGGCCGGCTTCACCCTCGTCGAGCTCATGATCGCCGTCGCGGTCGTGGCCATCCTGACGTCGATCGCGCTGCCCTCGTACGCGCTCTACGTGAAGAAGTCCCGTCGCGGGGAAGCCGAGTCGGCTCTGATGGAGATCGCGCAACGCGAGCAGCAGTACCTGCTGGACGCGCGCGCGTACGCGCCCAACCTCGCCACACTGAGCACCTCGGTTTCGACGGATGTGACCTCCTACTACACGATCCAGATCTGCCAGACGACCACCCCCTGCGCCGCTCCGGGCGGCACGCCGCCGACCTTTGCGGTCATCGCCACGCCGATCGCGGGGACCGCCCAGGCAGGTGACTACACCCTCACCCTCGACCACACGGGCGCCAAGGGTCCCGCGGGCGTCTGGTGACTGGAACTCGGGAGCGCCCCCTTGAAAGGCTACAGCACCCTTCGCCCCGGAGCTCGCATCTGCGCGCACGCCACACCTCGCCGTGCGCGCGGCTTCACCATGACCGAGCTCCTCGTGACGCTGGCGGTCGCGGCCGTTCTCGCGACGGTCGCCGTGCCTTCCTTCAACGGCATGATTGCGACCCAGCGGGCGCGTACCTACGCCTCCGCACTCTACGTGACGCTCGCCAAGGCGCGCTCGCAGGCGCTCACGCTCAACGCCAATGCGACCCTGCAGCCCAAGGCGGGCGGCTGGCAGACCGGCTGGCAGCTCCTCGACGCCAACAACAACGTCCTCGACGACTACACGGCGGCGACTGGAATAAACGTCCCCGGCTCTCCGGCGACCGTCATCTACCGCTCATCGGGTCGCCTGGCGGCCGGCGCCGCACCGATGTTCCAGATCAACACCACGAGCGGCAGCACGATAAGCTACCAGTGCGTGTCCGTCGACCTGAGCGGTCGCCCCTACATGAAGGCGACGCCGACATGTTGAGCCGCCGCTGCGCGACCTCGGGGCTGCAATGCGGCAGCTCGCTGATCGAGGTGCTGGTCACCCTGGTGATCCTCGCCTTCGGCCTGCTCGGTGTCTGCGGGCTGCAGATGAAGATCGGGGTCGCGGAGATGGAGTCGTATCAGCGCGCCCAGGCGCTGCTCGCGCTCACGCAGATGACCGAGCGCCTGAACGCCAATGCGGCCCAGGTCGCCAGCTACGTGTCCGCCAACCCAGTGGGGACCGGCGACGCGCAGCCTCTCGACTGCACCGGCATCGCACCCGGTTCCAACCGCGATCTATGCGAATGGAGCAACATCCTCAAGGGCACCGCCGAGACCTCCGGCGGCGGCGCGAACACCGGCGCCATGGTGGGTGGACTGGGCTGCATCACCCAGCTGCAGGCGCCGAACCCGGCGCTCGGGGTGTGCAAGCCGGGCGTCTACCAGGTCTCGGTTGCCTGGCAGGGCATGGCTCCGACCTCCGTCCCGGTGCTCGCCTGCGGAACCGGCCTGTATGGCGCGAACGACGCCTACCGCCGCGCGATCGCCGCAACGGTCACCGTGCCGACGACCTCGTGCTACTGAGCGCGCCGATGCCTGCCGCCCGCACAGCCCACGCTCCGCCAGGCGCACGCGGCTACACGCTGGTCGAGCTGATGGTGTCGATGGCCATCGGCCTGATCATCCTCGCGGCGCTCGTCAGCCTCTTCGCCGGCAACAGCCGCGAGCGCGGCGAGATCGAGCGCGCGAACCAGCAGACCGAGAACGGCCGCTACGCGCTGCAGATCATCAGGGACGATCTGCGCAGCGCCGGCTACCTCGCCACCTTCAATCCTGGCACTGTGGCGGGCCCGAACGCGCAGCTCACGACCCCGGCGACGCTGCCCGATGCCTGCGCAGCCGACGTGCCGACGCTCACCACCGCCATGGCCGTCCCGGTGCAGGGCTACGACCAGGGTGCCAGCGCCCCCGGGTGCCTCGTGGACCTGCGGGCCGGAACCGACATCCTGGTGGTGAGGCGCGCGAGCACGTGCGCGGTCGGCGCGGCGGGGTGCGATCCGCAAGTGCCCGGAGACATCTACCTCCAGGCCTCGGGCTGCGCCACAGAGACCGGCGCCGGCACCTACTTCGCACTCGACTCCAACCTTGCAAGCCTCACTCTGCATCTGAAGGATTGCGTCACCGTAGCGCCCCTGTACCAATACCGTACTCACATCTACTTCATCGCCAACGACGACAAGCCCGGCGACGGCATCCCCACGCTGAAGCGCGCGGAACTGGGCGTCGACGGGCTGGGTGCCAACGCGTTCAACATCGTGCCGTTGGTCGAAGGCGTGGAAAACCTGCAGCTCGAATACGGGCTCGACACCACCGTGCCGACCACCGGAACGCCGGCCGTGTACACCGCAGACCCCAGCCGCTACAACGGCTGCGTGCCGGGACCCTGCAACGTGGTCAGCAACTGGCGCAACACGGTGACGGTGAAGATCAACGTGCTGACGCGCGGCATCACTCCGACTCAGGGATACGTCGATTCCAAGACCTATACGCTCGGTCTCAACGCCGCGGGCGCCGCGAACGTGGTGGCCCCTCTCAACGACGGCTACAAGCGGCACGCGTACTCGTCGGTAGCCATGCTCTACAACACCGTAGCGAGGAACTCGCCATGACCCGATTCCCCGGCCGCCAGCGCGGCGCGACCCTGATCGTGAGCCTGATCATGCTGCTGTTGATCACGCTGCTGGCGGTGAGCTCCTTCACGCTCGGCAAGGCGAACCTGCAGATCGTCGGCAACATGCAGCAGCGCAACCAGGCCTTCGCCGCCGCGCAGGGCGCGGTCGCCGCCGTGATCAGCAGCACCCAGTTCACGACCAGCCCGGCGAACGCGATCCCGGCCGCTTCGGTCCCGGCCTACTGCCCGATCATGGCCAACACGACCTGCGCGAGCGTCAACGGCAACGGCACGGACGACGTTAGCGTCGGCGTGACCGCGAGCTGCGATTCGATCCAGCCGATCCTCGTAACCCAGCTCGACTACACCAATCCGAACGACGCCGGATGTCTCATCGGCTCGCCGCAGGACTTCGGCGTGGTGGGCGCCAGCACCAACAACTCCATGTGCTCCAACAGCGTCTGGGATATCCAGGCGTCCGCGACCGACCAGCTGAGCAACGCGAACTACGTGGTCGGTCAGGGCGTGGCGGTACGGGTTCCGTCGACCACGATCTGTCCCTGAGCGTGGATGTCCAAGCCTGAACTCAAGCGAGCGACCATCATGAACACCCTGCGCACCCTTCGCCTGGCCCCGGCGCTCCTGATCGGCCTCGCGGTCGCGCCCGGTGCATGCGCCGACGACATCGACATCTTCCTCGGGCTCTCCGGCGGCAGCGCCGACGCCCCGAACGTCATGGTCCTCATCGACAACGGCCCGAACTGGTCGCGCCAGTCACAGGGCTGGACCGACCCCGCTGGCGCCAAGATCACGCAGGGCGTGGCGGAACTGCAGGCTCTGCACCAGGTGCTCACCTATTTCAGCACCCAGAACCCACCCGTTCCCGTCAACCTCGGCCTCGCGATGCTCACCCCCAACAGCGCCGGCGGCTCGACCGGCGGCGGCTACATCCGCTTCGGCGCGCGTGACATGACCGTGGCGTCCAACCGCACCGCGCTGCAGAACATCCTCGCCAACATCGTGCCGTGCGTCGGCGGCTGCGGCTCGGCCAACGAGAGCCTGAGCGGCATGTCCCACAAGGACGAGACCGCCGCGCTGTACGAGCTCTACAAGTACTTCTCCGGGCTCGCGCCCTACACGGGCGGGCCGAACTCCACCAACGTCTGGGACGACGTCGCCGGCAATCTCGGCGGCGGGCTCATGGGCCCCACCGGAATGACCGCGTATGCGCAGGGGCTCACCTCCGGCTGGGCCATCGCGAACGGCCTCTACCAGAGCCCGATCAGCTCGAGCCAGCCGTGCGCCGCGAATTTCATCATCTACATCGCCAACAACGCGAGCGGCCAGATCGGCTCGACGGAGAACCAGTACGAGCCGAACGTCGTGCCCGCGCTCAGCGCCCTGCCCGCCACGCCGACCGACACCTGGACCGACGAGTGGACGCGCTTTCTCTTCCAGAGCGGCGCCGTGGTGCCGGCCGGCAACAGCAACGGCTCGATCGTCACCTACATCCTCGATGCATACAACGCCCAGAACAACGCCGGCTACTCGCAGTCGCTCCAGGCGGCCGCGAGGCAGGGCGGAGGGCTCTACTTCCAGGTCAACAGCCAAGACGCGGTCTATAACGCGCTGGTGAGGATCCTCGAGCAGATCAAGGCCGTGAACTCCACGTTCGCCTCGGCGAGCCTCCCGGTCAACGCCACCAACCGTGCGCAGGACCAGAACCAGGTCTTCGTGCCGATGTTCCGCCCGGACCCCAAGATCCAGGCGCGCTGGTACGGCAACCTGAAGCAATACCAGCTGATCAACTCGGGCGGCAGCGTCGTGCTCGGCGACGCCAAGGGCCAGTCGGCGATCAACCCGCTGACCGGGTTCCCGGCCCCCTGCGCCAAGAGCTTCTGGACCACCGGTTCCGCCGACCTCACGAACTACCCGAACGGCTACTGGAACTTCGGGCAGAGCGTGAACGCGGCCGGCATGTGGAACACCAGCCTGGAAAGCCAGTCCGCGAAGAGTACCTGCCCGACGACCACCAACAGCCCCTACGACGACGATCCGGACGGCCCGCTGGTGGAAAAGGGCGGCGTGGCCGAGGTGATCCGCAAGGGCAACAACCCGGCGATCACCAACAGCTCGCCCACCTGGAGCCCTTCGCAGCGCAACGTGCTCACCGCGAGCTCGCAGAACAGCCTCGTGCCGCTCACGACCGCCAGCACCGGACTGCCGGCGTCGCTCGTGAACTGGATCCTCGGCCAGGATGTCCAGGACGAGAACGGCAATGGCAAGGGCAACAACGGCGTCAGCTCCACCGAGACGCGCCCCTCCGTGCACGGCGACGAGATCCACTCGCGTCCGCTGCCTGTCGACTACGGCTCGGGCACCGTGCGGGTGTTCTACGGCTCGAACGACGGCACGCTGCGCGCGGTCGACGGCTCTAGCGGCCGGGAGCTGTGGGCGTTCGTGCCCCCCGAGTTCTACACCCCGGCGCCGGCGGCCTATACCCCGGGCGCAACTCCTGCCACGACGCCCACGGGCCTCGAGAGGCTCATGTGGAGCGGCATGATTGACGGGCTGCAGAACCAGATCAGCCCGATCATCGCCTATTTCGGCTCGCCCGCGGGCGTAACGCCCACCCCGCTGCCGAAGGGCTACTACTACGACGGCTCGATCGGGCTCTACGAGAGCGCGCTCAACGCCCAGGGCGTGCCGGGAGCGGTGTGGATATACCCGACCATGCGTCGCGGCGGCCGGATGCTGTACGGGCTCGATGTCACGAACGTCTCCACGCCGGGGCTGCTCTGGAAGTTCGGCTGCCCGAATCTCGGCAACGATACGAACTGCGTCCCCTCGAGCGGAGCCAATCCGACCAGCATGGGACAGACCTGGTCGACGCCGTCGGTCGCCGGCGCCGTGCTCGGGCACAGCTCGCCCGTCATCGTCGTGGGCGGCGGCTATGACGGCTGCGAAGATAGCAACACGCCCAATCCCGCCTGCCCTACCCCGCAGAAAGGTGCGGGGGTTTACGTTCTCGACGCGCAGACCGGCCAGCAGCTGGCGTTCTTCACGACCACGCGCAGCGTCGCCGCGGACGTGGCGCTGATCTCGATCGCGACCGTCGGCGTGGTCGATCACGCCTACGCCGCCGATACGGGCGGCAACATCTACCGGATCGACTTCGCCGCCAACTCCGCTCAGTGGGTAATGAACCGCATCGCCTACACGAACGGCTCGGGGCGCAAGTTCCTGTTCGCTCCGTCGCTGCTGGCCGCGCCCGGGAACCAGGTGTACGTCGCCATCGGCTCGGGCGACCGCGAGCACCCGCTGCAGGCGCAGTACCCCTACACGAACGTCCTGAATCGTTTCTACGTCTTCAAGGACAGCCTGGCCTCGACGAGCGCGCTCTGGCTCGACAACCCGACGCAGATGAACGACTTCACCTACAGCACGAGCGATCCGGGACCCAATAACGCCACGACAGGCACCTCCTGCGGCACGCCTGGCGTTCTGCCGATGTCCACCACGAAGGGCTGGTTCATGAATCTCAACCAGAACGGCCCGGGGGAGCAGACCGTCACCTCCTCCGTCATCGCCGCGGGCATGGTGGCCTTCAGCACCAACCGCCCGATACCCCAGACGCTGGGGACCTGCGCCACGACGCTCGGCGCCGCCTACGGCTACTGGGTCAACCTGTTCAACGCTTCCGGCGGCATCAGCGCCACGGGGGCCGCGTGCGGTGGAGTGCGCGACACGCCGTTCGTCGGCGGAGGTCTCCCGCCCTCGCCCGTCATCGCCTCGGTGCCCGTCGACGGCCAGGTCGTCGAGGCGGTCATCGGCGCGGCACAGCTGTCCGGCGGCACGAGCTGCGGCATCTGCCCGCAGCAGGTGAAGCCTGCGATCGTCCCGACCCGCAGGACGATCTTCTGGAAGGGTTCGGGCGAGAACTAAAGCGCCTCTCAGGTCGACAGCCGATGCCGATACCGTGAAATTTCAGTTTCTGAAACCGACTTTTCCCGGTACGATATGAGCCGTGATCAGACGGCTCGGCCACCTTCAGGCTCTCAAGCACCTTCTCGCGCGCTACCCTGTCGTGGGGCTGCTTGGCGCTCGCCAGGTCGGCAAGACGACTCTGGCCGGGCAGCTGTCGCGCAACTTCGACGGGCTGGTCACTCGATTCGATCTGGAGGAACCGGCCGCCGTCGCTCGACTTGCGGATCCGATGCTCGCTTTGGGGTCCCTTACCGGGCTTGTGGTCCTGGATGAGATCCAGCACCGCTCTGATTTGTTTCCGAGCTTGCGGGTGCTGGCTGATCGCCGCCCCATCCGCACCCGGTTTCTGGTCCTTGGGAGCGCGTCACCCAGCCTGTTGCGACAGAGCTCGGAATCTCTCGCCGGGCGCATCGCTTACTACGAGCTACCTGGATTGACGCTCGCGGAAGTCAGCGCGAACCAATACCCCAGGTTGTGGTTGCGCGGGGGATTCCCCCGGGCCTTTACGGCTGCCACTGAGCGCGAGAGCTTCGATTGGCGTCAGAGATTCCTGCGCACTTTCCTCGACAGGGACATTCCTCAATTTGGTGTAACCGCGGGCTCGCAGTCCATGCACCGCTTCTGGGCGATGCTGGCACACAGCCACGCGCAGCTCTGGAACGCATCGGACATCGGACGGTCGATGGGCCTTGCTGACACGACCGTTCGGGCGTACCTGGACAAGATGTCCGACGCTTTCGTCATGCGCCAGCTGCAGGCGTGGCACGAGAATCTCGGTAAACGGCAGGTCCGGGCTCCTAAGATCTATGTACGGGACTCGGGCATCTTGCACGCGCTACTCGACATCCGCACAGCGAAGCTGCTCGATGAGCATCCCAAGTCTGGTGCCTCATGGGAGGGATTCGTCATCGAGCAGGTGATGCAGGCACTTCACGCAGAGCCAACCGAGTGTTATTTCTGGCGTACGCACAAAGGCGCGGAACTCGATCTGCTGGTCATCCGTGGCAAACGCCGGATCGGCGTCGAGGTGAAGAGAACCACGGCACCCGCCGTCACGCCTTCCATGCGCATCGCGCAAGTCGATCTAAAGCTGACCGAATTGCATGTGGTACATGCGGGCGACACAAGCTTCCCGCTATCGGGCGAAATCACGGCGGTAGCCCTCCGGGATCTGATGAGCGCGGTGAGGCCGTTGGATTAGGTTGTCAAATCCCTCAGTCGGACTTGAAGCCGATCTTCGAGTGCGTGCCGTCGCAGAAGGGCTTGTTGGCGCTGCCGCCGCAGCGGCACAGGTACGCCGACGTCACCCGCGCCACCACGCGTCCCGTGCCGCTCATGATCTCGAGGTTGCCGCGCACTCGCAGCGGACCGTTCGGCTGCGGATCGATCGCCAGCACCCCGTCGCGCGTGGGCAGCATGTCGGTCTTGCCGGTCGGCGGCTCACCGGTCGCCGTGAAGCCGATCTCGCGATGCGAGCCGTCGCAGAAGGGTTTGTTCTTCGACGCTCCGCAGCGGCAGAGCGTGGCGCGAAAGCCCGCCGGCGCACCGTCGATCTCGAGCCGGCCGCGGAACGCGTACGGACCGGCCTCGCGCACGCCGGCCAGATTCACCGGCGGCACGGGCTCCTCGGGCGCCCCGTCCTTGCGCCGATAGCGGATCGCACCCGAGGGGCAGGCGTGCGCCACTTCGACCAGCCGCTCGACCGGCATGGCGTCGGGGTGGATCCACGGTCCCTTCACGTTGGCGAGAAAGACCTGCGGCGCCCCGGTGACGCAGAAGCGCGAATGGATGCAGCGCTTCGCTTCGAACTCGAGCTCTAGCCGCTCTCCCTGCACCGTCTCCACGCCGCCGCTGACCGTCGCGGCCGGCGCAGCCGCCGGCGTAGCCGGTCCAGCCGCCGGCCGAGGGGCTGCCGCCGCCGCGGCGGCGGGCGCGGCCGGCGTGAGATCGAAGCCCTTGCCGGCGCTTGCGGCGAGCGAGGCCAGCTGCCGCGCGGCCGCCACGGCGCGCGCATCGCCGCCCGCGGCGAGCGGTGCGGCTCCTTCGGCCAGCTGCTCGATGCGCTCGACGAACACCCGCCGCGCGGCCGGTCCGGGCGGCAGCGCGGCGGAGTCCCGCAGCGTGATGAACGAGACGCCGGCGTTGCACTGCGGGTTGGACGGCCCGGCCGGCAGCCGCGCCGCCCGCTCGGCGAGCGGCATGACCGCCTGCATGAGGCCGATCGCCAGATCCACGGCGAGGGACTTTTCCGCACTCGGGCCGCGCACCGCGTAGGCATACGCGAGCAGGCGCAGCATCAGCCCGTAGCAGGCGTTGGCGAGATCCACGGTGGCCACCGCGTCCGGGTTCTCGAGCCATACGCGCCCCTCGGGGCGCGGCGGACGGCGCAGGACTGGATTAGTGGCGGCGGGGAACGCGGGCGCAAATGCCGGGTTGCGCTCGGTCAGCGCCTGCAACTCGGCGCGGATTCCCAGGAATTTCTGGTAGTGCGAGCCGATCGAGTCGCGCGGTGCGCCCTCGCCCTGCTCGACGATCGCCGCGAACGCGGCGAGCGCGGTCTTCAGGCACACGACCTGCCGGGCACCGGGCAGATTCACTTCCTCCGGCGAGAGCTGCAACGCCCGATCGCCATCGAAAGCGTTCGCCTCGCCGCAGTGCGCTACCAGGGCGCGCAGCCCCTCCCCGAGGGCCTCATAGAAGTCGCCGACGGTGTCGTAGTTGACGCCCATCGGAGTGAGGCGCGCCCCGCCGGTGCCGCCGCGAACGTAGTTACGCTCGTACGCGAAGCCCGCGCCGTCTTGCTCGGTGGAGCCGCGCGGGCGCTCGAGGAACACGAAGTGCTGCAGCGTGTCGGCGTTGAACGGGGCGAGCTTGACCACCACGCTCGCGGGCAGCAGCCCCGGATCGAGCGGGAAATTCGACCGCCCGATGCGCGGCGCACCACCGAGCGCCGAGGTGATGTTCCACACCGCCGCGAGGTGGCCCATCTCCTCGATCGCAACGCCCATCAGCACCTGGCGCCAGCGGCGCACGGCCGCGGCCTCCTCTGCGCGAAGCCCCTCCCGTTCCCCGTCCTTCAGGCTAGCCGCGGCGTACAGGTAGGTGCACATGAGATTGTGCTCGAGCTCCGAAGCCTCGTAGAGCGCGTGCAGCAGCACTTCGCGCTGAGTGAGGGCGGGTGCCGGGGTGACGTCGTTCATGGGTCGGCCCGTTTCGATGCGGCGTGTGCGGTGCGCGCCTATGTCGCACAAATCGGCTGCCAGCGCCATCCCTCTTGCCCGGCGGCCCTCAGCCCGAGGCGTGCTCGCGCGTCTCGTGGAAGCGGATGTCGGGGAAGCGCTCGATGGTGAGCTCGAGATTCACGCGCGAGGGGGCGAGATACACCAGGGCGCCGCTGTGATCGAGCGCCAGGTGCTGCTCCGCGCGGGCGCGGAACTCCGCGAGGCGCCGCGCATCCGTGCTCTCGACCCAGCGCGCAGTGTGGATGGCGACCGGGTCGAAGACGCACTGCACCCCGTACTCGTCCTCGAGCCGGAACGCCACGACCTCGAACTGCAGCGGGCCGACGGCGCCGAGGATCAGCTCATTGCTGCGCAGCGGCCTGAAGAGCTGCGTCGCCCCCTCCTCGCACAGCTGCGACAGCCCCTTCTGCAGCGCCTTCATCTTGAGAGGCTCCACGAGCCGCGCGCGGCGGAATATCTCGGGCGCGAAGTTCGGGACGCCGGTGAAGACCAGCCGCTCGCCCTCGGTGAAGGTGTCGCCGATGTTGATCGTGCCGTGGTTGTGCAGGCCGATGATGTCGCCCGCGTAGGCCTCCTCGGCGTGCGCGCGCTCGGCCGCCATGAAGGTGAGCGCATCGGCGACGCGCACCTCCTTGTCGAGGCGCACGTGAAAGAGCCGCATGCCCCGCTCGTACTTGCCGGCGCACAGCCGCAGGAACGCGATGCGGTCGCGGTGGCCGGGGTCCATGTTCGCCTGGATCTTGAAGACGAAGCCCGCGAGCTGCGCCTCGGGGGGCATTACTGTGCGCTCGCGCGCCGTGCGCGACAGCGGCCCCGGGGCGTGCGCGGTGAAAGCCGCGAGCAGCTCCTCGACGCCGAAATTGTTGATGGCCGAGCCGAAGAACACGGGCGTCTGCCGCCCGGCGAGGTACGCCTGCGGGTCGAAACGCTGGGTGGCACCCCTCACCAGCTCCACCTCCTCGCGGAACGCGGCGGCGGACTCGCCGAGGAACTCCAGCGCCGCCTCGCTCTCGAGCGCATCGATGCTGCGGTTCTCTCCGAGGCGGCCGCGAACGCCCGCCGCATACACGTAGATGCGATCCTCGAGAAGATGATAAATGCCGTGCAGCTCACGCCCCATGCCGATCGGCCAGGTGACCGGCGCGGTGTGGATCCGGAGCACGCTCTCGATCTCGTCCAGCAGCTCGATGGGCGGGCGACCGTCC
>Ga0209473_1001820_pt1 | contig 11846 bp, 8 predicted proteins | sample GraSoiAngelo_133_FD_185890 | JGI IMG/M metagenome (GOLD analysis project Ga0209473, IMG submission 185890) | Grasslands soil microbial communities from the Angelo Coastal Reserve, California, USA - 14_0929_05_20cm (SPAdes) (version 2) | ecosystem: Environmental > Terrestrial > Soil > Grasslands ...
CGCGAAAATTGGTTTGTCGCCGGCGGCGGCGAGTGCGGCTTTGTTGTGCCCGATCCGCGTGATTGGCACGTCATTTATTCGAACAACGAAGGCTACATCACTCGCTACGACAAAAATAAAGAGGAAGTGCAGGACGTCAGCGTCTGGCCGCTGGATAACTCGGGACACGGAGCTGCCGATCTCGTCCATCGTTTTCAATGGGTCACGCCGCTTATGCTTTCACCGCACAACCCAGACGTGCTCTACACGGCCGCCGAATGTGTTTTCAAATCGACCGATCACGGACAAAGCTGGACACAAATCAGCGGCGATCTTACCCGCAACGATAAAAGCAAACAGCAGCCTAGTGGCGGCCCTCTCACAAACGACATCACTTCGGTCGAATATTACGACACGGTTTTTGCGCTGGCCGAATCGTCGATAAAAAAAGGAACGATCTGGGCAGGCACGGATGATGGACTCGTGCACGTCACAACTGACGACGGACAGCATTGGTCGAACGTCACGCCGAAAATGCCGGAGTGGAGCACTGTCGATCTGATCGAGCCGTCTCCGCATGATGGCAACACTGCCTACGTCGCAGTGGATCGACATAAGCTGGACGATTTCAAGCCATACATTTTTAAAACGACCGATCTGGGGAAAACCTGGACTCCGGTCGTACGTGGAATTCCCGATGGCGCGTACGTGCACGCCGTGCGCGAAGATCCGAAAAAGCGCGGTTTACTTTACGCGGGCACAGAGCTCGGCGTTTTTGTTTCGTTCGATGACGGCGCACATTGGCAACCGTCGCAATTAAATCTACCCGTTTCACCAATTCACGATCTTGTGGTGAAAGATGACGATCTGGTGGTAGCGACGCACGGACGCTCTTTTTGGGTGCTGGACGATCTGACTCCGCTTCGTCAGATAAACCAGCAATCCGCACAGGCGGATGTGATTCTCTACCAACCGCAGACAGCTTTGCGCTTGCATTACCCGGAGGAATTCGACAAACGGCAGCCGGTTGGAGACAACCCGCCTCCCGGCGCGATCATCGATTATTATTTTAAGACTGCACCGAAGGAGGAAGTCTCGCTCGAGATCCTCGACGCTTCAGGCAAAATCGTCAGGCACCTTTCCAGCAAAGAGAAAAAAGAAGGCGAGCAACCCCCAGAATGGCCGGATCGCGTCGAGCGCGTGAAAACGATTCCAGCGAACGAAGGAATGAATCGATTCGCATGGGACTTGCGTTACGACGATCCGATCCAGATTCCCGGCGCGTTTTACTCCGGCACCGGTCCTAAGGGTCCATTGGCGTTGCCCGGTGATTATCAGATAAAACTGACTGTCGGCGGCAAATCACAAACTGCGCCGCTGCATCTGGTGATCGATCCGCGAACCAAAGGAGAAGAGGCAGCGCTGCAAAAGCAGTTCACTTCAGCGAGGCAGGTGAATGATCGCATTTCGCAGCTGCATCAGGCCGTCAACGAGATCCGCGATCTTAGGTCGCAGATTCAAACTCTGCACAAACGTTTCGGCGACGATCAACGCGTAAAACCGGCGCTTGCGACAGCGGACGATCTCGATCACAAAATGTCAGAAGTGGAGCAAAAACTCATTCAAGTGAACATGAAAGGGTCGGAAGGAAACCTCGCGTTCCCGAACATGTTGAACGAACGCTTTGACACGTTCAGCCACGCAATCGAGGCCGGCGATGCTGAGCCGACCAAACCTCAGTTGGATGTCTTTCAAACGTTGAGCAGCCAGCTTGAGGATCAGTTAAAGAACTGGGCGCAACTCAAAAATGAGGACGTCTCGAAAGTGAGCGAATTGGTCAAACAAGCGAATCTGCCTGCGCTGATCATCACGGAGAAAAAGAAGAGTGAATAATGACCGTGAATCGTGAATAGCTTGCGCGATCACCATTCACCCGCTATCACCTATCGCGATTCACAGCGCCTAAATCGGACGACGCGAGTTGATTCATGGCAAGGATAGACAAAGCGGTTCTGCTCGCGGCTGGGCGAGGCACGCGAATGCGGGAATTGACCGTCGATCTTCCTAAACCAATGATCGAGGTGCGTGGCAAACCGGTTTTGCAGCACATTGTCGAAGGATTGCGGGACGCGGGCGTCCGGGGTTTCCTGATTATTGTCGGCTACCGCGCCGACACCGTGCAAAATTTCTTCGGGGATGGTTCTCGTTACAACATCGAAATACAATACGCGACGCAAATTGTGCAGGATGGAACCGGGCGCGTTATCGATCTCGCGCGTAATTTCGCCGGCGATTCGCCGTTTGTCTTGAATTATGGCGACATCCTTGTCGACCCGGGAAACTACAAACGACTTCTCGATCTTCCCCACGATATCGAAGCGATTGTTAGTGTAACGCGCGGTGAAGATGTAAGCAAAGGTGGCGCGGTTTTTCTCAACCAAGAAATGGAACTTGTTGATCTTCGCGAAAAACCAAAGTCAGGCGAGCCAACCAGTCCATGGTATAACGCCGGCATTTATGCATTTCGTCCGAGCATTTTCGATTTCACGGCAAAGTTGAAGCCGTCACCGCGCGGCGAGTACGAATTGACCGACGCGGTTCGCGCGCTCGCGCAGTCGGGCAAAAAAGTAAAAGCGCTCGAGCTCACAGGTGGATGGGCAGATGTGCGTGATCCCGAAATTCTCACGCGATTGAATCAGGCGTAACCACCTGGAGGGACGAGCTCTGTCTCCCCGTGAATTATAAGACGTCACAGCGGACGTCCCTCCACCGCAAAGCTATTTCAAAGCGACCGGTTTCTTCGATTCCTCAACGAGTTTTTCAAAACGCGAATCGCCGCGCAGCGGATCCCATAGCGGATTGAACTTAAGATCGCCGTAACTCACACCCACGAGACTCACACCGAACGGCATGCTGTAGCTGCCATACGGGAGCGCGACCAAGCGTGCGAGCTTGGCAAGCGCTGACTCCTTGTCACCGGATTGCAGGGTTAATTCGCAAATCATGCGCTCAATATTAACTGTGACCATTGCGTCCATGGATTCGGAAGCGGCCATCTCTCGTGCAATGGCGAATGCCTTATCCTTGTCGCCGAGGGCGAGATTTGCCGTCGCCAGCCAACGAAGGTGGACGCTAAAATGTCCCTGCTTGCGAAGCTCCTCCCCTTTCGAGCGAACGTTCTCCCACCGGCTCCGTGCGGCTTTGCTATCGCCTGAGAGTTCCAGGAGCCAGGCGAGGTTGCCTTCGATCTGACTCGGAACCCAAAAGTTACCGCCTGCGGCGAGGTCCGGTCTTTGCAAGGCCTGAGTCAACGCTGCAATGCCATCAGAGTAGCGACGTTCATACAGCCACTGAATTATCTGGACATCAAACACACCCTCCCCTGAACGCTGCACCGGCTGATGAGACCGCAGCAGCACAGCGGCGGCCTGCAAATCTCCCTGGCATTGGTGAATGTGAGCTTTGCAGGCTAGTGCAAAGTCGCCGCTGGGGTCGCTGGGAAGCATGTCGAGTATCTTGTCGTAATTCTTGAGCGCTTCGGGATAGTGGCGCACAGTTGCAAGCATCCTGCCTTGGACTTCGAGTAAGTGCGTATTGCGGGGATCGAGCTCGAGTGCTCGTCCATAGTATTCGAGGCTGCGTTTGCAATCGCCTTTGCTCCGATAGATGGCGGCCAAAGCCCCAAGAGCCAAACTGCTGTTTGGTGACAGCTGATGAGCTCTTTCGGTCCAGGGGATCGCCGCATCGTAATCGCGCTCGCCATACTTGTGCCAGGCCCCTTGCGCCAGGTTCGATTCGGCGAGATCCGGTTGCAGACTCATCGCTTTGTCAGCTGCGCGTCTTACTTCTTCACATGTTCCATGAAAGTCCCCACCTTCTTCAGAGTACTGATTCAGACAGCCTAGCCCGGCTATGAGTGCCAACCGGGCCCAGGCCAGCGGGAACGCCGGGTCGAGAGTCACAGCTTTACGGAAGGAACGAATCGCTTCCCAAACATTCTGGACGTCCCAGCCTGGACGCTCGCTGTACACGATTCCGCGCAGGTATGCGTCATACGCGTCTGGGTTATTCGTGGGTGTCTGCCGGAGCGCGGCTTGTTCCGCGCCGGTGAGCGTGGCTTGCAATGCCTGCGCGACAGCCGCGGCCACTTGACCTTGTAGGTCGAAGATATTGTCCGATTTGCGGTCGTAAGTTTCCGCCCAAAGATGCTCGCCTGTGGCAGCGCGTATGAGCTGGAGGTTGATGTGCACCCGACCAGCAGATTTTTGAATGCTGCCTTCAAGAATGTTCGCTACGCCAAGTTGCTTCGCGATTTGCCCGAGGTTCCCGTTTTTGCTTTGGTACGACTGCGTGGAGGTGCGCGCGATGACTTTCAGGGCGCCGATTTTCGCAAGCCGGGTCAAAATTTCGTCCTGGATTCCCACGGCCAAATAGGCATTGGCCTTGTCTTCGCCCAGATTTTCAAAAGGTAGAACGGCGATGCTTTTATCGGAGGTCGCGATCGGCTGTGGCGGACGGGCTGACTCTTTCTCCCAGGACATCACCCCAATCGCCCCTCCGAGGGCGACCAACAACCCCACTAGCACCGTCGAAGTTGGATTACGTCGCACCCATTTTCGTCCGCGAGTGAAAACTCCGGTGCGCCGGGCCTGAATGGGCTCGTGCCGCAGCCAATGCTCAAGATCTTCGGCCAGTGCTCCGACGGACTTGTACCGCGCGTTGGGATCGCTCTCCAAACAGCGAGCCACTATTGTCTCCAGATCGCGGTCGAGGGATGGCGCGAGTGAACGCAAACGTGGTGCCGGAGTCGCGGCAGCTTGATGAATGACAGAAAGGACATTCGGACCCACGAACGGGGGTCGCCCAGTAAGGAGGTAAAATAAAATCGCGCCCAGACTATAAATGTCCGCGGCACTGGTAAGATCGCCTGCTCGGCTCTCGGCCTGTTCGGGTGCGATGTAGCCCGGTGTTCCAAGTGTCTCCAGTGTTCTCGTTAGGTCGCTATTTTGATCGAGCCACTTTGCGAGACCAAAGTCGCTCACCATCGGCTCGCCGCTTTCATCAAGCAGAATGTTTCCAGGCTGAAGATCGCGATGGAGTACCCCTTTGCCATGGGCGTAAGCAATCCCGCGCGCCACCTTCGCCATCAGCCGCACGCACTCGCGAGGCTTGGTGCGTAACACAGGCGCCGCGGTACGAAGGCTTCCGCCCTCCGCGTATTTCATGCTGAAAAACGGAAGGCCCTCCTCGCTTTCGCTGACCTCGTGAATGGGAAGAATGTTTGGATGATCGAGGCTCGCGACCGCTTCGGCTTCGCGCCGAAAACGCACGAGCGTCTCGTGCGAATTCATCTCATGAGCGAGAATGCGTTTCACAGCGACGATCCGGCGGGAGTGCTGCTGACGCGCGCGATAAATCACTCCCATCCCGCCGCGTCCGATTTCCTCAAGGATTTCGTAATGACCGAGACGCCACTGTGTGTCGGTCACGTTCGCTTCTGCGAGGATGCTTTCGAACGTTTCGCGGGACGCCTCGCCTTTTGCTTCAAGTCCCTCGCGCAGGAGACATTTGATGCAGGTTCCGTGATTGAGTTGCGTTGTGGCGCCGCACTGTGGGCACTCTGTCAGATTCTCGCTTACGTCGGCGACGAAATCAGACAGCGTAGTTACTTTGTTCATCAAGCTGCGGCGGCTAGTGCCGCGCACAAATGTCGGATCTCGTCATCCACCTCAGCCGGGTTCTCAACCGTGTGCGCAACTTCCTCGCGCAGAAGCCATCGATAACGCTGGCGCAAATTATGTAATTGTTTTTTTACGACCGTCTCTGCGACGCCCAATGCGACAGCAAGGTTGGCATATGAGATATCGGCGTGCTCGGCCGTGAGATAATCGCGCAATCCCTCAAAGAGTCGGAGACGTCCTTTGCCTTCGCACTCCTCTCGCAGACGCCGGAGCGCCTGCTCCACGACGGTTGCAGCCCAGCGAAGATCAAAAAGCCGCTCGGGCGCGAGCGCATCGAGCGCGCGATCCGAGATCGATAATTGCGAAGGCGCTTCCGCCATCCAGGCATCCCAGGAAACGAATTGAACGCTGCCGCCTCGCTTCAGCGTTTGTTTCTTGTCGGCGACATTGTGAAGAAAGTTCTGGAGCGACTTGAGCAATAGCGAGCGGAAACGGCCGCGACCTTGGTCGGCCTGCCGCAGCCAGTTCGTTTCCAGAATCATCAGGAAAAAATCCTGCGTAAGGTCCTGCGCGTCCTCAGTCGAATAGCCGCGGCGGCAGACATAGGAAAAAATGGGACGCCAATAAGTTCGGCAAAGCTCCGCCAGGGCCTCAGCAGCCTTCTGCTGGTCGCCCTCGGAGTTCGCCCCCGCAAGGACCAGACTCCAGCGCGTGGTGGCGAACACCCGCGGTTCGGCTTCCAGATTCACCTGCCAGTAGCGTGATTATTTTGTGCTCCTTCTACAAGCTTAAAAAACGGTTTGCCGGTGCGTCACTCGTGACAAGAAGTGAAGCGCCGCTCCAAAAGCTCCAAAAAATTCCGGAACTCTGGCTGCCAGTTCCTTTAGAGGTTCTTATGAAAACTTACCGTTGGTTTAATCAAAATCGTCTCGCTCATTTGCGTATCGCAACCGCAGCCTGTTGGCTGGCGCTCGTTAGTAGTGTCGTCTTGATAACGGCCACCGTGGCTACTGCGCAAGCTACGCATAACACCGTGTTTAGCGTGATGACGCGCAACATGGATCTCGGCAGCGACTACGGACCCGCACTCGCTGCGCACGATGCCGCATCGTTCGCGCACGGCGTGGCAACGATCTACAACGAGATCGTCGCCAGCAACATCGCCGAACGCGCCGCCGGCATCGCTCGCGAGATCCGAGAGACGATGCCGACCGTTGTCTCGCTCCAAGAAGTGAGTCTCGTGCAACGGTTCGGCTGGACCGGGACCCAAGGAACATCGCCGAACGCGCCGCCGGCATCGCTCGCGAGATCCAAGAGACGATGCCGACCGTTGTCTCGCTCCAAGAAGTGAGTCTCGTGCAACGGTTCGTCTGGGCCGGGACCCAAGGGCCATTCATCGACCAGATCGATCAACTAGCGGCCCTCCGAACCGCGCTCGCTCAACTTGGTCTTTCCTATTCGCTTGCTCTTGAAGTCCACGAGCTCGACATTGCTGCTCCGTCCGACGCCGGCTACCTCCTTCGTATTCGCGATAGCGAGGCGATCCTCGTTCGATCAGACTTGCCCGCCAGCATCCTTACAGTATCCAACCCCCAAATTGGCCACTACACGCATCTGCTCTCCTTCCAAACGCCGGTCGGTATCGTGACCGCGATAACGGGCTGGGCATCAATTGACATCACCGCGATGGGTTCAACCGTTCGCGTCATCGATACGCACCTGGAATCCCGGTCCGCGTTGATAGCTGCAGCCCAAGCGAACGAACTCCTGATGGGCCCCGCAGTTACAAACCTGCCTGTCGTCGTTGCCGGCGACCTCAATAGCGGACCCGGCACGACCACCAACGCCTATGACGTCATCGCTGCCGCGATGACGGACACCTGGTCGGCCACCAAACCCAATGATCCCGGTCTCACCTTGCCCTTGCACGGCGAAGACTTCTTTCCTTATGAGACATCGCCCGACCGACGTATCGATCTCATCTTCACCCGCGGATTACGCCCGGTTACCGATATCCTCGTCGGCACGGACGACCTCACACCATCCGGCCTTTATCCATCCGACCACGCCGGAGTCGTCGCCAGGGTGGCCACCCAGTGATACTGCCCGCTACGTCCGAAGCTAGCCATCACGATCGTAATCTTGCGGGGGTTTCGCTATTTAGATTGAGATCGCAAACACGATTGTGGACGAGTCGCAGCCCCAAGGTTTCGACCCAAAAAAATTCCGGAACTTTGCCTTCCAGTTCCTTTAGAGGTTTGTATGAAAACATATTGTTGGTTTACTCGAAATCGTCTCCTGTCACACCTGCGCTTCGCAACCGCAGTGCTCCTCACCTGCTTTGCGGCGGTATTTATCTCGGCCCCCACTCCGGCAAGAGCCGGTGATACGGTGCCGTTCAATGGCACTGTCTCAGGGTTCGTTGAATCTCAGGAGCCTGTGGACGGCTGCACTGTTCACGTCCACGTAGTCAATTTCGGAAACGCGACTGAATTGGGAGCCTTCACCGGTTACGCAGACTTCTACCCAAACTTCTGCGAGGACTATCCAAATATTACCTACACTGGCTTCTTTTACTGGACTGCGGCCAACGGCGACAAATTCGAGGGCACTTTCGACGGGTACCTGACCCCGACGGACACGCTGGGAGTGTACGACAACCATGAAACCGCCGACGTGACAGCCGGTGGCGGCAGCACCGGTCGTTTTGTCCGAGCCACTAGCCACTTCACTCTTGGCGGGCTATTGGACTTCAACACGGGGTCTTTTGTCCTCCCCTGGCAAGGGGTCATCTCAAGTGTCGGCTCGGGTAAGAAGCCGTAGAGATTGTGCGCCGGATCTGCGCATCGCAACTAGTGCTCGTCTAGCTGCGATCGCTAGGCCGACGAAGAGTCCTGCGCTTTTCGCCGTTAGGACGAGAGGCGCCGCTAGCGGTTTCGTTCGGAGTCTAGAGTCAATCACCTACTTAAGCCACGTCGCACGCCAATATTACGAACCGTCAAAGATCAAAGCATAACTACTCAGCGGTCTCGACTGGTTCTTCGCCGATCTCTTCTTCGATTTCGCGCTGCCATTCGCGCGACAGCCAGGGCCGGAGAAAGCCGTAGAGTAAATAAGCAAGGAACAGCACTGCCGGCATCCATTCATAATTCATCACGGTCAAAATGAGGATGAGACTGATGATAAGAAATCGTGGGATCGATTTTTTCGTCTTCCAATTAAGAGCCTTGAAGCTCGGATACTGGAAACGGCTGAACATCATAAACGAAAGAAAAAGCATGAGCGGCGGCAGCACGAACTTCCAGCTGCCGAGGTGATGTTCGCCTTCGGCCAACCAGAGCAGAAAAAGGGTGATGGATGCGATTAGACCAGCAGCGGCGGGAATGGGAAAGCCGGTGAAATTTTTCTTGTTATCAGTGTCGGCCGCTTCGTCGTTGGCAGACGCGGTGTTGAAGCGCGCCAAACGCAGCGCACCGCACGCGAGATAGATAAATGCGATAATCCAGCAGGCGCGCGGAAATTCCTGGAGAACGATCCGATAAACCATCAGAGCCGGTGCGACGCCGAATGAGACGATATCGGCGAGAGAATCGAATTCGCGACCGAACATGCTCTCATGTCCACCGAGGCGTGCGAGCCGGCCGTCGAGCAGATCAAAAAAACAGGCGGCGAGAATGAACCAGATGGCGGTATGAAAAAGATCGCCCGCGGCATCCGAATTAGAACTTTGAAGTAAGGCACCCTCAAGAATTTTGAGCGTAGCGGTAAAGCCGCAAAACAAATTCCCCGCCGTCATTAAATTCGGCAACAGATAAATCTTGGGATGGTTCTGTTCGCTCATTGGTCAGACAGCTGCGCAACGATTGTTGATCCAGCAGAGACATGATTGCCTACTTTCACGAGTAGTTCAGCATTGAGAGGCAAGTATATTTCTGTTCGCGAACCGAAGCGAATCATTCCAAAGCGCTCGCCTTTTTTTAATTCGTCGCCGATTTTCGCCCAAGCTACGATGCGTCTCGCAATCGCGCCGGTGAGTTGGCGGACCACAATTGTGGTTCTCTGGTTCTGAAAAGCCCACGTCACCGATTCATTCTTCTCCGAGCAATCGGGGCGGCGCGCATCAACAGAGAGGCCCTCTCGATGCTTCCGGTAAATAATGCGGCCATCGATTGGTGCGCGATTGGTATGGACATCGAAGATTGACAAGAAGATTCCGACACGGCGCGTTTTTGCTTTCAGGACTTCGCTTTCATCCAGCTCAACGATGTCCGTGACAGTTCCATCGGCCGCCGCTACGACGAGATTCGGATCTGACGGTGCGACGCGACTCGGATCGCGAAAAAATGCGAGTGTGCAAAAAAACAGCAGGAGAAAAAGCAGCGATAACCAAAGCGTCAGAAGCGAACTAACGATCGCAAACACTGCGAGGATTGCAAAAATCCAGCGTGCTTCCAGAAGGGTTTGAAGGCGCATTAGCTAGCTATTTTCCAATTCCAAAACGAGCTGGTCAAGACAACGAAAATCGAGGCCTTCGGCTGATCAAAAGGAACCACAATATCATGGGTCTCGGCCTCGGTCCGCCTCCAACCGGTAGCGGAAAATTAGTCGCTTGAACCACGAGATTATTAGTTGTTTCTAAGGCATTTTTAGGTATTCTCTTTCTTGGGCCGTTCGAGGCCTGCATATGCCGCAAGCGCAAGACGAAATTCCGGTCGACAAATTGCCTCTAAATCGTGCGACCGGAATCCGGGCCGCGCAAAAATACGACGCCGCGCAAATCGATAAATTGGAGGGCCTCGAGGCGGTTCGCAAACGGCCCGGCATGTTTATCGGAGACCCTGACGAGCGGGGTCTGCACCATTTGGTTTTCGAAGTGCTCGATAACTCAATCGACGAGCATCTCGCTGGATTCTGCACCAAAATTGAAGTTGCCGTTCATGTCGATGGGTCCGTGTCGGTGCGGGACAATGGCCGGGGTATTCCTGTGGACATTCATCCAAAATGGAAGATGCCGGCGGTTGAGCTAGTTCTGACAAATTTACACGCCGGCGGAAAATTCGGACAAGGCGCTTACAAATATTCGGGCGGCTTACACGGCGTGGGTGCGAAATGCACGAACGCGCTTTCCGAATGGTTCAAGGTGGAGGTATCCCGCGACGGCAGCGTTTATCACATGGCCTTTGCCAAGGGAAAAACGACCGACAAACTCACTGTCATCGGTGAAGTCAAAAATAAAAAGACAACCGGAACACTCATCACGTTTTTGCCCGATCCGACGATCTTTACGATTACGACCGAATTTAAGTTTGAGCGGCTCGCGACACGGTTGCGCGAGTTGGCGTTTCTCAATCCCGGTCTCGAGATCACCCTGACGGACGAACGCAGCGATGCGACGAAAAAGGAAACATTTCTCTATAAGCATGGGATCGAAGAGTTCGTAAAGCAGCTCGGGGAGAACAAACAGGTTCTGCATCCCAAGCCAATCGTGATCTCGCGACAGCGCGATGAAGTTTTTGTCGACGTTGTGCTGCAATACAATGACAGCTACAACGACCAGATTTTGCCGTTTGCGAACTCAATCCCCAATCCGGACGGTGGCACCCATCTGACCGGCTTCCGCACCGCACTTACGAAAGCGGTCAATCAGTACGCGAAATCGAGTAATCTTCTTAAGGAGAAGGATCCTTCGATTTCCGGCGACGATGTCCGGGAGGGGTTGATTTGTGTGCTTAGCATCAAGCTGCCAAACCCGCGCTTCGAATCGCAGACCAAGGTGAAGCTGGTCAATACGGAGATCGACGGGATCGTGAACTCGGTCGTTTACGAAGGCTTAATGACTTATTTCGACAAAAATCCACCCATCGCGCGTCGGGTCTTCGACAAAGTACTCACCGCGGCGCGCGCGCGTGAAGCGGCTCGAAAAGCGCGGGAAACGATTCGCAAAGGCGCTCTCACTGGTGGCGGATTACCGGGAAAATTGGCGGATTGTTCCGAACGCGATCCGGAATTGACCGAACTTTATATTGTCGAAGGTGATTCGGCGGGCGGCTCCGCTAAGCAGGGGCGCGACCGGCGTTATCAGGCGATTCTGCCGATTCGCGGGAAACTCATCAATGTCGAGAAAGCGCGGGAGGACCAGTTTCTTAAAAACAACGAGATTCAGTCGATGATCACCGCCATCGGGGC
>Ga0209473_1001823_pt1 | contig 11825 bp, 9 predicted proteins | sample GraSoiAngelo_133_FD_185890 | JGI IMG/M metagenome (GOLD analysis project Ga0209473, IMG submission 185890) | Grasslands soil microbial communities from the Angelo Coastal Reserve, California, USA - 14_0929_05_20cm (SPAdes) (version 2) | ecosystem: Environmental > Terrestrial > Soil > Grasslands ...
CGGCTCTACCCGCGCGGCGCCGAGGATGTGCCCCACGTCATGCCCCTGCACCACCAGCGCGTCGGCGATCAGCTGGCGGTGGCAGCGCCAGGGCACGGCTTCCGCGCACAGGATCGCCGTCGGCCCAGCCCGCGCCAGCTCGCACAGCCGGGCCAGCGCATCCGCGAACTCCGGCGTCTCCATGTAATCCGCGTAGCCGCGGAAGCCGGCGCTGCGCCACCCCGTGTTGACCGAGTCCGGCCGCGCCGCGCGCCGCCCGCCGAGCTCGGGCGCGTGATGGTAGCCGACGCCCACCTCCTGGAGCGCGGTCGCGAGCGCATCGCGGGCGAACTGCGGGTGGCGGCGCGACGCCGGGTAACGGCGCACGTCCACCACCTGCGTGACCCGATGGGCCGCGAGCAGGCCCAGCAGCTCGCTGAGAGCCCGAGTCGAGTGTCCGATCGTGTAGATCACATCGAGGAAAAAAAGAATCACGGGGGGCTGGTGGCAATCCGGGGAATCGGTGAGCTTGAAGAACGTACTCGCGAGGAGGCAAGGATGACGGAAAAGGAGCAGTTCCTGGGGGCGCTCGAGAAGGAGCTCCCCACTACCATGCGGGTGCTCAAGGCCTACCCGGCCGCTAAGGGAGACCTGAAGCCGCACGCCAAGTGCAAGTCGGCGAGGGAGCTCGCCTGGATGTTCGTGACCGAGCAGAAGGCGAGCGAGCAGGCGCTGGACGGCGGGATCGAGTTCGGGAAGATGCCGAAGGCGCCCACGACCCTGCCGGAGGTGATCGCTGCGTACGAGAAGTCGTCCAAGGCATTCGTCGACCGCATCAAGCGGACGCCCGACGCGGAGCTCAACAAGACCGTGAAGTTCTTCGTGGCGCCGAAGCAGATGGGTGACGTCCGCAAGATGGACCTGCTCTGGTTCATGCTGATGGACCAGGTGCATCACCGCGGCCAGTTCACCGTCTACCTCCGCATGGCGGACGGCAAGGTCCCGTCGATCTACGGGCCGTCGGCGGACGAGCCTTGGATGTAGCCTGTCGCCGGTAGTAGGTCGGACCCCCCGCTCCGCGACAAAACAACGCAGTCGCTGCGCGGGGGGCCCGACCCACGACCACAACAAATTTCGACCGCAAGAACCGGATAGATCGCGGCACGGCAAGGCGCTAAGTTTTCCAGCGTGAGCCATGCCGCTGTCGTTTCCGACCTGACCGTGGAGCGCCGCTGGCGCATCGTGCTGGCGCGTGATCGGCGCTACGACGGCGCGTTCGTCTATGCGGTGCAATCGACGGGGATCTACTGCCGCCCCTCGTGTCCCAGCCGGCGTCCGCGCCGCGCCCACGTCGCGTTCTTTCCGGGACCGGAGGCGGCGGAGCTGGCGGGCTTCCGCCCGTGCCGCCGCTGCCGGCCGGGCGAGGCCGCCGCGGCGGTCCCCGGCGTTCCCCTGGTGCGTGCCGTCTGCCGGCTGATCGACGCGCACCCGGACCGGCCTGCGAGTCTCGCCCTCCTGAGCGCTCAAGCCGGCGTGACGTCCCATCGCCTGCTGCGCACGTTTCGGCGGGTGCTCGGTATCAGCCCGCGCCAGTACCGCGACGCCCGGCGCCTCGACCGGTTCAAGACGGAGCTGCGCGCGCGGGGCCGTGTGAGCCCCGCTTTGTACGAAGCGGGATATGGCTCGACCAGCCGTGTCTACGAGCGAGCGCACGCGCAGCTCGGGATGACGCCCGCAACGTACAGCCGCGGTGCGCCGGGCACGCGCATCGCGTTCGCGATCGTTCCCTGCGCCTTCGGCCGGCTGCTGGTGGCGACTACGGCGCGCGGGATCTGCCGTATCAGCCTGGGGAGCGGCGCGAAGGCGCTCGCGGCGGGGTTGCGCGCCGAGTTCCCCGCCGCCGAGCTGCGCCGCGATCGCAGCGCGCTCGCCGCGTCGGTCGGCGCCCTGCTGCGCTACCTGGACGGGCGTGCGGAGCCGCTCGACCTGCCGCTGGACGTGCGTGCCACGGCGTTCCAGCGGCGGGTGTGGGAGGCGCTGCGTCGCATCCCCTACGGGGCGACGCGGTCCTACGCCGAGATCGCGCGTGCCATCGGCGCGCCGTCCGCTACGCGCGCCGTGGCGCGCGCCTGCGCGACGAACCCCGTGGCCCTCGTCATCCCCTGCCACCGGGTCGTGCGAGCGGACGGCGGGCTCGGCGGCTACCGCTGGGGGGTCGCGCGCAAACGCTCACTGTTGGAACAGGAGCGGGCGACCACCGCGAACTAGGGTTGCGACGCGGGCAATTCTTCGGCCTCGAACTCGATCTTCACGGCGTCGAGCGTGAGCGGACTGGCCGCTGTCACTAACCCCTCCCCTTCCGCCTTCACCGCCCGGCTCGCGGCGAGCGCCGCCTGTACCTCCGCCAGTGACGCGAGATGCTCGTCGTCATCGCCTTCCCGGGCGTCGACTTCGGTGCCGCTCACGATATGGATGACCGTGCCGTCGGCGAGCGTGACCGTATTGGCCGTCTGATCCACCGACCGCACCATCCCTTCGAAGTCCCGCTCGCCTTCGACCTCCGGGTTCTGCGCTTGGAGCCGGGTGGTCCCGTCGCTCACCCGTAGCTCGATGCTCATGCCCAAGAGCTTGAGCACGGCATCGGGCGGCGAGGTGGGACTGGTGACGAGGTTGGCACCGGTCACGTTGAGGCTGATCCGGGGATGTTCGTTGTCCTGGTCGCGCCTGAGCTCGGTAGCGAGAAAGGTCGCGTCGCCCGGGGCCTGCGGAGTGGCGGGCGGAGCGCGGCGCGCCTTCACGGCCGGATGCCGTCCGGCCGCGAGGTCGGCCTGCACGCGCGCCACAAAATCCGCGAGCGTCGTCCCGCCGCCCTCCGACATGAGCGCGGCGTGCTCATCGCTGTCGCCGTCGTCGGGCCGGAACTGCGTCGACGAGTTGAAGCCGACCTTCAGCCCACCCAGCTCCAGCGTGACCGTCCCCTGATCGGCTGTGGCGCTGATCGCGTTGATCCGGCTGCGGACCTCTTCAGGACGCGCCAGCTCGTCGGTCGTCTCGATCGCGACGCGCCGCGCGACCAGGGTACCGGGAATCAGGCCCACGTCCACGCGAGCGGGACCGGTCTGGAACAGGCTTTGGGCGTCGGGGAGCGAGATGCTGCGGGAGAACTGGATCGAGCCGGACCCGGGATTGGTTGACGCGTGGTCGCAGGCCGTGGCGGCCAGTACGACCAGGACTGCGGCCAAGCTCTCGCGAACGTGCAGCGACATGGGGCGCCTCCTTATGACTCGGATTCACGCTGTTTCCCTGAGGACTCAGGGAACGTCGCTTCCGTAACGGAGCAGACGACCTGCCACTACACCGGAGCGGGGTCGAGGGGGGCGACCGGTTGCGAGATGAGACGCCTCGCAACGAAACGGGGCGGGCTGGCGCGAAATGAGACGGTTACATTGCCCTTACATGACGCACGATCTCCAGCCTGACGATCGGCTCGGCGACTTCACGGCCGACAGCCGCGTCCTGACGTTGACGGGCATGGCCGCCCTGATCGGCGTGATCAGCGCGTTCGTCGCCCTCGCGCTGCTGCGGCTCATCGGGTTCTTCACCCACCTGTTCTATTACCACGCGATCGACAGTCGCCTCGTCTCGCCGGCCGACAACCGCCTGGGTGTCTGGGCGTTGTTGGTGCCCATCGTCGGGGGCCTCATCGTCGGGCTCATGGCGCGGTACGGCTCCGAGCGGATCCGGGGCCACGGCATCCCGGAGGCGCTCGAGGCGATCCTGATCGGGCAGAGCCGCATGTCCGCCCGGGTCGCCGTGCTCAAGCCGCTGTCCTCCGCCATTTCCATCGGGACCGGCGGGCCGTTCGGCGCCGAGGGGCCGATCATCATGACGGGAGGCGCGTTCGGCTCGCTGTTCGGCCAGGCGTTCCATCTATCGCCGGCGGAACGGAAGACGTTGCTCGTCGCCGGCGCCGCGGGCGGGATGGCCGCGGTGTTCGGCACGCCGCTGGCCGCGGCGCTGCTCGCCGTGGAGCTGCTGCTGTTCGAGTGGAAGCCGCGCAGCTTCATCCCCGTGGCCTGCGCGGCGGCGGTGGCGGGCGCGGTGCGCGTGCCGCTGCTCGGCACGGGCCCGCTCTTTCCGGTGCCGCTACACGCCGCGTTGGCGACGCGCGAGCTCGCCATCGCGCTCGCGCTTGGGATCACGGCCGGCTTCGGGTCGGGGCTGCTCACATGGCTCGTGTATGCGTGCGAAGACCTGTTTCGCAAGGTCCCGATTCACTGGATGTGGTGGCCCCTCCTGGGCGGCGCCGTGATCGGGATCGGCGGTCTGCTCTCCCCGCGTGCGCTCGGCGTCGGCTACGACACCATCCACGACCTCCTCACGGGGCAGCTCGTCGGCGTCGCACTCCTCGGCTTGATGGTGACCAAGGCGGTGATCTGGGCCGTGGCCCTCGGCTCGGGGACGTCGGGCGGCGTGCTCGCCCCGCTCCTCATCATGGGGGGCGCGCTCGGCGCACTCGAGGCGCACTGGATCCCCACGGGCGACCCCGGGCTCTGGGCCGCGCTCAGCATGGGCGCGATGATGGGCGGCACGATGCGCTCCCCGTTCACCGCTGTCGCGTTCATGGTGGAGCTGACGCACGACGTCAACGTGCTGCCGGGACTCTTCGTCGCGTGCGTCGCCGCCGATGCCGTGACGGTGCTTCTCATGAAACGCTCGATCCTGACCGAGAAGGTCGCGCGGCGCGGGTATCACCTGACGCGCGAGTACAGCGCGAACCCGCTGCACCTCCTGCGGGTGCAAGACGTGATGGAGCCCCCGGTGCTGCCGGTCGCCGACCGGCCGGCGGTCGTCAGCTATCCCGACGAGCTCCTGGATCACGCGTTGACCAAGATGCTCGAGCACGAAGTCGACCTCTTGCCGGTCGTCAACCGGAGCGAGCCCGAAGAGGTCATCGGGTACGTGGCGCGCGACGGGATCCTGGGGGCGTGGGTGCAGTTCGCCCGCGACGAGGGGCGCCGCGAGCCCGGCTGGCTCGCGGCGCAATTCCGCAAGGTGCGCGACCGCGCGGCGAGTTAGCGGTTTCCCGCTCCCGTCGCCGCCTCGGTGACGCTCCGCCGGTGCTTCTCGTACCAGCTCATCATGTACAGTTGCGTGCGCATGAAGTTCGACGGCTTCGAGCCCGTGCCGTGATACTCACCATTGAAGCGGAGCATGACGGTCGGCACGTTGCGGATCTTGAGGGCCGCGTAGTACTCCTCGGTCTGGGGAATCGGCGTGCGCCGGTCGAGCTCGCCCGTCATCAGGAGCGTCGGCGTGGTCACGCGCCCCACGTACATGAGGGACGAGTGCGCCAGCCACTCGTCGGGCTTGTCCCAGAACGCCTGACGGAAGAAGCTGAACGTGAACAGCGGGATGTCCGTCTGGCCCGCCATGCTGATCCAGTCGATCACCGGGCAGCGCACCGCGGCCGCCGCGAAGCGGTTGGTGTGCCCGATCACCCAGCTCGAGAGCACGCCGCCGCCCGAGCACCCCGACACGTACAGGCGAGTGGTGTCCACGTAGCCGCGACCGACCACCGCGTCCACCCCGGCCATGAGGTCGTCGAAGTCGGGTCCCGGATAATTGTGGTCAATGCCGTTGGAGAACGCGTCGCCGTACCCGGTCGAGCCCCGCGGGTTGGTGTAAAGCACCACGTAGCCGTTCGCGGCGAAGTTCTGGAACATGTAGCTGAACCCCACGTTGTACATCGCGAACGGGCCGCCGTGGATCTCGAGGATCAGCGGATACTTCTTCGCCGCATCGAACGCCGGCGGCTTGACGACCCAGCCCTGCACGCGCGTGCCGCCGGTCGAGGTGTACCACAGCTCCTCGACGCGACCCAGCCGCTTGTTCCCCAGCACGTCGTCGTTGACGGCGGTGACGCGTGTCGGGGCTTGCCCGCGCCGCAGATCGATGCGCACCACGTCCGGACCGTGCTCGGGGTCGCTGCGCACGCCCACGCCCACGAGCGTGCGCGCCAGCGACGTGAGCGAGACCACCTGCGCCCCCTGCGTGACGTCCCGCAGGCCGCCCGCGAGATCGACGTACCGCACGTTGATCGACCCGCGGTCCGGGGCCGTGAAATAGATGCCCTTGCCGTCCGGCGCCCAGCGCAGGTTGTCCGGATCCCGGTCCAGCGTGCGGGAGAGGTCGCGCAGCCCTGAGCCGTCGAGCCCTGCGGTCCACAAGTCCGCCGTGCGGTGCGTGTGGTCCGAGGAGTCGGCCCCGGTGAACGCGACGGTGCGGCCATCCGGCGACACCGTGGGGTCGGCCCAGAAGCCGGGCCGGGAGACGAGCGGCCGGATCGCACCGCTCGCCACATCCAGCGCGTAGATGCGCGACACCTGGTACTGGCGGTCCCAAGTGCTGTCCCGCAGCCCGTCGAACACGATCGTGCGTCCGTCGGGCGTCCAATCGTAGCCCGCGCCGAACGCGAGCCCGTCGAAGCGGGCGCCCACGTGCCAGCGCCCGCTCGTCAGCGCGCGCGCGGTGCCGCCGTCGGCGGGCACGAGGAACAGGTGCGTGAAGCCCTGCTGCGTGAACCCGACCTTGTCCTGGCGGTAGTGCAGGTCATCCACCACGCGCGGCGCGGGCGTCCACTTCGCCCCCTCGGGCGCCTTGGGGAGGGAGATGCTCCAGCGCGTCGAATCGGGAACGAGCATCACGAAGGCGATCGCTTTGCCGTCGGGCGCCCACTTCGCATCGGTCGGCGTCTCGGTCAGGCGCGTCACCTGAGACGAGGCGCCCTCCGCATCCATCCAGCGCACGAAGATCTCAGTGCCTTTGGGCTCGCCGTCCGCGAAGTACAGAATGCGCGTGCCGTCCGGCGACCACCGCGCGTCCGATCCCTTCACGAGGAAGCGGTGATGCGATCCGTCGGCGCCCATGATCCACAGCGCCGACTCCCACTTGTCGTCGATCTTGTTCACCCAGCGTCGCGTGTACACGATCTGCGACCCGTCGGGGGAGATCTGCGGGTCGACGACCTGCTCCCAGTCGAGGTAGTGGTCGACCGTGAGCAGGGTGTCGGAGGTGATTTCCTGAGCGCGGACGGGCCGGCCTGCGACCGCGGCCGCGACGACGACGAACGCACAGCAAAGAAGTTTGCGCATCAGCGTGCCGCTTTCGCGCCTCCCGTTAGACTGTCCTTGACCACCTGACCGCCCTTCATCACGAACGCCACGTGCTCCAGCACCGTCACGTCCTGCAGGGGGTCGCCCACGACCCCGATCACGTCGGCGAACTTGCCCGGCTCGAGCGCGCCCACGCGGTCCGCCCAGCCGAGCAGGTCGGCAGCGTTGACGGTGGCCGCCTGGATCGCCTGCAGCGGCGTCGCCCCCCACCGGACCATGTGCGCGAACTGTTTCGCGTTCCAGCCGTGCGGGTACACGCCCGCGTCCGTGCCGAACGCGATCTTCACCCCCGCCTGCACCGCCTTCTTGAAGTTCTCCCGCTGCTGGCGGCCCACCAGGCGCTCTTTCTCGATGATCTTCTGCGGAAAGCCGAGGCGCGTGTACTCGGCGATGATGTAGTCGTCGTTGTAGATGTCGGCGACGAGGTAGGTGCCGCGCTCCTTCATGAGGCGGATGCCCTCGTCGTCGATCAGGCTGCCGTGCTCGACCGAGGCGACCCCGGCGCGCACGGCGCGCTTGATCGCCTCGGCGCCGTGCGCGTGCGCGGCCACTTTCCGCCCCCACATCGCCGCCTCCTCGACCACCGCGTTGAGCTCCTCCTGCGTGTACTGCGGGGCGCCGACCGATTCTTCTTCGGACAGGACGCCGGCGCTGGCGAGGACCTTGATGAGATCCGCGCCATACTTCACCTCGAACCGGATCTTCTCGCGGATCTGGTCCACGCCGTTGGCGATCCCGGAAAATCCTTCGAACCGGAGGTAGGGAGACATGCCGTTCACGTCGCCGTGTCCCCCCGTGGCGGAGAGGGGCATGGTCGAAACCAGCATGCGTGGCCCCGGGATCGCGCCTTCGTTGATGGCGTTGCGCAGCGCCACGTCGATGAACTCGCCGGCCCCGACGTTCCGCACGGTGGTGAACCCCGCGTCGAGCGTGCGCTTCGCGAAGACGTGCGCCCGGACCGCTTCGTCGATCGCGCTCATGCGGAACAGCTGCTTGTAGTAGTCGCCGGGATCGGATGTGATGTGGGTGTGGCAGTCGATCAACCCGGGCAGCACGGTCGCATTGCGCAGGTCGATCACCCGCGCATCGCGCGGAGCGTGGGCGGCGACGGCGTCCCCGGGGCCGACCTCCTTGATACGGTCGCCCTCGATCAGGATGGCCTGGTTCGTCAGCACCGTGCCCGTGCGCACCGCGATGAGCCGCCCCGCGCGCACCAGCACGCTCGCGCGCGCCACCGAGTCCGACTGGGCGGCGACGTCGCGGCCGGCGAGGAGGCCCGCGACGACGATCACCGCGACGCGCCGGATCATCGGGCGCCTCCGATCGTCTTCTCGACGCGCTGCGCGAACACGTGCGCCCCGGCCGGCGCCATGATCCTCGCGTCCCCCTTGATTTCGTAGCTGTCGGCGAGCACCGGCTTCCCGCTCGTGGCATCGAACAGCTCGGCCGTGAGCAGCCACACGAGGTTCGACAGGTTCGAGATGGTGCCCTTGGCCACCCAGCGGGCTCCGAGCCGCCGCGCCACGGCCAGGGCGCACTCGTTGCCGCAGGGGTTGCCGCCGGCCTCGGCGGCCGCGACGGCGACCGCGACCGCGCTCGAATCGACCAGCGTCACCAGCTCCGATGCCCGCAGCGTCGCGAGCAGCTTGCTCGTCGCGGCCGCCACGACCGCCGTGTCGCCCGGCCCGAGCACGTTGGCGTGCTCGCCGTCGAACCGCAGGTTCACCACCACGATCGCCGGGCGAGGCCCGGCACTTTGCGCCCCAAGTCGCGGGGGGAGAGTGTCCACCAACAGCAGCAGCAAGACGAGCGCAACACCGCTTGCGCGCACGCGAATCCTCCGGGTCGTGAGACGTGCAGAATGGGTGTAATCTAGAGGTCCCTCGACCGGGACACCAATGACCTCGACGCGCCCTTTGGCAAGCGATCAACGCGCCACCGTCGTCGCGGGCTTCCTCGGCTGGACGCTCGATGCGTTCGACTTTTTCCTGGTCGTCATGACGCTGACGGCGATCGCCAAGGAATTCGGCAAGACCGACAAGGACATCGCACTATCGATCACGCTCACGCTCGCATTCCGACCGGTGGGCGCGTTCATCTTCGGGCTGCTCGCGGACCGGTACGGCCGCAAGCTCCCCCTGATGATCGACCTGGTGTTCTACTCGGTGATCGAGGTCCTCACGGGGTTCGCGCCGAACTACACGACGTTTCTCGTGCTCCGGGCCCTGTTCGGGATCGGGATGGGCGCCGAGTGGGGCGTGGGCGCGTCCCTGGTCATGGAGAAGGTGCCACCCCGGTATCGGGGCGTCGTGTCGGGCTTCTTGCAACAGGGGTACGCGCTGGGCTTCCTGCTCGCCGCCCTGTGTTACCGCGCCCTGTTCCCGCACTTCGGCTGGCGGCCGCTGTTCTTCATCGGTGGCCTGCCCGCGCTGCTCGCGCTATTCGTGCGGGCGCGCGTGCGGGAGTCGGAGGTGTGGCGGGAGACCCGCCACGAGAGCTGGGGTGGGCTCGGTCGCGCGATCCGGGGCAACCTCTCGCTGTTCGCGTACATCACGGTGCTCATGTGGATGATGAACATGGTCTCGCACGGCACGCAGGACATGTATCCCACGTTCCTGCAGCGGCATTGGGGCTTCACGGCACAGCAGCGTGGTGACATCACGATCATTTCCATGGTCGGGGCCCTGCTGGGCGGCGTCACGTTCGGGCTCTACTCCGACCGCTTGGGACGCCGGCGCGCGATCGGGCTCGCACTCTGCGCTGCCGTCGTCGTGATTCCCCTGTGGGCGTTCGCCCCCTCGCTCCCGTTGCTCGTGGTCGGCGCTTTCGTGATGCAGTTCTTCGTCCAGGGCGCCTGGGGCGTGATCCCGGCGCACATCAACGAGCTCTCCCCCGACCCCGTGCGCGGCTTCCTGCCGGGGTTCGCCTACCAGTGTGGCGTGGCCCTGGCGGGCGCGATCGGGTGGCTCGAAGCGCGCTTCGCCGAGCATCTGGATTACGCGTGGGCCATGGCCCTCACCGCGGCAACGGTGTTCATCCTCGGTACCATCGTGGCGCAGCTCGGCCCCGAGCGCCGGGGAGTGGCATTCGGGCGCGGCTCTCCCTAGCCTTAGGGACCATGACGACGTTCGTCAAAGCCACCCAGGCGTACCAGCAGGGCCAGCGGACGCTGCCCGGGCGCTACTACAACGCGCCCGAGATCTGGGCCGAAGAGCGGGAGCGCATCTTCGCGCGGCGCTGGATCTGCGTCGGCCGCGCCGCCGAGCTCGCCCAGCCCGGGGACTACGCGGTCCGCACCGCCGGCGGCGAGAGCGTCATCGTCGTGCGCGGTCAGGACGGCACGGTGCGCGCCTTCTACAATGTGTGCCGCCATCGCGGCACCAGGCTGTGCGAGGCGGAGCGCGGACGTCTTTCCGAGACGATCCAGTGCCCCTACCACGCGTGGACCTACACGCTCGATGGCACGCTGATCGGCGCGCCGCATATGAACGAGGTCGCGGGGTTCGACAAGCGGGACTACCCGCTCCACCAGGTCGCGCTCGCCGAGTGGGAAGGGTTCCTGTTCATCACTCTGGCGGAGGAGCCGGAGCCGTTCGCGCGCGCGTTCGCTCCCCTGGAAGGCCGGTTCAGCCGCTTCAACATCGCGAGCCTGCGGTCGGCCGGTCGCATCGACTACGACGTGCACGCCAATTGGAAGCTGGTGTTTCAGAATTTCTCCGAATGCCTGCACTGCCCGATCATCCATCCGGGACTCGCCAAGCTGACGCCGTACACGAGCGGAGAGAACGACCTGTTCGACGGGCCCTATCTCGGCGGCTATATGGTGATCACCGCGCCCGGCGGCAGCCTGACCATGAGCGGCCGGGCATGCGCCCCGGCCGTGGGAGATCTACCGGCGGAAGATCAGCATCGGGTCTACTTCTACACGATCTTTCCGAACCTGCTCCTGTCGCTGCACCCGGACTATGTGATGTTCCACACGCTGTGGCCGCAGGCACCCGACCGCACCCGCATCACCTGCGAGTGGCTGTTCCACCCCGACGCCTTCGGGCAGCCGGGCTTCGATCCCGACGACGCCGTGCGCTTCTGGGACGAGACCAACCGGCAGGACTGGCATATCTGCGAGCAGAGCCACGCGGGGATCGCCTCGCGGGCCTACCAACCCGGCCCCTACTCGCCGCGCGAGGGTATTTCAGCGGCGTGGGACCGGGAGTTTCTGAGGGCGCTGGAAGGCGGGAAACGGTGAAGCGTGAGCGGTGAGTGGTAAGCGGTCGCGGATACCGCTCACCTCTCACCGCTCACCGCTTAGGCCTTAAGTAGTCGTCCGTCTTGTTAAGCCAATCCTCGCGCGGCGGGTAGAAGATGTCCACGTCGAGCGTGTCCTCCAGCGCGTGTGCCTCGTGTGGCACGTTCGCCGGCAGGTGCAGCACTTCCCCCGCGCGCACCACGATCTCCTCGGCGCCTGTCTCACCCACCAGGAACCGCAGCGCGCCCTCCAGGATGTAGGTGAACTGCTCGTTCTCGTGCGAGTGCTTCGGGACGACGCAGCCCTGCTTCAGGTACACGTGTGCCAGCATGACCTGGTCGCCGGTGATCAGCCGACGCGACAGCCGCTCGTGCAATTCCTCGCGGGGGACCTCGTCCCAGCGATACCACTTCGCCGCTCGTTTA
>Ga0209473_1001825_pt1 | contig 11821 bp, 12 predicted proteins | sample GraSoiAngelo_133_FD_185890 | JGI IMG/M metagenome (GOLD analysis project Ga0209473, IMG submission 185890) | Grasslands soil microbial communities from the Angelo Coastal Reserve, California, USA - 14_0929_05_20cm (SPAdes) (version 2) | ecosystem: Environmental > Terrestrial > Soil > Grasslands ...
GGCTTCGCCTACGCCGAGATAGTCGAAAGCATGGAACGCGTTGGGTCCGAGCTGGATGCCGGCGCCGATCTCGCCGAGCGCGGCCGCCTTTTCCAAGAGGATCGAACGAAAGCCCTTTTGGGCCAGGCCAAGTGCTGCGGCGAGGCCGCCGATGCCGCCGCCCGCGATCAGGACCGGCCGCGCACCCACCGACGCCATCAGCCCGACTTCCCGAGATGTTCGAGCGCGTCTTCGGCGCGCAGCGGCACCCGCGACGCCTCATTGTTGAGGTCGACCAATTGCACCAACAGCGCCATCAGGGTCTTGCGGTCGGCGGCCTTCAGGGGCCGCAGCATCCGCGCCTGTGCGCGGCCGACCGACGGCATGCTGTCGCGCAGCAGCACCGCGCCTGACCTCGTCAGATAGAGCAGTTTGATCCGCTTGTCCCCGCGCGAAGGCTTGCGCTCGATATATCCCTTCGCTTCCAGCCGCTCGATAACATTGCCCAAGGTCGAGCGGTCGAACGCAATCACGGCCGAGAGTCTGGTGGCGTCGATGCCGGGATGGGTGTGAATCGCGACCAATGCCGCGAATTGCACCGGCGTCAGATCACAGGCCTTGCATTCCTCGATGAAGATCGACACCGCGATCTGCTGCATCCGCCGAAACAAGTAACCTGGCGCGGTATAAACCGCGTCCATGGTAATGGGCGGCTGTCTACTCGGCATCGGGTTGCTTGTCCGGTGCGGCGTCGGCGAACGCCTTGATGGTTTTCGCCGCCGCCTCGGCCTTCAGGAGCCGCGGAAAGGCCGAGACGTCGATGCCAAAGCGCCGCGCATTGGCGAGTTGCGGAACGAGACAGAGATCGGCGATGGTCGGCGTCGCGCCAAAGCAGAACGGTCCGGCCTCGCCCGCGATCAGCTTTTCGCAGGCCGCAAGGCCCTCGCGATTGGCCCAGGCCGCCCAAGCCGTCACCTGCTCCTCCGGCAAGTTGAGTTCGCGCAGCCGTGCCAGCACCTTGGTATTTTGCACCGGGTGGATGTCGCAGGCGATCGCTTGCGCAAAGGCCCGAACCTTGGCGCGGCGCAACGGGTCCTTTGGCAACAGCGGCGGCTCGGGATGGGTCTCGTCCAGCCATTCGATGATGGCGAGCGACTGGGTGAGCACACCTCCACCATCGTCCTCCAGCGCCGGAACCAGCCCTTGCGGGTTGATGGCGAGATAGGCAGGCGCGCATTGTTCGCCCTTGCGAAGGTGGTGCGGAATGTGATCGGCGCGCAAACCCTTGAGATTCAGTGCAATCCTGACCCGGTATGACGCGCTGCTGCGGAAATAGCCGTGCAGCTTCATCGGAACCCTCCCTTGGTAGATCCCTTGCAAATTTATCGTTTGTTCCGGCTCTCGGATTGACGCTACCCATATTGTAAGTATGCTGTCAATCAGCCAACAAGAACGACGGGAGATCGCTCATGGAAGCCGTGGTGAAGACGCCGGAACGCGAGGCGTTCTACAGGAAGATCGACGGCGAGAATCTATCCGCGCTGTGGAACGTGATGGGCGACCTGATCACGCCGGAGCCAAAGAGCGCCTGCCGGCCGCATCTGTGGAAGTTCGATGCGATCCGCGACTACATGACCGAGGCCGGTAAGCTGATCACCGCCAAGGAAGCCGAGCGACGGGTCCTGGTATTGGAAAATCCCGGGCTGCGCGGGCAATCGAAAATCACGACGTCGCTGTTTGCCGGCGTGCAGATGGTGGTCCCCGGCGACATCGCGCCCGCGCACCGGCACAGCCAGTCGGCGCTGCGCTTCATCCTCGAGGGCAAGGGCGCCTATACCGCCGTCGACGGCGAGCGCACCGCGATGGCGCCAGGCGATTTCGTGATCACGCCGTCGATGACCTGGCACGACCATTCCAACGAGACTTCGGAGCCGATGTTCTGGCTCGACGGGCTCGACATTCCGATGGTGCAGTTCTTCGATGCATCCTTTGCCGAAGGATCGAACGAGGACCAGCAGAAGATCACGCGGCCAGCCGGCGACAGCTTTGCGCGCTACGGCCACAACCTGTTGCCGGTCGACGAGAAGCGTACGTCGAAGACCTCGCCGATCTTCAATTACCCCTATAGCTACACCCGCGAGGCGCTGGAGCAGGCGAAAACGCGCAACGAGTGGGACGCCTGTCACGGATTGAAGCTGAAATTCTCCAACCCCGAGACCGGCGATTTCGCGATGCCAACGATAGGCACCTTCATCCAGCTTTTGCCGAAGGGCTTTACGACCGCGCGCTATCGCTCGACCGATGCCACCGTATTCGCGGCGATCGAAGGCCGGGGCCGCACCCGGATCGGCGAACAGACTTTCGAATGGGGCCCGCGCGACCTGTTCGTGGCGCCGAGCTGGCAATGGGTCACGCACGAGGCGGATGCCGACTCCGTGCTGTTCAGCTTCTCCGATCGCCCCGTGCAGCAGAAGCTCGATCTGTTCCGCGAAGACCGCGGGAATGCTTGAGTGGGTTTTAACCTCGCCCCGCTTGCGGGGAGAGGTCGGAGACGAAGCGATAGCTAAGTCTCCGGGTGAGGGGGACTCTCCACGAGTCCGAATGCGTGGAAACAGCCCCTCACCCCAACCCTCTCCCCGCGAAGAGCGGGGCGAGGGAGCAGATCACCGCCAGTGCAACAATCGCGTTTCCAGCCAATTGATCAGCCGACCCATCGCAAGCCCGAACAGCGACAGGATCACGACGCCGGCCAATAGCTGATCGGTCTGCATCAGGTTGCCCGCTTGCAGCACGAAGGCGCCGATACCGTATTCGGCGCCGATCATCTCGGCGCTCACGACCAGCAGCAGCGCGACCGACGCGGTGATGCGAAAACCGGCGAGGATCGAGGGCAGCGCGCCGGGCCAGATCACGCGGCGCATGATGATCGGGAACGGCACGTTGAAACTCTGCGCCATCCGGATCAGGTTGCGCGGCACATTATCGACGCCGCTATAGACCGAGATCGCGGTCGAGAAGAACACCCCGAGCGCGATGGTCGCGATCTTCGGCTCCTCGCCGATACCGAGCCACAGGATCAGAAGCGGCAGCAGCGCGATCTTCGGGATCGGAAACAGCGCCGAGATGAAGGTGATGCCGACGCTGCGCGCCAGGCTTGAGAGGCCGATCGCGAAACCGATGGCGATGCCGGCGGCAGTGCCGAGCATCCAGCCGACGCCGATGCGCATGATCGAATAAGACAAATGTTGCCAGAGTGCGCCCGAGATCGCGAGCTGGTAGATCGCGCGCGCGATCGCCGTTGGCGGCGGAAGAAACAGCGGATTGACAAGCGCGGCGCCGGCGGCCAATTGCCAGACCGCGATTGCGAGCAAAAGCGCAATCCAGCGCCTGCGGCGGCCCGCGCTGGGGACAAAACCCGCGCCGCGAAATTTGACCTGCCGCGTTTCCGGCGCGGCTTCGGCTGGCGGCTGATCCTCATGCGTCGAGCGGTCAAGCATGCTGGACCTCGCGCTCGGCGTCGATCGCTTCCTCACGGATCAGCGACCACAGCTCGTTCTGCAAGGCCAGCAATTTGCCGCGGGCATCGATCGCGCCGCGCTCGCTCCGCGTCATCGCAATGGGCACCACCTCGCGGACCCGCCCCGGACGCCGCGACAGGACGACAATGCGATCGGCGAGCCGGATCGCTTCCTCCAGATTATGCGTCACGTAAACCGCGCCCATCGCGCCGTCGGCGAGCAGGCGAACAAAATCCTCCATCAGCAATTCGCGGGTCTGCGAGTCCAGCGCCGAGAGCGGCTCGTCCATCAGGAGGATCGCGGGCTTCACCGCAAGCGCCCGCGCAATGCCGACGCGCTGGCGCATGCCGCCGGATAATTGTTTTGGGTAAGTGCCGCGAAAATCCGCAAGGCCGGTGCGGCGCAGGGCATCATCGACAAGCGCACGGCGCTCAGCGAGGGCGAGGCCGGTGTGCAACAACGGAAACTCGATATTCGCCTCGACCGTGCACCAGGGCAGCAGCGCAAAATCCTGGAACACAAAGGTCAACGGGTTGAGGCTATCCGCCGGCGGCGCGCCACGCAGTTCAGCCGCGCCCGCGCCCGGTTGCAGCAGGCCGCCGAGGATCGACAGCAGGGTGCTCTTGCCGCAGCCGGAAGGGCCGACAATCGCGACCACCTCGCCTGAGCACACCGTGAACGACACGTTGCCGAGCACGTCGAGCGCGCCGAAGCGGTGGCTGATATGGTCGGCGATCAGGTCCATGAATTGTACTCCAATTGGCCGAACCGCGGCGGTGGCCTCATGGTTCGAGACGCGCTTTGCGCTCCTCACCATGAGGGTCTGAGACCTCATCCTGAGGAGCATCGCGAAGCGATGCGTCTCGAAGGATGAAGCCACTATCAGTCCGGCTTCACATAGTCCTTGGCGATGATGGCATCCGCATCAAATCCCTTGTCGACGAAACCTTGGCTCTGCAGCCATTTGATCTGGTTGTCGACGTTGCCAACGTCGAGCTTGCCGTCCGGATCGATATAGGCGCAATTGCCGACCACCTGCTCGACCGGCAGCTTGGTATATTTCGCGATGATCTCCAACAGCGGCTTTGTGGTCTCGCTGATCGGTACCTTGCCGTCCTTCACCGCGGCCAGAATGACATCGTGATATTCGCGATCGGCGCGCGCCAGCGCCGCCAGGAGTTTCGTCACCAGCGGCTTGTTGGCCAGCGTCCTGGGCGAAGCAAACACCGCGCCCAATTGCCATGGCGTCTCGTCGCCGACCCAACCTAAGAATTTGGCGCCGCCGGAATCCATCAGGGTTCGCGCGGTCGAGACCGGCAGCAGTGCGGCGTCAACGGTTTCGCCTTTCAGCGCCGCCGCCGCGTTCGACAGCGATTGCAACGGCAGCACTTTGACGTCGCCAAGCTTGAAACCGTATTTATCGGCGAGCAGACCCAGCGAATAATGGAAGCTCGATCCCACCTGCGTTACCGCGACGCGCTTGCCCGCGAGATCCTTCGGCGTCTTCAGGCCGGCGGCGTAGGCGTTATTGCTGGCGAAATAGCCGATCAGGGGATAGCCGGGCTTCTCGCGGCTCATGCCGCCGATCACCTTCAGCGTGCCCTTGCCCGCAAGATTGTAAAGCCCGGCGGTGAACGCCGTGATGCCGAAATCGATATCGCCCGAGGTGGTGGCGACGGCGATCGGCTGCGCCGCATCGAAGAATTTGAGCTCGATATCGAGCCCGGCGTCGCGGAAATAGCCCTTGTCCTGCGCGATGAACACCGGGGCGGACGACGACAACCGGAGCACGCCGATCCTGGCCTTCAGCACGTCGTCAGCCCGCGCGATTCCGGTCGCGCTCAGCGCCAGCAAGCCAGCCAAAACGAGCGGCACCCATCCTCTCATCAGGTTTCCTCCGATTTTATTTATTCCAGAGCCCAATCAATTCGACTGAAGCATTGGTTCGATGTTTCGGCAATGGCGGTGAACTCCCTCTCCCCTTGTGGGAGAAGGTTGGGGTGAGGGGTTCAGGTCTATCGATAAAGCTTAACCCCTCACCCGGATCGCATCTGTCGATGCGATCCGACCTCTCCCACAAGGGGAGAGGTGACATCGAGCACGCGGCACGGGTTCAGATTCATCGGCTAGCCCTTACAGTCCTTCAGGAACCGCCTGGTCCCGCCCGATAAAGGCGCCTTGCTGCCTCAGCGTCTGTTGCAACTTTTCAACCGCAATGTCGCGCGGAATCGTGTTGCCGGATAGCGCCAGCGCCGCCGCAGTGCCCGCGGCCTCGCCCATCGCGAAGCAGGCGCCGGAAACCCGCGCCGCCGATTGCCCATCATGCGTCATCGAGGCGCAGCGCCCGGCGATCAGAAGATTGTCGACGGCCTTGGGAAGCAGCATCCGGTAAGGCAGTTCATTGAAGCCACGCGACCCAGGGATCGGCGGGAACTTGAAGATCACGTCGCCCGCGACATGCACCTCCATCGGCCAGCCGTTGACGCCGATCGAATCGTCGAACGCGGCGCAGCCGAGCACGTCCTCGCCTGAGAGCATATAGCCGCCGATGACGCGGCGCGTTTCGCGAATGCCGAGCTGCGGCGGCAGGTCAACGATGTAGGATTTCTCAAAACCCGGCACGGTGCGCAGGAACTCAAAAGCTTCGATCGCCTGACGGCGGCCGTCGATCTCGCCGCGGGTGAGATCGTCGGGCGCAAGGCCGTTGATGGCGCGGCCGTCCGCGCGCGCGACTTGCGTGAAATTGACCCGCCACTCGATCTGCGAGCGCTGCGGTCGCACGATCGCGCCCTTGCGCGGAAATTTGTGGGAGCCTTCGGCTTCGGCCTTTTCCATCAGCGCTGGAATGGTCCGCCAGGCCTCGCCGGCTTTTTCGGGATCGATGCCGTTCAGCCGAAACATCATCGAGGGATAAAGCATGCCGCCTTTGTTGTCGCCCACCTCAAACGGCGCGCCGGCCCAGGCCGCGAGATCGCCGTCGCCGGAGCAGTCGATGAAAATGTCGGCCATCACCGCCTGCCGGCCGGCCTTGGTTTCCACAATAAGCGCTTTGATGCGGCGCTCGTGATGCATCACGGCGCCGGCGCCCAGCGCATGGAAGAGGATATCGACCTTGTGGGCGGCGAGCAGATCGTCGGCCGCGATCTTGTAAGCCGCGGTGTCGTAGGCCTGCGCCAATATCTTGCCGAGAATGAGATGCGGCGCGTTGAGCCCGCCGAGCCGATCGATGCGCGCCAATAGCTCGGAGGCCACGCCCTGCACCACCCGATGCATCTCGCCATAGACATTGGCATGCAGCCCGCAAAAATTCGTCACGCCCGCGGCCGTGCCCATGCCGCCGAGGAAGCCATAGCGCTCGATCAACAGCGTGCGCCGCCCGGCGCGCGCAGCCGCGACAGCGGCCGCAATGCCCGCCGGTCCGCCGCCGAGGACTGCGACTTCATACTCGCCGTAGATCGGAATTTGCCGCGCGGGCTCTTGAATGGTGCGAGAGGGCAACGTGGGGTTCCCGGATGATCGGTAACGGATCATGCCGGGGTTAGGGAATTTTGGCCATCTCGTCAAAGGGACGAGGCAGCCATGCGTGGCTCGCGCTCGCACAGACCTTCGCGACCGGTTGCGCTTGCAGGCAAGCACGTGGAAACTAGGCGCCCGTCGCGATCGTTCCACCTCAACAGGACCCCCTCCCCATGCGTATCTGCATTTTTGGCGCGGGCGCCGTCGGCAGTCATTTTGCAGTGCGGCTCGCGTTGTCAGGGCATGACGTCTCCTGCGTGATGCGCGGGCCGCATCTTGACGCGGTGAAGGCAAAGGGCCTGACGCTGCGCGTGGGCGACGCCAGCTTCAATGCGAAGGTCAAGGCATCCGACAACCCGGCAACGCTCGGCCCGCAGGATCTCGTCATCAGCACGCTGAAGGCGACCGGGGTCGGCAGTCTCGCAACCGGCATGCGACCGCTGCTCGGCGACGATACGCCGGTGCTGTTCGCGCAGAACGGGATTCCCTGGTGGTACGATATCGGCTTGCCGGCCGATCATCCGCCGCCGCCTGATCTCGGCTTTCTCGATCCCGGTGGACGGCTGCGCGCCATTGTTCCGAAGCAGCGGATCATCGGCGGCGTGATCTTTTCCGCCAACGAGGTGGTCGAGCCCGGCGTGGTTGCCAATCTTTCGCCGGAGCGAAACATGCTGCTGATCGGCGAATGCGACGACCGGCAATCCGAGCGCATCGCGCGATTGCGCGCCACGCTCGAGGAGGCTTCGATCGCCTCGCCGCCGGCGGCGCGGATCAGGGAAGCGATCTGGTCCAAACTCCTGACCAACATGTCGATGTCGGTGCTGTGCCTGTTGACCGGGCAAACCGCGCGCGCCGTCAGGGACGAGCCGGCGTTGCGCGACGTCATCCCGCGCCTGCTTGATGAGGCGAACGCGGTTGGCCAGAGCTGCTGCCCGGCCGTCAAGCGCGTCATCCGTGGCGGCCCCGCGCCCGAGCACAAGCCGTCGATCCTGCAGGATTACGAGCTTGGCCGCGCCTTGGAAATCGATGCGCTGGTGCGCGCGCCGGCTGCGTTCGCGCGGACCGCGGGACTTCCCACGCCGATGCTCGACATGCTGGCAGGCCTCGCGATCCAGAAGGCGCGGGACAAGGGGCTCTACCAGGCCGACTGGTTGGCTTGACGGTGAGGCGGTCAGATCGCCTCTAGCCCTAGGCGATCGAACAGTTTCCGGTCGGCCGCGTCTTCCGGATTGACGGCGGTCAACAGGGTGTCGCCGATGAAGATCGAGTTGGCGCCGGCAAAGAAGCACAGCGCCTGCATCTCATCGGTCATGGCCGAGCGGCCTGCCGATAGCCGGACATATGATTTCGGCATCATGATGCGCGCCAGCGCAACGATCCGGACAAACTCGATCGCCGCGACCGGAGCCTGCTCCGCAAGCGGTGTGCCGGCAATCGGAATCAGCATGTTGATCGGCACGCTTTCCGGCGGCTCGGCCAGGTTGGCCAGTGTCACCAGCATGTCGACGCGGTCGGCTTCCTCCTCGCCCATGCCGAGGATGCCGCCGCAGCAGACCTTCATGCCGGATTGCCGGACATTTTCCAGCGTGTCGAGGCGATCGGAATAGGTCCGCGTCGAGACCACCTTGGGATAATAGCGCTCCGAGGTATCGATGTTGTGGTTGTAGTAGTCGAGCCCGGCCGCGCTGAGGCGATCCGACTGCTCGCGGTCGAGCATGCCCAGCGTCATGCACGTCTCGAGCCCGAGCGCCTTCACCGCGCCGACCATTTCGACGATAGCCTCCATGTCGCGCGGCTTCGGATTGCGCCAGGCGGCGCCCATGCAGTAACGCGTCGCGCCGCTATCCCTGGCCTTACGCGCCTCAGTGACGACCTTCTCGACATCCATCAGCCTGGACGCGGCCAGACCGGTCGAATGATGCGAGGACTGGCTGCAATAGCCGCAATCCTCCGGGCAGCCGCCGGTCTTGATGTTGAGGAGCTTGCTCAGCTGGATGCGGTTGGGATCGAAATGCTGCCGGTGGACCGATTGCGCCTTGAACAGGAGATCGTTGAACGGCAGCCGGTACAGCGCCCAGGCCACCTCGCGCGTCCACGCTGGCGCTGCTTCAGGCGGCATCACTGCAGTCGTCCCGTCACGTACCTCAAGCATTCCATTCTCCGGAATTCCGATGGCTCCCAGATCGTTTAATCGCATGATCGCGAAGCTGAGGCCAGCACCGCTCGGCGGAATTTTTCGAAAATTGATCGGCGGATCAAACGGAGATTGACCACGCGTCGGCGCTCGTATCACTCTGTCGCTGGATAAACTCCAAAAAAACAGCGAGCAGAAAGATGCACGTCAAAAGCAAAGTCTGTGTCGTCACGGGCGCCGCGGGCGGCATCGGCGAGGCGGTAGCCCGCGCCTATGCGGAAAGAGGCGCGCGCGGCGTCGTGGTCGCCGACCTCAAGACCTCGCGCGATCGGCTGGCGAAAGTCGCGGGCGATATCGATGGATTGGCAGTGACCGCCGACGTCGGTCTCGAAGGCGACGTCAAGGCGCTGATCGCGGCGGCGGAGGCCAAATACGGTCCGGTCGACGTGTTCTTCTCCAATGCCGGCCTCTCGCGCAAGGGACAGGAGACGGCGTCGGACGCGGACTGGGACGTGAGCTGGCGGGTCCATGTCATGAGCCACGTGTTCGCGGCGCGCGCGCTGGTCCCGGGCATGCTGGCGCGCGGCGCCGGCTACCTATTGAACACCGCCTCCGCCGCGGGGCTGTTGGCGTCGCTGAACTCGATGCCGTATGGCGTGACGAAGAACGCCGCGGTGGCGCTGGCCGAACATCTCGCGATCCAATATGGCGACCGCGGCATCCGCGTATCCGTGCTGTGCCCGCAATCGGTGCAGACCGGCATGACGACGCCAGGCCCAAGCGCGGCGCGCGTCGATGGCGTGCTGCAGCCGCCTGAAGTCGCGCGCATGGTGATCGAGGCGATGGAGCAAGAACGCTTTCTCGTTCTGTCCCACCCGCAGGTCCAGGAATACATGGAGCGGAAAGCCTCCAGCCGCGACCGCTGGCTTGCCGGGATGCGGCGGCTGCGCGACAGGATCTACGGCGACCAGCGCGCGGGTTGATCTGCAACGGCCGTATGTGAAGTGTGCCTTCGCGAATTACCGCAGCTACGGCTTGTCTGCCTTCGAAACATACAGGAGCGCAACGACGGAGCCGATCACCAGCGCCGCGCCCGCAAGGCTCGGCATGGTGATGCGTTCGCCGAGCACCCACGCGCCGAGGATCACGGCGACCACCGGATTGACAAACGTATAGGTCGCAACGATCGGCGCCGACATGCGATCGAGCAGCCATAGATAGGCGGTGTTGCCGACGACGCTTCCGAGCAGCGCCAGATACAGCACCCCCATCAGCGAAACGACTGTGACTTGTCGTGGCGCAAAGTCTGGCCATTCGCCGGCCAGAACGCTGAGCATCAGCAAGCCCGCGCCGCCGCATATAAGCTGCATGCCGGCAAGATCATGCGGTGGGATATGGGCGGCGCGGCGCTGGGCGTACACGCTGCCGAGTGCCCAGGAGAGCGCTGATGCCAGCAGTAGCGCGATCATGGTGACCGGGAGCGGATGCTCGGGGTTTGACGTCTCGTGCCATGCGATCAGTGCGACGCCCACAAAGCCAGGCACCAGGCCGGCGAGTTTCTGCAGCGGTTCGCGTTGCCCGGTGGCGGCGTTGACCAGCACGATCCAGAAAGGAATTGTCGCCAGAATGATTGCCGACAGCCCGGAAGGAACAAAACGCTGGGCGTAGGCAAGCGCCCCGTGGCATCCGACGAACAATAGGACACCACTGATGGCGGCGTGCGACCAATCCTGCCACGGTCGTAACGCCAATCCACCCAGTTGCGAAAACGCGAACAACACCATGCCGCCAAGAATTGACCGCGATCCAATGAGGAGAAACGGCGGGATCGATTGCAGGCCCAGCGCGATCGCCAGGTATGTTCCGCCCCACAGCAAATAGATGGCGGCGAAAGCCGCAGCCAATTGCGCTCGGTTGGTTGTTGCGGACACCGGCCAACTGCCGCTCTTAGTGCAGGAGGCCTGTCAACGCATGGACGGGCCGCTGAGTTTCGCTTTTGGCACTTCGGCTTCCTCGGCCAGGGCCGAATGGACAACCTCCTGAAATCTCACACCTACACGATCGCGTCGGCGAGATCCTGCATGGTCGGGACAAGAATATCCAGTTGCTGCGGGGTCTCGCCGAATGGCCGGCGGCGGCGGTCGATGAAGGCGGTCCGCATGGCCGTTCGCGCCGATGGCCGGCGGCGAATGGCAGGAGGGAACCGGCACGACTTCTGAGATGTTACTTTTGACTAGAGAGGCCTTCTAAAAAAGATAGGGCAGCCGCGATTAAAACCGATCTCTCCAACGTCTACCGAGACTACATTGCTGCCTGAATAGGCAGGACTGGCCGAAGCTTGGACAGTTCGTTCATGATGAAGTGATCCACAACAGCCGGCGGGTCGGGTTATCAGGTTATCTCGAAATGTTGGAGAGAGACTTTGATGAAATTCCGGACCTTTATTTCAGCATCAAGATGCTGATTTCCGATCCGCCTTATATAGCGGCCCGGCTTGGCTTCGACTGTACCCCGAAGGGAACATTCCTTGGCCTCCATGTAAGCGGGAAGAGAGTTTCATTTACCGAGAATGTTTTCTATGAATTTCGGAGCGAAAAGATTCGCGAAGTATGGTCGGTGATAGACAAGGCGGCTATCGAAGCTCAGCTTTAGCACGAAAGATTATCGCGTATCT
>Ga0209473_1001826_pt1 | contig 11820 bp, 8 predicted proteins | sample GraSoiAngelo_133_FD_185890 | JGI IMG/M metagenome (GOLD analysis project Ga0209473, IMG submission 185890) | Grasslands soil microbial communities from the Angelo Coastal Reserve, California, USA - 14_0929_05_20cm (SPAdes) (version 2) | ecosystem: Environmental > Terrestrial > Soil > Grasslands ...
GCCCTGATGCCACTCCTCACCGTATTCCCCGCCGCCGCGCAGGTTGGGCACGGCGTACACGCCGCCCATCTCCAGCCACACCAGCATCGCGACGGAGAAGCTCGGCGTGAGGCTGATGTTGAAGCCCCCGTAGCCGTAGAGGTACGTCGGATTCGATCCGTCGAGCGTGAGTCCCTTTTTGTACGTGATGAACATCGGGACCCGCGTGCCGTCCTTGCTCGTGTAGAACACCTGCTTCGTCTCGTACCGGGACGGATCGAAGTCGATGGTGGGCGCCTTGAAGACACTCGTCGCGCCGCTCTTGAAGTCGTAGCGGAAGATCGTGGTGGGATAGAGGAAGGACGTGAAGGCGTAGAACATCTCGTCGTCCTTGCGCTCGCCGCTGATCGACCCGATCGACCCGAGCGTGGGAAGCTCCAGGTCCTTCAGCATCCTCCCATCAAGCGCGAACAGGCGCAGCCGGGAGGAGGCATCGTGCATGTAGTTCGCCACGAACGTGTCATGGATGATTTGCACCCCCTCGAGCACGTCCTGGCCCTGGGGAATGAGCTCTCGCCACCCCCCCCGCTCGGGATGGCGGGTGTCGATCGCGATGACACGCTTGCGGGGCGCGTCGAGGTCGGTGAGGAAATAGAACACGGGGCCGTCGTTCCCCACGAACGCGTAGCTCGCATCGAAATCGTCCAGGAGCCGGACCACCTCGCCGGTGATCCGCGGATGCCTCGGATCCTTCAGGTCGCGATAATAGACGCGGTTCCGCCGGTCCGTACCGAGCCAGACGGTCAGCACGGCGTAGCGGCCGTCGTCCGTCACCTCGCCGTTCATCCCCCAGTCGGGCTGGTCGGGCCGCTCGTACACGAGCACGTCCTGCGCCTGATCGGTGCCGAGGCGATGATAGTAGAGCCGCTGGAAGCGGTTCACGTCGGTGAGCGCCTTGTCGGTGGGCTCCGGGTAGCGGCTATAGAAAAAGCCCGCCCCATCCTTCGTCCACGACGCTCCGGAGAACTTGATCCATTTGAGATGATCGGGCAGGTCGCGCGCGGTGACGACGTCGCGCACGCGAAACTCCTCCCAGTCCGACCCGCTCGCTGCCGTGCCATACGCGAGCAACCGACCGTTGTCGGCGACCGCCAGCGTCGAGAGCGCCACCGTCCCGTCTTCGGAGAGGATGTTCGGATCGAGCAGCGTCTCGGGGGTCGCCTCGAGCGACGCCTGCTTGTACAGAACCGACTGATTCTGCAGCCCGTCGTTCTTGAGGAAGAAGTAGCGGCCCGCCTTCCGGAACGGCGCGCCGTACTTCGGATAGTTCCAGAGCTTCGTGAGCCGTTGGCGGATCGTGGCGCGCGCGGGGATCTCCGCGAGATAAGCGGCGGTGAGCCGGTTCTGCGCCTCGATCCAGGCGCGGCTTTCGGGCGAGTCCGGGTCCTCGAGCCAGCGGTAAGGATCCGGGACTCGGGTCCCGTGGTAATCGTCGACGACATCGCTCTTGCGAGCGGCCGGATACTGGAGTGTCTGGGCCGGAGCGGGCACGGCGCTCGTGAACATGCCTGTCAGGAAGAGACCCCCCGCGAGGGAACGAAGCAGAGAAGTGGTCATTTGCCTGATAAATCTCGGGACAGTTGACGTAAGTTGCAAGCCCACTTATATTTACAACATGCATTGGATGGCGGGTCTGTCCGCGCTTCGTGGCGTCATCCCCACGCCGCCCGCAGGCGACCGGTCCAATCGGTTCAGCTCATCCTCAGCCGATCTGCTTGGCATGAGTTCTTGCTGGAACAATCGTAGGATCCCGACCGGCTGTTGGCCGACCGGGGTCGAGGGCACTTGCTTTGAAACGGGAAATTCTCATCAGCGGGACCGCACGCGAGACTCGCGTCGCGATCCTGGAGGACGACCGCCTTGTTGAGCTCTTGGTGGATCGTCCGGATGCCCGCCGCATGGTGGGCGATATCTACCTCGGCACGGTCGAGGCCGTGCTTCCGGGGATACAGGCCGCGTTCGTCAACATCGGAGCGGAAAAGAGCGCCTTTCTCCACGCCTCGGACCTGATCGAGGCGGAAGACGAAGACGAGGCGTCCGATCACGACGACGACAACGGTGGCGGGAGCGGCGCGGCGAACGGCGGCACGCGCTCGGCCCGGCGCCGGTTGCCAAACATCGCGGACGAGCTGAAGCGCGGCGAAGCCAGAATCGTCCAGGTCATCAAGGAACCGATCGGCACCAAGGGACCGCGCGTCACCGCGCAGATCTCTCTGGCCGGGCGGTTCCTCGTTTATATGCCATTCGCCTCCAAAGTCGGTGTCTCCCGCAAGATCGAAAACAGAGAACAGCGCGCCAAGCTGCGCGAGATGGTCTCGAAGCTCGTTCCCAAGGATCCAGGGGCGGGCGGATGGATCATCCGCACCGTTGCCGAGGACCTGACGGAGCAGAGCTGCAAGCGGGAAATCGAGCACCTCTACGGCTTGTGGACGAAAATCAAGCGCAAGTCGGGCTCGGTCCGGGCGCCCGCCCTGCTGCAACGGGAGACGTCGCTCACGCGCGGCATCACTCGCGACCTCTTCTCGGACAAGGTCGACTCGCTGCTCGTCGATTCGAAGGTGCTGCACACTGAAGTGGTGCAGTACCTGAAGCAGATCGACCCCGACTTGCTCGACCGGGTGAAGCTGTACCAGGCCGAGACCGCGCTGTTCGACGAGTACGACATCGAAGCGGAGATCCGCAGTCTCTTCAAGCAACGGGTGGAGCTCCCGACCGGGGGCTACCTGATCATCCAGCCGACCGAGGCCCTCACCTCGATCGACGTGAACACGGGTCGCTACACGGGCAAGAAGGACCCCGAGAGCACGATCCTGAAGACCAATGTCGAGGCGGCGCGGGAGGTGGCGCGCCAGCTGCGGCTGCGCGACATCGGCGGCATCATCGTCGTGGACTTCATCGACATGGAATCCCGCGGCAACCGGGACAAGGTACTCCAGGAGCTGCGCGCCCATCTGGGACGCGACCGGGCGCGCACCAAGGCGTTCGCGGTGTCCGAGCTGGGGCTGATCGAGATGACGCGACAGCGGGTGCGCCCCTCGCTGTGGCAGTCGATGACCGCGGAGTGCCCGACCTGTCATGGCACGGGGCGCGTGTTCCGTCCCGAGGTAGTGGTGCGGCGCATGGAGCGCTCGCTCAAGCGGGCCGGCGCGGAGCACAAGGAGCGCCAGCTCGCCGTGCGGCTGCATCCCGATGTCGCCCTGTACCTCGTGGAGCAGGAGCCTAACTTCTTGCGCCAGCTCGAGAAGCAAACGGGACTCGAGCTCGAGGTGCGGGACGACCCGATGATGCGGCTCGATGAATTCCGGATGATGGCCAAGCCGGCGGGCCGAGACGTCACCGAGCTGTATGCGGTGGCTTGACGGAACTCCAAGTGCTGATTAGAGTTCGCGCCCTATGAGTTATGCCATCTTCACGACCGGTGGCGCCCAGTTCCGCGCCGAGCCGGGAGTCACCATCAAGGTCCCGCTGCTCGAGGCGGAGCCTGGGAGCAAGGTGACGTTCGATCGCGTGCTGCTGGCGAGCGACGGCAAGCACGTGCAGGCGGGGAAACCGGTGGTGAAGGGCGCCAAGGTCACGGCCGAGGTCGTGCGCCACGGCAAGGGCGAGAAGATCAAGATCTACCGGTTCGCGCGCCGCAGCGGATATCGGCGCCACGCCGGGCACCGGCAGCCGTTCACCGAAGTGAAGATCGCGGACGTCAAACTCAAGGACTGAGTGACGCTAGCATGGCACACAAGAAGGGTGTCGGTTCCTCCCGCAACGGCCGCGACTCCGGGCCCAAGTACCTCGGCGTGAAGCGCTTTGCCGGGGAGTTCGTCACCGCGGGCACGATCATCGTCCGGCAGCGCGGCACGAAGTTCCATCCCGGGACGAACGTCCGCCGCGCGTCCGACGACTCGCTCTTCACCGTGGTCGACGGGCAGGTCAAGTTCGAGCACAAGAACAAGAAGCGGTTCCGCGTGAGCGTGCATCCGGTGGCGGCGAAAAACTAGGGCGGCAACAGGCGGCAGAGGGCGGCCATAGGCGGCAAGCATCGACTTCGCCGCCTTTTTTTGTCGGGCAAGGCGTGGGATTGGTAGCTAGTCTATCCTCTTCTGACTACACGTTGGTGCTGTGCCTTCCTACGAACGATTTGCAGCGTGGAGACGGTCATACGAGCTCGTTTTGGCCGTTTACGACGCGACCGATTCGTTCCCAAAGAACGAACTGTATGGACTCACATCACAGACTCGTCGAGCTGGGTTCTCGGTCGTGGCGAACATCGCCGAGGGGTCTGCGAAAAGGGGTGGACGAGAGTTCGCTCGCTACCTGGACATCGCCCTCGGATCGCTCACGGAGATTGAGGTAGCCCTCCGCCTCGCTCGCGACCGCGGGTACGTCACCAACGAGAGGTGGGCAGAACTCGAGCGCTTGCGCAATCACGCCGGTGTTCTCACTTGGCGGCTCTACCGAGCAATTCGCGATAAGGGGCGGGACGCGTAGGGTCCGTGCCGCCCTTCGCCGCCCTCTGCCGCCCTCTGCCGTCCTCTGCCGCCCTAGTAGGTAGGCGGCAATTTCTTGTACCTCTCCAGCAGCTCCGTCTGCCGGCTCTTGAGCGGGATCTCCTTGCCCCGAATCAGCACGTGCTCCACACCCGTCGTGAACTCGAACGGGTCTCCCGACCAGACGACCACGTTCGCCACCTTCCCCGGCTCGAGCGAGCCGTAGCGGTCCGCCACTCCGAAGATCTCCGCCGGCGACAGCGTCACGGCGCGCAGCGCCTGGTCCCAGGTCATGCCGTAGGAGACGGCGTTCCCCGCCTGCTGGCGTAAGTTGCGCGACTTGTGCGTGTCGGGCTCGAGCAGCGCGACCTTCACGCCGGCCTTCGCCATGATCCCCGCGTTTCCGTAACGGATGCCGAGGGCGTCGTAACCGGGGATGTTGCTCAACGGCTCGACCAGGACGGGGACGCCCGCGGCCGCGATCGCCGCCGCGACCTCCCAGCCTTCGGCCGCGCCGGCCAGAATGAGCTTGAGCTTGAACTCCGTCGCGAGCCGCAGGGCGGTCTCGATGTCGCTCCGCCGGTTGGCATAGGCGATGAGCGCCACCCGTCCGTGGAGCACGGGGAGCAAGGCGTCCAGGTCCCGCGCCGACGCCGACAGCGCCTGCATCTGCGCGCGGCTGAAATCGGTCTTACGCCGCTCGTACTCGAGCGCGTCGCGGAACACGCCGCGCAACCGTTCCGCCACGGCGGCCCGCGAGCCCCCGGCGGCGTCTTTGGCGCTCTCCGAGAGATCGGCGACCACGCCCACCGGCGATTTCACGAGCATCTGCTCGATCGTGGCGCCGTCGAGATCGATCAGGACCGCCTGGCCGCTCACGAGGTTGCCGGTCGGCACGGCGAGCGCGGTCGTGATCCCTTCGATTCGCGTGACGGGGATGACCGTCGAGGCCGGGTTGATCCCTTCCGCCACGTTGAAGGACGCGGCGATGGTGTCGCCCTGCAGGCTCGCGTCGCGCGTCCCCGGCACCGCGCTGATCTCCACCAGGCCGAGCTGGCCGGCCCCGTCGATGAGGCCCGGGGTGATCCATTTCCCGGCGGCGTCGATGCGGGTCGCATCCGGCGGAATGGGCACGTTCCTTCCCACGGCGACGATGCGGCCGTCGCGGATCAGTACGCTGGCGTTGGCGAGCTTCGGACCGGAGACGGGATAGACCGTTCCACCCGTGATGGCAATGGTCTGGGCGAGCAGCAGCGCGATCATCGGTCGCTCCCGGGCGCGGGCATCTCGCCCAGCTCGAAATCGGTGCGCGGCTGGTGCGCGGCATCCGAGCGGTCGTACGCGAGCCAGCCGTCGTTGTAGACCTGCACGGCCTTCGAATAGACCGAGAACGGATCGCCGGACCACACCACCACGTCGGCCATCTTGCCGGGCTCGAGTGTTCCGACGATCGAGTCGAGCCCGATGGCCCAGGCTGGGTTGACCGTGATCCACCGCAGGGCCTGATCGCGCGTGATCGGGATGCCGGCCCGTTGCCCGGCGTACATGGCCTTGGCCGCTTCCTGGTTCAGCCGTTGGATGCCGCCCGGGTCGTCCGAATGGATGATCGGCCGCCCGCCCGCCTGTTGGTTGAGGGCGGCGTTTTGCTGGACCCCGTCCATCGCCTCTTCCTTGAACCCCCACCAGTCCGCCCAGACCGAGACCGAGGTCCCTTCTTTGGCGAGCAGGTCGGCGATCTTGTACGACTCCACCGCGTGGTGGAACGAGCGGATCTTGAATCCGAACTCGTGTGCCAGATCGATCATCTGCGCCATCTCGTCGGCGCGGTAGCAGTGGTTCTGCACGTACATGGTGCCGCGCAGCACTTCAGCCAGCGATTCCGACCGGAGGTTTCGCTCGGGCGGATCGCCCTTGTGGTCCTTGTTCCAGGCGTCCCACCTGCGCCGATAGGCCTCCGCCAGGATGAACGCCGCGCGGTAGCCCGCCATGTTGCCCATGCGGGTGGACGGCCCGCCGCGCCGACCGTACACGCGTTTGGGGTTCTCGCCGCAGGCCATCTTCAGTCCGTAGTGCGCGCCCGGAAACTTCATTTCCTGCACGGTGCGCGCCGGGATGAGCTTCAGGATCGCACTGCGCCCGCCGATCAAGTTCGCCGAGCCCGGCAGCGCTTGGATCGTGGTGATCCCGCCGGCGATGGCCAGCGGGATCTGCGGGTCCTGCGGCCAGAACGAGTGCTCCGCCCACACCTCCGCCGTCACCGGGTTCGTCGCCTCGTTGCCGTCCGACTCGGCATCGGTCCCAGGCGCGGCGTACACGCCGAGGTGCGAGTGGTCGTCGATCAGCCCGGGCGTCACGTACTTGCCCGTTCCGTCAACCACCACGGCGTCGCTCGGGGCGTCGACCTTCGCGCCCACCGCGACGATCCGCCCATCCTTGAACAGGACCGAGCCGTTGGGAATCTCCTGCCCGGTCGCGGTCATGATCGTGGCGTTGCGGATCAGGACCGGCGGATTGGGATGCCGCACGTAGGTGGACGGGTATTGTGGTCGCGCGACGCTCGTGGTTTCGGTGGACGCGGGCGCGGGTGTCTGCGCCGGGCGGGTCCCCCCCCCGGCCGACGCGCACGCGCCGGTGAGTGCGAGCAGCAGAAACGACAATGATCGCATGCGGGTGTCCTCTGTCCCGAGTTTACTTGAGGAGTTCGACCAAGAACGGTTGTCCGACGAATTCGGTTTTGAGCACGCGTCGGGGAGTCTCGGCGCCCACGTACATCGTAAACGGCACACGCGAGCCGGTCACGTCGATACGGAATCCCTGGAACGTGCCGGCCGGGACAGTGACGGCCTCCGGCGCGCCCACCTTGAACGTGAGCACCTTGATGGCATTCTCGCTGGGCGTGAAGCAGGTCAGGGCGAAGGTCTTGCCGGCAGCGAGCGGCAGCGCGGGCACGACGAACGGGACGGCGTTCTCGTCCACCGTTCCCGGCGGCAGGGCCGTATCGATCTCGAAGCGCTTCACCGAGCCGTCCGGCTGGGGAGCCGCGCTCGCACCTTTCACCCGGCCGCTGGCATAAGTCAGGTGGGTCTCCGCGTTCTGGCCGCCCTGGGTCGTCACCTGATCGACCTGCCGCACCGTCCCGCTGGCGGGCTCCATCACGATGGTGGTCTGCTGCTGGAACGCGCCGCTCGCCAGATTCGACCGCTCCGCGTACACGAGCGAATCGGATTGGGGACGCCGAATTTCGGAAACCGTGAACCCCGCCGGGTTCCCCTGGATCACGACGCGCGAGCTGTCGGTGTGCGCCACGAATTGCGCAGCGTCGAGCGCCACGGGCCCCGTCGGCGCGGTGAGATCCGCGGGCAGCAACGACTTGCCGTCCACGTCCACGATCCGAATGGGGGCGATCCCCCGGAGCCGGTCGTACAGCTTCGCTCCGTCGCCCACGACGACGATCGTGAGCGCGCCCCGCCGGTACAGGCGCGTGGCCGCGGCCCGCGCCTGCAGCGCGGTCACGGCGGCGAGCCGGTCGCGGTACAACCGGAGGTACTCGTCACCCAGACCGAGCAGCTTCACGCTCGCCACCTGGCTCGCGATCTGGCTCGGCGTCTCGATGGAGAGTGGGAACGAGCCGACGAGGAATCCCTTGGCTGCCCCGAGCTCCGAGTCCGGTATCACCTCGGTCCTGATCCGATCGATTTGATGGAGCAGCTCGCGCAAGGCACTGTCCGCCACGTCCGTACGGACTTCCGCCGTCGCCTGCCAGTAGCCGAGCCCGCGGTAGCGATGGAGGGATGCATACGCGCCGTACGTCCAGCTCTTCTGCTCCCGCAGGATGAGGAAGAGTCGCGAGTCCGGCCCGCCGCCGAGCACGTGAGTCGCGACGCGGCCGGGATAGTAAACCGGGTCGGTCGGCAGGAGGGTCGTGTTGCCGAGCGCGATGTTCGCCTGCGCCGAGCCCGGCCGGTGCACGAGCAGGAGATCGGTCGCGACCCGTGTAGCGGGAGCGGGCAGGGCAGGGCTCGGCGGCGGCGCGCCGCGCCAGCCCGCGAACGCCTTGCCCACGAGGTCCCGCACCTGGGCGTCCGTGACGTCCCCGGCCACCACGAGCAGCGCCCCGACCGGCTGCAGGCGTTGGCGGGCGAACTGCGTCACGTCGTCGCGGGTGACGGCGCGATAGCTTTCGCGCGTCGCGCTCCGCCCGTAGGGGTTGCGGCCGTAGATCTCGCTCTCGAAGAAGCGTTGCGCCACGGCACCCGGCTGGGACAGCTGCAACGCGAGCGCGGACAGCGCCCGCGTGCGCGCCAGCTCCACCTCGTTCTCCGGGAACGTCGAGTGCAGCGTCACGTCCCCCAGCAACTCGAACACGAGCCCCGCCTGGTCGCTCAGCGCCTCGGCCGAGATCGTGAGGAAATCCTCCGCCGAGGACGCCGATAGGGTGCCGCCCACGCCTTCGATTGTGGCCGCGATCTGCTCCGCGCTGCGGTTGTCGGTGCCCTTGGACAAGAGCTCCGCCGCGAGGTCGGACAGCCCCTCCTTGCCCTTCGGGTCGTAGATCCCGCCGGCGCGGAACGAGAGGGTCGCCGAGACAACCGGTTGCTCGTGATGCTCGATGACCACGAGCTGCAGTCCGTTCGGAAGCGTGGCCTCCTTGAACGGCGGGAAGTGCACGGGCTTGAGGGGAGTCGGCTGGGGCGGCGTCGTGGGGAGGCCTTGGGGGAACAGGCGGACCGAGGGACTGGCGGACAGGAGAAGCACCACCGCGACGGAGCGCACCGTCCGCCGATCCGTCCGTCCGCCCGTCCGTCTGCTCACTGCGCCCCCCCGCCCGTCGCGGGCTTCACGACGATCACGACCGCGTTCGCCGGATCGAGATACTTCGCCGCGACCCGGCGGACATCCTCCGCCGTCACGGCCAGGACGCGGTCCAAATCGCTGTTGATCTCGGTCAGCGACGCATGGAACATCTCGTAGTGATGCAGCTCCTCGGCCTTGCCGAGCGTGGTCTCGCGGGCGTGCACGAAGCCGGCGCGGAAGGTGCTCTTCGCCTTTTGCAGCTCCTCGTCCGTCACGCCGGCCGCTCGAATGCTGTCCAGCTGGGCGGTGACGATGGTATCGAGCTTGAGCGGGTCCACGCCCTGGTTGGCGATGGCGAGGACGAGCAGGACGCCGGGTCCGCGCCGCGAATCGAACGGGTTCATGAACACCTGAGTGCCGAACGCGGCTTTCTCTCTCCGCACCACCGCCACGTTCAGGCGCGAGCTCTCCCCCTGACCGAGGATGACGTTGAGGAGCTCGAGCGCGCGTGTGTCCGGGTCCGCATGGGGCGGCGCGCGATAGATCCGCAGCACCGCCGGCAGGTTGGCGTGCGCGTCGGTCACCTCGCGCCGCTCCACGCCCGGTGAAAGACGCGAGCTGCAGCGCACGGCGCGTGGCTCGGTGTGGCGCGGGATCTCGCTGAAGTACTGATTCACGTAGCGCCGCAGCTCGAGGGGCTTGAAGTCGCCCACCACGACGAGCGTGGCGTTGTTGGGGGCGTAGTAGGTGTCGAAAAAGGCCCGGACGTCGGAGAGCTGGGCGGCGTTGAGATCAGCCATCGACCCGATGACCGTGTGCGCGTAGGCGAAGCACCCGGCGCTGTCGAACGGCCAGGTCATGCCGTCGATGAAGGCCGGCGAGTACGGCTGGTTGTCGACCCGCAGGCGGCGCTCCTCCTTCACCGTCTCCCGCTGGTTCTGAAAGTGCTCGTCCGTGATGGCGAGCGAGCGCATGCGGTCGGCCTCGAGCCAAAGGGCCAGGTTCAGGCGATTCGAGGGCAGCGTCTCGTAGTAGTTGGTGCGGTCTTCCGCCGTACTGCCGTTCTCCGACCCGCCGGCTCGCGAGATCAGCTGGAAGTGCTCGCCCTTCTGCACGTGGGCCGAGCCCTCGAACATCATGTGCTCGAACAGGTGCGCGAAGCCCGAGCGGCCCGGCCGCTCGTTGCGCGAGCCGGTGTTGTACCACACGTCCACCGACACGATGGGCGTCGAGTGATCCTCCGAGTAGATGACGCGCAGGCCGTTGGGAAGCGTGAACGCTTCGTAGGAGATCTGGCCGGCTTGGCCGAGCAGCGCCGGAGCGAACGCGGCGCCAAGCAGCAGCAGTCCGGCGACGACGGACGGGACGCGGGGACGATCGCTCACTCGGCGCTCGGCACCACGGGGCCCGACTGCACCAGCTCGAACGAAAACGCGCCGTCCAGAGTCTCGCCTTTCACCACGCGCCGGGGTCCCGTGCGGGTCGCGTAGATCCGAAAGCCGCCGCTCCGCAACGGCAGCACGTCGAATCGGCCAGCGGGCACCTCGATGGTGGCGGGCGACTCGGCGACAAAGGTGAGCGTCACCAGCGAATCGTCGAATTCCTTGTACGCCGGGACCCCGAGCGAATCACCCGGGACGGCGTTCGATACGGCGCCGGCGAGGAACACGTAATCCGAGAGGACGGTGCCCGGGGCGAAGGGGCGGCTCACCGGTACGATTATCACGCCACCGCTCCTCGTCCCCACCCGCCGGCGGCCGGAGATCTCCCCCCGCTTCACTTCCAGGTCGTGCTCCACCATCACGGTGTCGCTCCCCGGCGAGAACAGATCGATGTGGTGAAACGTCGAGATCGGCTGGCCCGTCAGGCGGTTCACCACGACGCGCAGCCGCTCTTCCTCGACCGGCCGGAACTCCGACGCCGCCGTGTAGATGACTTCCTGGGTCATCTCGAGCGGGCGGATCTCGTACTGCCACACGGCCCACCCGCGCTCCTGTCCCCGCAGCCGAAACACGAACGAATCGCGCGTCGCCGGAACCTGGGCGACATCGAACTTGAGCGACTTGGGGCTGGAGGCGGAGCCGGTGGTCTGGGCGGTCGCGGCCGACGCGAGTGGGAGGCTAGCGAGCAGCAGGAAACAGGGCCAGCGCATTGGTCTCGAGAATCGCCTTCTTGTGCGGGTCGCTGAGCGGCAGCGCCAGGAACTGGTCGATGTTGAGCCGCATATCTTTCACGCCCGGGCTCGGCCAGTCGGTGCCCCAGAGGACCCGATCCGCGAGCTCCGAGAGACGCGGAAAGTACTCCAACAACCGGGCGGGCGGTATCCCGGAGACGTCGAGCCACATCCCCCGGTGGCGTCGCAAAACGAAAAACGCCTCCGCCATGTACAGCGGCCGACCGCCGTGCGCCATCACGATGCGGAGATCGGGAAAATCGATCGCCACGTCGTCGAGGTCCATCGGGTTGCCGTACTTGGAGCGGGCCCCGGGGAAAATGCTGGTGCCGG
>Ga0209473_1001829_pt1 | contig 11812 bp, 7 predicted proteins | sample GraSoiAngelo_133_FD_185890 | JGI IMG/M metagenome (GOLD analysis project Ga0209473, IMG submission 185890) | Grasslands soil microbial communities from the Angelo Coastal Reserve, California, USA - 14_0929_05_20cm (SPAdes) (version 2) | ecosystem: Environmental > Terrestrial > Soil > Grasslands ...
GAATTTCCCCCAAGCGAGGTGCCACTAGTGACTTCCGATTTCCCGATGAACGTCGCCCCTTCCTCAATAACGAGACGCGCCGCTTTCAAATCACCCTGCAAAGTGCAGCGCGACTTGAGCTCACAGCGTTCGCCCACGGTGAGGTTGCCCTGAACTTTTCCGTAAACCGTGATCGACTTGGTTTTGATCTCGCCACGGATGTCTGCGTTCTCCCCAATGGTCAGGACCCCATCGGAATTAATCTCGCCCTCCACCTTCCCGTCGATCAGAAGTTCCTTCTGAAACTTGATCGAGCCTTTAATTTCGACGTCGCTCGAAAGAACGTCTTTGCCATTGTGTTCTGCCATATGTTTTGGATGCTCGGTTAATGTTGATTTTCTGGTTTCTTCGCGGTAGGCGACCCGATTGTCTTCCTCATTTCCCGTCTTTAGCGAGCCCTCGCCGACCGATGGCGCGGGCCTTTGCGGGATGAATTTCTTTAACACATAACAGTATTGTGACGCAGTCCCACTCTGTCAAACTGTTCCCTCGAACGATGAGCTTTTTTATGATTTCTCCGCGCGAAAGAGTTTGAAGTGTCCGCTCTGTACGATGAGACGCAAAAACGGTGGGACTTCGCTGGCGCGGCGATCGAGCAGATAACACCAAGCGTTTTTGGGAACTGGGCTGCCAAGAATCTGCGCAGAATTCTGCGCCACCCGGTCGGCATCATATGAGACGATCCGGGTAACATCATGTCGATCAATTATTTGCATTGCTTCTTCCGCATTTTGCGCCTCAAAAAATTTGGCGGTTTCAACTATTCCTTGAATGCTCTCATGCGAGCTTCCGCCCACCCCCGCCTGCCGCGACCAATAACTAACCGCTGGTGAAAACCACCACGGCGCAATGAATGGACCGTCGATTTGCAAAGAAATTGCCCGCAACTCGAACTGCTCGATTTTAGTTTCCGCGCGCCGCGCCAATTCTTCGTCGGCAAACGCGTGATCCCAGGCTTGCGCGATCGGAAACAATGCAACAGTGAAAACAGTTGCGGCAATCAGCGGTTTGCGTAGGACAGACAAGATTTGCGGAACCAGCATCGCGAAAATCATCATAAAGAAATAACTCCAACGCGCCTGCCAAATTGTCAGGGCAAACGTGCTGATCAAAAGCACGGTTAAAAATATCGGTGTGTTTCGATTCCGTTTTGGCCAAACCAAAATCGGCGCGAGCAACAACAACCAGCCGCACCAGTTGAACCAGATCGTGCTCGCTAACGAGACGTGGGCCAATTCTCCCACCGTAGCGCTCCAATTTCTCAGCGCACCGCCAAATTCCCGAGTCGGCCACACTGGAATTCTCCGCTCAATGATGAATGCAATTGCGAGAACTGCCGCGAATACAATCCAGCCTATTCGTCGTTCCCGCTTCATCATACTGCGCGCACAACACGCGACGACGATCGCGAGCAAAACAAGCGGCTCGTAGAGCGATACCCAAAGCGCCAGGGCCCAGTTCGCGCCGCTCACGATCCCCCACCCACGCGTTGCCTGTTGCGTGAGCGTCCATTCCGCGCACAACGCGACCGCAATCAATGTAATCAAGACCGATTGATGATCGGGCCGGCCGAGCGCAAACCCATGCGCCAGCATTGGGCTTGCCCCGTAAAGAATGAGAAATCCCCAGCGAAATCGGAGGCGTATTTTTCGCGTCCACCAGCAAAGAAAAATTCCCAGCCAGATGGATAGGAGCGGCGACACGATTGCCCCCGCCAGATCGAGCGCATTTTTACTCAATGGTATCAGTGCAGTCGCAAGCGCCACGATCAAATAATCGAAAGGCGCGGTCGTGTGCGGAGACGTTCCCTTCGGAAAATTCTCAAAATCATGGCGCCTGACAATCGTGCCCGGGTGTTCGAAGCAAATTCGCGCACGTGTCATCCGCGAATAGCAATCGGCATCAATGAAATTGATTTGCCCGCCGAAGAAGACGTCGCCGTAATTCGCACACCGTGTGACAAGAATTAACGCACTGATGAAAATGATTTCCGCCAGGAACGCGAGGCGCCGCCGCATGTCTCGTTTTTATTCCGAAATCTACAATCCGAAATCCAAAAATATCCGGTGCGCCGGTGTGAAGGACTTTAGAGGCGTTTCTTGATGAACACTCGGCCAGCTGACGATTTAAAATAACGCTCCAGCGCGACCACGCGCTGAATCTAGAACTGCAATGTAAGTTTTAGCGCGCGCCACGGTTTCCATCTTCTTGTGTGACGGACGTTCCCTGCATTATGGGGATGATAACCGCCCGAGAAGATCCTTGGTGCGGCCAATGTAAAACCCGCTCTGACTCAATTTGGCTTTGAAGGATGTAAATGTATGTGAAGCGGCTCATATAATTTTTGGCCTGCCGAGTCGTAGCTCGCACCGTTGGCGCCGACAAGTTCAGTCTACGCTCTCCTCGACGAGGCGAGCGTAGACTGGGCCCGCCAGGATTCGAACCTGGGACCAAGGGATTATGAGTCCCCTGCTCTAACCGCTGAGCTACAGGCCCGCATTACTCGATAAACCGCTCTCACATTAAAATCAGTTCTTGATTTTTCACGGTCGTTTTCTACGGTCAGGGCGCAAGCGAGTCCGCGACGAGGCTATTTAAGGGTTGGCGACTAATTGTGGTGCAGGTTTGCTGAGGGCGAGTTGCTCGTTCACCTTCTGAGGACCCGCAGTCAAAGCTTCAATCTGCATCTGCTGCTGCGCCACCGCACCTTTTAGCGCGGTGATGGTTGATTGCTGTTCCTGCGCGTTGCGCTCCTGCGCCTCGACTTTGCCATGCTCTTTCAGGAACTCGTTGAGTAACATCGCGTTTACTGCTTCATATCGGACCGTCATGACTTTTCCATCCTCGCCTCGAACTACTAGATCAGGATTAATCTTCTCTACTTCTTCAGCTACCAAGCCGAACTGTGGAATACCATCTGGATCAATATCCTCTTTGTAGCAGAACGTGACTGGTTTGAGCGCAAGTATTGCTTCGCTCGCCTTGTCCATGGGCTTGATGTTTTGCTTGAAGCGGGCCGAGGAGGTGGCGACACCGAGCTTGCCACTTGAGTTTACGACTACAGTGCTGCCACTCACCTCAGAAGAGACTCCAACGCCAAGCTGGCCTGCGGCGTTGACCTTAACGGCTACGCCCATAACTCCTGCTCCGCTAATGCCAGCGACAAATGTTCTGGTTTGAGTTCCTTGGGTGCCGATGCGAATAGTCTTGGCCTCCGCCGCGAGCCCGTGGTTACCAATATCGATGTTATTACCGTCGGTTGTAATGTTGAAACCGGCTAAATTGCCTAATGCGATGTTGTTTCTGCCCGTTGTATTATTATAGAGCGCTTCAAAACCGCTGGCGGTGTTGTTGTTGCCAGTGGTGTTGAATTCCATCGCACCCCAACCCGTGGCTGTATTGTTGCGGCCGGTTGTGCTTTTACGCAGCGCATGAAAACCCAGTGCTGCGTTGCAGACGCCGGTTGTATTGCTAAAGAGCGCTTGGGAACCGTCGGCTGTGTTCTCGCTGGCAGTCGTATTGCTTTGGAGCGCACCAGAGCCAGTCGCCGTATTAGCAACGCCGGTCGTGTTGCTCGCTAGTGCATCCGCGCCATTCGCGGTGTTATTATGCCCGGTAGTATTGCTAATGAGGGCTTCAACACCTGTGGCCGCGTTGAACTCACCGGTTGTATTGAACGCGAGCGCCTCCCGGCCAGCGGCGGTGTTGTCGTTACCCGTCGTGTTGTTAGAAAGAGCGAACCTGCCGGTCGCAGTGTTTTCCTGTCCTGTCGTATTGCTGAAGAGTGCTTCAACTCCGCTCGCGGTGTTGTCGAAACCGCTCGTGTTATTCTGAAGCGAATTGGCACCGGTCGCAGTATTGGCAATACCATCGATGTTAGCTGAAAGGGCCAGCCAGCCAGCGGCTGTGTTGAAGCCGCCTGTCGTGTTACTGGAGAGTGCAATGTTGCCAATGGCGGTATTGTCAGCGCCGCTGGTATTGCTTGCGAGCGCCCCATCACCCTCAGCCATTAGGATACCCTCCGTCCGGTGGCGGGCTAACCGCTCTAGCCGCCGGCGAAAGCGCAAACCATGCAAGCGCAAGGCCGAGTGGGATGAGAAGAAAACCACGCTGCAACGGCGAGGTGTTAATTAAATTTCTTAGCGATGGAATTGTATTTGTTAGCTGAATCGGCTGATACATATAAACTTTTCCTTCCCCTGTTCGTTTAACCTTGCGAGTAGAGGTCTGAAAGAGGGGAGAAGCCCCCAGGATGAGCGTTCTACGCCAGATCCAGATCATCTATTCGACGGCGGAGAGCGTGTCAGAAATCCCGCTCATTTGTCAATATAGAGGAACACGCCGGGAACTTTAGAGAGCCGTGAGGGACGGGTACATCATCGAGCGAAATACTGGGAGACCATCGCGGACAAGATCGCCGTATCAGGTTGGACGTGGGGCTACTGCGCTGTCGCCACCGCAAAGTGGATCGCGTTACATCGTTGACGCGCACTGCGGCGATGCTCAAAGAGGTCGCGTTGCCGCCGCCGCTGGCACCTTGTAGGCCCGAACCGACTGGGGAATCAGGACTGCACGCTATCGGGAATCCGGATTGCGTTCGACTGCTGGTTGGGCTCCGCAGCTTTACTGATTGCCGATGGTCCCCGTTTCCACTCCAAGCGGATTAGTGAGCAAAAGCGAGCGCTCATTTGCTCGGCGTCAGCAGGTAAACGGTAGCCGGAGCTGGAGCGCATACATCAGCGTCGGCGACAGTGGGCACATGATCGGTGGAGTCTTCCATCCGGGTTCCCATCACAACGATCTGGCCCCGATTGTTAATCAGATGTGCCTCGACCAATACAAGGCGCTGGTCGGCCGGAATTGCCTCATTCAAATCTTTCATCCCAACCTGTGGCTTCCATACAAAGGCTCGATCGCCAGCGGCACTTGTGGACGTGCCAACCACAGCGCGAGAGGCGTTAACATTAAAAGCGCGGCTGCTGTTCCCCCCCTCCAGCACGCCCAAATCCTGCATTCCGCCGGTCTTCGTCCACAGAAACGCGCGCATGCCAGCTGCTCCTTTCGAATAGCCAACCACGTCACCGGCGCTGTTAATTCCCATGGCGGTGCTCGAGGTATCACCCGCGAGTGTACCAAGATCGTGAATGCTGCCGTCCTTGCTCCAGAAAACGGCATGCTCGCCCGTCGCGGTGCCCGCCGTGCCGATGATCTCGCCAGCGTCGTTGACGCCGCGCGCTCTACTGTGGTTACCGCCCGGAAGAAGCGCGAGCTCGCGGGCGCCTGTTCGGCGCGACCACACAAATGCCCTGGTCCCGCCTGCACCGGAAGAATATCCAACCACCTGTCCATGGTTATTAATTGCCAATGCCTGACCAGCGTTATGGCCTGGCAATAGCGGCACGCGCTGCATGCTGGCGGCCGCTGTCCAGAAACATGGAACAAGAGCTTGATCAGTGTTGGATGCGCCGACGATCACGCCGAGATCGTTTATGCTCGAAGCTGAAGTGAATTCACCGGCAAAGGGTGCGGGTAGTAATTTCGGTGTACGGCTATATTGACGCCAGATAGTAGCTCGGGTTGAGGATTCAACGCTATCGGGTCCTCTGCCTACTACGTCACCGAAGCTATTAAGACAAGCGGGCACTTGAATTCCATCGCCGGCGCCGGGTAGTTCGAAAACAGTGTAGGCGGCTGATTGCGCGTGTGCGCGCCCGCTCACCTGTAAGAAACCAGGCAGCATCAAGAGCAGTAAAGTCAGCCGACCGGCAACTGCTCGCGGGCGCAGCAAAAAGAGTGGTGACATAACGGGAACTGATTAGGGCGTCGGAGATGGAATGGGAGTCTCTGGTGGTGTTGGTCTCGAACTAACTGTCGCAGTGGGACTCGGTGTAGGGGTTGGAGTTGCGCCGCTATTGATAACGGTGAATGTAATTGTGACCGGCGTCCCCGCTGTACCCGTGCCGCCTGTTGCGCTAAAAGGCGTTGCGATTAATGCGTGGTCGCCCACCGCCGGCCTCCATGTCGTATAGGACCCGTTGTTGTCCCCGGCAACAGAATATGGCACCATGTTTTCCTTTCGTATTACTTTGCCGTCGAGCTTGAAGACAACGCTGGCTACTCCAGAGAGCGGGTCGGCTCGCACACTAAGACTATTCCCAATATCATAGTTATAGCCGTTAGTGAACGCGCCCACCACCGCGCCACTTGGAGCGGTAACCACGGTCATTCCTGATAACTGTGAGCCAGATGGTGTTGGTGTGAGTGTAGGAGTCGGGGTGACGGTGGGCGTAGGGGTCGGGGAAGGCGTGGCTGTTGGTGTTGGAGTGACAGTAGGCGTCGATGTTGCCGTAGGCGTGGCTGTCGGGCTAGGTGTAGGTGTAGGTGTAGGTGCAGCAGCGGCTAGCTTGACGAACTTAGCCACGGAAGGAACGCCAGTTGAATTCAAAATGAAAAGCATGTAGCAGCCCGGCGGAGCAGAATTTGAAGTCATTGATGCAGTGACGTTCAGGCCACCCGAGGTGGTGGAAAAGGATGGGCGGACGATTCGCTGCCCCATGTTAAAGCCATGTGTGACAGAAGAGAGCGCAAGCAATGTTACCTCTGAGATACTCTGGGCGTTGGGCGTGCCGACAAAGAATGTCCGGCCATAATTGATGCTGGCCGGCGCAGATGAGATGGTCGGCCGCGCGCCTTTGAAGAGATATGGCGGTGAGTAAATCTCTGCTGAGGCTCCGCCGAAATCGCCGCCTGCGGAAAGCACACGGGCATCCGGCAGGAGTAAAGCAATCGAGTGATACGCGCGAAAGACAGTGAGGCTGGCCTGCGTGGACCAGGAACCAGTAGACGGATTCCAAACTTCGGAAGAATATGCCGGGTTTTTTGAATTGCTATTAGGGTCCTCCAAACCTCTGCTGCCTCCAGTCACCAGGACCGTTCCGTCTGGAAGTAAAGTAGCATTGTGAAGCTTGCGCGCTCCGGCCATTGAGCCGGTATAGCTCCAGGCTGGAGTGGGACTATTCAAATCGATTGTCTCCGCAGTGTTTGTTGGGAGCTTCGTACAGTTGGTCGCGTACGGGCCACATTGTGTCCCGCCGGTCACCAATACTTTGCCGTCATCGTACATCACTGCCGAACTCCAATTGCGTGTGCCGTACAGATTGTTCGCTACGAAACTCCACGCGCCGGTTTTGGAAACATCCAGGTAGCGGCTAACCTGGCCAGGTCCGGCACAGAAGACTTTCCCGTTGGGTGCAACAAACATAAACGGGTAGAATGGCAGCGACAGGTCTGCTGTCGTGAGGTCCCGCCAGCTACTCGACGCATCTTGCCATACCTGAGGAATGGAGTTATCGCCATGCGTCGTATCAATCCATCCGCTGGTCACGAGAATGTCACCATTTGGCAGGGTAGTAACGCTTGGATACCAGCGGCCATTATTCATATCAGCTAGTTGCGTCCATTCATTCCCGAACGCGTCATAGGTGTAGCTACTCTGCAAACCAACCCAATTTTGTATGTGCCCGCCGGATACAAGCAGACGTCCATCCGCTAGAAAGGCATGGCCGGAACAGAAGATGTTTGCACCGGAAGTCGGAGCGGCGCTCACCACATTACTCGCTGGATCCCAGAGCTGGGAATGATCTCCCCGGGTCCAGAAGAACACTTTCCCGGTCGGGAGCAAATGAGCATGAATCGCCTCACGAGGCCAGGTCATTACCGAAGACCATTGGCCGACCGTGGCAGGATCCTGCGCCAACGCGGACGGGGGAGCACTAAAATACACTGTAACTATGGCAATGAGTCCGCGAAAACGGGCTTTGAAACGCTTGCTTTGTAGGAACCACCGGCAGCGGTATAACTCAACAAGGTGGGGCTTCCTGTGACTCACACACTCGAGATGTACCGGCCATGCGCGTTTGAATAAGCCAGTCCGGAAGGAAACGAACATCGTTACGCTGAACAGGCTCTCCGGGCACCTATTTTAGGTCAAGCGCAAAAGGGTGAATTGATTGCTAAATTTTCTAGTAGAAACAATATTACTTATGAATATGAATGGTTAGTAAAATGCAATGATTGCTTTCCCCTAATGGCGATCAATGTCAGTCCCGGCACGGCTAAGATGTGCTTATGGCGGGCGGGAGTGCCTGCCGAGCCGAAACCGGGGCATACCCGTAGTCCCCCCGACCTGTCGCGCCGAAACAAAGGATTGTTATTTTTCCTCTGGAGCGTTCTGGCGTCCATAGCGCAAGGGGGGAGCGCCGGGAAATTGATGGCGAACGCACCGATCTTGTTTTTACCTTTCGGCACCTATCTGAACTACTCGTTCTTTTGGTTAACCTGCACAATCGCACGTCCACCAGTAAGCACATTTAGGTTGAGCGTGCCGCTGCCTGCTGCTGGACTGTCCAAGCCAAAAATCCGACGTGCAACGGTATCGATTTTTCCACCTGTGCGCTTCGCAAAAGAATTTCATCCATTTTCAGAGAGTCCAAATGACCAGCAACCTTTTCGCTTATGTCAGCCATGCGCTCGCGGTAGCGTTCTCCGCGTTGCTCCATTACCGCTGCCACTGATTGCATTGGCGACGGTGCGATTGCATCTGATTGCGGCTGCAGAACAATTGCTTTTGCTTCGTCGATCTGCTGTGTCCAGCCGTGCCTCTTTGCGTGCGCCAACACCGTACCTTCAGAAAGATTCATGCGGCGCGCCAGCTCTCGCAGCCCAGAACCTGAAGCATAGGCCGTCTTAATTTGCTTCCATGTTTCTTTCGAGATTCTGCGCATGGAGCATTGTACCACCGCCAAGGTTACAAGTCACATGTTCGCTCGGCGAGATGCTAAACTCGGATGACGCGTTCCACTAACGCGTCGTGTTTGAGCACCCGAATCTCTCCGCGTCCAAATTTGGCCCGCCTTTGGCGTAGCTAATCGCGTTCCCCTTCGCACTCTCTCTGCGTTCAGCAATAATCAAAGCGTATCCGTATCCGTCGCGTTGTTATTCGCGAGTTTTGGGTCGGTAACTCCGCTGGGTGCGCTAAGAGTTGCGGTATCAGCGACAGAGCCAGTGGCTGATGCGCTGATCGTCACGATGGCCTTGTAGGTGATCTTGCTGCCCGCGGGCATTGCGACGGTGTCGTGAATGTCGGCGCCGCCGGTCGCACTGAAGCCTGAGGCACCGCCGGTCTGGCTGGCGGTGTACATTACGCCGGTGAAAGTGCTCGGGAAACTGTCGTTGATGACCGCGCCAGAAACGTTACTTGGTCCACCGTTGGTCACAACAATCGTGTAGGTATTCTTCGCCCCCGCAACCGTCGCGGTCTTTCCGTCGTTCACGGTTACCCTGAGATCAGCCCTAAATGTGATCGTGTCAGAATCCGTTGCCGTGTTATTGGCCGTATTCGGATCAGGCACGTCGGACGCAGCAGTGACTGTCGCGGTATTAGATAAAGTGCCGGTGGCGCTCGAACTGACTTTTCCACTGGCCTTATAGCTAATCACACTACCGGCGGGCATTGTCACGGTGTCATTGATGTTGCCGGTGCCAGTGGCCTCAAATCCTGAGGCCCCGCCGCTCTGTGTCGCGGTAAAGGTCACTTGTGTAAAAATTGCCGGGAAAATATCAGTCACGGTCGCCTCGCTAACATTGCTCGGCCCAACGTTGGCGACTTTGATCGAATAAGTGTCTTGCGCACCCGCCGCGACGGCTGTTTTCGAATCGTTCACAGTTATCTGAAGATCGGCCGGTGCGGGGCACGGTGTCGGCGCCGGTATCGCAAGCATGTCGGCGCGCCGTGGAGTAATGCCGCCTGCTTGGCCCGCATAGGGACCACTGCTGACTATAAAATTCTGCAGGGCAACATTCTGGAAGTCCTTCTTGTATATCTCCATACCACGTATTTTTAGATCAAGCGCAACATGCAAAGTTGCATCGAAGTCGTTAGCTGAGCTTGCGGGGTATAAAGTTTCGCCATGCGTCGGGTTGGTCGTCCAGTGCAAGAAGAGTTCGTTGGCGGGAGGATAATTCGACGTCGTCGTACTGCTCTGAAGCGGAGCAACCGCGTAGCCAAAGTGGCAATTGTAGGTGTTCGTCGCATAGTCGCTGACCTCTCCCATGGAGGTAAGCGGATCTTCAGCCGCATTCGATGGGTTGAAGGGAGGAACCGGGTATCCCATCACAGTCGTGTTAGGGAATGCGCTCATATAGAAGTCGATGATCTGCTTCGACGATGATTTCCAGGCATCCACCTCCGCCTGCGTCGAGGCGAGAGCCGCCGTGTCGAGCGGCCCTGGCGCGATGTCCCACTCGTCGTGGTTGCCTATACCGGCTATTATGACGTAGGACACGGCGGGGTTGCTGTCGTAGCGCGCACCAAAGTCGGTGATGAACTTCTGCCACCGAGTCATGAACACGGGGTCGCCAGGAACAGGAATCGCGCGGCCGATGGCTCCAGGCGTGTCCTGCATAGTGTAGGACTGCGCGTTGTAAGGAGCCGCATAGAGCCATGCGGGGCAATCTTTACCAGCATTAATAGATATTCCGCATTTCTTGTTATTGGCAGCGGCCCATGCAACTGCATCATCTAGGTACTGCCAAATGTAGGTATCTGGAGTTGCTTCAACGTCCGACCACCTTAGCAGCCAGCGCACGCCGTCGCAGTTCGCGTTGCTTATAGCGGTTCCTGCTGAGCTGAATGCTTGGTTGGTTGCTGACAAAAAACCACTCGGGAAGATATACATACCTTTCGGTGCTTCCTTCATCGTCGCAGCGTGGGCTGATGCTGCGATCAGACAGAACAGGAGAATCAATTTCGGCAGCGTGTTCATCGTTTAACTTGTGTCATGGTTCACGGTTAACCTCGGCCGATTCAGATTTATTTGGCCGCAGCATGTGCGCCAACGTTCACCGGTGTCCAGCTTTATCGCGCCTATTTCGAAAAAATAAAATATATACTACCAACTGTTCCTGCGTGGGCGCAACCGTTTCCAAGATTGGCCGACTTCAGATTCTGTAGGCGACGAGCTATTTAAGGGTTGGCGGCTAACTGTGGTACTGGTTTGCTGAGCGCAAGTTGATCGCTCACTTTGCGGATTTGCGTTGCTTGCTCTTTTACACTTGCAGTGAGGGCTTTGATCTCCTTGCGTTACGCTTGTGCTCTCGATTACCTTGTTAGTTCGAGCTAGCTACCTGGCTTCCTCAATATAAATTGACGGTCGCGTATATCTACTACTTCAATCGCCCTATTCTTTACAAACTCGTCGACGGCCAATTTGACGCCGCTCTTCCACCAGCCTCCGATCTCATAGTCGTCGCCAGCTATATGTCCACCGCTTCTAACCTTGAGATAGTATAATTCTAGATCATTCTTAACGAACTCGTAGAGATGGTTCCCGTCAATGTACACCCAATCGAACGAATCGTCCGAAAAGTTATCACACACGCCGTTGGAAGAACCGCGGTGCACGAAGACCCTACCGCTTCTTAAGTGACGACGGAAACGAGCAAGCACTTGCTCGTATCTTTTGTCCATCTCCGCCTGCCCACCTTGCGCCTTACCTCCGTACAATGCGTCGTTGTATTCCTCTGACGACTCATACTTCCAGGGGTCGATTAGATGCAGTTCTCTCGGTTTGACAGAACGTAAAATCTGCTCCGAGAACTCTCCTTTATGAACACCAATTTCCGCTCCGACGGAACCGGTTGGCAGCATTTTCAATAGAAAGGCACGCGGACCAGCCTCGTTCCGAGGTAGCCGTAACTGTCTGGCAAGCGCGCG
>Ga0209473_1001830_pt1 | contig 11795 bp, 9 predicted proteins | sample GraSoiAngelo_133_FD_185890 | JGI IMG/M metagenome (GOLD analysis project Ga0209473, IMG submission 185890) | Grasslands soil microbial communities from the Angelo Coastal Reserve, California, USA - 14_0929_05_20cm (SPAdes) (version 2) | ecosystem: Environmental > Terrestrial > Soil > Grasslands ...
GGCGTGGTGGAACGAGCGGATCGGGAAACCGAACTCCCGGCCCAGGTCGAGCATGTGTGCCATCTCGTCCGCCCGGTAGCAGTGATTCTGCACGTAGATGTCGCCGCGCAGCACCTCGGCCAGCGTCTCCAGCTTGAGGTTACGATCGGGGGCATCGCCCTGGTGATCCTTGTTCCACTTGTCCCACTTGCGACGATACGTCTCGGCCTGGGCGAACGCGTTGCGGTAGCCCGCCATGTTGCCCATGCGCGTCGACGGCCCGCCCTTCTGCCCGTACACGCGCTTGGGATTCTCACCGCACGCCATTTTCAGACCATAGCGGGCGCCGGGGAACTTCATCTCCTGCACCGTCCGCGCCGGGATGAGCTTGAGGATCGCGCTCCGGCCGCCGATCAGATTGGCCGAGCCGGGGAGCGCCTGGATCGTCGTGATGCCGCCGGCGATGGCCAGCGGGATTTGCGGGTCCTGCGGCCAGAACGAATGCTCGGCCCACACCTCGGCGGTGACGGGATTCGTCGCCTCGTTGCCGTCGGATTCGGCGTCGGTGCCCGGCGCCGCGTACACGCCGAGGTGCGAATGCTCGTCGATCAAACCCGGGGTCACGTACTTCCCGGTGCCGTCCACCACCACCGCGTCGGCCGGGGCATCCACCTTCGCGCCGACGGCGACGATGCGACCAGCCGCGAGCACAATCGACCCGTTGGGAATCTCCTGGCCCGCCGCGGTCATGATCGTCGCGTTGCGGATCAGCACCGGCCGACCGGTGTGGCGCTGATAGGTGGACGGGTACTGCGGACGATCGACGCTGCTCGCCTCGCCGCTCGCCTGCTTGGCCGGCGCCGGCGCCTGGGCGGGAGCGGGAGCCGCGCCCGCCACCCGGGCCGGACGGGCCGATCCCGCGGCGCACGCCCATGTGAGCGCCAGCAGCAGGAACAACGCGTGCCGCATGCCATCTCCTCCGTGTTGAACCTACTTGACCAGCTCGATGACCACCGGTTGACCGACGAACTCCTGCTTGACCACACGGTGAGGCGAATCCACGCTGACGTACAGCACCAACGGCACCTTGGGGCCGGTGACGTCGACGCGGTACGCCTGGAAGGTGCCCGCCGGAACGACCACCGCCTCGGGCCGGCCCACCTTGAACGTGAGGACCCTCGTCGCGACCTCGCTGGGCGTGAACACGGCGAGTCGGAGCGTCTGGCCCGGGGTGAGGACCAGCGACGATCCGACGAGCGGCGCGACATTCTCGTCCACGATGCCCGCAGGCACCACCGTGTCCACCGGCAACTGTCGCACGCTCCCGTCGGGCTGGGGCACGAGGTTGTTGCCTTTCACCCGACCGCCGGCGTAGACCAGGTGCGCTTCCGCCTTCGTCCCCTGGCGGATCATGACCTGGTCGAGCCGACGCGCCGCGGCGTCCGCCGCCGCAAACACCACGGTGGTCCGCTGGTCGAACATCCCATTCCCCATGACCGCGTGCTCGGAGTACACCACCGAGTCGCCCACCTGCGTGATGTCCGCGACCGCGAACCCCAACGGCTTCCCTTGCACGACGACCTGCGAGCTGTCGCTGCGGGAGCCGAGCTGGGCGGGGTCGAGCGTGATCCTCGCCGGCGGTGGATCGAGATCGCCGGGCGCGAGCCCCTTGCCGTCGACGTCCATGAGCCGGACGGGGCCGATCGCCTTGAGCCGGTCGTACAATTTGGCGCCGTCCCCCACGACCACGATGCTGAGCGCGCTGCGCCGGAACAGCCGCGCCGCGGCGGCCCGCGCCTGCAGCGCCGTGACGGCGCTCAGGCGCTCCCGGTACAGGCGCAGGTAGTCGTCTCCCAACCCGAGCAGCTTCGCGTTCGCCACCTGGCTCGCGATCTGGCTCGGCGTCTCGATGGTGAGCGGGAACGATCCGACCAGAAAGCCTTTCGCCGCCGTGAGCTCCGAATCGGGAACCAGCTCCGTGCGAATCCGGTCGATCTGATGCAGCAGCTCGACCAGCGCGCTGTCCGCCACGTCGGTGCGGACCTCGGCCGTCGCCTGCCAGTAGCCCAGTCCCCGGTGCCGGCGGAGCGAGGCATACGCGCCGTACGTCCAGCTCTTCTGCTCGCGCAGGATGAGGAACAGCCGCGAGTCCGCCCCGCCGCCCAGTACCTGCGCGGCGACGCGCCCCGCGTAATAGACCGGGTCGGTCGGCAGAATGGTCGGATTGCCCACGACGATGTTCGCCTGTGCCGAGCCCGGCCGGTGCACCAGCAGGATGTCGGGCGCGAGCCGCGTGAGGGGAGGTGGCAGGGCCGGGCCGGACGGCGGCGTGCCGCGCCAGCCCGCAAACGCCTTGTCCACGAACTCCCGTACCTGCGCGTCGGTCACGTCGCCGGCCACGACGAGCAGCCCGCCCCCCCCGCCGGGCCGTAGCCGCTCGCGCGCGAACCGCGTCACGTCCTCCGGCGTCACGGCGCGGTAGCTGTCGCTCGTCGGGCTGCGCCCATAGGGGTTGCGGCCGTAGATCTCACGGGCGAAGACGCGCTGCGCCACGGACCCCGGTTGCGACAACTGGAGCGCGAGCGCCGAGAGCGAGCGCGTGCGGGCCAGCTCGAGCTCGCTCGTGGGGAACGTCGAGTGCAGCGTCACATCCCCCAACAGGTCGAACACGAGCTCGAGCTGATCGCTCAGGGCGTCGACCGAGATCGTGAGGAAGTCGTCCGCGGAGCTCGCCGACAGGTGCCCGCCCACGCCCTCGATGGTCGAGGCGATCTGCTCCGCGGTGCGCGTCGCGGTGCCCTTGGAGAGCAGCTCGGCGGTGAGCTCGGAGAGTCCCTCCTTGCCGGCCGGATCGTAGATGGCGCCCGCCCGGAAGGCGAGACTCACCGAAACCACGGGCTGCTCGTGGTGCTCGATCACGACGAGGGCGAGCCCGCTGGGGAGGGTCGCCTCCTTGAACGGCGGGAAGTGAACGGGCGCGAGCCGCGTGGCCTGCGGCGGAGTCGTGGGGAAGGCCTGGGCCGACAGGCGGAGGGCCGGCACGAGGGCCAAGACGGCGACCGCGGCGCGCGTCACTGCGCCGCTCCGGCCGCCGGGGGCTTCACGATGATCACCACCGCGTTCGCCGGGTCGAGATACTTGGCCGCCACCCGCCGGATGTCGTCGGCGCCGACCGCCAGGAAGCGGTCCAGGTCGCCGTTGATCTCGGCCAGGGACGTGTGGAACATGTCGTAGTGATGCAGCTCTTCGGCCTTGCCGAGCGTCGTCTCGCGCTCGTGAATGAAACCCGCGCGGAACGTGTTCTTGGCCTTGGTGAGCTCGTCGCTGGTGACGCCGGACGCCCGCAGGCTGTCGAGCTGCGCCGTGACCAGCGTATCGAGCTTGAGGGGATCGACGCCCTGGTTGGCGATGGCCAGCACCACCAGTACGCCGGGCCCGCGCCGCGAGTCGAACGGGTTCACCGCCACCTGCGTGCCGAGCGCGGCTTTGTCTCGCCGCACGACGGCCACGTTGAGCCGCGAGCTCTCACCTTCTCCCAGGATCACGTTGAGCAGCTCGAGCGCCGGTGTGTCCGGATCGGCGTGCGGCGGCACGCGGTAGATGTGGACCACGGCCGGCAGATTGGCGTGCGCGTCCGTGACCTCGCGTCGCGCCGTGCCCGGCGCGAGCCGGCTGGTGCAGCTCACGGGGGACGGGTCCGGGTGCCGCGGAATCTCGCTGAAGTACTGATTGACGAAGCGGCGCAGCTCGAGCGGCCGGAAGTCGCCCACCACGACGAGCGTCGCATTGTTGGGAGCGTAATACGTGTCGAAGAAGGCCCGGACGTCGGACAGCTGGGCGGCGTTCAGGTCGTCGATCGACCCGATGACGGTGTGGGCGTAGGCGAAGCACGCGGCGCTGTCGAACGGCCAGGTCATGCCGTCGATGAATGCCGGCGCGTACGGCTGGTTGTCGACGCGCAGCCGGCGCTCCTCCTTCACGGTCTCGCGCTGGTTGTGGAAGTTCTCGTCGGTGATGGCGAGCGAGCGCATGCGGTCCGCCTCGAGCCAGAGCGCGAGGTTCAGGCGGTTCGACGGGATCGTCTCGTAGTAGTTGGTCCGGTCTTCGGCCGTGCTGCCGTTCTCCGAGCCGCCGGCGCGCGAAATCAGCTGGAAGTGCTCGCCCTTCTTCACGTGAGCCGAACCCTCGAACATCATGTGCTCGAACAGGTGCGCGAAGCCGGAACGACCCGGGCGCTCGTTGCGCGAGCCGGCGTTGTACCACACATCCACCGATACGATCGGCGTCGAGTGGTCCTCGGAGTACAGCACGCGCAGGCCGTTGGGCAGCGTGAACGCCTCGTAGGTGATCCGGCCCGCCTGGGCCGCGAGCCCGGGAGCGAGCCAGCCGGCGCACAGCAGCAATCCGCCCAGCACGCCCACAGCACGCATACGGCGACTCCGTTGCAGGAGGGAAACCACGCCGCCGCTCATTCGGCCGTGGATAGCACCGGCCCCGAGTGTACCAACTCGAACGCGAACAACCCATCCAGCGTCTCGCCCTTCACTACGCGCCGCGGCGCGGTCCGGGTCGCAAAGATCCTGAAATTGCCGCTCTTGAGCGGCTGGACGTCGAACCGGCCCGCCGGGACGCGGATGGTGGTCGGCGGTTCGGCCACGAAGCTCAGCGTCGTGAGCGAATCGGCGAACTCCTTGTACGCCGGGACGCTGAGCGAGTCGCCGGGCGCGACGTTGGTCACCGCCCCGGCGATGAAGATGTAGTCGGCGAGCACCGTGCCCGGCGCGAATGGCCGGCTCACCGGCGTGATCGTCACCTCACCGCTCTTCGTGCCCACGCGGCGGCGCCCCGAAATCTCGCCGCGCTGCACTTCGAGGTCGTGCTCCATCATCACGGTGTCGCTCGTCGGCGAGAACAGGTCGATGTGATGGAACGTCGAGACCGGCGCCCCGCTCACCCGGTCGAGCACCACGCGCAGCCGCTCGGTTTCGACGGGCTGGAATTCCGAGCTCGCGGTGTAGACGAGCTGCTGGGTCATCTCGAGCGGCCGGATCTCGAACTGCCACACGGCCCAGCCGCGCTCCTGGCCGCGGAAGTGGAACACGAACGAATCCCGCGTCGCCGGGACGGCGGCGAGATCGAAATGCAGCGAGTGAGAACCGGAGCCTTGGGCGGCGGCGGCCGCCGGATCAGCGAGCAGCAGGAAACAGAGCCAGCGCATTGGTCTCGAGAATGGCCTTCTTGTGCGGGTCGCTCAGGGACAGCGCCAGGAACTGATCGATGTTCACGCGCATGTCCTTCACCCCCGGGCTCGGCCAGTCGGTGCCCCAGACGACACGCTCGGCGAGCTCCGAGAGACGCGGAAAGTACTCCAACAGGCGCGCGGGCGGTATCCCGGAGACGTCGAGCCATACGCGTGGATGGCGCCGCAGCACGAAGAACGCTTCCTCCATGTACAGCGGCCGGCCTCCGTGGGCCATGACGATCGTCAGATCGGGAAAGTCGATGGCGACGTCGTCCAGCTCGAGCGGATTGCCGTACTTGGAGCGCGCGCCCGGGAAGATGCTCGTGCCGGTATGGATCATGACGGGCAGGCCGCGCTCCTCGCACCGCCGGTAGATGTCCCCCAGCGCCGTGAGGCCGTCGCTGTACGCGTTCGCGGGGAACCGCTGGTGCGGCGGATGGATCTTCACGAGCCGGATCCCCAAGTCCACCAGGCGGTCCACGTCGCCCGCGGCGTCGCGCGTGAAGCGCGGGTGCACGCCGCCGTACGGGAGCAGCCGCTCCGGGCTGGCGCGGGCGTACTTCGCCGAGAACTCGTTCGCCGCGTCGGTGAAGCCCATCACGTCGGGAGACGGATAATTGACGAGACCGACCCGCCACACGCCGGCGCGGTCCATTACCTCGAGCAGCGCCTTGGGATCCTCCATGACCTGGATCATGCGGTCGCGATCCACGTCCGGGCCGCGCCACATCACGGCGAGCGCCGCGGGCTTGAGCTCGCGCCACGGCTGGATATGCACGTGGACGTCGGTGATACGAGTCAGGGAGAGACTCGTTGCCGACCTGGGGGCACTCATGGGGCGAAGAAGCTACCGCCCGGTGGGTGCGCTCTCAACCGTACCGGAGGCTATGGCCGTGCACCGCTGAGGAGCCGCGACAGGGGGGTGGCGCGATCGCCACACTTCGCCGCAGTCCGCCTTCCGGCGAGTCCGTTGCCGGGGCCGCGGCAGCGAGGTGCGGGTTTTGCCGCTGCCACGATGCACGTCGACCACACCCTTCCACAGCGACGGAGGCCGGTCATGCGAATCCCCATCGTGGTAGGCTCGATCCTTCTGCTGGCGTCCTGCGACAACCACATCGCACCTTCGCCGCCCGCTCGCGGGCACGACGTAGCGGCCGTCACCGTGACCGGCGGAGCCTTCACGTTCGAGAACTTCGAGCTCGGGGCCGCGCCCGGCACCGTCTGCCCGGGCTCGACCGGCTGCAGCAACGGCGCCGCGGAGCCCATGATTCGCGCCGACGCCACGGGGACGTTCTACGTGTCTTCGGAGCTCGGTCTGTCCGCCGGCACGCTCGCCTGGAAGTCCACCGACGGCGGCCTGCACTATACGGGGCTCCAATCTCCGAACCAGGTCTCCCAGTCGGCTGGGGGAGTGGCGCCGGGAGGTGGCGACACGGACCTGAGCACCGCACCGCAGGCGAACGCCAACGGCGTCCACAACGTCTACGTGGCGAGCTTGAGCCTCGCGAACGTCACGGTCTCGACGAGCCAGGACGGCGGGCAGACCTGGAGCAAGGACGTCCTCAGCGCCACCATTCCGGGCGACGATCGGGAGTGGATCGCGGCCGATCAGGCTACCAAGGTGTGCGTCTCGTACCACGACATCGCCACGTTCAACATCGACGTCAACTGCAGCTTCGACGCCGGCGCCAGCTTCACCCAGCTCGGCACGGCGATCGACGTCGCGCACGCGTTCCTGATCGACGACAACGAGATCGGCAATCTCGCGATCGACCCCAACAGCCACGCCATCTATCAGGTATTCAGCGGCATCGCCAACGCCGCCGAAGCCGCGTTGCCCACGTCCTTCCACGCCGTCTGGATCGGCGTCTCGCGCGACGGGGGCCAGAGCTTCACCGACCATGCCGTGTACGTGAACCCGAACACCTCGGTCTCGTACGGGCACCAGTTCGTCAACGTGAGCATCGATCGAGCCGGCACCGTGTACGTCGTCTACACCGACGACCACAACCTCTTCTACAGCTTCTCGACGGATGGAGGGCAGACGTGGACCGGGCCGATCCAGATCAACCAGGCGCCCTCCGCCACGGCGGTCATGCCGTGGAGCGTGGCCTGCGCGCCCGGGCAGCTCAACGTCGTGTGGTACGGAACGTCGTTCTTCGACGGGAAGACGGTGCCCGACAACTATCCGGCTTCGGCGGCGTGGTACGTGTTCTTCGCGCAGAACGCGAACGCGACCGCGGCCGGCAGCGCGTTCACCCAGGTCGCGGCCACACCCGTGGTTCACTTCGGTGGCGTGTGCGAGGGAGGCATATCGTGCACCGGCAACCGGGACCTGTTCGACGACTTCGGCATAGCGGTGAGCCCGACGACCGGCTTCGCGTCCATTACCTACAGCGACGACCAGCCGGGGAACACCGGGTCCGATGACCACACCGCCATCGCCACGCAGACGGCGGGCCCCACGATCTGCGCGGGCCCCTGAGCGGGCCGGGCGCTGAGGCGACCGGAGTCTCGCATCCGGCCGCCTCAGCCGCTCCAGCGGTAAAACCCCTTTCCCGTCTTCTTCCCCAGCTCCCCCTTCGCCACCTTGTCGCGCAGGATCGGGGGCGGCTCGAACTGCGGCTCTTCCAGCGTGCGGTATAAGTAATCCGCGATCGCCAGCCGCACGTCCAACCCCACCAGGTCGGTGAGCTTGAGCGGTCCCATCGGATGGTTGTAGCCGAGCTCCATCGCCTTGTCGATGTCTTCGGCCGACGCCACACCCTGCTCGAGCATACGCATCGCCTCGAGACCCAGCGCCACTCCCAGCCGGCTGGACGCGAAGCCGGGAGAGTCGTTCACGATGATGGGCTCCTTCCCGAGGGCCCGCGCGAAGGCGACCGCGCGCTCCACGCTGGCCGCCCCGGCCCGCGGGTGCCGCACGATCTCCACCAGCTTCATCGCGTGGACCGGATTGAAAAAGTGCAGCCCCACCACGCGACTCGCGTCGCGCAGCGCGCCGGCGAGGGCGGCGACCGATAGGGACGACGTGTTGGTGGCGAGCAGCGCCCCGGCCGGAGCCGCGCGCTCGAGCTCCGTGAAGAGCCGCTGCTTCACATCCAAGTCCTCGACCACCGCCTCGATCACGACCTCGGCGTCGCGCACCGCCGCCGCCAGGTCCGCGGCCGGCCGCAGGCGCGCGGCGACGGCACTCAAGTCGGCCTCGCTGATCTTGCCGCGCTGCACGCCACCCTGGAGCAGGTCGCCGATCCGGCGGATGGCCAGTGGGATCGCGTCCGCCCGACTGTCGGTGAGGCGGACCTCGAACCCCGCGAGCGCCACCGCGTAGGCGATGCCGTGCCCCATCGTCCCCGCGCCGACGACCGCGACTGGTCCCGCGCTCACGGGGCGTCCGTGGCCTGCCGGGCCACGTCGGGAGCATTGGTGCAGAGACCGTCCACGCCGAGGGAAATGAGGCGCCGCAGGTCGTCGGGGGCGTTCGCGGTCCAGGCGTAAATCTGGTACCCGGCGCCGTGCAGCGTCTCGACGAGCGCGCCGTCGATCAAGCTCTGGTCCTCCCACAACACGCTCGCCCCGGTGTCCTGGAGCGGCTCGAGGGGGCGCAGCGGATAGGACGCGAGCAATACCCCTCGCGGTAGCTCCGGCCGCGCGAGCCCGAGCCGCCGAACGATGCGGTGGTCGAACCCGTGGACCGCGCAGCGGCCGCCGCTCGCGTCAAGGGTGGCGAGCAACCGGTCGTCGAACGTGGGAGGGAGCGACTTTACCTCCACGAACACCCGCAGCGCCGGATCGATAACCGCCAGCGCGTCTTCCAGGGTCGGCACCGACTCGCCGTTGGGGAGGCGCAGTGCGCGCACCTGCGCACTGTCCGCGCGGGTGATGTGGACGCCGCTCACGACCTCATCGTGATGGACGAAGAGCGCACCGTCGGCGGACGCGTGGATGTCCAGCTCCACGGCGTCCGCGCCGCGCGCGCGGGCCGCCCGGAACGCCGCTCGCGAATTCTCGTATTCGTACGCCGAGGCTCCGCGGTGCCCGATCACCAGCGCCCGAGGCGAACTCACTTGAGCAGGCTGTCCGCCTTCTTCGGCTCGATCCAGCCGGGCTCCTTCTCGATGTCGTGCACGATCTGGTAGTGCTCGGGCTGTGGCAGCACCGTCTTCAAGTACGCCTCGTACTTCGCCGCATCGTCGATCGGCTCGCCGTCCACGGTGTACCGCTGATGGGCGTACACGCCGATCTTGCGGTTGAACTTGGTGTCCGGGACGTTGAGCCAGCGCTCGCGCTCCGGGATGAACATGTTGAGCCGTTCAACGAGTTTGGTGATTTCCTGGCGATACAGGTCGCGGCTGTACTCGTTGAGCTTCGCCTTGTCCGGCTCGATCTGGTTGTCGCGCTCGTCATAGCGACCCTTCAGTCCCCACACGTAGGCCCAATGTGCGGACGACGAATTGTCGGTGCCGAACAGGTCGAACGCCGTGGGGATCCACTTATAGAAGAAGCGCTGCATCGCCTCGGGTGGCATCTTGCCGGCCTTGACGATGCGGATCAAGCCGTTGTTGCCGGTGCCCAAATGGAACGACTCTTCCTTGAGCATCGGATTCATGGAGCGCGACAGCGGGTCGAACGCCGAGGTGGAGAGCATCGTGAGCTGGAACTTGCCGTCCCGGTCGATGAACTGCGTGTAGGTGAAGAAGTCGAGCCAGTTGTCGACCAGCTCGTTGAACGACCCCAACAGTCGCTGGCCCTCGTCGGCGCGCCGCTCCAGCAGCTTCGCCGCCTCGCGCTTCCCCTCGTCGCCGAAGTGGCTGCACAGGAGGTACGACATCTGCCAGCCGTGCCGCATCTCCTCGGTCATCACGCGCATCAGCGCCAGCAGATCGTAGTCCGACGGGGCATGGGTGAGCAGGTTGCGCTGCTGCTCCACCGAGGCGAACTCCGTGTCGCCCTGGTACACGATCAGGTTCAGGAGCGCGTCGCGGATGCGCTGGTCGGGGATGTGCATCACGGTGGGCCACTTGCGCTGGCCCTTATAGTGACCGAACTCGATGTGGGGCACGTCTTGCTCCCCGAACTTCGCCTCGAACTGGAAGGTGCGCAGATCGCCTTGCGGCAGACCGATGCCGTCCTGCCAGTAGCGGAAGTAGTCGATCCACTCGTCGAAGTTGTTCAGCTTGCGTACCATCAGCCGCTCCTCTTCGCGATCGACGCCCCGCCCGCAATGCGCTCGCGCACCTCGGGCGTGGCGAATAGTTCGTTCTGGTGAATGATTTCCAGGTCGAGCACCGCCTCCAGCGCCTCTGTATCGCTCCCGTACAGTGCCGCCTTGGCCCGGCGCACTGCGCTCGGCGGCTGGGCAGACCAGGATTCGGCGAGCGCACGCGCCTCGGCCGCGAGCCGGGCGTGCGGCACCACGCGGTCGAACAGCCCCAGGTCGCGCGCCTCGGCGGCGGGCACCATGCGCGCGCTCCACACCAGCTCGAGCGCCTTGGACGTGCCCACGAGACGGGGCAGGAAGAACGTCCCACCCCAGTCGGGGACCAGACCGAGCTTGTGGAATACCTGCCCGATGGACGCCTGGTCCGACGCGATGCGATAGTCGCACGCCAGCGCCAGATTGGCGCCGCCGCCCGCGGCCGGGCCGTTTACCGCCGCCAGGACGGGTTGGGGCGCCCCGCGAATCGCGAGCGCAACCGCCTTGCCCGCGGCCACGAGCGCCGGACCGTCCCGGCCCAGCACCCCCAAATCGGCCCCGGCGCAGAACGCCCGGCCCGCGCCCGTGAGGGTGATGACGCGCACCGCCTCGCTGCCGCTCAGCAGTCGCAGCGCCTCGAGCAGCTCGTCGCACATGGCGCTGTCGAAGGCGTTCAGCTTCTCCGGGCGGTGCAGCGTCACGCTGCCGATCCCCGCCGCGATCTCCACCAGGACGCGCTCGTAGGCCGCCATCACGCCCGCTCCACGATCATCGCGATACCCTGGCCGACGCCGATGCACATGGTGGCGAGTCCGTAGCGCCCGTTGGTGCGACCGAGCGCGTGCACCAGCGTGGTCAGGATGCGCGCGCCCGTGGCGCCCAGCGGATGGCCCAGGGCGATGGCGCCGCCGTAGATGTTCACCTTCGCCGGGTCGAGCTCAAGCTCGCGGATGCAGGCGATGGCCTGCGCCGCGAACGCTTCGTTGAGCTCGATCAAGTCGATCTGGTCGATGGTGAGACCCGCCCGTTTGAGCACTTTCTTGGTTGCGGGAATCGGCCCGAGACCCATGCAGCTCGGATCGACCCCTGCCACTGCCGTCGCCACGATGCGCGCGAGCGGCGTCGGCCTCCCGCGCCCTCCCGCGCCCTCCCGCGTCACGAGCAACGCTGCAGCCCCGTCGTTGATTCCACTCGAGCTCGCCGCGGTCACCGTGCCGTCCTGCTTGAACGCGGGCTTCAGCTTCGCCACGCTCTCGAGCGTCGTCCCGGCCCGCGGGTACTCGTCGCGGGCAAAGCTGGCGCCGTCGGGGAGGGGAACCGCCACGAGCTCGTCGGTGAACACGCACGCCTGGAGCGCTGCCGCGGCGCGACGCTGGC
>Ga0209473_1001833_pt1 | contig 11792 bp, 10 predicted proteins | sample GraSoiAngelo_133_FD_185890 | JGI IMG/M metagenome (GOLD analysis project Ga0209473, IMG submission 185890) | Grasslands soil microbial communities from the Angelo Coastal Reserve, California, USA - 14_0929_05_20cm (SPAdes) (version 2) | ecosystem: Environmental > Terrestrial > Soil > Grasslands ...
ACCAAAACTCCGATGGTCAGGTGCAGCCCTGCGTAACCCTCCGGCGAAAGACGGTTCTGCAGAAACTGTCTCTGTTTCTCGAACCGTTGGTTGCTCATTCGCCGATCCAACCATTCTCCCTGCGGAGCCGCTAGGAATATTTTAATTAATGCCCGCGATGCAACCAACCGCCACTTGCGCCTGCCGGAGCCGTGGCTGAGGTTGGTCTCGTTGCGCGTCACTTCGCGCAGTTCATGAAAGCCATCACAGGCACAGTCGAAGGAGATTTGAGGGTTTCCGAACATCTTATCCTTCAAGGGATGGTCACAGGTAATATTACAGTCGAGCAAGGCGGTTCACTTCATCTCCACGGCATGTGCTGCAAGAGTTTGATTGTTAACTTGGGGGGTACAGCCACTGTTCACGGCATGGTCAGCGAGGACATAACCAACAGAGGAGGCAATGTTTCAGTTTTTGGGATGGTCGTAGGGTCGGTGCATAGTCAGTCTGGGGAGACGCACATTGCACCTAGTGCGGTGGTACAGAACAAACGCAAAATCACGCGACCGCAATAATTGCGGGTCGGTTGGATTACCACGCCAGTTGAGCGGCAATCGTCGCAAGAACAGAAATCAATACAGCGAAAATCAGTAGCAACACAACACAGCCCGTTTTTGATGATCGCAAAACAGGTCGTCGCTTCGTTTCAGGAAACAATACAGCCAAGGTTCGGTAAAATCGCTCTGGCTCAGTTCTGTCCCAGTCAGGAGAATCTGCATCGAGTTTGGCCAGAACATCAAAGATTTGTTTGTTGGTTGGAATTTTGAACTGGCGACCAGATTGACTGTAACGAGTAATAGCTTCATCGTAATCCGCCAACCCTTCCCAATCCTCCATATTGAGAGAACGGCCATCCGAAGGAAATGTCGCCTTCCAGAATTTGATTCTTAAACCGCTCTCGTATTTCAGCTCGTCTTTTGCTTCTTCAACGCTGATTCTGTCAAAGGCTTCTTCGGCTTCTGATGCTTCGTCCTCAAGGTCTTTGATTTCATTATCGAGCGAGAGTTGCTCGAATTCGTCTGTGGCGTTCGCTCTCTTCTGTTGTGCAGCGGCCACTTTGTTCTTTCTGTTAGTCAGCAACGCTCTGGCTTCTCGTTTTTCTTTTTTCGCTTCCTCCAAATCCTTTACTGCAGAGGCAATCATTTGCTTGAGATGGTAAGAGGGAAATTCAGCTTCACGCGTTCGCTGCTCCTCGTACTTGGCCAATTGAAACCTGTTTCGCGTCTCTAAAGCTGCTGGATCGTCTTTTGCATGGTCGATCAGGTCGGAGGCTTCTCCTTTCGTGAGTCCCTCCTTAGCGGTGATACCAAAGCTCCTTAAGTAATCTTTTTGATTTTCCGTCGCGGGATCACTCGGCCCAGTCTTACCCGCCGAGAACAACGCACTTACTTGCGCCTTCGTTGTGAGTTCATCGAACGGCAGACCTGCCTGTTTAAGCGCATCTTTTTGGGCTGCCGTCGCCAACGCCCACTTAGAAATTTCCAACTTGGAAAGGTTTTTCCAATCCGGCATTCTCTCGCACCAGTAATAATCATCCATCAGCAACGTTCCGTCGCAAAGTCCACTCAGGATTTCCTTTTCCTCATCAAATTGACCGATCTCTTGTCCGTTCCGGGAGACATGGATGGTTGGAATGACGGCGTGGATTGGCTTCCATTCGGACAATTCTTTATGCCAAGCCCAATCACCCCACGAAAGGTTTCCAGAATGAACTGCCTCACGCAGTTCCTTCTTCGTGAAAGGCCCGATTACTTGGCTGTCTTTGGAAACGTAGATCGCGTATTTCAAACCCTCGTGAACTTTACTAAGTTGAAAATGCTAAGAAAGAGTTAGCGGCGACAAAAGAGAAAACAGAGCAAAAGGCGACGATCCTGGAGACAATTCGGGAACGGGCGGATGATGCGCTGAAACAGCTTTAGGACGCGCCTGCCCTATTTGCCATCGCCCGATGCAGCAATCATCAAAATGGCCTTTTTCAAGCTAGCGGGTAACTTGGGCCAAGCTTTGACCACGCGCGTCAACTGTTGCTTCTCAATGTCACAAGTTTGTGGGTCTATTTGTGGGTTAGACAATGTAAATTGTTGATGTTGAATGCAGTTCTTATAGGTTCGAACCCTGCATCGCGCACCAGGTCGCCTTTCCAAATTCGACGAGGGATTGGGACACCCGTCACTTTGGGGACTAATCGTGTGTCCAACGAAGCTATTTAACGCCGCGCTCGAAGCGTTTAAGTAATAAAACGGAATATCTTTTTTGCACTAATGAGGAAAAGTTACTCGAGAATAGAAGCATGAACTCAGACATTATTGCCGGAGGTTGCTTGTGTGGTTCGATCCGATATGAGGCGACCGGACAGCCTTATAATATCACTCATTGCCATTGCTTAGACTGCCGCGGCAGCAGCGGCGCGCCTTTCGTGACGTGGGCGTCGTTCAGCCGGAGTGGCTTTAGGTTCACTACCGGACAGCCGAGAGAGCTGCCATGGTCGGGACACTTGCGTTCGTTCTGTCCAGATTGTGGCACCCCACTGACTTTCCTCGCAGGACCGGATGCTGACGAGGTAGATGTCACTGTTTGCAGCTTCGACCTACCAAGCACGGTGACACCAGTTGACCACACTTGGGTTGAGGACCAGTTGCCCTGGATTCGTCTAGCGGATGATTTGCCAAACTACCGGCAGAAGAGACCAGCCCACGCCTCCTGACAAGACGTTTGCAAGGATTAGAGATTTTGGCAACATGGCTTCAACTTTCTCGTCGACCGTTCAAACCGAACATGGCGTTGACAAAAGCGTAACGCCAACGCCATCAGTGAGACGATGACCTTCGTTGAAGCGCGTTTTGTCCAATGGTGGGTGCGTCTGCTTGGCGCGATCGTGCTCCTGCTCGTGGTCTTCCTGGTCTACGCGCGCGTTGGCGCCGCCGGGTTCATTTGGGACGATGAATCGCATCTGACGCAAAATCCCTGTATCATCGGACCGCTTGGTCTCGCCGATATCTGGACGAGCGCGAGTGCAGTTTATTACCCGCTCGTCCTTACGACGTTCTGGATTCTTCATCATTTTGTCGGGCTAAATCCCCTGCCCTATCACATCCTCAACGTCGCATTTCATGCCGCATCGGCGCTGCTGCTTTGGCGGGTCCTTGTCCAATTGCGGATGCGCGGTGCCTGGCTGGGCGCGGCAATATGGGCGTTGCATCCGGTGCTGGTACAATCGGTCGCGTGGATCACCGAAATGAAGAACACGCAGTCGGCCCTATTCTACCTGCTTGCTATTTCCTGCTTTTTAGAATCACGCGATCGCAAACGAAACGGAATCTTTTACTGGCTGACAATCTTTTTTTTCGTCGCCGCAATCACGAGCAAACCTTCGACCGTAATGCTGCCGGTGGTACTAGCCCTTTGTCTGTGGTGGCGCGAAGGCGGAATCAAGCAGCGCGACCTGCGTTTACTTCTCCCGTTCGTTCTAGTTTCGCTGTTGGGGAGCGGATGGACAATCTGGGAACAGAAATTTCACTCCCACGCGGCCGGAGCGGAATGGGTGCAAACGCCTCTTCAGCGTATCCTAGTTTCGGCAGACGCTATCTGGTTTTATTTGCTTAAGCTGATTTGGCCACATCCGCTCATTTTCATCTACCCGCGGTGGGAGGTTGAACCATCGAGATGGTTTGCCTGGATCCCGTTAGCCGCGCTGCTTGTTGTCGCGGCCGTTTTATTTATTAAACGCAACACCGCCTTGCGACCGGTTGCTTTCGCTTTCGCCTATTTCGTCATCACGCTTTTTCCGGTGCTCGATTTTTCGCTACAGCTTCGTCAGCGATCATTTCCAGTATCTCGCCAGCATGGGGCCGCTGGCCCTGACGGGCGCCGCCGTTGTCATGGCGGTGGAGAAAATTGGGATCCACCGGTTAGCGATCCAAGCAGCTTCGACCCTGGGTATCTTATTGGTGCTTGGCGCACTGACCTTTCATCAAAGCGCAAAGTATCACGATCTCATCTCCCTTTATCAGGCCACCCTGGCACAAAATCCAAAATGCTGGATGGCAGAATATAATCTCGGGCTGGCTCTGAAAAATCAGGGTGAACTCGACCAAGCGATTGCGCACTATCGCAGCGCCATCAATATCTGGCCGGATTATGTCGAAGCGCATTACAATTTGGGGGGCGCCTATATTGAAAAAGGAGAGTTCGATGAAGCCCTCGCAGAATATCGGCGCGCGATCGAAATCCACCCCGATGAGGCGGACTCACATAATAATTACGGCAGCGCTCTGCGCGAGCTCAAGCAGTTCGACCGAGCCGAAGCCGAGTACAAACGCGCTCTTTCCTTGCGACCGCAATACCTGGATGCGCGCTTGAATCTTGGCTCGCTTCTCCTGCAACGCGGCCGGATAGCCGAGGCCATCACAAACCTGGAAACTGCCAGGCGCCTGCAACCAAATGATGCCACCACCCATGTCACTCTCGCCCTGGCTTTGATGAAAAACGGGCAGGGAAGTAAAGCCGCCGCGGAATTTAACCATGCGCTTCAACTGGCGCCAGACAGAGTGAATGCGCTGAATGGCTTCGCCTGGTTGCTCGCGACCGCGGCGGACGATTCAGTGCGCGACGGTAAACGCGCTGTCCTGCTAGCCGAGCAAGCCAATGCGCTCGCGGGTAACAACGATCCAGCGATTCTTCACACTTTGGCCGCCGCCTATGCTGAAGCGCGACGCTTTGACGAGGCATTACAAACCGCGCGGCGCGCGATGAAACTCGCGAGCCGGGCGGACAACAATGCGGTTTATAATGCGATTCGCGACGAATTACCGCTCTACGAATTGGGTTTGCCTTATCATGAAACGGCAAAAACACCGTAACGCCGTTCTTTATTTTTACACAAGAAAAGCCAAGATCGCGTCTCTATGGTTCGGTCGCGTCGTGCATTGGCTTTTTCCGCCGTCGCGCTGTTTGCAGTTGTTAGCGCGCGAGCTTGCGGTGGAATTTCTTCCTTCCGCCGCCGGTTTTATCGGCCAACGATAATGGGATTTAGACCAAGCCAATTGGCATCGAAATGCACACATTTGATGGCGGAGCGATAATGCCAGGTATAAGTCAAATAAAACGTCCCGTCTCGGGCGCGCACTAACGAAGGATAAGAGAAGTCCTGACCTAGTTCGTTATCGATATCGCGCAACTTCCGAAATGCGCCTCCAGCGGAAGAACTTCCTTCTGCACCTTGTTCGTCCGGGTCATCTGAGACTGCAATACTCAGGGGATTACGAATCGTGCCATCATCGTTATAGGCAAGCAGAATCCGGCCATCACTGAGCGAAACTGCATCGATCGCCGAATCGGGGTTCGGTAAATTCGTTGCCTCCGGAATGCTCCATCCATTCTTACCGGGATCAAAAAATGTGCCCTGCAATTTTCCGCCGCCTCGGGCGCGCAGAAAGGCGAGGACGCGATTGGGATCAAAAGCAACAAAAGCGGGGTGGCTGCATTTGGAGCTAGCGATCGGGAAAGACATCTTTTGCACAATTTTCCCGTTGGCGATTTCCAATCGCGCGCCGCTGGGATACTTCCATAAAGCAGAATGGGATAGCGGCAGAAAGATTTCGTTGGGGCCAAGCTCAACCGGCTTGCTGCGCGGAATATCTCCCAGCCCGTTTGTCAGCCGATGAGATTCCGACCAGGTGAGACCGCGATCACGCGAAATTTTGTAATCGACATGCGCGCCGCTCCAGCCACCGAACTCGACCGCGGCGTAAAACAGCCAGACGATATTTTCTCTATCCTGAAACAGGACGGTGTTTCCGAGCGTCTTGTTTGAAAACCACGATTCGGCGGCGCATTCACGCGGATTGACTGCGATTTGCGGTGGTTCCCAGTGCGTGCCACCTGCTGCCGAATGGCGCACCAAAATTCGGCTATCGCTCGCTCCCTCCTTACCGCCTGCATACCATGAGACGAGCAGCGAACCGTCATCGAGCTCGATGAGCGATGAACCATGTTGCACCGCCATGGCCGTTTCGGCAGAGACGATGCTTGTGTTGAAAACCTGCGCGCGCGCGATGGAAGCCGCGCTAAGAACTAAAGCAAAAATCGCACAAATATTAGTGGAGAGGCGGACCTTCATTTCGTTCAAAGGATAGTTGCTTGTCATGTCGGGCGAAGTCGAGAGATCTTTAGCTTCCTCCGATGGGCGGAATGCTCAGAGATTTATCGAACGCGGTCAGAATGACAAGAAAGGTGCGTTTGTCGCGCGCCTAGATTCGCGCTAACAAATCGCGTGCAAATTTTTCACGACCCCCGCTGCACCGATTACGGCAGACCCGGTCATCCGGAACGGCCGGAGCGGATTGTGCGGACAGTTCCACTGTTAAAGATTCGGCACGGTGATTGGCAATGGCATGAACCGCGCGCGGCCGCTGATGAGGAATTGTTGCGCGCACACTCGCGCGAGCATCTCGCGCGGATAGCGAAGGCGAACCAGGATTTCGATCTCGACACTCCAGCCTATTCCAACATCGATTTCCATGCCCGGCAATCAGCGGGGGCCGCGATCGAAGCAGCACGCGCAGCGATCGGCGGAAAACGCGCATTCAGCTTGATGCGACCGCCCGGTCACCATGCCATGCGTGATCGCGCGATGGGGTTTTGTTATTTCAGCAACATTGCGGTCGCGACGCTGGATGCTCTTGCCCCGGCCGACGCCGGACCGCAGGCAACGACGACGGCCATAGGGAAGATTGAGCGGGTCGCGATCTGGGACTTTGATGCGCATCACGGCAATGGCACCGAGGCATTGGTGGCGCACAATGAAAAAATTATGTTCGCCTCGATTCACCAGTACCCGGGCTGGCCGGGCACAGGAACAAAATCGTTCGCCAATGTATTGAATTTTCCGATCGCCCCTTATTCTTCGCGCAGCAACCATGTTCGTGCCGCGGAGCAAGCCTTGGAAAAATCACTCGAATTCAAGCCCCAGTTGCTGCTCGTCTCCGCGGGATTCGATGCGTATAAAAACGATCCAATTACTCAGATGACGTTGGAACGCGACGATTTCGCGACTTTCGGCAAATGGCTGGCTGACGTAAAAATTCCTGCCGCAGCAATTCTCGAAGGCGGCTACAGCGACGACCTGCCGGAGTTGATCGACGCGTTTTTAGAAAGCTGGGATTCCTGATTGGAACGCAGACGTTCCGCTTGTGCGCCACGCGGGGCCTCATCGGAAAGATGGCGCGTTCTCTTCAGCGGAGTATAACTCCCGCTGGGCGCACAGACTGCAAGTCTGTGTTCCGCCTGGCCCAACTACCCTTCCTTTCTCGCCCTTCGACTCTGATTTTCTTCTTTCGAATTAACAATTTCGATTAGCCGAATGGCGGCCATTTCAATGTCGGCATAGCCGAATTGATGTGCTCTGCTTTTCACCGCCAGCAGGCCACAGCGGTGAAGATTCTTGAAATCCCCAAACGGGAATTTGTATCGGGCTTTGGTCCCTTCGGCATGCGTTTCGTCGATCCCGAGATGCCATTTGCCATATTCAGCGAACCCGTGCACGCGAATGAACTCGTTCTCCGCCTCCGCCATCGGATGATGATCTCTCCACGAATTTTTCTTATCAACGACAACACGTCCCTGAGCGATCAGCTCTTTGACATACGCAAGCGCGTTCTCGTTTAGTTTTACCGGCCTGCCCTGAGCAAACGACAAAGCGGGACAAAAGATGAGAATGCAGGCCAGCAAAAGTATAGCCGGGACGAGTCGACGGAACACAGGCTTGAGAGCCTGTGCGCCCCGCGGATATTCTATCCGCGGCTCGTTCAATTCAGCGGAGTGTAACTCCGCTGGGCACACAGACTGGCAGTCTGTGTTCCACAATCTGCACGAATGAGCCTTATCCACTTTGCAAAATCGACTCGATTTTTTTCATCACGCCGTCATCGAGCCGATCGACTACTTCGCCTGCTTTCATATTTTCCCGAACTTGCTCAGGCTTCGACGCGCCGGTGATAACCGTGCTCACGTTCGGATTTTTCAAGCACCACGCGAGCGCGAGTTTTGGCAGGGTAACTCCGAGATCGCCTGCTACCTTTGCGAGTTGTTTCACTTTCTCGAGCCGCCGGCGAACCTCGTTACTCTCAAACTGCTGGCGTAACCAGGAGTACATCGGCATGGAAATCCGAGTGTCGCCGGGGTCACCTTCGCTGTACTTCCCGGTGAGCAGACCGGAGGCAAGGGGTGACCAAACCGTTGTGCCGAGTCCAACTTTTTCGTAGAGCGGCAGAAACTCGCGCTCGACCTTCTCGCGCTCAAACATGTTATATTGCGGTTGCTCCATGGTTGGCGGAACCAGATGTAATTCCCTGGCGATGGCATGCGCCCGCAGGATGGCAGCAGCGGACCACTCTGAGGTTCCCCAGTAAAGAACCTTACCCTGTGCGATCAGATCACTCATTGCTCGCACAGTTTCTTCAATCGGTGTGTTCGGATCGGGCCGATGGCAAAAATACAAGTCGAGGTAATCAACTTGCAGCCGGCGCAAAGCGGCGTGACACGCTTCGATGACATGTTTGCGGCTCAGACCCTCCTGGTTGGGCCGGTCGCCGCCCCAAAAAACCTTGCTCGAAACGACGAAAGTATCGCGTGGCCACCGTTTCTTTTTCAAAATATTACCCATCACGATTTCAGCTCGACCTTCGGCGTAGGCTTCGGCGTTATCGAAGAAATTGGCTCCGTTGTCGTAGGCGATGGTCATCAATTCCTCGGCCGTTTTATCGCCAATCTGCTGCGCAAACGTGACCCACGCGCCGAATGAAAGCTCGCTCAGCTGCAATCCCGATTTTCCGAGGTGTCGATATTTCATTATTAAGTTGGCAAGAACCGGCGATCTCTCTCCGAGCCCTAGGCTTTGCGGAGCCAGAGGTCAGATCGCCGGCGGCTTGGAAGCCGCCGTTTCTTTGTAGCGGCGGACAAGGTTGCCAGCAACGCAGAAGTGGCAAACACTATTCCGCGCAATCGGGCCGTAGTTCAGCTTGGTAGAACGCTTGAATGGGGTTCAAGAGGTCGTGGGTTCAAATCCCGCCGGCCCGATTTCCTGCTTTGCCTCGGAACACAGACTTTCAGTCTGTGCGCCCAGCGGAGTTGTACTCCGCTGACACCCCACAATCTTCAGCGGACAGTATGTCCGCTAGACGCACGGGCCTGGAGGCCTGTGTTCTGACCTTCCCTGGCATTGCTCTTCTTCTTCGCGCGAGGTAGCGTCCGCACCTCATGCTCAGCGCTGGAATTGTCGGACTGCCGAACGTCGGAAAGTCGACGCTTTTTAACGCCGTTACCCGAACGCACAAAGCGCCGGCGGAAAATTATCCGTTTTGCACGATCGATCCGAATGTCGGCATGGTGACGGTACCTGACGCGCGACTCGACGTCCTCGGGAAGCTGTCGCATTCGCAAAAAATCGTGCCGACCGCGATCGAGTTTGTCGACATCGCCGGGTTAGTGAAAGGCGCCAGCACGGGCGAAGGACTCGGTAACCAATTTCTCAGTCACATTCGCGAAGTGGACGCGATTGTGCAGGTAGTGCGCTGCTTTGAAAACGCCGATATTCATCATGTCACTGGAACGATTGATCCAATTCGCGACATTGAGGTGATCAACACCGAACTGGTCCTGTCCGATCTCGCGTCATTGCAAAGGCGTCACGATCGAATCCAAAAGGAAGTTCGTGCCGGCTCGAAGAGTGCAAAGACGGAGAACGCAGTGATCGAGAAATTGCTGCCGCATCTTGATGCCGGAAAACCCGCCCTCACCGCTGACATCACGCCGGAGGAAAGAATCGTCGCGCGCGATTTCTTTTTGTTGACGTCGAAGCCGACGATATTTGCGTGTAACGTGGCGGAAAGTGACCTTGTAGCCGCAGTCGCCGGCCGCGGCAGTACAGAATTACCGCAAAAGGCCGCGGCCGGCGACCGCGGCTACAACGCCACGCTTCATGTAGAGGCAGTGCAAGCTTACGCACGGAATCACTTTGCGACTGAAGCGGTTATGATCAGCGCCCAGATCGAGAGTGAGTTGGTTGATCTGAGCGAAGCCGAGGCCCAGGAATACCTGCGCGATCTGGGACTAAATGAGAGCGGCGTTGGTGCACTCATTCGGGCCGTCTATCATTTGTTAGGTTTGCGCACCTACCTGACGACAGGCGAAAAAGAATCGCGCGCGTGGACAATTCACGCCGGCGACAAAGCCCCCCAGGCAGCCGGCGTAATTCACACCGATTTCGAACGGGGTTTTATCGCTGCCGAGGTAACGCACTATGATGATCTCGTCGCGCTCGGTTCCTTCGCGAAAGCACGCGAAGCAGGCAAGCTGCGGATCGAAGGCAAGGACTACGTCGTGAAGGACGGAGACGTGATCGAATTTCGATTCAACGTTTAGTCAACCCCGTGAAAATGACGAAGCACGAAATGACGAAGCCCGAAATTCTTTTTGCGCGCCAATCGGCTTCATTTGCCATGATCACTTCGCGACTTGAAGAATGTGGCCCAACTGCTCGCACTTCTTTGTCATTCCTAGGGTAGTCGATGAATCTCCGGCTATTTAGATCAGAGATGTCTCGGCTTGCGCTCGACATGACAAAAACAGGAAAGATTTTCGCCGCTGAGCAATATCACAGGCGCAGAATTGCATTCGAAGGTTGAGTCATTCCTTCGTCATTCGTGCTTCGTCATTCTTATTCCGCCACGTAGAGAATGCGGCCGCATTGCTCGCAGCTCACAATCTCGTTTCCACTTCTAGCGTGCATCGCCGTCGCGGTTGTTACTTTCATATGACATCCCGTGCAAACACCGTGCTCAACCGCTACCACGGCTGCGTCACCTTTGCTCGCAAATAACCGCTCGTAACGCTCTACCACCTCCTCGTCGATGTTCTGCGCGAGCTGGACGCGTTCGTTCTTTAGTTCTTCCAGTTGCATTTGCAGCGTTTTCGTTTTCTCCTCCAAATCGGTCAGTTGCCGGTTGACAGAATCGCGTCCGGCCGATGCAGTCTTCTCGGCTGTCGCAATTTCCGCCCGCAATTTGTCGGCCTGCTCCATGAGCTCGAGCTCCTGATCTTCGAGTTGCACGATTTCCCTCTCGTAGCGCTCGATTTCATGGCCCATCGCCTGAAACTCGTCGTTCTTGCGCGTCTCGTACTGTTGCGTCTTCAGCCGGGAAATGCTGCTTTGACGCGTCCCGACATCGAGTTCCAACTTCTTGCGATCGACCTCCAGTTGTCGCGCCCGGTGTTTCAACGATTCGAGGCTGGCGGCGGCGGCAGCAAGCTGCGCTTCAAGATTCTTTCGCTGTTGCGGCAGCGTCCTAATCTCGATGCCAATCTGCCGAATTTTTTGGTCGCGATCCTGCAGAATCAAAAGTTTTTCCAGCTCCGCTTGCACTCGGAAAACGCTATCGATTGAGGACGCGGGCGTCAATCGTGGCGAAACGCGATCAAATCTGCCAATCAATTAGTCCTGCCACTTGCAGCGAGATGACATCCGCTTTGCGAAACTGGAATTTCTTTCTGGATGCTCGCTCCCATTTAAAGCGCGCGCCCGCCTTGACCAAGGTAGCGGAACCCTGTTAATCCGACTGCGATGAAGCGGTTGCTCTGGCTTGATATCGCAAAAGCACTCGCCATTTCCTGGGTCGTTTACTTTCATTTTTTCAATACCTGTTTCGAGCACACCCAGTTTCCCCCCGACGACTGGAGCAGTCTTGCCGCCGGCGCGA
>Ga0209473_1001835_pt1 | contig 11790 bp, 6 predicted proteins | sample GraSoiAngelo_133_FD_185890 | JGI IMG/M metagenome (GOLD analysis project Ga0209473, IMG submission 185890) | Grasslands soil microbial communities from the Angelo Coastal Reserve, California, USA - 14_0929_05_20cm (SPAdes) (version 2) | ecosystem: Environmental > Terrestrial > Soil > Grasslands ...
AACAGCACGTACGCCGTGCCCGGCATGGAGGGTGAGGCCATGGCCCCGATGATGGCGTCGGTGGCGAGGGCGATCTTGAGCTCCTCCGATTCGAACCAGCGGTCCAGGATCGGTCGCGCGGCACCCGTCAGGATCTCGAGGGCGCCAGGCCCGTCCCGCCCCAGCTTGAGGAAGCGCCAGCCGAGCCCGGCGAGGTGCGCGAGGTTCTTGGGACCGAAGGACCACGGGTTCGGGGGCGTCCGGAGCAGGGTGGGCTCGATGAAGTCGGCCACCCGCTCGAGCATCGCCTCGTAGCGCGGCAAGGCCTCGGCGTCCCGCGTCGAGAACTTGGCCACCTGCTGGCGCGTCAGCTCCTTATCGGGGCCCATCAAGAGGAAGCGGCCATCGGGGAACGGCGTGAACGACGAGGGGCTGCGCGGCAGCAGCTCGAAGCCATGACGCCCCAGCTCCAGGTCCCGGATGATCTCGGGACGGAGCAGGCTGTTCACGTACGCGGCCGTCGACACCTTGAAGCCCGGCCACAGCTCCTCGGTCACGCACGCGCCGCCCACCACGTCACGCCGCTCGAGCACCAGCACGCGCTTGCCGGCGCGCGCGAGGTAGGCCGCGGTGACGAGGCCGTTGTGGCCGGCCCCGACGATGATGATGTCGTACGCGGTCATCGCTCAGGGTCTTCGCTGCGCCCGCTCGAGCAGCGCGCCCAGTCCGGGCGGCACCTGCACGCCGAAGATATCCCTGGTGGGCGCGGTGACTACGATCGAGCGCGGCCCGGGGGCTCCGTCACTGCCGGTGGGTCCCGCCCCGCCGGCCCGTCCCTGAGGGCCGTCGGCCGCATCGGGACAGCGGCGATTGCTCTGGTCGGTCTGCCCCTTGCCGCCTTTGCCGCCTCGACCGCCGGTTCCGCCTGCCCCACCCGCTCCGCCTGCTCCACCCGGGCTGCGACCGTCCACGAGCCCCGCGAGCAGCGGTTGGTCGACGGGTACCACAACGGTGATGCGGCCGCCCCGGCCCCCGGACCCGCCCGGTCCACCGTTGCCGCCGTTGCCCCCCGGGGCGCCCGGCTGCGGGGGGCATCCCGCCGCGCCCGCCGAGCCGTCCGTCCCGTTCCCGCCCGCCAGGCCCGCGCCGCCGCGACCGCCCCGCGACTCGACGATCAGCCAGTCCGCCGGAGCGACGCTCGTCGGATCGCCCAGAATGTAGAACGGCGGCGCCATGCCGACCTGGAATCCGGCCACATACAGCTTGTCGTAGAACGGCGAGCGCACCCCCGCGAGTCGTATGGTCACGTCGGGCCCGTTGCCCCCTGCCTCGCCCGCGCCGCCTGGCTCGCCCGAGAACGTGAAGGTGTGGGGCATGCAGCCGTAGTACGGCGGCACGACGACGGTGCTTGTGACGCGGGAGTTGGCTCGAAGGGTCGCCGTCAGCCGAAACCCGGTCGATACGGTCGCCAGCGGATCGCGCTCGGTCACCCAGTCGCCGTCTTCCTGGGAGACCGCGTCGGGGCTCTCGCGATCGAGAAATACGACGTGCAGGCGGGGCGGGTGCTTCTTGTCGTACGACCGCGCGAACGGCACACGCTCTCCGCTTGCCAGCACGGCCTCATAGCTCGTAGCGATCACACTCCCCGGGCAGGCGCGGGCATAGCTCGTGACGATCCGGATATCCCGGATTTGCGCGACCAGGCCGGGGTCGGGGGCGAAATCCGCCGGTGGCGCGTGAGAGCATCCTGACAACAACACGGCCAACGTCGTCGCGGAAATGCCTTGCAGAGAGACGTCGAAGACTCGCATGGAGATCCTTTGTCGTCGGCAGCCGGCAAGCAACATGTGAAACCGGGTGCCGATAGGCAACTTGCGGCTTGGAGCTTGCGGCTTGAGGCTTAGCGCCATGGGCAAACCCGGCTACGGGCTCATCGAGACGATGCGCGTGCGGGAGGGACGCATCCCGTTCTTGTCGCGCCACCTCGCGCGCCTGGAGCGCTCGCTGAACGAGCTCGACCTGGCGAGACCCGCGCACGGTCTCGCCGCGCTGGTAACGCCGTTTGCGGCAACCGGCGACGCCGTACTCCGCATCGAAGTCCGCGACGGGCGCGCCAACGTGACCGTCCGCGCGCTGCCGCCTCTGGCGGCTCCGGCCCTGATCGCCGCTTCGGAGCCGCACCAGCCTTATCGCCACAAGACGACCGAGCGCGACTGCTTCGTAGACGCGGCCGCCGAGGCCGAGCGGGCCGAAGCGGACGACGCCCTGCTGCTCACGCAGGACGGGCTCGTGGCTGAGGGCACGGTGTGGAACCTGTTCTGGTGGGACGATGACATGCTGCGCACGCCGGCGCTCGATCTGGGCATCCTCCCGGGCATCGGGCGGGAGCGCGTGCTCGAGCTCGTGGCGCGCGTAGATCAGGGTCGGTACGCGCGGCAGCAGCTCGCCGGGAAGAGCCTGTTCCTCGCGAATGCCGTCCGCGGCGTCGTGCCGATCGCCTCGCTCGACGGCTCACCCACGCCCGCCGATCTCCGCACGGCGGAGCTCGCCGGCCGGTTCTGGCCCGCTGCTTGAGCATTGTGGTGCGGGACCGAACGCCCCCCGAAGCGGCGACGCACTACTCTGGGGCGAAAGCGCGGCGCCAGTGCTGCACCGCACCCCGCGCCACACCCCCGGTCGCAGTCCCATTCGGTTGTGCGACAATCAGATAGCACGCGCCAGGCAGCAGCCGCAACGCTGCGTGACGGCTCTGGCCCGGGAAGTGCGTTGCGCTCCTATGAACGGTTCGAGCGGGCTTGCGGGTCGTGCGGGGGAGGATTGATCGAGAGGCGAGGCGTGTAGCGGATGGTCACCACAGCACCAGCACCCCGACAGCGGGCGGCGTCGTTCACCGACGACGCGGTCGAAGTCATTGTGGCGCGCCCGGACGTCGGGTCCGAGGCGGTGTCGGCCTCCGCGAGGCTGCTCTCCGACTTGGAGCGAGCGCGGGCGGGCCGCTTCGCGTTCGAGCCCGACCGTAACCGGTTCATCGTCGCGCGAGCGCTGTTGCGGCAGCTGCTCGCGGCGCGGCTCGGTGTCCGGCCCGAAGCGGTCGAGCTGGCCTCCGGGGCGCGCGGCAAACCCGCGCTGGCCGGACGGTTCGCGACCTCCGACCTGCGGTTCAACGTGTCGCACTGCAAAGATGTGGCCGTGTACGCCCTTTCCTCGGGGCGGGAAGTCGGCGTCGACGTGGAGGCGGTGCGCACGCTCCCTGACGCCGACGACGTTGCCGCCCGCTGGTTTTCTCCTCGCGAATACGCGACGTACCGGGCGCTCGAGCCGGGCGACCGGGCGCTGGGATTCTTTCAGTGCTGGACTCGCAAGGAGGCGTTCATCAAGGCGCTGGGCGACGGCCTGTTCCATCCGCTCGATCGTTTCGACGTATCGCTCGCGCCGGGCGAGCCGGCCCAGATTCTCCGGGTCGCGGACGTGCCGGGAGATCGCTGCCGCTGGCGCCTGGAGGGGTTCTCGCCCGTGCCCGGCTTCGTCGCGGCCGTAGTAACGGAGCGGCTGATCGAGGACGACCGATAAATGGCAGCGGCCGGAAACGAATCACCGTGGATGAACGACGAGCTGCGGATGTTCCGCGCGACGGTCCGTCAGTTCATCCAGAAGGAGTTCCTGCCGCACCAGGCCCGCTGGCGCGAGCAGCAGCGTCCCGATGCGGAGGCGTGGACGCAGGCCGGCGCGACCGGCCTGCTGCTGCCCGACCTGCCCGAGGCGTACGGCGGTGGTGGCGGCGACTTCGCCCATGCCGCCGTCGTGCTGGAGGAGCTCGCCTCCGCCGGCGTGCATTTCGGTTCCGGCATCCAGAGCATCGTGGCACACTACATCCTGGCCTACGGCAGCGAAGAGCAGAAATGTCGCTGGCTGCCGCTCATGGCGCGGGGCGAGCTGGTGGCGGCCATCGCCATGAGCGAGCCCGGGGCGGGCTCCGACTTGCGCAACATCCAGACCGCCGCCCGGCGCGACGGGGATCACTACGTGATCAGCGGCTCCAAGACGTTCATCACGAACGGCGCGCTCGCCGGCCTCGTGTGCCTGGCGGTCAAGACGGACCCACGCGCCTCCGGCGTGAAGGGCATCTCCCTCATCATGGTGGAGACAAAGGGCCTGCGGGGATACCGCGTCGGGGGCTCGCTCGACAAGATCGGCATGCACGGGCAGGACACGTGCGAGCTGTTCTTCGACGAGTCCCGAGTCCCGGCCGCGAACCTGCTCGGCGGGGTCGAGGGCAAAGGGTTCTACCAGATGATGGAGCGCTTGCCCTACGAGCGCCTGGGCGTGGCGGTGGTGGCGGTCGCGACAGCCGAGCAGGCGGTGGCCATCACGACCGATTACGTGAAACAGCGCACCGCGTTCGGCAAGCCGCTCATGGAGCTGCAGAATACCCGCTTCAAACTGGCCGAGTGCAAGACCGCCGCGCATGTCGGCCGCGTGTTCGTCGACCACTGCATCGAGCGCTTCATCGCGGGCCAGCTCGACGATACCCTGGCCGCCATGGCCAAGTATTGGCTCACCGACTGCCAGTGCCGCATCGTGGACGAATGCGTCCAGCTGCACGGTGGCTACGGATACATGACCGAGTATCCGATTGCCCGCATGTGGGCCGACAGCCGGGTGCAGCGGATTTACGCGGGCGCCAATGAAATCATGAAGGAGCTGATCGCGTGCTCGCTCTGACCGATCTCTGCCTGCATGAGCTGATCGAGGCGCAGGCGCATCGCACCCCCGATCACGTGGCGGTCGTGTTCGAGCAGGAGCGCCTGACGTACGGCGAGCTCGACCGGCGCGCCGGGCGGCTGGCGCATCACCTGAGGGGTCGGGGTGTCGGCCCGGACGCCGTCGTCGGCTTGTTCGTCGACCGCTCGGTCGACCTGGTCGTCGGCATTCTCGGCATCCTCAAGGCCGGGGCGGCGTACCTGCCCATCGACACGGGCTACCCGCAGGAGCGGGTCGCCTTCATGCTCTCGGACGCGAGCGTCGCGGTGGTGGTCACACAGTCGGGCCTCGTGGCCCGCCTCCCGATCGACAGCGCGCGAGCCGTGTGCCTGAACGGAGATCTTGACGCGCCGGCACCGGCGGCACCACCGCCCGTGCGCCCCGACCACCTCGCGTATGTGATCTACACGAGCGGCTCCACCGGCCGCCCCAAGGGCGTCTGCATTACCCATCGCAACATCGTCAACTACGTTCTGGGAATTGCGGAGCGGCTGCGACTCGAGCCGGGCATGAATCACGCGACGGTGTCGACCATCGCCGCCGATCTCGGCAACACCGTCGTGTTCCCGGCGCTCGCGACGGGGGGCTGCCTGCACGTGGTGTCGCAGGAGCGGGCCGAGAATCCGGCGCTGCTCGCGGAATACTTCCAGCGCGAGCGGATCGACGTCCTGAAGATCGTGCCGTCGCATCTCGCCGCCCTGCAGGCGGGCCCCCATCCGGAATCCGTGATGCCCCGAGCTCGCCTCATCGTGGGTGGCGAGGCCTCCCGGCTGGACTGGATCGCGCGGCTGCGCGCGTTGGCGCCGGACTGCGAGATCTACAACCACTACGGGCCGACGGAGACCACGGTCGGCGTGCTGACGTACCGGGTCGGGCCCGAGCTGCCGGTCACCCAGTCCGGCACGCTGCCGCTCGGCAGCCCGCTCCCCAACATCCGGGTGCACCTCCTCGATGCCGGCGGGCGGCCTACACCGATCGGCGAGGTGGGGGAGCTGCACATCGGTGGCCGCGGCGTGGGGCGGGGCTACCTCGGCCGCCCGGATCTCACGGCCGAGAAGTTCATTGCGGATCCGTTCGACTTGGGCGCGGAGGAGCGCCTCTATCGGACGGGCGACCTGGCGCGAGCGCTGCCGGACGGGAGCCTCGAGTTCTGCGGTCGGGTCGACGACCAGATCAAGCTGCACGGCTACCGGATCGAGCTCGGGGAGATTGAAGGCACGCTGCGGGCGCAGCGCGGTGTGCGCGATGCCGTGGTCCGGGCGTTCGACGACCCGGCCGGTGGCAAGCACCTGGTCGCGTACGTCGTGCCGCAGCGGCCGAACCAGGCGCTGTGGGGGTGGCAGGCGCCGTACGTACTGCCGGACGGCGCCCCCGTGGCGCACCTCAACCGCAACGAGACCGAGTACATCTACAACGAGATCTTCGTACAGCAGGCGTACCTGCGGCACGGCATCACGATACGTGAGGGCGACTCGATCGTCGACGTCGGCGCCAACATCGGCCTGTTCACCGTGTTCGCGAGCCGGCTGGCCAAGAACCTCCGCATCGTCGCCTGCGAGCCGAACCCGGCCGCCTTTGCGTGTCTCGAGGCGAACGCCGCGGCATGGGGCGCGGGCGTGCGCTGCCTGCCGCTCGGGTTGTCCCGCGAAAGCGGGTCCGCCGACCTCACGTGGTTCGAAGGCCTGTCGCTGCTCTCGGGCTTCTACGCCGATGCCGCGACGGAGCGCGAGATGGTCAAGCGCTACGTGCTCAATCAGCAGGCGGCGGCCCCCGACAACGAGCGCTTCGTCGCGGATGTGGGCGACGTGATCGAAGACCGCCTCCGCGCGCGGACGGTAGCGGCGCGGCTGCGCACTCTCTCCAGCGTGATCGCGGAGGAGGGCATCGAGCGAATCGACCTGCTCAAGGTCAACGTCGAAAAGAGCGAGCTGGACGTGCTGCGCGGTATCGACGCGGACGATTGGCCCAAGATCCGCCAGGCGGTGATCGAGGTGGATCAGCACGACCATGTCGAGCCGATCACGCAGCTGCTCGAGCGTCACGGCTTCGACGTGATGGTCGAGCAGGACCCGCTGCTGCGAGATACCGAGCTGTGCTACGTCTACGCGATCAGGCCTTCTCCCGAGCGGGGGGGGCTCATCCGGCACCAACCCGCCGACGCATTCGTGCGCGCGGAGCTGCCCGCCGACGGAGAAGTCCTGACGCCCGCGTCGCTCCGCAAACATCTGCAGGCACGGCTGCCGCAGTACATGATCCCCTCGGCCTTCGTTCTGCTGGACAAGCTTCCCTTGACCGCGAACGGGAAAGTGGATCGCCAGGCGCTGCCGGCCGTCTCGTTCGAGCGCGCCCAGCCGGCCCACGAGCTGGCGGCGCCGCTCACCGAGACCGAGCAGGCCGTCGCGGCCATTTGGGCCGAGCTCTTGAAGGTGGAACACATCGGCCGCACGGACGACTTCTTCGACTTGGGCGGGGACTCGTTGCTGGCCATCCGGGCCGTGGCGCGGATCCGCGATGTCTTCGGCGTGGACCTGCAGACCCGCACCTTGTTCGAGCACCCGACCATCGGCGACATCGCGACGGTCCTGGCCGACGCCAAGGGGTCGGGGGGGGGCACCACGCCGCGCATCGTGCGGCGCTCGGAGGGTGGACCGTGCGCGCTCTCGTTCGCCCAGGAGCAGCTCTGGTTCCTGGATCAGCTGGCGCCAGGCAGTCCCGTATACAACATCGTCGACGTGATCCCCCTGGGCGGGGCGTACCACGGGGATGCGCTGCGGCGCGCGTTGCTGGAGCTGGCGCGCCGCCACGACGTGCTGCGCACCGCGTTCCCGCAGAGCGACGGGCACCCGCAGCAGGTCGTCGCGCCCACGATCGACGTACCGCTCGCCGAGCTCGATCTGCGCGCGCTGCCGGACCCGGAGCGCGAGCGGGCGTGGCTGCGCGTGGTGCGGGACGACGGGCGCAAGCCGTTCGATCTGGCCCGCGCACCGCTGTTTCGCGCGACCGTGGTCCATTTCTCGGCTGCGGATCACCGGCTGCTGCTGACGATTCACCACATCGTCGCCGACGAGTGGTCGATGGAGCTGATTCACCAGGAAGTCCTGCAGCTGTACGACGACTGCACGCACGCGCGGCGTCCAGCGCTGCCCGAGCTGCCGATTCAGTACGCCGACTTCGCCTGCTGGCAGCGCGCCTGGTTGCAGGGGCCCGTGCTCGAGCAGGAGATCGCGTATTGGGAAAACGAGCTGGCGGGGGCGCGCCTCGTGCTCGATCTGCCCACGGACAAGCCCCGTCCCCCGGTGCAGAGCTTCCGCGGCGCGACCGAGGGCTTCGAGCTGTCGCGTACCCTGTTGGATCGGGTGAAAGCGCTGGGACGGCAGGAGCAGGCCACGCTGTTCATGACGCTCGAGGCGGGGTTCGCGGCCCTGCTGCACCGGTATACCGGCCAGGACGACCTGCTGGTCGGGACTCCCATTTCCGGCCGCACGCGCAGCGAGACGGAACGACTCATCGGGTGCTTCCTCAACACCGTCGTGCTGCGCGCGCGGTTCAGCGAGGGGTTGAGCTGCCGCGCGCTGGTGCGACAGGTGCGCGACCGGGCGCTCGGCGCCTACGCGCACCCGGACCTTCCCTTCGAGCGCCTCGTCGCGGCGCTGGCGCCCGACCGTGATGCGAGCCGCACGCCCCTGTTCCAAGTCATGTTCGTGCTGCACAACCCCGAAGGCGTGTCGCAGGTGTCGAAGGTGTCCGGCAACCGACAGCTCGAAACCGGCACGGCGAAGTTCGATCTGACCTTGCTCCTCTCCGAGACACAGAACGGCCTCGAGGGCATGATCGAGTACAACACCGATCTGTTCGAAGCCGCGACGATCCGCCGCTTATGCGGGCACTACGCGACGCTGCTCGAGGCGATGGTGCGTGAGCCCGAACAGCGCGTCTCGCTGCTGCCGCTGCTCGGCGACGTCGAGCGCCGGCGCGTGCTCGTGGAGTGGAACGACGCGGCCATGACCGATCCGGCCAGGGATCTGTGCGTGCATCAGTTGATCGAGCGACAGGTGCGGCAGCGCTCGAACCAGGTCGGGGTGGTGTGGGGACAGGAGCACCTGACCTACGGTGAGCTCGATCGTCGCGCCGGTCGACTCGCGGACCAGCTGCGAGGGCAGGGGGTCGGGCCCGATGTGCTGGTCGGGGTGCTGGTGGAGCGCTCGCTCGACATGGTGGTGGCGCTGCTGGGCATTCTCAAAGCGGGCGGGGCGTACGTGCCGCTCGACCCCGCGTTCCCCGCCGAGCGCCTCGCCGCCATCGTCGAGGACAGCGGGATGAGCGTGCTGGTCACGCACCGGGGGCTGGACCGGGCGCTGTCGCTGCGCGCCCCCCGCGTCGTGCGGCTCGAGGGTGACGGACTGGCCGGGGCGACTCCGAAAAGCGCTCACGCGGGCGCGTCGAATCCCGACCCGCGCAGCCTCGCCTACGTGCTCTACACGTCCGGCTCCACCGGCAAGCCCAAGGGTGTGGAGATTCCCCATTCGGCGTTCGTGAATCTCCTGTTGGCGATGCAGCGGGCGCCCGGATTCACGGCCGCGGACACGATCCTCGCCGTGACCACGCTGTCCTTCGACATCGCCGGACTCGAGCTGTTCCTGCCGCTGGTGAGCGGGGGACGTGTGGTGATCGCCGGCCGCGACGACATGCTCGACCCCACGCGCCTGATGGAGCGGATGCGCGACTCGGCGTGCAGCGTGATGCAGGCGACGCCGGCGTTGTGGCGGGCGTTGATCGCGGCCGGATGGAACGGGTCGCCGCAGCTGAAGGCCCTGCCTCCGGACCTGGCGCAGGGGTTGCTCCCGCGCTGCGCCGAGCTGTGGAACATGTACGGCCCGACGGAGACCACCATCTGGTCGACCATCCACCGCGTCACCGCCGCCGACGTCCTCCGGGTGCCCATCGGTCGGCCGATCGCCAATACGCAGGTCTATGTGCTGGACGCCCATCGCCAGCCCACACCTCCCGGCGTGGCGGGCGAGCTGTACATCGGCGGCGCCGGCCTGGCGCGCGGCTACCTGCGCCGCGACGAGCTGACGCGGGAGCGCTTCGTGCCGACGCCGTTCGCGCCCGACGCGCGCCTGTATCGCACCGGCGACCTGGCGCGCTGGCTGCCGGAGGGGCGCCTGGAGTGGCTGGGGCGGCTCGACCACCAGGTGAAGGTCCGCGGCTTCCGGATCGAGCCGGGAGAAATCGAGGCGGCCATCAAGCGACATCCCGCGGTCGGCGAGGTCGTGGTGGTCGCGCGCGAAGACGCAGGCGACAAGCATCTCGTCGCGTACTTCGTGGCGCCGCGTCCGCCCGCCGATCTGGTGGAGCAGCTGCGGACACTGGTTCGCGCCGCCTGCCCCGAATACATGGTGCCCGCCTATTTCGTGCGCCTGGACGCGCTGCCGCGCACCGCCAACGGCAAGCTCGACCGCAAGGCGCTACCCGCGCCGGACCTGGACGCGACGGGGCCACGCGCCCAGCGGGTGGCGCCGCGCACGCCGACCGAACAGATGGTGATGGGCGTGTTCTCGGCCGCCCTGGGGCGGGCGGATTTCGGGGTGGGCGAGAGCTTCTTCGATTTGGGCGGCCATTCTCTCATGGCGGCGCGGCTCATGGCGCAGTTGCGCGCCGCGTCGGGAGCCGACCTGCCGCTGCGCATTCTGTTCGAGCACCCCAGCGTGACCGCACTGGCCGGGGCCCTGGAGGCACTGTCCTGGTCCGGGGGGGGCGGTCAGAGCCAGCCGGAGACCGAGGACAGCCGCGATCGTGAGGTGGTGGAGCTGTGAGCGTGACGGCGTTTCTCGCGGAGCTGCGCGGCCGCGATATCCAGGTCTGGGCCGAGGGCGAGCACCTGCGGTGCACGGCTCCGGCCGGGACGCGAGCTGTGAGCGTGACGGCGTTTCTCGCGGAGCTGCGCGGCCGCGATATCCAGGTCTGGGCCGAGGGCGAGCACCTGCGGTGCACGGCTCCGGCCGGGACGCTCACCCCCGAGCTGCGTGACGAGCTGCAGCGACGCAAGGGCGAGATCCTGGAATTCCTGCGCTCGGCCGACGAGCTGGCGCAGCGGCCGCGCGCGGTCGTGCCGCTCGAGCGACGCGGCACGCGCACGCCGGTGTTCGCGGTGGCCGGGCACAACGGTGACGTGTTCTGCTATCGCGCGCTGGCACAGCAGCTGGGCGACGACCAGCCCTTCTTCGGGCTCGAGCCGCCCGGGCTCGACGGCCGGAGCGAGCCGCTCAGGCGCGTCGAGGATCTCGCGGCGTACTTCGCGGAGCAAGTGCGGGCGTTCCAGCCGCACGGCCCGTACGTTCTCGCCGGCTTCTGCGCCGGCGGCACGGTGGCGTTCGAGCTGGCGCGTCAGCTGTCGCGGGGTGGAGCGAGCGTACGGTGCGTGGCGCTGTTCGGCTGTCCCGATCCGACCTGGTACCGTCTCCCCTCCCAGCTCGCGTGGCGCCTGCGCCAGCAGATGACGCGGGTCGCCGGGCACGCGCGCGCGTTCCGGTCGCTTTCGTGGCGAGAGCTCAGCAGCTACATCGCCGAGCGACGGCGGCAGCGCAGGGAGCTGCGTGCGGCCGTGGACGCGGCCGCGCTCGATCCCGTGCTGGTGCGACGCGCCGCTGTCGAGCGCGCCACGATTGCGGCGATTCGCCGCTACAGGCCGGCGCCGTTCGCGGGCCGCCTGAGCCTGTTCCTGCCGTGCCCGGGATGGCTGCCGTCCGCGACGCCGGTGTGGGCGTCGCTGGCGCAGCGCACCGACGAGTACGTCGGGCCCGTGGGGTGCGACAACGACACCATGCTGCGCCCCCCCTTCGCCGCGCATTTTGCCGCGCTGTTCCGGCGCTATTCCGCGGAGCAAACCGACGCGCCCACCGGGTCATCCGCCCACCCGGTGGGCGGGCCGCTTCTGGCCACCAGCTCGACCCATTAGATTTGCCACCGCCCGTGGTGGCTGTAGCTCAATTGGTTAGAGCGCCGGACTGTGGCTCCGGAGGTTGCGGGTTCAATTCCCGTCAGCCACCC
>Ga0209473_1001842_pt1 | contig 11753 bp, 10 predicted proteins | sample GraSoiAngelo_133_FD_185890 | JGI IMG/M metagenome (GOLD analysis project Ga0209473, IMG submission 185890) | Grasslands soil microbial communities from the Angelo Coastal Reserve, California, USA - 14_0929_05_20cm (SPAdes) (version 2) | ecosystem: Environmental > Terrestrial > Soil > Grasslands ...
CGCGGCCTGCGACTGCGCCTGAGCCACGCCGGGGGCTCGGGACCGCTGCTCGTCACCGTGACCAGTCCGGGTGTGGGCGAGGGGAAGTCGTTCCTGTCGTGCAATCTCGCGCTCGCCTTCGCGGACGCGGGCTATCGCACGCTGCTGATCGACGGCGACGTGCGCCGCGGCGGTCAACACCGCATGCTGGGCCTGCATCGGGAGCCGGGGCTGGTGGATTTCCTGGCGGGCGACCTGCCGTTCGAGACCGTGGTCCAGGCCACGCGCCACCCGGGCCTGAGGTTCATCGGGTGCGGGGCGCGGCGGCCGAGCGCGCCTGAGCTGCTGAGCTCGGATGTCATGACCGACCTGATCGACCGCGTGCGCGCGGAGTGCGGCGTGGTGCTGGTCGACAGTCCCCCTCTCGCGGTGGGCGTGGATCCCTACGTGCTGGCGACGCGCACCGGGAACGTGCTGATCGTGCTGCGCGCGGGTGTGTCGGATCTCGACCTCGCCGCCGCCAAACTGGATGTGCTCGACACGCTGCCGGTGCGCGTCCTGGGCGCGGTGCTGAACGACGTCCGGCCGTACGGGGCGTACCGCTATTACACCTACGACGCGGCGGCTTATGCGGAAGGCAACGGCGCCGCCGGCCGCCGCCGCTCCGGGTCGGCGGGCGTGCTGTGGGGGCGCTCATGAGCCACGCACCGGGCCGCCGGTGGCACGAGGCGATGCTGTTGGGACTCGCGTTGCTGGCCCTGGCGCGGCCCGCCGCGGGTCAGGAGGACCAGGCGCCGCCCGTGGCTCCCCCCTCCCCCCCTCCGCGCGAGCTGACGACGGGCCACCCGCTCGCGTCCCGGTCCGCGCTGCTGGATTCAGTGCAGCGCATCGCCGCCGCAGGCGATACGCTCCGCGCCGCGGCGATCCGCGCCCGATTGACGGAAGGGGACTTTCAGCCCGGTGAGCGCATCTGGATGCGGGTGGACAGCGAGCCCGCCCTGAGCGACACGTTCACGGTTACCACTGCAGGCACTGTGGCCCTCCCCTCCCCGGTGAACCACGAAATCGCGTTGCGGGGCGTGCTCCGCTCCGAGCTGCAGAGCTACCTCGTGCAACAGCTGTCGCAGTACCTTCGGAGCCCGGCGGTGCGAGCCCGCGCGCTGGTGCGCGTGTCGGTGCAGGGGGGCGTGGTGCGGCCCGGCTACTACGCCGTACCCGCCGATGCCCTCGTGGCCGACGCGCTCATGGCCGCGGGGGGCACGCTCCCAACCTCCAAGCCGGGCAAGATGCGGCTGGAACGGGGCGGCGACCGCCTGCTGGACGGCAAGGAGCTCGCCCGGGCCGTGGCGCAAGGGCGTACGCTCGACGACCTGAACGTGCAGGACGGCGATCAGCTGGTAGTGCCGAAGGAAGGCGCGGGCATGGGCGACAACCTGCGGTTTCTCTGGGTGGTCATAAGCATCACCGGCGGGATCGTCGGGCTCACGAAAGTGTTCGGGCACTAATAAGACAGGTTGGGGAGGTTGGTGGAGGTTGGTGGAGGTTAGGGAAGGTCCCTTCCGTTCGCAACAAATCCATTCCACTCGCAACAAAATGGTTCGCCCGCGCCGGGCGAAGCTATTAGTTTGCACCTGTGAAGAGCGGGCTGCGGAGCGATCCGGCGGAATGGAAGGACGAGCGCCAGCGGCGGGGCCTGGCGGGGGAGGAGCAGGCGATCCGCTACCTCCTGTCCCGTGGGTGCCACATCGTGGCGCATCGATTCCGGGTGGGTCACACGGAGATCGACCTGATCGCCCGTCAGGGGAACCTGGTCACCTTTGTCGAAGTGAAAACGCGCCGGGGGACGGCGTTCGGCAGCGCGCTCGAGGCCGTGACGGGGGCCAAGCGCCGTGAGCTGGTGAAAGCCGCGCGCGTGTGGGTGGACCGGTTCGGCAAGCCCGCCGACATCTATCGGTTCGATTGCATCGCGATCACGGACGGCCGGCTGGAGCACGTGGCAGACGCGTTCCGCCCCGGGTGGCGCTAGCCGGGGCTTCGGTATATATTCGGGCCTCTCACGCGGAGGCTCCCAACCCATGTCGAGGACACTCATGGCGGCGGAAAACGAAGCTCCGAGGCTCACGGAGGAGCGCCGCAAGGCGCTCAACCTGGCGATCACGCAGATCGAGAAGACGTGCGGCAAGGGCGCCATCATGCGGATGGGAGCGGACTCGCCCCAGGTGCGGGTGGAGGCGATTCCCACGGGCGCGATCAACCTCGATGCGGCGATCGGCATCGGGGGGATTCCGCGAGGCCGGGTGACGGAGATCTTCGGGCCGGAATCGAGTGGCAAGACCACGCTGGCGTTGCACGTGGTGGCGCACTCCCAGCGGCAGGGCGGTGCGGCCGCCTACATCGACGCCGAGCATGCGCTCGACGTCGAATACGCCAAGAAGCTGGGCGTCGATATCGACAACCTGCTCGTGTCCCAGCCCGACACGGGCGAGCAGGGGCTCGAGATCACCGAGATCCTGGTGCGCTCGGGGGCGGTGGACGTGGTGGTGGTGGACTCGGTCGCGGCGCTCGTTCCGAAGGCGGAGATCGAGGGCGACATGGGAGACTCGCTCCCGGGGCTGCAGGCGCGGCTGATGAGCCAGGCCCTGCGCAAGCTCGCGGGGGCGATCAACCGGTCGCGCACGGCGGTGGTGTTCATCAACCAGCTGCGCGAGAAGATCGGGGTCATGTTCGGCAATCCCGAGACGACCAGCGGGGGCCGGGCGCTCAAGTTTTACGCCTCGGTGCGGCTCGACGTGCGGCGCATCGGGCCCGTGAAGGACCGCGAGGTGGTCATCGGCAACCACGTGCGCGTGAAGGTCGTGAAGAACAAAGTGGCGCCGCCATTCCGTCAGGCCGAGTTCGACATCATGTTCGACGAGGGGATCAGCCACGAGTCGCTGCTGGTGGATATCGCGGCCGAGGCGGGGATCATCGAGAAGTCGGGGGCGTGGTACGCCTACGGCAAGGAGCGGATCGGTCAGGGACGCGAGAACGCAAAGCTGTACCTCAAGGATCACGCTGATCTCGCCGCGGAAGTCGAAGCCAAGGTCAAGGAGCACCTCGGGGTGAAGCCCGCCGCGGTGGCGGCGGACGAGGAGGCCTCCGCTCCCGAGGAGTGAGTGCCGACTCTCACCGGTATCGCCCCCGATCCGCGCCAGCCGGGCTATCGGCTGGTCGAGGTGGATCGGGGGCGATTTGCGTCGCTCCCCGCCGACGCGCTGGACGGGTTGAGCCTGCGCGTGGGAGCGGAGCTCGCGCCGCCGGTGCTCGAGCGGCTGCGCGACCTCGCGGACGTGGAGGCGGCGCAGCGCGCAGCCCTGCGGGCCCTGGCGCGCCGCGCCCACGCGTGGCGCGACCTGGAGCGGCGGCTCGTCAGGAAGCAGCATCCGCCCGCGGCGGTGCGGGCCGCCCTGGAGCGGCTGGCGGAGCGGGGCCTGCTGGACGACCGTGGCTACGCGGAGCGCTACGCCGCGCTGCGCGCGACGCGAGGTAAGGGGCCGGCCCGAATCCTGGCCGACCTGCTGGCCCAGGGCGTGGAGCGCGGCGTCGCGGAGGCCGCGATGGGCCGCGCGCTGGAAGAGGAAGGGATCGACCCCCAGGTCGAGGCCCGCGCCGCGGCCACCAAGCGGGCCCGTCAGCTGGGCGAGCTGCCACCGCCGGTGCGGCGTCGTCGACTGCTCGCGTTTCTGGTGCGCCGGGGGTACTCGGGCCCGCAGGTGAAGGAGCTGGTAAAGGAGCTGTGCGGGTAGGGGGGGCCGGCCGTCCGTTGAACCCCGCGGCACCGCCGCGGGGTTAACCCACCCGAAAGGGCGTCGCGTGCGGCAAAGGGGACCTCACAAGGCGTGTGGACTATACGCGCACGTCACGTGGCACACGTGGCGGCGTGTACCCCAGGTGCGGAAGTCTGACGTGGCGGTCGTGACAGCTACCGTGTTGGACGCCGCTGAGCGCTGGGGAGTGCGCGTACACGCACAGGCAGTGTTATCGGATCACGTCCACGTCGTGGTGAGTTACGCGCCGCACGTAGCATTGGCGTCGTTCATTAGACACTCCAAGTCGGAGTCTGCGCGGCGGATCAATGCGGCGCGCGTCGACGCGCAGCGAATGCGGTGGTGCCGGGGCTACTACGCGGGTTCCCTTTCACGAAGAGACGTCGGGCCGGCACGGTCGTACGTGGCACTGCAGTTTCAGCGGCACCCGAACCGCATCCCACGTTAGTCCGGGTGGGTTAACCCCGGGCCGGTGGCCCGGGGCTCTCGGGGACGTCGGTGCCGCGGGCGGTGGCCCCCGGCGCAAGCGGTAACTCCGCGCTCGCCTTTCAGTTGCCCCGTGGCGCGCGCTATATTCCCCCCCATGACTTCCGCCGAAATCCGCCGCAAGTTCCTCGCGTTCTTTGCGGCCCGGGGGCACCGCGAAGTACCCAGCTCCCCCCTGGTCCCGGCGGACGATCCCACCCTGCTGTTCACCAACGCGGGGATGGTGCAGTTCAAGCGAGTGTTCCAGGGGCTGGAGCGGCGCGACTACACCCGCGCCGTCACCTGCCAGAAGTGCGTGCGGGCCGGCGGCAAGCACAACGACCTGGAACAGGTCGGCCACACCGCGCGCCACCACACCTTCTTCGAGATGCTCGGCAACTTCTCCTTCGGCGACTACTTCAAGAAGGAAGCAATCGGGTACGCCTGGGAGTGGGTGACCGGCGCCGACTGGTTGGGGATCGACCCCGCGCGGCTGTACGTCTCGGTGCACCGTAGCGACGACGACGCGCGCGGGCTGTGGCGCCAGGTGACCGGTATCCCCGACGCGCGCATCTACGGGCTCGGCGACGAGGACAACTTCTGGCAGATGGGCGACACCGGGCCCTGCGGTCCGTGCTCGGAGATCCTGGTGGATATTCGCACCAACGCGGAACGCGGAACGCGGAACGCGGACCTGCGCCAGGACGAGTTCGTGGCGCTGGGCGACGCCGGGAAGCTGCTCGAGATCTGGAATCTCGTGTTCATGCAGTTCGACCAGCAGCCCGACGGGTCCCGTCCCCCGCTCCCCGCTCCCTCAGTCGACACGGGAGCAGGTCTGGAGCGGATCGCGGCGGTCATGCAGGGCGTGCCGTCGAACTTCGACACGGACCTCTTCGTCCCGATCATCGAGCGGGCGGTCGAGGTGATCGGCAAGCAATACGACCGGGGGCCTGCGGGAGCGTCCTACCGGGTCCTGGCCGACCACGCACGGGCGGTGGCATTCCTGCTGGCCGACGGTGTGTACCCGTCCAACGAGGGGCGCGGCTACGTGCTGCGCCGCATCCTGCGCCGGGCGGTGCGGCACGCCTGGCTGCTCGGTCGTCGCGAGCCGACCCTCGTGCACCTGGTGCACGCGGTCGGCGGCGTGATGGGCCGCGTCTACCCCGACCTGGTGCAGAAGCGCACCCACTTGGAGAGCGTCACGCGCGCCGAGGAGGAGCGTTTCTTCGACACGATCGAAGGCGGCCTCGCGCGGCTAGAGCAACTCAAGGGGGCCAAGCAGATCTCGGGCGCGGAGGCCTTCAAGCTGTACGACACGTACGGGTTTCCGATCGATCTCACGCAGCTCATCGCCGCGGAGTGGGGTCAGACGGTCGACGTCGCGGGATTCGAGCGCGAGCTGGCCAAACAGCGCACCCGCTCGCTCGAGGCGCGGGAGCGAGGCAAAGGCGGAACGGAGAGCGCCGCCGTCCACGTGAAGCGCGGCGGCGAATGGCGCACCGTGAAGCCCCGGGCCAAACAGAAGTGGGTGGGTTACGACACCACCGCGGCCGAAACCGCCGTGCTGCGGTTTCGGCAGGCGGGCGACGTGGTGGACCTCGTGCTCCAGGAGAATCCCTTCTACGCCGAGTCGGGCGGGCAGGTGAGCGATACGGGGCAGGTGAAGGGAGAGGGCTGGACGCTCGACGTGGAAGGCGTGGAGAAGGTGGACGGCGCGAGCGCCGTGGTGGGTCATTTCGGGGACGAGTTCGAGCCGACGCCGGTCGTGGCCCAGGTGGACGAGCCGCGCCGCAGGAACATCGAGCGGAACCACACGGCGACGCACCTGGTGCACGCGGCGTTGCGCACGATCCTGGGGCCGCACGTGCGCCAGCAGGGCTCCGTCGTGGCTCCCGAGCGCCTGCGCTTCGACTTCGCGCATCACGGACCGCTGGACGACGCGACCCTCGCCCGGGTCGAGGAAGAAGTGAACCGCCAGGTGTGGGCGAACCTGCCGGTCACCACGCGCGAAATGCCGTACAAACAAGCGATCGCCGCGGGCGCCATGGCGTTCTTCACGGAGAAGTACGGCGACATCGTGCGGGTGGTGGACGTGGCGGGCGTGTCGCTCGAGCTGTGCGGCGGCACGCACGTACCGAGCACCGGGCAGATCGCGCTGTTCCGGTTCACGCACGAGACGGGCGCGGCGGCGGGAGTGCGGCGCATCGAAGCGGTGACCGGGCCGGGGGCGTACGCCCTGATTCGCAAGCTCGAGGGGGAGCTGCAGGACGCGGCCGGCGCGCTCAAGACGCAGCCGGAGCACCTCGTGCGGCGCATCGAGCAGTTGGTCGACGAGAATCGGAAGCTCGAGAAGCGACTCGAGGATCTGCTCAAGACGGGAAGCGGGAAACGGGAAACCGGAAACGTGGAGCGGATCGGCGACGTCGAGCTCCACGTCGCGGACTCCGATCTCGAAGATCGCGATCAAATCGGGCTCGTCATGGATGCGTTCCGGTCGAGCCATCGGCGCGCGGTCTCCGTGCTGTTCACCAACGGCGAACGACCCGGGATCCACGTGGGCGTCACCGACGACCTGGTGGCGCAGGGCGTGAAGGCCGGCGACATCGCGGCCGCCCTCGCCGCCGTCTCCGGAGGCAAGGGGGGTGGCCGGCCGCACTTCGCATCCGCGGGTGCGGGCGACCCCGCCAAGCTGGGCGAGACCCGCGCACAGACCGCGGCGATCGTCCGGCGGCTCTTGGCACGATGACCCGGCGCGAGCTGCTCGCGTGGCTCGAGACGCGCCGCCCGGCGCCGCCCGAGGTGCTGCGCCCCTCCCTCGCGGCCGCCGTGACCGACGCGGACCTGCCGCTCCCGGATCACCTCGCCCTGTTGGGGCAACGCCTGCTGGCCCGGGTGGCGGGCCGGCCGGCGGGCGGGCGCGAGCTGGCGCTCGACCTGCTCGCCGCCGACGCATTCGTCACCTATGCGTTCGAGGCGCAGGCCGAAGCCGACGTCGCCGGACTCGCGGCGCTCGCGGGACGCGTGGGGGCGGGGGAGGGGGCCGCGCGCGAGCCGTGACTGCGCCGCTGGGACGGGGGCCGGGGCTGCTGGTGCTGGTGGACCCGAGTCGCACCGCGCCCGCCGAGGCGGCGACGGTCGCACGGGCGGCGCGCGCCGCCGGCGCCGCGGGCATTCTCATCGGGTCATCCTTCGACGGGACGCAGGATACGGAGCTCGTGGCACGGGCGATCCGGGGGGCGGCCGCCGGGCTGCCGGTGGCGCTGTTCCCCGGCTCCGCGCTGCAGCTCACCAAGGAAGTCGATCTGATCCTCTTCCTTTCTCTCGTCTCCGGGCGCAACCCGCAGTACCTGATCGAAGAGCACGTGCGGGCGGTGCCGTTCCTGACGCGGCATGCCGTGCCCACGCTCTCGACGGGCTACATCCTGGTGGACGGGGGACGCGTGACCAGCGTGGAAGCCGTGAGCCAGACGCGCCCGCTTCCCGCCGACAAGCCCGAGCTGGCGCGGGCGCACGCGACGGCGGCCCGGCTCATCGGCATGCAGGCGATCTACCTGGACGCGGGGAGCGGCGCCCCGCGGCCCGTGTCGGCGGAGGTGATCCGTGCCTGCCGCGAGGGCGTTCCGGGCCTGACGCTGTTCGTGGGCGGCGGGATCCGCAGCCCGGAGCAGGCGCGGGCGGCGCGACGCGCCGGCGCGGACTTCGTGGTGGTGGGGACCGCGCTGGAAGAGCGGGGCGCCGGGGGGGACGGGGGGGGACCGGACGCCGATCTGCCAGCGCTGGTGCGGGCGGTCGCCGGGTGACACCCACCCCCGCCGACCAGGCGCGGGCCGCCCTCGCCGGTCTGGCGGCGCTCGCCTCCCGCGTGGCGGACCAGCATGCCGTCGACATCGCGCGCCTGGCCGGCCGGTACGTCGACGCACTGCGCGGCGGCGGCACGCTGTGGTTCGCGGGGAACGGCGGCAGCGCCGCCGACGCCCAGCACATGGCCGCGGAGTACGTGATCCGCTACGGAAAGGACCGGCGGGCCCTGCCCGCGGTCGCGTTGACCACGGATACGTCGCTCCTCACCGCGTGCGCCAACGATCTCGGGTTCGAGGCGATCTTCGCGCGGCAGGTGGAGGCGCTGGTGCGACCGGGAGATCTGCTCGTGCTGCACTCGACCAGCGGCGAGAGCGCCAACCTGGTGCGGGCGGCGGAGGCGGCGCGCGCCAAGGGCGTCCGCGTGGTCGCGCTGCTCGGCAAGGGCGGGGGCGCCCTGCGCCGCTGCGTCGACGACTCCCTCGTCATCCCTGGCGATGAAACATCGCATATCCAGGAGCTGCAGCTCGCGATCGAGCACGTGATCTGCGGGATCGTGGAAGACCAGCTGTGATCGACCTCTCCGGGAAGCGCGCGTTTGTGACAGGTGGTGGCCGCGGCATCGGCCGGGCGACGGCGCTGCTGCTCGCGCGGGCCGGATGCGGGGTGGCGGTGGGGTATCGCAGCCGCAAAGCAGAGGCGGAAGAGACCGTCAGGGCGGTGGAGGGTGGTGGAGGGCGGGGGAAGGCGGTGGCCATCGCCGGGGATCTGGGGGATCCGGCCGCCGCCCAGCGCGCCGTCGCCGCGGCGGCCCGGGCCCTCGGCGGATTGGACCTGCTGATCGTGAATCACGGCATCTGGCCACCCGACGAGGTCCCGCTCGAGCGCATGACCGACGCGCAGTGGGACCTGACGATGCGCGTCAATCTGGACGCCGTGCTGTACGTGTGCCGCGCCGGCATCCCGCTGCTGCCCGACGGCGGCAGGGTGGTGCTCGTCTCGTCCACGGCGGGGCAGCGCGGCGAGGCGTTCCACGCCGATTACGCCGCGACCAAGGGCGCCGTCATCGCCCTGACGAAATCGCTCGGCGTCGAGCTGGCGCCGCGCCAGATCGGCGTGAACTGCGTGGCCCCCGGGTGGGTCGATACCGAGATGTCGCGGCAGCCGTACGACCGTGAAACGGGAGCGGGGAAACGGGAGATCGAGCAGACGATCCCGTTGGGGCGTGTCGCGAGCGCCGAGGACGTCGCCGGCCCGATCGTGTTTCTCTGCTCCGACCTGGCGCGGCACATCACGGGCGAGGTGCTGAACGTCAACGGGGGAAGTGTGTTGTGTGGGTGACTCGAATGCGGAGTGCGGAGTGCGGAGTGCGGAACGTCAGGGCAAGGTCGCTCGCCAAGCGGCTCTACCCTTTACACTCCGCATTCCGCACTCCGCACTCCGCACTTTGCACCGCATGACGTTTCCCGAGCGGCTGCCCATCCCGGCCGAAGTGCTCCGCATTGCACGGACGCTGGAGGACGCCGGCTTCGAAACCTGGTGCGTGGGCGGCGCGATCCGCGACACCCTGCTCGAGCTCGAGAACCACGATTTCGATCTCACGACGGCCGCGCCGCCGGACGAAGTGGGCCGCCTGTTCAAGCGTACGGTCCCCGTGGGGATCGAGCACGGCACGGTGGCGGTGCTCGACCGGGACAACCGGGCCCACGAGGTCACCACGTTCCGCCGGGACATCCGCACCGACGGCCGGCACGCCGTGGTGGAGTTCGGGGTGTCGCTCACGGACGATCTCGCCCGGCGCGACTTCACGATCAACGCGATCGCCTACCATCCGATCCGGCACGAGTGGCGCGACCCGTTCAAGGGCGCCGAGGACCTGCGCAAGAAGGTGATCCGCTCGGTGGGCGACGCGAACTGGCGGTTCCAGGAGGACTACCTCCGGATCCTGCGGGCGCTGCGGTTCAGCGCACGCTTTGATTTTCGCATCCACGCCGGCACGCTCGAGGCGGCAAAGGCCAACGCCCAGGGGCTGGCGCAGCTGTCGGCCGAGCGGGTGCGGGAGGAGTGGTTCAAGGGGATCCGGACGGCGGGCCGCGTCTCGAAGCTGCTCGCGCTGTGGATCGACGTGGGGGCGACGCGGATCTGGCTGCCGGAAATTCCGGGAAGCGGGAAACGGGAAAGGGGAAACGTGGACAAGCTGCCCCGCGACCCGGTGCTCGTGACCGCATACCTCGCTTCGGATCCCGCGTCGGTGCTGACACGTCTGAAGAGTTCGAACAAAGACATCGAACGTGGACGGGTGATTGGTCAATGGCGGGACAAGTATCCTGATCCGACACACCTTCCCGACGTACGGAAATGGCTGTCGCTCGTGGGCGAGTACGCGGATGATCTGTTGGTACTGCTACCGGGACTGGACGTTTCCCGTTTCCCGTTTCCCGTTTCCCGCCTTCCGAAGGTCGTCGCGTCGATCCGCGCCGCCAAGGACCCGCTGACCCTGAAGGACCTCGCGATCAGCGGCGACGATCTCATCGCGGCGGGCGTGCGGCCCGGCCCGGAGGTGGGGGAGACGCTGGCGCGGCTGCTCGCCGAGGTGCTCGACGACCCGACGCGCAACACGCGGGAGCAGCTGCTCGCCCGTGTCTAGGGCCCTGTTGTACGCCCTGGTGGCGGCGCTGGGGAACGTCGCCGGCGCGCTCGCGGTGACCCGACGTGCGGCGCGTGAGTTGGCGCTCATCGAGCACTTCGTGGCGTTCGGAGCCGGGTTCATGCTGGCCGTCGCCTTGGTGGAGCTGCTCCCCGAGGCGTTCGCCCGGTCGGGCGCGGCGGCCCCAGGGCTGGTGCTCGTGGGGTATCTCGCGGTGCACCTCACGCAGCATACGCTGACGCCCCACTTCCACTTCGGCGAGGAGACGCACGCCGTCAACCGCGTGGCCGGCACGTCGGCGCTGGTCGGCCTGTTGCTGCACACCTTTTTCGACGGCGTCGCCATCGCCAGCGCCTTTCTGGTTCGGCCGGCGCTCGGCGTGATGGTGTTCATCGCCATCTTTCTTCATAAGCTGCCGGAAGGCGTGACGGTCTCGAGCCTGATGCTGGCGGGCGGACGCTCCGGCGGGCAGGCGGTCATGGCGGCGGCGATGCTGGGCGCCGCGACGCTGGCGGGGGTCGTGTTCACGGACCAGTTGTCGTTCCTGGTGCGCCACGGCTTGGCGCTGTCCGCGGGCGTCACGATCTACGTCGCGGCGTCGAACCTGGTGCCCGAGTTTCAGGGGAAGCGGGGGTGGAGGCTGCCGGCCGCGTTCTTCACGGGAGCGGCGGCGTTCTATGTCACGAAGACGCTGTTGGATCGGCTCTCGTAGTCGGGAAACGAGAAACGGGAAACGGGAAACGTGAACGACTGCGCTGCCCAAGCTTGCGAAGCAGGCCGACCACCATGGAGACGACTCTCGTGCAGAGACCGACGACTTGCGTCGTGGCCTCGTCGTCGGCGAGCTTGAGTCGGCTGACCAAATCCAGATGAGTTCGGAGCTCCGCTGCCGACCCGAGCGAGATTCTCAAGCACCGGATGAATTGATCGGCGGTGCTCAGGGCGTATCCCTCCGCCATGTTCGCCGGGACCGACACCGCGGCGCGTCGTATCTGATCGATGAGTCCGAAGTGTCTGTCGAGCGGGGACGTCATCGTGAGTCGGTACGCGGCCTCGGC
>Ga0209473_1001844_pt1 | contig 11752 bp, 10 predicted proteins | sample GraSoiAngelo_133_FD_185890 | JGI IMG/M metagenome (GOLD analysis project Ga0209473, IMG submission 185890) | Grasslands soil microbial communities from the Angelo Coastal Reserve, California, USA - 14_0929_05_20cm (SPAdes) (version 2) | ecosystem: Environmental > Terrestrial > Soil > Grasslands ...
TTGCTGCCAAAGGTTTTCATGCGTTTTTCCTGAGATTGTTTCGAACCAAGGCGAGGATAGCCTCTTTAAGGCACGCCGCGCTATTGGACCTTAGTTTATTGAACTTTAGTGTAATACGGGAGGCCGGTGGACGTTGTAGCACGTGCGTCATTTGGGCCCCGTTCACATCAGTTTGTCATTGCCGTGTATAGCTTAGTCTTGAGAAGGCGCTTTACTCGGCCTCCTTCGTCTTGGCTGCTATAGCTTCCGGCGTGTAGGCTGGCGCAATCGCAGCCGGGCATCTCGCCGACCTTGCATAAGAAAAGGTCGTATTCGAGGCAGAAGTGCCAGCCCGCCTTGCACTCCGCCCCGGTCAATCGCGCGTCATCATGTACGATCGTGTGCCATCGTTCTGCTGTCATGACGCAATCCAGTTGAACAACGCTTGGTAGCGCTGCGTGATTGTCATGTCCGCGTAGGCGTGTGGCCGGAGGCGCGTTCCACTCCACGGTGTGGTCGTTGGATGTGACCGTTCTTGTTTCGGCCTTCGTCTGTTTCCTTTCATCACTCGTCGCCTGGATTTGCCGACCCAAGCTTTGGGAGATGATCCGAAATGCGACAAATCCTGACTCTGGTCCGACATTAGAACCGTGAGAGTAGCGATGCGCGCGCCGGTCTGTCAATTATACCTTAGTATAATGCGGAAAGGCCAGTGGGAGGGCGGCAGGCTGAGTCTGTTGTCTGATTACCGGGCCTTTTCTCAGTTCACCCGCTCGGTTCATTCAGGTGAATGGCCCCTGCCTGGCCATGTCCTCACGTCCTATCTTCCGTTGATTCCGCAACGCTGCGTCAATCGAACTAATTCGGCCACGGATTGCACCCTCATCTTCTCCATCACGTGGGCACGATGAACTTTGACCGTCTGTTCGACAGTGCCGAGGTTGCCGGCAATTTGTTTGTTCAGTTTGCCAGCTACAACGTATTCGAGCACTTCCCGCTCGCGCGGTGTGAGCGTGGCCAGGCGCGCTTGGATTTCGGAAAGCTGTGCCTGCTCATGTCGGAGAGCGCGGTTCTTCTCAATCGCCGCATGAACCGCTGCAAGCAGGTCTTCATCATTCACCGGCTTGGTAAGGAAATCACTAGCGCCGTGTTTCATTGCCTGGACGCTCTTGGGAATATCGCTCGTACCGGTCAGAAAAATAATGGGCAGGAGACTGCCTGCCTCGGCGAGGATGTGTTGGAGTTCGAGACCATCCAAGGCCGGCATAGCGACATCGAGCACGAGACAGCCCATTATCTGCGGATCAAACTGGGCTAGAAACTCGTCTGCTGACGCGAACGCAGCTACAGCAAAGCCAGCGGCATGCAACAGGCGCGAGATAGATCTCCGTACCGGCGCGTAATCGTCCACAATAAAGACGGTGGGAGTAAGAGCAGTCATCAAGTCTATCAGTCTTTAGTTACGTCATAGCCACTCCCCCGTGGGGCCTTTACTCCATTTGGAGCAACACCTCCCCGATGGCGCACAGCGCCGTGGCTGCAGCACTGCATATTTGTAAGGTGGTTTGTATCAATTATGGGTGCTCCTTTGTCCGGTGCAGCTATAGGCAGGCTGAAGTGGAACGTCGCGCCGCAGTCGGCATTGTTTGTGGCCCAGAGTTTTCCTCGATGGGCGGCAATGATGGTACGGCAGACCGAAAGGCCCAGCCCCATCCCCTTCGGTTTTGTGGTGAAGAAAGGCTCGAATATTTGTTCCATTTTTTCCTCCGGTATGCTGCCGCCCCGGTCGGTAACGGATACGGTCACTGCGCTCGAGCCATTCCGATTCTGAATTCCAGTGCGAATGAGCAGCCGGCGTTCCGGAATGGTGCGATTAGTTATCGCGTCACAAGCATTCACCACTAGGTTGACTAACACCTGTTGAAGCTGCACCGGGTCGCCAATAATGCCGGGCAAATTCCGCGCGAGCTCACAATCGACGATGACCTTTTGATGTATGAGATCGCTACGGAGCAGTCTCAAGACATCCTGCACAACGTTGTTGATCCGGAGAGAATGCTGTTGCACTTCGCCTTTTTTCAGCCACAAACGCAAGCGGCGAATGACTTCGCAAGCACGTTTATCCTCGCTTATCACTTCATTAAGAATTTCGCGCAGTTCGGTGTGGTCGACCTTGCCGTTCGCGAGGATCCGCTGCGCAGCTTGCGCGTTGCAGAGGATGGCGCTGAGCGGCAGGTTAAGCTCGTGCGCAATCGAGCCAGAAAGTTCGCCCAGCATCGTTACGCGCGAGAGATGCGCCATCTCATTGCGCTGACGTGCCGCCAGCTCTTCGGCTTGCTTACGCTTCGTGATGTCGACTGAAGCACCGCGCATCCGAGCCGGCTGACCGTTGCTGTTGAACTCGACGCGGCCGCGCCCGGCGATCCAGCGCAGTTGCCCATCCGGTAGCAGCACCCGATACTCAGCTTCATATTCCGCGCCAGTGCGCAAAGAGTTCTGTACAGCCTGGAACACCAACTCACGATCCTCAGGATGTACCGCGCTTCGGAAGCGATCCAGGTCGAGCTTCTCCGACGGTGCGAAGCCAAAAAGAGCGCGCCCTTTGTCCGCTAGCCAAATTTCGTTACGCGCAATATCCCACATCCACATGCCGAGCTTGGCAGCGCTGGCGGCAAGCTCCATGCGCTCCTGTGTTTCGCGCAAGTCAACCTCGCTTTCTTGCAATCGCCGCGAGAGCTGTGCCGCGTGGAGCAAATCGTAGCTCAATTCGTAGGCCATCGCCGCGACAATTCCCGAATATGCGAAGCAGAGAAAAAGCGGAATGTCGATGATTCCCCAGATCACGAGCGGGACGTGCCATGCCAGAATCGCGCCGAAAATCATGCTGCCGCCAACAACTAAAGCGCGTCGCTGGTCCCCCCGACGCCAGACGGTAATCGTAGCATCGACGAAAAAGATAAGCAGCAACAGTAAGCTTACAGAACTAAGCAAGCCCCACGGATTCGCCACACCTACCGGCACCGAGATGATCTCACCGCCACCCCATGAAAAGTGGCGGAGGCTTGTAATGTGCCGGAAGTTAAGATTCGGCGTAAAAACGAAATTGAGAATCAGAACCAGTGTCCGCAGGCCGCAGATGCTCCACGCGAGCCAGCGTCGTCCGGCGTGGAGATAGAGTCGCACGAAACTCACGAACGAGATAACGAGTACCCACACGGGCACATGTATCCAGCGCATAAGCGCTTCGTATTGGCCGACTGTCTCGGCATGCATCATCTCTAACTCGAACGCGGCGATGGCCGCCGCCGCCACTGCGGTAACGGAAAATAAGAGATGCGCCGGATCTTGACGCTGCTTGCACCAGACCAGCAGGTATATCGCCGCCAGTGTCAAACACGCGGCGGCATTCATCGACCAGACGATGGTAATCCAACTCATGGGATGCCCTCGTCTGACTTTGGTAATTTGCTGATGATATGCTTTGGCCGCGTTCGCGGGATCCAAACAAGTTTGTTTGTATCCTCAAAAGTATGTGCGGCACCGCAGACGTGGTACCGCGGGTCGCGGCCAATAATTGCGACCAAGCCTTGCTCACTACTGATGGTATCGCCGACCGCCACGACCCGGCATGGTTCTGTGCCCGTTGGAGGTGGCGGGCTTTTTTTCACGAGTCGCGTTCTAAGAACTTTGCCTGGGCCATTGAAATTGGTTAATTGCGTTTTTTGCGCAAAATATTCTTCGGCAATTCGCGATCTAGCTTCTAGTCGCACCTCCTTCTACGGAGAGGACAGGCCGAAGTTCCCGAAAATCTGCAGAATGCGGAAAAGCATATCTGTTTATACCGCCGGGGTCATGAGGTAGGGCGATTGACCCATTCGACTTGCTCAGGGCAGGCTCTCAATCGCCCCTACCTTGCTATCGAGGCGAGGACGAGAAAGATGCAGCCGACAACGCCAAAAAGTAAACTCACGATCCAAAACTTGCGTCTCTTTGTAAGCGCGGAGATTGCCGCGATGGCAATTGCGATTTGGAACATGGTGACGCCGCGTGCGAACACTTCGTGCTTGTGAAAATTTGATTTGGCTGCTGCTTCCTTGTGCTCGGCGTCCGATTTGATTTCTTCCTGCTCTTTCTCGTAACGATCCCGCTTGGATTGGTCCGATTCGTTAGGCGCGCCGGCGAGCGACATCTTTGCATCAAGCACCGAAGCCTTGATGCTTTTCGCCTGATAGTAATTCCATTGATCGGACGCTTCGATTTGGTTCATCACCGCCTCGTTCACGTGTTGTCCGGAGAGGAGTCCGGCGATCGCGGCAAGGACAGCGAGAATCGCAGTGCTCAAGGCCACCCACGAAATCCAGGTTTCGCCGCTGTGTTCGGCTTTGTGATGGACCTGCTCATGCAAATGCTCGAGAGGGACTTCCGCTTCTTCCATCGCGGAGGAGCTTAGGATCCACATTCGTGGATTCAAGATCGAATCGACAAAACCGCGCGAGAACAGGGCTCGGGGGAGCTCGCCCCTCCATTTTCGCAGGGTTCTGAGCGGCAACGTCAACGAGGTGGGCTGATTTAGTGAAGTGGAGGGCGGAGCTCTGCGACGCCTCACGAGATAATCGATTCAAGCCAGCATCGACAAGTGGCAGAACAACAGCTTAATTCAGCAGCGAATTTCCGATGAGCCAAAGCGCAACCACACCACTGATCTGTCAGATCTGCAAAAAACATAAATCACCGCACGGCGGAATGGTGGCGGAGCTGATTCGGCCGTCGCTTCTCGAATTCGCCAAGAAGGAAAAACCCGACTTGGACAGCAAAGGGTTCATCTGCTTCGACGACCTTGGCGAATTCCGAAAGGATTACGTAAAGGAAGTTTTGCAGGATGAGATTGGCGAACTTTCCGCGCTCGACCAGGAAGTCATCGAAAGCCTGGAACAGCACGAAATCCTCTCCAGCGACATTGAGAAGCAATTCGAAAAGAAACTCACCTTCGGCGAGCGACTCTCCGACCGGATTGCTGAGTTCGGCGGCAGTTGGAAGTTCCTCATTACATTTGGCGCTGTTATCTTCGTGTGGATCGCTGCGAACATCGCGTTGCTCGCTACCAGAGCGTTCGATCCTTATCCGTTCATCCTTCTCAATCTGATTCTTTCCTGTCTCGCCGCTGTCCAGGCGCCGGTCATCATGATGAGCCAGAATCGGGCGGAGGCGCGCGATCGGTTGCGCGCGGAGAACGATTACAAGGTCAATTTGAAAGCCGAGCTCGAGATCCGGCATTTGCACGAAAAAATCGATCATCTGCTGCGCCGGCAATACAATCGGCTCTTCGAGATCCAGCAGATCCAAATTGAGCTGTTGGAAGAAATCGGACGCAAGCGCAAGAGCTGAACGTTGATTTCGACGAATCACTCGAAGCTATCTCGTAAATACGCAGCGCTGTAACTACGGCAGAGTCGGCCCACCACTACGAGTGTCGCCGTCCAGCCGGTTCAGCAACGCGGCCACGACCAACGAGACGACACTTTCCCGTTTCGACTGGCCAGTGTCTCACAAATGTCGGTTGCAATTGGATCGAAACCAAATACGCATTGCGCGCTGTGAAAAAAACTCCAAAGGCGGCTGTCGCCAATCCTAGCGAGACCAAGGTCGCTGTAATCGGCGCATCCGGTTATGTTGGCGAAGAGCTTGTGCGGCTGCTTTTGCGACATCCGCATGCGGCGCTTGTCGCCGTCACGTCGCGACAATTTGCGGGGAAGAGGTTGGCCGACGTTTTTCCGCGTCTTTCGCACCACCAGAAAGCCGGGGACCTCCGCTTCGGCGCGTCGGATCCGGTGCAGCTCGCGCAGATGGCACAAATTATTTTTCTCGCGTTGCCGCACGGCTTCGCTGCGGAATTTGCCAAACCGCTAGTTCAGACTGGCGCGCGCATTGTCGATCTTAGCGCAGATTTCCGAATCAAGGACGCGAAGATATACAAGGAATTTTACGGTGATGATCATCCCGCTCCTGATTTGCTTGGCGAATCCGTCTATGGTTTACCTGAAATTTATCGCGCGGAAATTTCAGATGCGACTCTGGTAGCCTGTCCGGGTTGCTATCCCACGAGCATTTTGCTTCTGCTGCTGCCCCTGATTCGCGAAAGAGTGCTCAATCTCGCAAGCATTCTGGTGACAAGCCTAAGTGGTGTGACCGGGGCCGGCCGCAAAGTCGAAGCGGATTATCTCTTTGCCGAATGTAACGAAAGCATGCGTCCCTATGGAGTCCCGAAACATCGACATCTTTCCGAGATCGAGGAGCAGTTATCGACGTTCACAGGGGGAAAAATCACAATTCAATTCACGCCCCATCTGGTTCCGGTGAATCGCGGGATCATTACCACGATTTATGTTGATCCAAGCAAAAAGATCGACGCTGACTCGCTCGCTTCGATTTACCAAAAAGCGTATGGCAATGAGCCGTTTGTTCGTCTGCTCGGTACCGAGCGTTTTCCCGATTCTAAAAATGTTAGTGGAACAAACTTTATTGACATCGCATGGCGCCTGGATTTGCGCACCGGCCGCGCGATCTTAATGAGCGCGATCGACAACATTGTGAAGGGCGCCAGCGGACAGGCTATTCAATGTTTCAATTTGATGCGCGGTTATCCCGAAACATCCGGATTGCAAATTCCGTGAATTCGGCCGGCTCAAACCGCAATGTCTCATAGCAAAATTTTCAAGAGAATCGAAGGCTCAATCTGCGCGCCGGGTGGTTTCAAGGCGGCGGCGGTTTTTTGCGACATTAAACGCCTCGGGACCGGCAAAGGGTCGGAAAAAGGGCGAAAACGCGATCTCGTATTGATCGTTTCGGATGCGCCGGCAGCGGTCGCGGGAATGTTTACCAGCAATCAGGTTTGCGCTGCGCCCGTGAAATTGAGCGCGTCACGCGCGGCAAAGCATTTTGCACGAGCAATCGTGGTGAATTCTGGCAATGCAAATGCGTGCACCGGCCGTCAGGGAATTGCCGACGCAAAACGAATAACTGAAACCGCCGCGGCTGCCCTGAAATTGAGAGAGGGCGATGTGCTCGTTTGTTCGACGGGCCGAATCGGTGTGCTGATGCCGATGAAAAACGTTGAGCGAGGGGTTCGCGCATGCGCGCCGTTACTTGCGAGATCGCCAACGAATGCCCGCCAAGCCGCGGAAGCCATCATGACGACCGATACATGCCGCAAAGAGATTGGAATCGAATTTAAAATTGGAACATCGAAAGTGCGGATTGGCGGAATCTGTAAAGGCGCCGGAATGATTCAGCCAGGGATGGCCGCAAAGCACGCAACGATGCTCGCCTTCATTACAACGGACGTTGCGATTGAACCGAAGTTGCTAAAGCACGCGCTTCGAATTGCCGTCGCGCAAAGTTTCGATCGCATCACGGTTGATGGCGACATGAGCACCAACGATTCCGTAATCGCACTGGCGAATGGGTTCGCCCGAAATCCGAGAATCGAGGTTCGAGATTCGAGGTTCGGCGTTTTTCAAACGGCGCTCAACGTCACCTGTCTGGAGTTGGCGAAAATGATTGTGCGCGATGGTGAAGGCGCTTCACGTTTCATTACCTTGCATATTCACGGCGCGCGCAATGCGGCTGAGGGAGAGGCGGCTGCGCGCGCAATCGCTAACAGCACACTGGTGAAGGTCAGCTGGTGCGGCGGCGACCCCAACTGGGGACGAATCCTGTGCGCGCTCGGCTATTCCAAGGCAAAAATCAACGAATCGCTTGTCGATATTGGCTACGCGAAGCCTGGCAGTCGCGAGATACTTTTCGCGTTTCGCCGCGGCCGCCCAACAAATCTTGCTTTGAAAACCCTCGCAAAGATCACGAGCGCGCCCGAATTCGAACTGCATGTCAATCTTCGCCTCGGACGCGCTGCTTTCACCATGTGGGCGAGCGATCTTACAGAAGAATATGTTGCGTTTAACAAGGGCGACGTGAGCGATCCCGCAACACTCGGAGGTTAATGGAAACGATTATTTCCAAAGCGGCGACGCTACTTGAAGCTCTTCCGTACATTCAACGGTTTCGCAGCCAGGTCTTCGTCGTGAAGTATGGCGGGAGCTTCATGGATTCGCCGGATGAAGAGGAACGGCATCGTGTCGCCCGCGACATCGTATTTCTCGAAGCCGTCGGCATTAATCCCGTCGTGGTGCATGGTGGCGGGAAGGCCATCACACGCGCGCTCGAAGCGGCCGGCGTGAAAGCAGAATTCGTTCATGGTCATCGCGTGACCGATGCAGCAACAGTGCAAGTAGTCGATCGCGTCCTGTCGCGCGAGATCAATCCAGAAATTGTAAAAGCGATCCAACGTTTTCGCGGCAAAGCTCGCGGATTTGCCGGGACTGACATTTTTCGTTGCCGGAAACTTTCGAGGCCAAAAGAAAATGTCGATCTTGGTTTTGTTGGTGAAGTTGTCGATGTAAGCGTGGAGCCGCTGCGCGAGTGTATTCGGCGCAGGATCACTCCGGTGATCAGTCCCACAGCGCGCGGCAATGACGGCAAAATCTACAACTGCAATGCGGACATTGCCGCGGCAAAGACAGCGATCGCACTCAAAGCGCGCCGGTTGGTTTTCATGAGCGACGTCGCGGGATTGTTGCGCGATGCAAAAGACAGCGCGACGCTCATCAACCACCTTTCCACAGCGGAAGTCCCGGGCTTAAAGGAGTCCGGCATCATTGCGGAGGGGATGATTCCCAAAGTCGACAGCGCGACCGCGGCGATCGAAAGCGGCGTAGAGAAGGTCCAGTTTGTCGATGGGCGGATTCCGCATTCGGTGCTGCTTGAGATTTTTACCGACGCTGGAGTGGGGACGGAGGTGGTTCTATGAAAGCGGTTTTCTTGTTGAAACCTTTAACCATACTCTTTCACTTTCACTTACTCTATGTCTCACCAATTCGATCACGAAAAACTGAATGTCTATTATGAGGCCCTGGATTTCGTCGGCCATGCGACAGAACTACTGGAACGTGTTCCGAAGCGCGTCGCTGTTTATGATCAACTCGACAGGGCTTCAACCGCGATCCCGCTAAACATCGCTGAAGGAACGGGGAAATTCACGCCTCCCGACCGCTGTCGGTACTACGACACCGCGCACGGATCAGCTCTCGAGTGCGCTGCATGTCTTGATGTACTCGTGGTTAAGAAAATCTTGAAAAAACAGGAGATCACAGAAGCGAAAGCCGTTCTCATTAAAGTTGTCTCGATGCTTGTTGGTCTCATTAAGGCTGTCGCGCCAGACCGAGTTTACGAAGAACCAGGCGGTTATGTCGCGAGACTTCCTGAAGAGCAAGTGAAAGAGCAGGATAAAAGGGCATAACCTCGGTGAAAGCACGATCCTCTGAAACGCGACAGGAGTTCGCGCGAAACACGACTAATAGCATTCGCGAGTTGTTCGAACAATACGTTGTGCCCTCGTATGCGCGGTTCGATCTCGTGCTGGAGCGCGGCGAGGGGAGCCATGTTTGGGATGCAAACGGGAAACGTTATCTGGATCTTGGCGGTGGCATTGCCGTGTGTGCGCTCGGACATGCGCATCCGGAAATAACCGAGGCGCTGATCGAGCAGTCAAAGAAGCTGGTTCACACTTCAAATCTCTATTACACCGAACCGCAGGCACGGCTTGCCAAACGAATTGTCGATCTTACCGCTCCGGGGCGAATCTTCTTCTGTAACAGCGGCGTGGAAGCGAACGAGGGCCTTTTCAAACTGGCGCGAAAATTCGGTCAGGACCAAGGGCGCTACGAGATCATCACAGCGTTCGATTCATTTCATGGACGGACACTGGCCGGAATCGCCGCGACCGGTCAGACGAAAGTAAAGAAGGGATTCGATCCCGCCGTCGCGGGATTCAAGCACGTGCCGTTTAACGATCTCGACGCGCCGCGCGCGGCGATCACAAAATCAACGGTGGCCATCCTGGTTGAACCGATCCAAGGCGAGAGCGGTGTCATGATGGCGACACCCGAATATTTAATCGGATTGCGAAAACTGTGTGACGAACAGAATTTACTTTTGCTCTTCGACGAAGTGCAGGCCGGGCATTTTCGGACGGGAAAGTTTCACAGCTGGCAAAGGATTCTGGAAGACGGGGAAACCGATTCTTTGCCTGATGGAATCTCAATGGCCAAGGGACTTGGCGGCGGGTTTCCGATCGGTGCGCTTTGGGTGCGCGAAAAACTTGCTGATGTTCTTTCGGCCGGGACGCATGCGAGCACGTTTGGCGGAACGCCGTTGGCGTGCGCGGTTGCATTGCGAGTTCTCGATGTGGTGGAGCGGAATGATCTCGCGGCAAACGCGCGACGCATCGGTGAATTGTTGATCGATCGGTTGCGCCGCATGCAAGGCAAATATCCGCGCGTTGTGCGCGAAGTCCGGGGTTTAGGGTTGATGATTGGCATCGAATTCCAGCCGGACCTTCGGGCCTTTGCCCGAGAACAAAAATCCCCTGCAATTCAAGTTGTGGACCGATTGCATGAAAAAGGTGTCTTGACCGTTCCCGCGGCGACTTCCGTGATTCGCTTGTTGCCACCGCTAAATTTGAGCGAAAGCGAAGCCGATGAGGGATTGCACGCCATCGAAGAGGTGATCGCTGCTTTCGCCGAGAAAGAGCAAGAGAAAGCGTAAGAATACGGAGTTGAATGAAACACTTACTTAGTATCGAACAGACCTCGCGAGAAGAGATCGACCGTATATTGCGACGAACGGCCGAATTCAAAACGAATCGCGGGAGGATTTCGTCCAGACCGTTGGCTGGCCAGACGTGGGCGCTGATCTTTTCCAAGCCATCAACACGAACGCGGGTTTCCTTTGAAGTCGGGATCCGCGAGCTCGGCGGGGAATCGATTTACATGACAGCTGCGGATGCGCAACTGGGGCGCGGCGAGTTAATCAAAGACACCGCGCGGGTGCTGGCGCGGATGACTCATGGCGCGATAATCCGAACTTATGCGCAAACGGACATCGAAGAGTTCGCGGAGTTTTCCGGTGTGCCTACGGTCAACGCGCTGACAGATGACGAACATCCCTGCCAGATCCTGGGTGACATTTTTACCATCCAGGAAAAACGCGGCAGGATCGAGGACAACGTCGTCACGTTTGTCGGTGACGGCTCGGCCAACACAGCGCAATCATGGCTCTTCGCCGCCGGCAAGCTCGGCTTTGAATTGCGTATCGCGTCACCCAAACGCTATCAACCGAACGCGAACCTGCTGAAGCGCGCGGGAGGACGCGTGATTTGCACGGAAAATCTACAGGAAGCGGCGCGCGACGCCGACGTGCTCTACACCGATATCTGGGTGTCGATGGGACGCGAGGGCGAGGAGGCACGGCGTGAGGCGGAGCTTGGCCCTTATTGGATCAATGAATCATTGGTGAAATTGGCCAAACCAAACGCGCTGGTGATGCATTGTCTGCCGGCGCACCGCGGCCAGGAGATTGACGAGAAAACTTTCGAGGCTCACGCCCAGACTATTTTCGATGAGGCGGAAAACAGGTTGCACGTTCAGAAGGCGATTCTCGCGGAATTAGTGAAAATGGAGTGACGCTTCGCAGGCCGTCCCCGTTATTCACCTTTCGCACACTGATTTTTGCTCCGCTTCACTTGGATTACAGCGTGGATGACTGGGGTTCACGAAGTGGGACGCATTTAGGCGCACAAAACGGCGCAGTCGCGTTTGCGACGACGCACTGGAGCATTGTGCTGGAGGCCCAGAGTCAATCGCCGGCGGCACAGGAAGCG
>Ga0209473_1001845_pt1 | contig 11751 bp, 8 predicted proteins | sample GraSoiAngelo_133_FD_185890 | JGI IMG/M metagenome (GOLD analysis project Ga0209473, IMG submission 185890) | Grasslands soil microbial communities from the Angelo Coastal Reserve, California, USA - 14_0929_05_20cm (SPAdes) (version 2) | ecosystem: Environmental > Terrestrial > Soil > Grasslands ...
GGCATGGGTGCGGGCGCGCTGCAGCACCGCTGTGATGCCGCCGGCGACAGCGACGTGGTTGTCCTTGATCAGGATCGCATCATCCAAGCCGAAGCGATGATTGAAGCCGCCGCCGCAGCGCACGGCGTATTTCTCGAGCGCGCGAAGGCCGGGCGTGGTCTTGCGGGTGCAGCAGATCCGCAACTTGCTGCCGGCGGTGTGGCGCACATAGTCTGATGTCAGCGTGGCGATGCCGGAAAGCCGGCCGACGAAATTCAGCGCCGTGCGTTCGCCGGCCAACATTGCCCGCGCAGGTCCCGAAATCGTCAGCACGTGCACGCCCGCGGCAACCGTTGCGCCGTCGCGTATATGGGCATGGATGTTGATGTCAGGCGAAAGCGTCTGGAATGTCGCGACCGCCAGCGGCAGGCCTGCGATCACGCCAGGCTGCCGCGCGATCAGAATCGCATGGGCCGGCGTCGTTTCCGGAATGGTCGCAATCGAAGTGATATCTCCAGCGCGGCCGAGGTCTTCATTGAGCGCGCGCCGAACCGCCTCGTCGATCGCGAGCGGCGACAGGAAGCTGTCAGGATGCAGCAGCGAGGCTGGTGTGGTCATTTCAGATCAAGCCATCATCGGTTGCGCGGGCCGCGCCGGCATCGAGAGATGTTTCGCGATCTCCCGTGCTGCCGCGAGCGTCGTCATGGTGCGATGGGCGAGCGCCGGCTGTTCGGCGGGGCAGTCGATGCGGTAGTGCGCGCCACGGCTCTCGCGCCGCGACCAGGCGGAGGCTGCGACCAACAGCGCCGATGTGGCCATGTTGCGCAGCACGATATTGCCGGTGTCGCGTTCGATCGCCGCAAACGCTCGTACCGCTTCAGCGAGGCTGTCGCCATCTCTGATCACGCCGACATGCGAGGTCATCACCGCCCGCAGGTTCTTTTCAGTGAGCGCCGGCATGGCGCAGTTGCGAGGCACGATCAACGCGCTCGGCAAGCTCGCGGGCGCAGCGATCCGGCTGCCGGCGATATCCTCGGCGATGCGCGCAGCATAGACCACCGCCTCGAGCAGCGAGTTCGATGCCAGCCGATTGGCGCCATGCGCGCCGGTGGACGACACCTCGCCGCCGGCCCATAGTCCTTGCAACGAGGTGCGGCCGCGGTCATCCACGGCGATACCGCCCATGTGATAATGCGCGGCCGGCGCGACCGGGATCGGCTGCTTGGTGGGATCAAGGCCGGCGGCCATGCAGCTCGCATAGACCGTCGGGAATTTGTCTGCGAAACACGCGCCCGGCGCCGACCTCGCGTCGAGGAACGCGCCATGGCCCGCGGCAATCTCGGCGAACACGCCGCGCGCGACGACGTCGCGCGGCGCGAGCTCGGCAAGGGGATGGCGCGCCAGCATGAAGCGCTCGCCCTTGTCGTTGATCAGGGTAGCGCCTTCGCCGCGCAGCGCCTCGGTGGCCAGCGGTGCGGGATCGCGGCCAACCATGATCGCGGTCGGATGGAATTGCACGAATTCGGGATCGGCGATCACGGCGCCGGCGCGGGCGGCGATCGCCAATCCGAGGCCGCTCGCCTCGGCCGGATTGGTCGTCACCGCGTAGAGATGGCCGATGCCGCCGGTGGCGAGCACTACCGCACGGGAGGCTGCGATCACGGGTTTTGCGGTGGCATCACTTAACTCACGCAATTGCACTCCGGTGACCGCGCCGTCTTCGGTCAGCAGTGCTTCGGCGGTAAAACCTTCGATCAGGCGGATCGAGGGCGTTTTGCGCACCGCCTCGGTCAATGCTGAAATGATCGCTTGGCCTGCCATGTCGCCGCGGACATGCACGATGCGTCGTGCGGAATGCGCGGCCTCGCGGCCGACTGCGAGCCGGCCTTCCAGGTCGCGATCGAAGGGAACGCCATAGGTCAAGAGATCATGGATACGCGCGGGCGCTTCGCGCGCAAGGGAAAGCGCTACCCTCTCGTCGACGAGGCCGCCACCGACCGCGACCGTATCGGCAGCGTGCGCCTCTGCGCTGTCGCCTTCCGCAACTGCGGCTGCGATGCCGCCTTGCGCCCATGCGGTCGATGCGCCCTGGCCGAGCGGTGCCGCTGAGACGACGGTGACCGGACGCGGAGCCAGCTTCAGCGCGCAGAACAGGCCAGCGAGACCGCCGCCGACGATGACGACGTCGTCGCTCTCGCGGATAAGGTTGCATTCGTGATCTGGCATCGCTCCTCCTTTCGTCGTCCCCGCGGACGCGGGAGACGGCGCGCGTCAATTCTTCAGATTGACCATCCGTTCGACCGAGCGCCGTGCTTTGTCGGTGATCGACGGATCGATGGTCACCTCCTCGCGCAGATAGAGGAGGCTGTCGAGAATCTTGGGCAGCGTGATCCGCTTCATGTGCGGGCAGAGATTGCACGGCCGTACCATCTCGACGTCGGGCAATTCGGCCTGCACGTTGTCGGCCATCGAGCATTCCGTGATCATCACCACGCGCTTTGGATGATTACTGCGCACCCAATTGATCATGTGCGCGGTCGAGCCCGTGAAATCGGCCTCCGCCAGCACATCGGGCGGGCATTCCGGATGGGCGATGATCTGCACCGTTGGATCGGCCTCGCGAAAGCTTCGCAATTCGTCGCCGGTAAAACGCTCGTGCACCTCGCAGGCGCCCTTCCAGGCGATGATCTTCACGCTGGTCTTTGAAGCGACGTATTTCGCCAGATATTGATCCGGAACGAAGATGACTTCCGGCGCATTGAGGCTCTCGACCACCGCGACTGCATTAGACGAGGTGCAGCAGATGTCGACTTCCGCCTTTACGTCCGCCGAGGTGTTGACATAAGCGACGACGGGCACGCCGGGGAAGCGCTCGCGCAACAGCCGCACATCCGCGCCCGTAATACTGGAGGCGAGCGAGCAGCCGGCGCGGGAATCCGGGATCAGGACCGTCTTGTGCGGGTTCAGGATCTTCGACGTCTCGGCCATGAAGTGGACGCCGCACTGGACGATGATGTCGGCATTCACCTTGCTGGCTTCGATCGCCAGCTGCAGCGAATCGCCGCCGATGTCGGCGACGCAATGGAAAATTTCCGGCGTCTGATAATTGTGCGCCAGGATCACGGCGCCGCGCGCCTCTTTCAGTTCATTGATTGCCTTGACGTAGGGCGCCATGAAGGGCCACTCGACCGGCGAGATCACGCCTCTGACCCGCTGATAGAGGTGTGCGGTTAAGCGCTCCACCTCGGGCGTCCATTCCAGCGATGGCATCGGCAGCGCGCGTGCGCGCTCGGCAGCGCTGATGCCGCCGCGCGAAGTGGCGGAACGTCCGCGAGCCGGGTTTCCCAAATCTTGGGGACCGAAAATCGCAGCGATCGGCATGGCGGCCTCCGTTGATTTATATGCTCATATTGAGCATATTTGGCTCTTGAGAAATCCGGCCGCGACGGGCCGGCAATCTTCAAAGCCAGATTCGGATCACCCAAGCCGACCGTGCAAGGACGCTGGGTGCTGTATGAGAAGCTTACTTATCCTCATTTCGAGCAAATCAAATATAGCACGCCTCAATGGGTTCTGCTAGGTGCGCCCGTCGCCAATCCGTCAAGGCAGTCCGCGCGGATTTGCAACGCTGCAATGCGATAGGATTTTTTTCGGGCACTTTTCATGCACATGCATTAACTCACCGTAACAAATCGCGGACGCCTATTCCGGCACCGCTGAGAACAGCAGGGGAAATTGCATGTCAGCAGGCGGCCTCCCTCCGGCTTCCGGTCTTTCCACTTGGCGGACGCCCCTTATGATCATCGCCTGCGGCTGCGCCATCGCCCTGTTGAGCTTCGGTCCGAGATCGACTTTCGGCTTTTTCATTCAACCGATGAGCCGAGAATTCACATGGGGCCGCGACATCTTCGGCCTCGCGCTTGCCCTGCAAAACCTGCTGTGGGGACTGGGCCAGCCGCTTGCCGGCGCGATCGCCGACCGGTTCGGCAGTTTGCGCGTGATCGCCGTCGGCGCGCTGCTTTATGCCGGCGGTCTCGTGATGATGCGCTATGCCGCAACGCCGCTGTCGCTCGACCTCGGTGCCGGCGTGCTGATCGGCTTTGGCCTCTCCGGCTGTTCGTTCAACCTGGTGCTGTCGGCGTTTGCGAAGCTGTTGCCGCCGGAGCGGCGCGGCATAGCGCTTGGCGCCGGCACCGCGGCCGGATCGTTCGGGCAATTCCTGTTCGCGCCATTCGGCGTGGCGATGATCGACAATTTCGGCTGGCAGACGGCGCTGATGGTGTTCGCGGCCCTGATGCTGTTGATCGTGCCGTTGTCACTTGCACTTCGCACCCCGCCGGCGACATCGGCCGATGTGCCCGCAGCGGATCAGCAATCGTTCATGACGGCGTTGGCGGAAGCTTTCGGTCACAGATCATATGTGCTGCTGGTGCTCGGTTTCTTCACCTGCGGCTTCCAGCTCGCCTTCATCACGGTGCATCTGCCCGCTTATCTCGTCGACCGCGGCATTCCCGCTTCGACCGGTGGCTGGGTGATCGCTGCGATCGGGTTATTCAACATCGTCGGCTCGCTGAGCGTCGGCTGGGTGCAGAATTACATGCCAAAGCGCTACATCCTGTCGGTGATCTATTTTACGCGCGCGCTGGCGACGGTTGCCTTTATCTCGTTCCCGGTCACGGCCTTCTCGGCGATCGCGTTTGGCGCGGTGAGCGGTTTGTTGTGGCTGTCGACGGTGCCGCCGACCTCGGCGCTGGTGTCGCTGATGTTTGGCACAAGGTGGTTCGCGACGCTGTACGGCTTTGCGTTCGTCAGCCATCAGGTCGGCGGCTTCCTCGGCGTCTGGCTCGGCGGCATCGTGTTCGAGAAATCCGGTTCCTACACGCCGATCTGGTGGCTTTCGGTGCTGTTCGGCGTCTTGTCGGCGCTGATCAATCTGCCGATCGTCGAGAAGCCCGTCGTGCGAGCGGTTGCACAACCCGCTTGATGCGATAAAACCCCCTAAACGCTCAGTTCAGGGGAGTTTACCTTGGGAACATTCAGGGCGATCCGGATCGACAGGGCGGAAAAGGGCACCGCTGCCGCGCTCGCACAATTCGACGAAGCCGACCTCATGGATGGCGACGTCACCGTTCGCGTCGAGTGGTCGACGCTGAACTACAAGGACGGCCTTGCCGTCACCGGCAAGGCGCCCGTGGTGCGGCGTTTCCCGATGATTGCCGGCATCGACTTTGCGGGTACCGTCGAACAGTCATCGCATCCGCAGTGGAAGGCGGGCGACAAGGTCATCTGCAACGGCTGGGGCATGGGCGAAACTCATCTGGGTAGCTACGCGGAGAGAGCGCGGGTCAAGGGCGACTGGCTGGTGCGCTTGCCGCAGCGCATATCGACACGCGACGCGATGGCGATCGGCACCGCCGGCTACACCGCGATGCTGGCGGTGCTCGCGCTCGAGAAGCACGGAGTTTCGCCGGGTAGCGGCCCGATCGTGGTCACCGGTGCCGCTGGTGGCGTCGGTTCCGTCGCGACCGCGGTGCTGTCAAAACTCGGCTACCACATCATCGCATCGACCGGCCGCATGGCCGAGGCGAGCTATCTGAAGGGCCTTGGCGCCGCCGAGGTGATCGATCGCGCCGAGCTTTCGGGGCCGGTCAAGCCGCTGGCGAAGGAGCGCTGGGCAGGGGGGATCGACAGCGTCGGTTCGACCACGCTCGCCAACCTTCTGTCCATGGCCCAATATGGCGGGGCCATCGCAGCCTGCGGCCTTGCCGGCGGCATGGATCTGCCGTCCTCGGTGGCGCCCTTTATTTTGCGCGGGGTGTGCCTTCTCGGCATCGATTCCGTGATGTGTCCGATTTCGCAGCGCAAGATCGCGTGGAGCCGGCTGGCGACCGATTTGGACCCGACCAAACTATCTGAAATTACTCATGAAATTAACCTCGATCAGGTCATCGGCGAAGCCGGCAAGATCCTCGCCGGCCAGGTCCGCGGTCGAATCGTGGTAAAAATTCCCTAACGCTGTTCAGACTTTACCAACCAAGCTGCTCCAATGTTGCCACTGTTGGTATGGTAAGCAGCGGGTAAAGGCATCAGCCTTTGCCAGCGCTGGGGTAAGTTGGAGTAACTAGCATGCTTGCGCGTCTTGTGTTGGGTACCGTCACGGCCGGTGCGATGATAGCTCCAGCGTTGGCTGGCATGATGACCGCCGATGAGGCGCGCAGGTTCGTCGCCGGCAAGGTCTTCGCATTTACCTGTTTCGACGGCACCCGCGGCGCTGGCCGCGTGTTGGACGACATGGGTGCTGCTGGCGCCGTGCAATTTTCCGGCGCAGGACCGGTACGCCACATCCGTCTGCCCGGCAACACGCTTCAGATTCGTGGCCAGGCCGTGTGCGCCTCGATCAAGGGCATCCCGTTCGAGCCCTGCTTCAATCTCGACAAACAAGACGAGCGCAGCTTCCGCGGCTCGGTTTCCGGCATGGGCTTCGCCTATTGCGATTTCCATCATCAGGGCGCCGCTCAGATGCTGATGGCGCGGGCCGTCGCCCGACCACGTTCGCTGCATCATATGGATCGGACCGGATCGACCGATGCGCCGCGGGCCGAGGTTGCGGCGCGCGTCGAGACGCCGCGGGTCGACATCACCAAGATCGAGCCGGTCAAATCCGACCCGGCGAAAGGCGAGCGTGCGCCCGAGTTGCGCCGTTCGACCGAGTGATGCAGCGCGCGCCTCGGCCCGCGGCTACAACCCCAGCGAGCTATCCTCACTTGGCGGTCACTGGCGGCTCGCAGGCCGCCATGCCGTATTCATACGGATAGCCGTTTTCACGTCTTGGTAGCGACTAACCACTCAGTTTGTGAAATCTTCGACACTCGAACAGGGGACCGAGCCCGTGGACCTGGATATGTCGCTTTACTATTTCCGGATCAGCCAGGGTCGCTATTCCGGCGCGTCAGACGAGCCCTATGAGTTCGCAAGCCGCGAGGCTGCCTGGAGCGAGATGACTGCGGTCTGCGGCAACCTTCTCGGCGGCATTTCGCGTAGCCTCAAAGAAAACGCCGAGTGGCGGATGGAGCTTTTGGACGAAGCGAAGAATCCGGTATTTCGAATCCGCCTGGTGGCGGAATCGATAGCTTAAGCCGCGCCTCGCTGCTGGCGCGGCTGCGCGCCCCTCCGCACACGTCAGCTGTGTTCAGGTTGTGCGCACGCAAGTCGCTCAATCTGCAACTGCACAAATTTTAGACGGACGTTAATGATTAACGAATACCGCGGACTCGGTGCGGGCATCATTTTGCTCAAGCGGCACGTTGGATTTCAAAATATTTGGGCCCACCATGCGCGGATCATTTCATCTTCGGCTCACCCATCGGATCCTGGCGATTGGCGTCGTCGGCCTTGTTGGGCTTGTCGCGGTCGGCGCGATCTATCAGATCGGCAGTTGGTCGGCCGACGCGTCGCGGACCATTGCGGGTAGTGCCCGCACCGTCTCCGACCTCAACAGGTGAGTGGCGCGTCCCTGCTGATTGGCAGTTCAATCTCGAAGGCGCTGTTGGCGATGGTCCTTTCTATGTCGAGGCTGGCCAAAGGTGACTCAGCCGTCGCCGTCCCGGGTCTTGGCCGTGCGGACGAAATTGGCGAGATGGCCGACGCGGTGCAGGTGTTCAAGACCAATATGATGGAAACCGAGCGGCTGCGCGCAGAGCAATCGGCGCACGAGCAGCGCCAGTCGCAGCAACGCAAGGCCGAGATGCACAAGATCGCCGATGCGTTCGAAGGCGCGGTCGGTGAAATCGTCGAGATGGTGTCATCCGCGGCAACCGAACTGGAGGCGTCCGCAAATACGCTGACGACGGCGGCCGAACGCTCGCAGCAACTCGCAACCGTGGTCGCGGCCGCGTCGGAAGAAGCCTCCACCAACGTGCAATCCGTGGCGTCCGCCAGCGAGGAACTGACGACGTCGGTGACGGAGATCGGCCGTCAGGTTCAGCAGTCCTCGCAGGTCGCCAATGCAGCGGTGAACCAGGCGCGAAAGACCAATGATCGCGTCGGCGAATTGTCGAAAGCGGCAGGCCGCATCGGTGACGTGGTCCAGCTGATCAATACGATCGCCGAACAAACCAATTTGCTGGCGCTGAACGCCACCATCGAGGCGGCGCGCGCCGGCGAAGCCGGCCGCGGCTTTGCGGTAGTGGCGGCGGAAGTCAAGGCCCTCGCCGAGCAGACCGCGAAGGCGACCGGCGAGATCGGCCAGCAGATCGCGGGCATTCAGGAGGCGACGCTGGAATCGGTCGGTGCGATCAAGGAGATCGGCGACACCATCGGCCGGATGTCGGAAATCTCTTCCACCATTGCCGCAGCGGTGGAGGAACAGGGCGCGTCCACAAGGGAGATTTCCCGCAACATCCAGCACGCCGCCCAGGGTACCTCACAGGTCAGTTCGAACATCACCGACGTGCAGCGCGGCGCCAGCGAGACCGGATCAGCCTCGGCGCAGGTCTTCTCGGCGGCGCAATCGCTGTCCGTCGAAAGCAACCGCCTCAAGCTCGAGGTCGGCAGGTTCCTCGACTCGGTGCGGGCTGGCTGACAACGCCTAAGGCGCTGCGCTCGCGCAAGATCGCGCGATTTTCCGTAATTGTACGGTACCTGACATTTAACCTTAATTTGTAGTTTCCAGGTCATTGATTGAGCCGCGCTCTTCAGGTCGCGGGTGAACCGCGGCCGGTTCTTTCCCCCGTTGTCTCAACCCGAAAACGTTGCAGGAACTCCCTCATGTCGTTTCTCAATCTCCGAATTCGCGGCCGGCTCTATGGCGGCTTTGGTGCGCTGCTGTTGTTTTGCGTGGCACTGGCCGGGTTCGCGGTGTGGCAGTTGGGAGAGATTCGCACACAGGTCGCAGCGATGACGGTGCAGTCCGGCAATGCGATCCGGGCCGGTGGAATCGCGACGGAGCTACAGGCGATCCGCCGCGCCATCCTGCGCTACGCGTTCGATCACGACGAGGCGTCTTCCGCGGAGGCTGAGAAGCGGCTCGCAAAGGTAAGCGACCTTGTAGAAGCTGCGATCAAAACGACGAAATCCGATGAGCGCCGTGCTGGCTACAAGGAGATCGCCAAAGATGTCGAAGAGCTGAAGGTCAAGCGCATTGCGCTCGGAGAGGCGGTCATGCAGACGATCGCGGGCCGGGACCTGTTGTTTACCGACGGCGACAAGATGGCGGCCGACGTCCAGAAATTCGTCGATGCCGCGGACAAAACCAATTTCGCCGAGAGAGCTGCCGCGCTTGAGACCAAAGTTCTTCTGGTCCGGGTTGCCAATTGGCGGATGTTGGCGACGCGCGACCAAAAGGGTGTCGCCACCTTCAAAGCCAATGTCGGAAAAGCTCAGCAGCAGATCGCAGAGCTGGAAAAGGCCGAGTTGCCGCAAAACCTAGCCGCCTTGCTTGCGCCGGTCAAAGCAGGCGTTGCCAAATATTCCGACGCGTTCGATAAGGCGTCCACCAACCTCCTGCTCGGCGATGAGCTTTACTACAAGGCCATTACGCCCCTGACCGTCAACGCGGTCGGGAAAATCGACGCGGTGCAAGAATCGATCGGACAGGCTTTCCAGAAGACGACCGCCATGACCGAAGAGATCATCAGCAGCACGGTCATCATGCAGGAAGTCGTGGCCGGCGGCGCGACTCTGCTCGGCCTGTTGATCGCCTTCTTGATCGCGCGCGGCATCATCGGGCCGCTGTCCGGGTTAACCTCGGGCATGAAGCAACTCGCCGGCGGCAATTTCGGCGTGGTGCTCCCCGGGCTCGAGCGCAAGGACGAGGTCGGCGACATGGCGCAGGCAGTCGAGACCTTCAAGGTCAAGGCCGAGGAAAAGGCCCGCGCGGAAGCGGAGGCCAAGAGCAAGCAGGATCAGATCGCCGCGCGAGAGCGCAAGGCCGACATGATCAGGCTCGCCGACAACTTCGAGGCCGCCATCGGCGAGATCGTCGAGACGGTGTCCTCGGCCTCGACCGAACTCGAAGCCTCGGCCACCACGCTCACCGCGACCGCCGAACGCGCGCAAGAACTCACCGGCATGGTAGCGGCCGCATCCGAGGAGGCTTCCACCAATGTGCAGTCGGTGGCTTCAGCCACCGAAGAACTGTCGTCTTCGGTCAACGAGATCAGCCGCCAGGTCCAGGATTCGGCGCGGATGGCGAGCGATGCCGTCGGCCAGGCGCGCACCACCACCGATCGCGTCAGCGAACTGTCCAAGGCGGCAAGCCGGATCGGCGATGTGGTCGAACTGATCAACACCATCGCGGGCCAGACCAATCTGCTGGCGCTCAATGCCACCATCGAGGCGGCCCGTGCCGGCGAGGCCGGCCGTGGCTTCGCGGTCGTCGCATCTGAAGTGAAGGCGCTGGCCGAGCAGACTGCGAAGGCGACCGGCGAGATCGGTCAACAGATCACCGGCATCCAGGCGGCAACGCAGGACTCGGTGAATGCGATCAAGGAAATCAGCGGCACCATCGAGAAGCTGTCGGAAATCTCGGCTACCGTCGCTGCCGCGGTGGAAGAGCAGGGCGCGGCGACGCAGGAGATCTCCCGCAACGTGCAGCAGGCCGCGCAGGGCACGCAGCAGGTCACATCCAATATCACCGACGTGCAGCGTGGCGCCGCCGAGAACGGATCGGCCTCCTCGCAGGTGCTCTCGGCTGCTCAGTCGCTGTCGTCCGACAGCAACCGCCTCAAGCTCGAGGTCGGTAAGTTCCTCAATTCGGTGAGGGCAGCCTGATCGCTGTTGCATCAGGTCGTCGAGCGATGTGCCTTGGATACGTCGCTCGCCGCGTCCAGAGCCTCCTCGGGATCGAAGCTGCGCGGTCTTGCGGTCGCACCTGTTTATCGCATCAGGCCGGATTCATCGAAGCCGCTTGAATCGTTTCGCCAGAACCAGACGGAAAGCGCGCGCGAGCGTCCCCGGATCAGCGTCTCCCGGGGTCCGGTGAGAACTCCGAACTGGAGCAGCGCGCATTCCGGGCCGGCTTGACGAAGCAGATCATCGCTGAGGGCCAGCGCCGCACCTTGCGTCGCCGCGACTTCCATCAGACGGCTCGCCACGTTCACACTGTCACCCGTCGCGGTGATGTGTTGATAGCTGCCGCCACCGAGACGGGACGCAATAATGGCACCGAAGTGAGCGCCCACCTTGAAGCCGATTTGCGATGCGATCGATGGCGGCAGGGCTTCGATCCATCGCTCGACGCGGCTGCAGAGATCGACGCAACAAAGCGCGGCATTGCGGGCGTCGTCGACGGTGCTCTCCGGCAGGCCGAACAGAATCATGGCGCCGTCGCCCAAAAAGCTGGTGATGACCCCGCCGCGGGCCACGACCTCCCGGTCAATCAGGGTATGGAAGTCCTTCAGGATATCCAGTACCGCATCCAACCCAAGGGTCTCGCTGAGCGAAGTGAACCCGGACAAGTCGATGAAAATGATCGCCGCATCCTGATGGACCGGCTTGAGCAGAAAATCTGGATTCTTGGTCAACCATTGGCGAAGCGCCGGCGCTTGAAATTGCTGCAGCAAATCGCTCTTCCTGGCGAAATACTGCGCCTGGCGCCGGTTCAGCCAAAGCTGGCTGGCCCCGAACAAAATCATGGGCGGAGCGGCAGTTGCAATCGGAAGCGCGGCGCTCAGCCAGATGCCGTTTGAAAATGCCGCTAAATTTGCGACCGCCCAGATAACAAGCACGGCCACGATCGAGAAAAGACCGATGGCGCTGCGCCGCCATGCGAGC
>Ga0209473_1001846_pt1 | contig 11744 bp, 11 predicted proteins | sample GraSoiAngelo_133_FD_185890 | JGI IMG/M metagenome (GOLD analysis project Ga0209473, IMG submission 185890) | Grasslands soil microbial communities from the Angelo Coastal Reserve, California, USA - 14_0929_05_20cm (SPAdes) (version 2) | ecosystem: Environmental > Terrestrial > Soil > Grasslands ...
GAGGAAACATGCTGGAGTTGCTCACAAAAATTGGGGGAGGCGGCGGGAATCGAACCCGGCCAACTCGATGATCTAGACGCCGTATCACCGCGGCATCTCGGACAAGTCCGCGACCCGCCGAGGGAGATGAGTGGCCCGCGTGCGCTATCTCGCGCGACGAAGCCGAATCCGGCGGACAGCGTGGACCACCGGGACCATGGTGGCTTCGTGCGCCGCAACCTCCGCCTTGGCAACGAGGCAGTCCGGCATCCACGATTCTTCTGGAGCGAACACGAATCTCCACGATCCTGTGATTTCCTTCACGTCTTCAGAGAGGGTTACCGCGCCTGGTTCCACAAATGTTCACGCGGGTTCTCGAGTTTCATGTGCCCAGCCTGTGCCACGGTCACGCCCGAATACCGGCCGCGCTTCTCTCGATGTTGTCCAAGTCGCTGCGCTGCTCGGCTGTCCCTGCACGCCGGGAGTGCGCATCCATGGCCATCGACCCTGAAGGCCGCGAGAAGCTCTTTCGCTACGCGCTCCGGCCCCCCTTGGGATCTGCAGCGGCTCTCGATGGGGGAGGACGGCCCCCGTAGACGACGAAGGTCTCGTCGTCGGAGACCAGATCGCCGCCGGAATCCACCGCCCGGCGCCGATTCTCGGATCCAAACGACCGTTTCTTCCGCCTATCCCCCTTCGAAATCCCGCATCACGGATAGATCGTCGTCGGCTTCACCGACGTCGACTTCGCCTGGATGTTCACCGGACCGAACGCGAGGCCGGACGGTTCCTGGACGAAAGTCGCGGGAAAGACCTGCAGATCCAGGGTTTGCGCGCTCGCGTTGGTGTCCTTCATGCAACCGCAGGTGCCGACGTTCCCGTTGCTGTCGGTCTTGACCAGCCACATGCCGGGCCCGCCGTAGGTCAAATCGGCAGTCCACGAGTCGCCGGCGACCGCGTAGCCGCCGTCGCTCGTCCGGATGACGCCATTGAATCGGTTGCCACCGCCGGACGTGAGGCCCGTGTACGTCTTCTGCCAGACGATGTTGCCCGAGGCGTCCGTCTTCAGCATCCAGCCCGTCGTCGCCTGTGCAAACACGTTGCTCTCGCCGGCCAGGACGAAACCGCCGTCCGGGGTGGCGACGGCGCCGCCCTGCTCGCGGCTGACGTCGTAGTACCCGTTCGAACCGCCGTATCCTTTCTGCCAGACGATCCCGCCGCGCGCGTCGAGCTTGAGGAGAAAGAACAGCTCCTGGAACGGAGAATCCCGCTGCTGGACGGTGCCCGACACGACATAGCCGCCATCCGGCGTCAGGAAGATCGGGTACGAGCTCTCGCCGCCGCCGCCGCTCTCCCAAACATTGCCGTAGTAGGCGTTCGACCACTGCGCGCCACCGCTCGCGTCGAGCTTCATGACTACGAGGACGTGAGCGTATCCGGAGGCGAGCTTCGCGTCGGCGACTCCGGTCGCGACGTAACCCCCGTCGGCAGTCGGCTGCAGCGAGCCGAGTGTGAAGCTGCCGCCGTCGAACGCGCCGGGAAACGACTGGGCGGTCTCGGAATAAGCGACCGACCACTGCAGCGCGCCCGACGACGAGATCTTCATGATCAGCCCTTCGAGGATCTGCGCGTACGTCGGCGACTCGTTTCCGACCGCGATGTAGGTTCCGTCGGGCATCGGCTCGATGGTGCTGGCGCCCGCGAAGTAAGCTCCGGTCAGGTCTCGTTGCCACGCGATCGTCCCGTCGCTGCGGAACTTCGCGAACCATCCGCAGCCGCCGCCGCGGGCCGGATTGTCGAAGTCGCCGCCGGCGAGAACGAACCCTCCGTCGGCCGTGTGGGCGACGGCGCTCGTCGACTGCGCCGAGTTGGCGCAGGTCGAGTACAGCTTCTGAAATACGTTCTGGCCCGCGGTCGGCGTGACCGCGACCAGCCAGGCGCCTCCGAAGAACGGCTGCTTGTGCGTCGAGCAGACGTTCTGCTGGTTCGAATCGCCACCGCCCACGACGATCGTGCCGTCCGAGAGCTGGGTCAACGAGTTCCCGGTCTGGGAAGCTTGGTTGTATGGCGAGAGCGCGACGGTCCATACCTTATCGAACGGACCGCCGCTGGTCGGTTGCGTGAAAGCAGACGAAGGGACGAGCACCGCGGCGATTACGCAGAAAATTTTCCTCTGTGCGTGGGACATGTGCCGACCTCCATACAACCCCCTCCGACCGCGTACGCCCAGGCCGGGGAACGGTTACGCCGGAGCGGCGCTTTCTGCTAACGAAAGTCTTGCTGAAGCGCGTCCTCCTCTAGCAGCGTTGACGTTATGAAGGAGGCTCCGTTGACGGAAGGCGGCTTATCCGATCCAAGTGGCCGTTTTCTTCCGCCTATCCCCACGTCTATCTGGAGCTCACCGAGGGCCATCGAAGCGGGATGCCATCTGGGCCAGGGCTATGTATTGGCTCGCCCCGCGCTCCCGCCGCCGGCGATCGTGGCCGCTCGGCGGCGCCTGACCTACGGCGCTGGCCGGGTCTACTTGCGGATCTTCTTGATGAACGTCCGCGTGCAGCGGCCGTGCGTGGCCTCGTGGTTCATGATCTCCACGAGCAGCCGCGTCTTCGCGTCCGCCGGGAAGATCGCCGAAGCGTTCGCCTCGCTTGCGAGGTGCAGGCCTTCGGACGTGACCGGCCCCTTCGGTCCCGCGGCGGCCGCGGCCGCCGGCCGATAGTGCGACGGCTTCGTCTTGGTGACGTCGCGGAGCCCGGACGAGGTGTCGGCGCGCCGGCCCGAGCCGTCGCAGCTGGGACAGATCGCGGTCAGGAAGGGCACTTGCGGCTGCACGATGTCGCCCAGCCAGACGATGCAGGCGACGGGGTCCGTCAGGAGCATGCGGCCGAGCTTTTCGTGGCCCGCTTCGTCGCGCGCCGAAAGCTTCAGGACGCGATTCCGCTCCCGCAACCAGCGCAAGAGTAGATCGTCGTCGATTTTCACGCGCGACGCCCTTCGCCGCATCGGGGGACGCCTGCCGCCGCTACCGGCAACGCTCGTGGACGCGCCGACGCGCTTCGAGCGGGCCGCACGCCGGACCCACAACGGCCACAGATCGCGGACGGCCATGCCCGCAATGAACGCCACCAGGATCGGATCGAGGATGCTCATGGTTGACCTCGCTGCTGTCTGGCCCCAAGCCCCCTCTGCCATCCAGGTTCGTGTTTTTCCACCTCGCTGCACCGCTCTCTCCTGCGCCCGGAATTCTGCGAGGCGCAGGTCGAGCGGTGAGCAGCACATCTGTCGCATCCCGGCCGCAAACCGGGGAGTGCAGGTTTTAGAAAAACGGAAACGCGGAGATCACGCGGACCGTCGGTGGGATGTTCGAGGACGCCATGCCGACACGTCTTCAAATATGCCCTGTAACAAGGGCGCGCCAACTTTCGTTGAAAAACGCGCGAGCCATAGCGAAAGTGTTCGATAACAGCCATTTGATTAAGCATTTCTACGCAGGCGTCGCCGCTCCTGTCTTCGGCAACCGCTGGGCGGTTTGGCCGGTTCGGCAGAGCCTCACGCCGTCCTGCTGTCCCCGAAGCGGTGCGGCCGCCGCGTATAGAACGGAAGGATCTGGATCAGGTTCCGGGCGTCGCCCTCGAGAGGATCAAGACACGCGGCTGATCGTGGTCGAGCGCTCTCGATGGGCGCATGCGGAACCGAAGCTGCCCTCCTGCATCCTCTTTCCAAGGAGTTGATCGAATGATTCCTGCCATCGGCAGGTTGTCGCGTCGATCCGACGGTCATCTGCGCAGCCCCTGTGCAACGAGGCGAGCTGCCGTTGCGAGGCTGTACACCCGCGAGAGGAGACTGGCGTGAAGGACGTGAAGACCATCGGACTGATCGGTGCCGGCCATATCGGGAGCCAGCTCGCGCGGCTCGCAGTGAAGAACGGCTACCAGGTCGTCATCAGCAACTCGCGTGGGCCAGAGACCTTGTCCACGCTCGTGGCAGAGCTTGGGCCGAAGGCGCGCGCCGCCACCGCCGCAGAGGCAGCGAAGGCGGGAGACATCGTGGTCGTGACTGTGCCGCTGAAGAACTACCCGCAGGTACCGGTCGAGCCTCTGGCGGGGAAGATCGTCATCGACACCAACAACTATTATCCGCAACGCGACGGCCGCATTCGCGAGCTCGACGACGAGTCGACCACGACCTCCGAGCTCCTCCAGGCGCACCTGCCGAAGTCGAAGGTGGTAAAGGCGTTCAATCACATCTACGCCGCGGACCTCACCGCCCATGGACAGCCGGCCGGCACGAAGAATCGTCGCGCGTTGGTGATCGCGGGAGACGACCGGGACGCCAAGGCGGTCGTGGCTCGCCTGATCGACCAGTTCGGGTTCGAAACCTTGGACGCGGGTCCGCTGAAGGAGGGATGGCGCATCCAGCGCGACACGCCGGGCTATGGTCCGCGCCGCACGGCGGACGAGCTGCGCAAGGACCTCGCCTCGGCGAAGCGATACGCAGAGCGATAGCGGGACTCTCGATGCCGCGGGGGATGCGGGCGGTGAGGAGGCGTTCCGGCGACTGGCTGTGGCGGGTGCCGAAGGACGAGCGGGTCGATCTACCGGGCGCGGGGAGGTGAAGCGGAAGCTGTTTGCGTTCGCGTCGAAAGGCGATCGGCATGGCAATTCCATGCCAACGGCCTCCGCGCCGTCCGCCAACTAGCGGACATACGAGGAGCAAATTGGTGGAGGCGGCGGGAATCGAAGAGACGCAGACCGGATGCGCGAAACCCTTTGCGAGACGCGAATTTCCCTCGCATCCGGCTGCACCGACCAAGGAAGCTTGATCCCGCCGTCTCCTGCCTCGTGCCGCTCCGTACCGCCCCAACCCGCCGGCTCATGGCAACCATGTGGCAACGTGAGCCGCACCTCGTAGCGATGACGGATAAACGCGGTTCTTGTCGACTTTCTCCCGCCTCCCCGGGCTTTTCGGACCAACCTCGAAACGCTGCCAGAGCGCGGCCCGGCTCTGCAACCCCCCGTCCGCGCAGGGCATGCCTGTCGCCGCGACCAAATCCACCGCGAGTCCCAGAGAGGGATGGCGCCGACCACGCCTCTCGGCTCCGCCGCAGCTAGGGCGGCGACACGCAGACGAGGCCCTGCCCGGCGCCGGCGCAGGTTTGCGTTGACGTGTCGCAGTACCCCACGCACTGGTCGTCGAAGATGCAGGGCTGGAAGATGCACTGCGACGTGCAGGGCTCGCCGTCGGCCTTTTTCGGCTGGCAGATTTTCGTCCCGTCCGCATCGCACCAGCTCGCCACGCACTGGAGCCGTGTGGTCGTGCCCGCGCGGGTGAGCATACATGGCTGCCCGACCACGGGCAGGGCGGCGCATTTCCCGGTGCCGGAGTCGCAGTAGTACCCCATTCCGCACACGGCCGTGGCGCCGCAGCTGGCGCCCAGGCCGACGTACGGCACGCACGAACCGGGGGAGCCGCTGCACACGTGCCCCGGCGCGCACTCGGAGAACCCGCTGCAGGAGCCGCTCGTCTTCATCGCCTTGCAGGTGAGCGTGCTGTCGCAGTAGAGCCCAGCCTGGCAAGGGCAAGGGCCACCCGCGCCGGAGGGGGCCACGCAGACGGTGCCGGTGGCAGAGGAACACCCCAGCCCCGGCGCGCAGAGCCCGGGGGGAGCGCACGGCTCGCCCTCGGTGAGCCAGGCGACGCACTCGCCGGTCGGGAACGGGGCGCTGCACCTCGGGATGGGCGCACTGCAATAGCCGCCAGCGCAATGATTCATGACCTCGGAGGAGCACTGGCCGCCCGGGGCGACTGCGCCAGTGAGCGCGGCCGTGCAATCCGCGAGAAGATTTCCTTCGAGAACGCTCAAGGCGGCGCAGCCGTCGAGCGAGGCGAGCGTAAGCGCGCACGAGCCTCCCTTGGCGCGGTCGTACACGGCGCGGCCGGCTTCGACCTCGGCCTGCACCCCGGAACACAGCGCGTCGCTCTGCGCCCTCTCCGCGTCGATAAAGGCCGGCGCCGCGCTCTGGCACTGGCCCTCCTTCTCGACGGCAATTTCCCCGAGAGTCTTGCAGAAATCGAGCGCCGTGGCGGTGCTGCCAACCCTTGGCTCCGACGAGCAGGCGCCGGCGAGCGCCGCGCAGGCGAGCCCGGCATACACATGGCATGTGGCGCCTACAGGTCTGCGACTGGAGCTTCCCCGCGAACAACCGGGTGGCTTTCAACATCGCCGCGAGCAAATACAGGCTCCCTGGTGGCGGTGAAGTACTCGGAACAGATCGTGTTCGTGCAACACGTGGACATAATACTTGAAGGCCGGAGATACGATGGACGACGGAGAAATGCATCGCAGAATCGTCGGGTACGGGGTCCGCGTGCTCGGAGTGTCGTTTCGGACCGAGGCGCCGGACAGCCCCGTCCTCCGCTCGCTCGACAACGACGGGTTCTTCGCGCGCAAGCTCCGCGATACAGCGCGGCTTGTCCTCCATGTCCACGTCCGCAGGAGTCAAGGCGGGATCTGGGCGCCCGACGAGCACGGGAACATCGACGCTTTTCTTAGCGGCGTCGGTGCTCGTGTCCACGAGACCTGCATGATCGCCCATGAACTCGGGCACGCCGTGCTCGAGATCGAGCGGCGGCGGGAACCGCCGACGAGTTCAGCGATCACCTCGAGGGGATCGGAAAGCGGTTGGGAGAGGAGAAGCCGATCACTGTCGCGGAGGCCAACGCGTTCTATGGGGAGGAGAAGGCCGCCTGGGAGCATGGCGCGCGGCTCCTCGATGAGCGAGGCTTTACGCGCTGGTTCAGGTTCGGGCAGGTGTGCGAGAAAAGCCTCGCGACGTACGAGCGGGCGATCCAGTCTTGCTGTGTAGGTTGGCGGGCGCCGCCGCTGAACGACTTCCTCGACCCGCTGGTGGCGCGCGACCCGCCATCTGTGGCGCTTAAGCCGCTAGCGCCGGCGATAGTGCAACGCCACGATGCCCGATTTGAGCCGTGTCGCGGCCACGAACTTCAGGCGCAATGATGGCTGCAGGCCGGAAAACAAGAACGGACCGTGCCCGGCCACCACGGGGTGGACCACGAAGCGATATTCGTCCACGAGGTCCAGGCGCTGAAGCGCGGCCGAAAGTTTGGGGCTACCCACCAGCAGTCCGCGCGGCGTGGCCTTCTTCAACGCCTTCACCGCCCGGATCAGGTCCCCTTCGACGTGATGCGTGTTGCTCCACGGGAAGTCGCGGCGCGTCGTCGAGACCACGTACTTGGGCTTGGCTTCGAGCTTCTTCGCCCAGTCCCGGTTCGACGGTGTCGCCTTCGGGTCTCGCGCCACTTGGGGCCAGGCGTCCTCCATCAGCTCGTAGGTCCGACGCCCGAAGAGCATCGCCCCCGCCGCGTCCATCAGGCGCGTCCAGTAGCGGAGCATCTCGTCGTCGGCGACCCCTTCCCGGTGGTCGCAACACCCGTCCAGCGTCACGTTGAGCGCGAAGGTCAAAAGCCCCATGGCGCTGACTCTCTCCCAGGCTGCATATCGCTTCAAGCTTGGGCGAAATCGAACCCTCGCCGAGGACGCAATCACGAACCCGACGGCCACTACATTTCGCGAAACATCCGAGCCACTCCGGCCTCGTCAGCACCAGTAGTCCAAATTTTGGGATCGGTTCTTAGCCGGCCGGCTACGGCGTCCAACCCTCCACGGCGCAGATTGTGTCCCAGATTCGCAGCGGGGGCATGCGAGTGCCACCGGCGAATAGAGTTCGTAGGAAGCGCCGCCCGTACAAGTGCAGGAGCACGGTGTGCCAGCTCTCGATGCCCCGGCGCAGCGACGCGAAGTTCGCCTGAATCCCCTGCTGCGGGTTCTTCAGATTGCCTTGGGCTCGAGCATCGAATGACTGCTTTGCGGCCTCTGGATCGGCATCGAACCACCAGACCGGGACGCCGGCAGCCTGCAGCGCGAGCACGAGCGCAAAGCCACCGGGCGGGGTGTAAGGCCAGTCGAAGACCGTATCAGTTGCTCGACTGACAAGTTCATCGCGAAGGGCGGTTGCGTCCCCGTTCTCCACCTTTGTCCAAGAGAATCGCAGGCCCTTGCTGTCGATCTCCCGCTCGTCAGTGTCGACGCGGTCGAACCCCCGCTGCTCGGAGAGCCACCGGGTGACGCTGGTCTTCCCTGCATTGGACCAGCCATTCACGACAAGGATCCGGCGTGCCATCGCACCCATGTATACCGGCCAGCTGCTGGAACCCGCCAGCCTCGGACCGGCGCTGCTTCAGGATGCACGGGAGGAGATGGCTCGGCCAGTGATCAAGAGCCGGCGATCTCGTCGCGGACACGTTCAACAAACGCGATCATGCGTTCGAACCGCTTAGTGTATTCCGGGTACGGGCATCCTTGTGCACGGACTGCGGGATTCGCGCGCAGAAAGTGACGTACCGCCTTGAACGTCGCGAGCACCTCACCGACGCAAAGAGTACGCGAACCTCAGGTCACTTCGCTTGATGATCGGCATGGCAATTCCATGGCAACGGGCACCACCCCGTCGGCCAACTAGCGAAGAGAAGAAGAGAAAATTGGTGGAGGCGGCGGGAATCGAAGAGACGCAGACCGGATGCGCGAAACCTCTTGCGAGACGAGAACTTCCCTCGCATCCGGTTGCAGCGACAAAGGAAGTTCGGTCCCGCCGTCTCCGCGGTCGTTCCGTCCTGTGCCGCCCCGGTCCACTGCTTCATGGCAACTGCACGGCAACAGAACCGCGCGTCCGCATTCGTGCGTGCTCGTGAAGCCTGCAGGCTGATCCGCTACTACCACGGTCCCAAGCCACTGAATCGAATGACCGGTGCGTAAGACCTGACCGATGGTGCCTGTATCGACGATACAGTGGAGTCCCTGACCGGAGCGGGCGAACAGGCATGGATCGGCCATCAGCCGACCACGCGGGATTCGTGGTCGAAGAAGGAGCGAGGACAGATAAGGCCGGTTCCGTCGCGTTGCTCCCGCCTCCCCGGTCCAACTTCTCACCCTGTCAGACCGCGGCCGGGCTCTGCAACCCCGCCGCGCAGGGTTGCGCTGGTAGAGCGGCATTCCCAGCACCGTGGAGTCAGGACTTCAAGTTCTGGCCGGCGGTGGCGCGGGTCGAAAGCGCTTACGGCGACAGGAATCTTATTTGCTCGTGCCCGCCGGCAGACTCCTACGCCGAGGCCGAGGCGCAGACGAGCTGAGAGCGCGGGCTAAGCAGAACCCGCGAAATACTCCTTGGCTTTGGCCCAAGCTTGCGCGCCAATGAGACGGCCTATCGCGCGAGACTGTAGATCGCCTTCCTTGAAGTGAATCCCGCCGTACCGACGCGACATACCGGCTTGGTCAGCAGCTGCACTGAAAGTTGGCCACGACAGAGTAACATCGAACGCAGGCACAGCTCCCGGCTCGACTCGCGAGCTGGCAGCTTTGATGGTGACGGATTGTCCGAACGCGTCGCTGCCCGTAAATGATTTGAGGACCTCTGCACCTGCGGCGCTGAATGCGCTGTGACCGGAGCTGAATTCCGGAAACGCGGGAGTTGGCACCACGCTCGTCTGGTAAGCTTGCCAGTACTCGCCGAGAATGGTTTGGGTTCCTTTGTAGGGACCGCCCCAAGCATTTATCTCGCGGCCAGCCATCAGGAATCGAACGGCCGTAATCGGTCGCACGTAGTCGAATACGCGTTTGCAGTCCCACACCGCGATGCTCGCGTCGAGGAGTGCGTTACTTAGCGCGAAAAACATCTTCACGTCGTCATCGATGCTGTGTTTGTCGCGGGCTGCAACCCATTCTGCGAACAGCGCCCAGTGTCCAGGCGGTAGCTCCGACGCGGGCCCGTCGGCCCAGTATTCCACGATCGATTTTTGCTCGTCGGTCAGGTTGGCGCTGTAGCTGATTATCTCTTGTACCTGGTCGGTGTAGCCCGCACTCGGATAGAGATTCGGCACCGACGCCGGACGAAACTGAGCTCCCGATGTAAGCGCGAATGGCGTTACCAATCCCCACTGCGGAGCGATAAAGCGTTGCGCGGTGACGCCTCCTTGGCCGTCGGGAACCAGAAGTGGCTGCCAGCGGTTGGGATCTGTGACTTGCGATGGGCTGTTGACCGATTGGTACCCGGTATAGTCGGAATAACTTCCCGCCGCCAAATCGCCGAGCTGATTTGATCCGTCGTGGTGACGAAACGTGAGCACTGCGTCAGCGGCAACGTTTCCGATTCCCTCAGGCGTGCTGACATCGGTGGACGCGATGGCCGGGTCATAACCAAGCTGCTGCATAAATCCATCGAAGAGCGCGCGCTCGGAAGGAAAGAGATCGGCTAGCGCCCGATACGCTGCAAAGCTGACCGCTCGCTCCTTGTTACCAGTAGTGCGTTCGGACGCGGGTCGTCTCAACGTCGCGCCAAGTCGGGTTCCAGTAGCGGTCGCATCGTACGCTCCCCAAGCGTCATACATCGCTGTGTGCGCGACAGCGAGGGCGCGCGCAACCATCGGAGGTCCAAGATGTGTCCGACGAACCGCTTCGAGCGCGAGCGAGTCCCATTGGACGCCGACGGATGGATGCCAAGGAGGTTGCGGCGCAGTGGTATCACGGCATCCTGTGAGCGCCAGCGCCAACGCGTGGAATCCGAATACAGCAGCCCAGGCGCCGCGGCCGAAGGAGAAAGTGAATCTCCGCATCGAGGCGATTGAGCTCAGATGCATGCAGTCGCCGCGACGAAGGCTATTGCGCTGTGGCATTGAACGTCACGGAGCCGGCACCGACGGCAGAAGCCGTGACCGACTGCGCCCCCGCGCTCGAGCCGAGAGTCCAGTGACCCGAGATCGCGATGCCCTGACCGTCAGTCGGCGGGCTGGTGGGAGCGGCAAGCTGACCACCACCGGTCGCCACTACGTATGTAACCACGACCCCTGTTATCAGATTTCCAGCCGCGTCCTTCACGTTCGTGCATAGTGGATCCGGGAGCGGTGCCCCTCTGGTGCCCACTTGCCCATTGCCCGCAAAGATGACGATCGATGCAGGGTCGCCGGGGACGACGATCACGCTCACCTCGCCAGTCAAACTGCCCGATCGTGCGCGAATGGTCGCGTTGCCCTGACGGGCCCCGGTTATCAGACCACTGGAGCTCACCGATGCTACCAGGCCATTCGAGCTCGTCCACGTCACGTCCGTCGCGGGTGAGCTGCCACCTGACCCGTTTGTGATTGACGCCGACGCCTGCACCGACTTGCCGGAGTAAATAGGACCAGACGGGATCGTAACTGACAGTGCTGGACCGGTCGTACTGGACGCGCCTGACCCTCCACACCCGGCGAGAATCAGGCACAGTGCGATTAGTGGGGAGGCTGATCGCATTTGGCCGACTCCTTCGGAGGCGCGGACCGTTTGCGGGCCCTCTACCATAAGATGGAGGCCGAGCATAGGCAAAGGGCGAAGGACAGACAAGCGCAGTTCCGTCGCCTTGCTCCCGCCTCCCCGGTCCAACTTCCCACCCTGTCAGACCGCGGCCGGGGTCTGCAACCCCGCCGCCAGGGCGAAAACAAGGCCTATGCGCAGATCTGTCTCCCCGGTGTCAGCGCAGCGATTGCTGCACTTCGGGCACGTCGTCCTGCCAGCGGTGGCGCCGTATTTTCCCGCGAGGAACTCGCGACGCTCATCTCGGACGCGCGCGTGCCGCAGGACCGCCGCGTTCTCTACGCGCTGGCCAGCATCGGCTGCCTGCGGTGGCGTGACGTCGTCGTCGGGCCCGAACCGCTCGGGC
>Ga0209473_1001847_pt1 | contig 11743 bp, 9 predicted proteins | sample GraSoiAngelo_133_FD_185890 | JGI IMG/M metagenome (GOLD analysis project Ga0209473, IMG submission 185890) | Grasslands soil microbial communities from the Angelo Coastal Reserve, California, USA - 14_0929_05_20cm (SPAdes) (version 2) | ecosystem: Environmental > Terrestrial > Soil > Grasslands ...
CTTCTTTTACTCAAAGCATGTCAACGTTGTCGAGACTTTTTCTGCGTTGGTTGAGAAATCCCAGCGGGCGGTCGCCGGGGCGACCGAAAACATTCGTGTGAATTAGTGTCCATTAGTGGTTAGTTCGGGTTTCGCTAACATGAAGGGTGTTGCTGATCTCCAGATACGTCCGGCGCGAGTGGAAGACGTGCCGGTCATATTGGAACTCATTCGCGATTTGGCGACGTACGAGCTCGCGCCAGACGAAGTCACGGCGACGGAGGAACAGCTTGTCGATGTTTTATTCGGGGAACGACCAGCAGCGGAGGTGCTACTCGCGTTTGAAGGCAAATCCCCGGTCGGGTTCGCGATTTTCTTTCATAATTTCTCTACCTGGCTAGGCCGGCCGGGGCTTTATCTGGAAGATCTGTTCGTGAAGCCGGAAAAGCGCGGAAAGGGTTATGGTCGCGCGTTGCTGGTCGAGCTTGCGAAGATTGCGCGTGATCGCGGGTGCGGCAGGATGGAATGGGCTGTGCTGGATTGGAATGAGCCGGCGATTAAGTTCTATCGCGCCCTTGGCGCCAAGCCGATGGATGAGTGGACGGTGTTTCGATTAACGCGGGATGGGATTGAAAGACTGGCGAATGCAGCCGACACGGCTGCCACCACAGAGCCGGTCGAGCACGATTAAGAGCACGAGCAGGAGGACCCGCCTTCGCCGAGGCTACGGCGGGCAGGCGAGCACGAGTTAAGAGTTAGAGTTACAGGACGAATTAAGTGGTGAAGGAAAATACAAAGATCGAGGACTACGGGTTTCTCAGCGACACGCAGACCGGCGCGTTGGTGAGTCGCGATGGGTGCGTCGATTGGCTTTGCTTTCCTCGATTCGATTCGCCAGCCTGTTTTGCCTCGCTGCTAGGCGACGCGAAAAATGGGCACTGGCGATTTTTTCCGGACGAGAAAGTTGAAACAACTCGCCGCCGGTATCGGGGCGAGACGTTGATTCTTGAAACGGAAATTGAAACCAAGAGCGGCGCTATTCGCCTGATCGATTTCATGCCGCCGCGTGGCGAGAATCCGGACATCATCCGCATCATCGAGGGATTGCGTGGCCAGGTGCGGATGCAGATGGAACTGATCATCCGTTTCGATTACGGGCAGATCGTGCCGTGGGTGCGGAAACGTAAACGACACGATGGTCTTGAAGCAATTGCCGGTCCCGATGGCCTGATCTTGCGAACGCCGGTTGAAACGTGCGGGAAGGATTTAACTACCGTGGCCGAGTTTACTGTGGCAAAAGGTGACCGCGTTCCGTTTGTGCTCACGTGGTTCGCCTCTCACTTAGAGCCGCCGAGAAAGATCCACGCCGATCACGCATTGCGCGACACGGAAGTATTCTGGAGTGACTGGGCCAAACAATTTCATAGCGAAGGGAAATGGCGCGATGCGGTGGTGCGCTCACTGATTACGCTGAAAGGATTAACTTATGCGCCTACCGGCGGCTTGGTGGCTGCGCTTACCACTTCATTGCCGGAGCAAATAGGAGGCGTCCGCAACTGGGATTATCGTTACTGCTGGTTGCGAGATGCGGCGTTGATCTTGCTCGTGTTAATGCGAGCGGGCTATCGCGATGAAGCCACCTCCTGGCGCCAATGGCTGCTGCGCACGATCGCGGGCAGCCCGGCACAAATGCAAACGATCTACGGCGTGAGCGGCGAACGCCGTCTCATTGAATATGAGATCCCGTGGTTGTCAGGATACGAAAACTCCAAGCCGGTGCGCGTTGGCAATGCAGCGTCAACTCAGTTTCAACTCGACGTGTATGGCGAAGTATTAGCCGCCGCGTGGCAGGGTCATCGTGCCGGACTCAAAATGACCGAGCCCGACTGGGCGCTCATGGTCGCACTCGTGAAGTTTCTGGAATCGCACTGGCAGGAACCGGACGAAGGAATCTGGGAAGTCCGCGGCGGTCGCCAGCATTTTACGCACTCAAAAATGATGGCTTGGCTGGCGTTCGACTGCGCGGTTAAACTGGTTGAGGACTGCGGCTGCGCGGCCGCCGAGCACTTTGGCCGCTGGCAAAAAGTTCGGGATCAAATTCACGCGCAAGTTTGCGATTACGGTTACAACCCCAAGGAGAAAGCGTTCACACAGGTCTATGGGTCTGATGCTCTGGACGCAAGCCTCCTCACAATGCCGCTGACTGGCTTCCTGCCAGCGACCGACGAGCGTGTTCGCAATACAATCGAGGCGATTGAACGCGAGCTAATGCAAGACGGCTTAGTGCTCCGGTACAGGCCACAGGAAGAAGGCATCGATGGATTGCCGGGTACCGAAGGAGTCTTTCTTCCCTGCTCGTTTTGGTTGGCGGATTGCTGGCACCTGCTCGGTCGGAAAAAAGAGGCGCGCGAGCTATTCGAACGCCTGCTCGATCTTCGTAACGATCTCGGGCTGCTCTCGGAAGAATACGATCCACGTCACAAGCGTCAGCTTGGCAATTTCCCTCAGGCATTCTCGCATGTCGCACTGGTAAGTTGCGCGCGAATTCTCGCCGATGAGGACGCATTGCCGATTGGACGCGATTAAACCTGCGCCTCGCTCGAAGAAACCAGGCGCCGAATCAAATCCTCAATAAAAACAATTCCGCAAAAACTTTTCTTTTTGTCCACGACGGCCGCCAGACCAAGCCGGGCAGCGCGCAATTGCTGTACGATTCGGTAAGCAGGCTCGTCTTCCGTGGTTGTTACAATGCGCCGGACATAATTGCCGAGCGGTTTGTTTCCGTTTTGGTCGAGCAAAATATCGAGGACGTTGACTAGCCCAGAAGGTTGCCCTCCCGGCGGAACCACCGGCAAACGATCAAGATCGGAAGCAGCTGAGAGCTTTAACGCTTCCTGAGTTGACGCGCTTGGCTGCAACGCGACGACTTTGGCCGCGGGCAGCATCACGTCACGAACTTTCACCCGGCTAAAGTCCACGACGTTATGGATCATTGCACGCTCGGTCGGAGTGATGCCCCCTTCACGCTCGCTTTCCGTAGTGATCTGCTTTAGCTCTTCGCGCGCAGCAAAAAGCCGGGCATGCTTCGCGGCGCGGGCCGGCAGGACCAGCTTGCCAAGTCGTGCGCCAAGTTCGAGCAGAGGCGAAAACAACATCACCGCCAGCTCGAGTGCACCTGCAAGCCGAGCTAATGCGCGAAAGGGAAATCGCCGGAACAGCGATTTCGGTAAGACCAAGAGCAGGAATAGATAAACCGGAAGCGCGATTGCGAGAGCGAACAAGTATCCGGCGTGGCCGTACCATCGAACGAGTTGGGTGGTCAGCAGCAGCAAACCCAGTATGTCGGCTGCATTCGTGAAGAGCAGAACGGTCGCCAGCAATCGCTCCGGATGTTTGAGCAGACGATTCAACCGCCGGGCCGCGGGTACGCCGCTCTTCACGTTCTGGCGCAAACGCACCGGATCGATCGAGAGAAGACCGCTCTCAATTCCGTTGAAGAAAAACGAAACAACCCAGCAACAAAAAATGATGAACCCCACGATCATGCCGCAGCCTCGAATACAGTTGTTTTTTCCAGCAGAACTTCCTCGATTCTTTTACGGCCGGATCGACGGACGGTAATGGCAAGACGCGGAATCTCGAGTTTTGTGCCGGTGGGAGGCACATAGCCCAGGCGAGTAAAAACAAATCCGCCGATCGTGTCTATCCCTTCCGCGTCGATTCGAAAACCAAGATGCTCGCGTAAATCGTCCAGACGCGCGTTGCCGTTAACCAGAAATCTGCCGTTTCCGAGCGGCTCGATGTAAAGGGCGACATCGCCCCGGGGTAGCGCATCGCTAAGGATCTCCTCCACGATATCGTCCATGGTGATGACTCCTTCGGTTCCGCCGAATTCGTCGACCACCACTGCCATTCCCTGGGGATGAGTCAGAAAAAGCTTGAGTAACTCCAGCGCGGCCATCGTCTCGGGCACAAAGGAGGGAGCGATGAGTTTTTCGGTGTAATGTTCCGACGGATCGAGCAGGAACAGTTTCACATCGATGATCCCGAGAACTTGATCGGGCGTATCGACATAAACTGGGACCCGCCGATGACGTTTCTCCTTTAACCGCGCGATCGCATCTTCGTTCGTCAAATCATCCGGCAGCATGAAACTATCCACGCGCGGCGTCATGCAGTCCTTGGCCGTCTTATCGCCGAGCTTCATGATTTCCTGGATCATTTCGGCTTCGCCTTCATACAAGGCGCCCTCTTCTTCACCCATTTCAATCAGCGTCTCCAGTTCCTCATCGCTCAAGCGCGCACGGGTGCGCAGATGCCTAGGCGTGAGAAGATCAACCACGAAAGCGCTGACTGTCTCCAGTCCGCGACCCATGCGGTCCAACAATGGCATTGATAATTTCAAGGTGAACGCGCCGATCGCTGAGAGCCTGTAAGGCGCCGAAATCGCCAGGAGTTTCGGAATCAAATCACAGAGCAACACCACGACAGCAAAGATCGCAATGCCAGCCAGCCACTGGGGAACGCGTCCTGCCAGCGGGCCCTCCCACAGAAAGAGAAGGCACAACACAACCAGGATCAGATTTACCAAGCCGTCGCCCAACAGCAGAACATTGAGAACACGACGCGGATTCTCCCGGAAAAGTTTTATGAATTTTGTGAGCCCGGCATGATGCACTTCCAAGCGGCGCAATTGATGTGGCTTGAGCAGAAAAAGCGCCGTCTCCACTGCGGAAAAGAGTGCCGAGCACAAAATCAACATTGCGATGGCGGCCAGCAACGCGGCCAGGGTAAGGCCGGTCATTTTCTGTGGGACGGCGTCGCGCGCCGCAGGGGTCGCCTCTCCCTCGCGAAGGAGAGGGGGCGGGTGAGATTGTCCTCGGAAGAGCTGGTAGTTGGTGGCTTGCTCATTCTCTGAGCTGCCATCAAATTAAGCTTTCCATGAGTAAAGGCGAGAGGATTTCGCAATTGGTAGCTGAGTTAGCTGAGGGCGTCGATCTGGGTGAGACAGAAGTCGCAAAAGACCCATTTTACCGCGCGTTTTTCCGTTGCTGGAACGAACAACGCTACTATGAGGCGCACGACGTGCTCGAACAGCTTTGGTTAAAGAAGGATTCAAGTGACGCGGATTTCTTTAAAGGCTTGATCCAGGCAGCGGGCGCTTTCGTTCATCTTCAAAAACAGTTTGAACACCCGTTGCACGTGAAGCATGGCAGGCGTTTGCGTCCCGCGGTGCGCTTGTTCCGGGTCGCTGAGAGGAAACTTTCACCGTTCGGTCCGCGGCGTCATGGGCTGGATATCACCGCATTTTGCCAACTCTTACATTCGTCCGCCGATCAGATCGTCGCGTCCGATTATAAAACCAATCCCTGGTCACCTCACGCTGCGCCGAAGCTGGAGCTCAGGTAGGAACATCGCTCTGCGCTGTCCGGACGACGCAGCGCGCCAGCACGATGATGATGATATTGCCTGTCCGTTGTTCAAGCTACTCAACGTCAACGGCACAATCGGGAACCACAACCCCAACGTCGCAAAGAACAATCTCGACTTGGCGGCAGTCACCAAACAAAGCAACCGCGGTCGGCTGCGAAAAGCAATCAGTTTTAGGATTCGGGTGGAACTCAGCAGCCTAATATCACTTCAAGGTCCGACCTCAAACAGGATCATCTCGCGCTTGGTATAGTCCGTGGCGCGAGCGATTGGATGCGCTTTTCGCGGCGCCCACTTTTGCGTTGACGCTGCTTCCGCTTCAGTATCGGCGCGGACGAGGAAATAATGTGTTTCCTCGGGCAGATCAGCGACGCTGCTTACATATTTGAGCGGCGCTTTTATATAGAAAAGTACCGGCACATAGCGTGGATTGACTGAATAAACTACCTCGTCGCCTGGCAAGACGGCGTTAATTGTAGCGGCGGCTTTTGTGACCCGCTGCCTGCCGCGCAGAGCAAGCGCGGTGAGCGGGTAGCCGATTCCGCCAACTACCAGCCCAAGTCCAATGAAAGCGGTTACCACTTTGGCAAACGGGTTCTCGCTCGCGACACCTATTTTCCCCGGCCAATGCAGCGCGCCATCGGCGTAGCTCATCGCCAGCAACCACGACGCCGGCACCAAGTACGGCATGCTGTATCGGGCAACTCCTCCGGGCACGAGATTTACAATAAGAAAGGGCAGCACTGTGCCCCAGGCGAGCGCATGAGCAAGGTGCCGTTGATTGTGATCCCGAAATTTTGAAGATCGCAGAAACGGCAACAGAACAAGCCACGGCAGGAAATACACGAGGCTGCGCGGGATATTTAACGTCCAGTTCACAAATTGGAACTCAGTGCCTTTCAGCCTTTCAGTGAATTGGATCGACCAGTAGTGCGTCGCCAGGTGCATTGTTGTTTTTCTGGCAAAAGGAATGGCCCAGGCGGCAAAAATGCCGAGCATGATTGCAAGAGCGACGAAATGCGCAGGGTGAAGCAAGAGTCGCCAATTTTTGTGCTGCCAGACGACAGCCAGCACGATCGCATAGAAAAATACAAGAAGGGTGGGCCCCTTCGCGAGCATGCCAAGCCCAAGAAAAATCGATGCTGGTACCCAAATGAGCCACGCGGACTTCTTTTGAGTCCAAAAGCTCAGCCAAAAAATGATGGCCAGCCCGGAGAGCGAAACGTAGAGCCCCTCGATCTCGATCAAGCGGCCTTTTTCAATCATGCCGATATTCGTCAACCAGATCAGCGCTGCGGCCATCGAGCCCGTGGGACCAAGGCTCATGCTCGCGACGGTGACAAAAGCAATCGCCACCGCAAGCACAGCAAGCGCCGAAGGCAGGCGGGCAGTCCATTCATTTCGCGCGCCAAAAAATTTAAATGACCCCGCCACGAGCCAGTTTACCAGCGGCGGCTTTAAGAAATACGCTCTGCTGCCCACTTGCGGCACAACATAATCGCCGGTCTTGAGCATCTGGATGGCCGGCAAAATCCGGCGCCCTTCTTCTCCCTTGATGGCCAAACCCCCGAGCGCAGGAAGATAAACCACCGCCCAGACCAGGAGCACGATTGCCAAAGCTCGCATACGCGAATTCATCGGATGCTGGATGTTGGACATTGCGAGTTTAACGTCAAATCAAACCGGCCCGCAGCTTGACGAGCAGGCTTCACAAAGTTATCCTTAGTGTCTAGTCCGCGCGCTGATCGGAGTGGGAACTGGCGTCCCACTCTTTTTAGTCTGCGGGCTGCATGTTTTTATGAACGCCGAATTTATTGCCATGCTCGATTACTTGGAGCGGGAGCGCGGAATCAAACGCGAAATCCTGCTCGAGGCGGTCTCGAACGCTCTGCTCTCGGCCTCCAAGAAGAGCGTCGGCGCATCGCGCGATCTGCGCATCGATATTAACCCGAAGAGCGGTGAAATCCGGGCGCTGGCCAACCTGCTGGTGGTTGAGAATGTAACGAATCCACAGGATGAGATCGAGCTCTCGAAAGCGCGCAAGATCAAACCGGACGCGAACATTGGTGACACCGTGGAAGTAGAAGTCACACCGAAGAATTTTGGGCGCATCGCGGCGCAGACAGCAAAACAAGCGATGATGCAGCGGATTCGCCAGGTCGAGAAAGAAATGATTTACGAGGAATTTAAGGACCGCGCCGGGGAAATCGTCAGTGGAACTGTGCGGCGCTTCGAGCGCTCCGATGTCATTCTCGATCTTGGAAAATTTGAAGCCATCATGCCGCAGCGCGAGCGAGTCGTCGTGGAAGATTACAACGTCGGCGACCGCCTCCGCGCGTACGTGGTCGCGGTGGAGAACGGCGTTCGCGGCCCCGAGATCATCGTCTCGCGCAGTCATCCCAATTTCGTGCGTCGGCTTTTCGAGCTGGAAGTGAGCGAAATCGCCGATGGCACGGTGGACATTCGCGGCATCGCGCGAGAAGCTGGTTACCGCACGAAGATCGCAGTCTGGAGCGCGAACGAGAAAGTGGACCCAGTAGGTGCGTGTGTCGGCATGCGCGGCTCGCGGGTCAAAAACATCGTGCGCGAGCTTAACAACGAAAAGGTGGATATCATCCGCTGGAGCTCAGACCCAAAGGAATACGTTCTGGAAGCGCTCAAGCCCGCGAAAGTGAAAAACCTGGTTTTCGATACAGAGAAAAAAAGTGTGCAGATTTCTGTCGATGAAGATCAGCTTTCGCTCGCAATCGGGAAAAAGGGACAGAATGCACGGCTGACCTCGCGATTGACGGGTTGGGAGATCAATATTGGCAAGGACACATCGGCGACCACGGTGGTGGAACAAAAGGTGGCGCAAGCTGCGCAGACACTTGCCAGCGCGCTGCCTGTAACAGAAGAGCAGGCCCTCACGCTGGTGAAATCCGGCTTTACCAATTTAGAAGGATTACGCGATGCGGACGTACAGGATTTGGTGGATATTCTCGCAGTCGATGAAACAAAGGCACGCGAGATTTACGAGGCAGTGCACGGGCGCGAACTCGTACAATAACGTGGCTCTGCTTTAAGGGCTTGAGCCATGAGTGCAATTTTGAAGGAACAACGATGGCAACTAAGACGAGCAGCAAAACTGCAACGCGTAAACCGGCCACACACGCGGCCGCGCGCAAAACTACTGCTCGTCAGCCAGTAGCCGCGCCGAAAACAAAGGTTCTCAAGAAAGAACCAAAGCGGGCACCAGAGCATGCTGATGCGGCAGCGCCGGCTAAATCGCGCACGCTTGCGCCAAAGACAGAACCTCGAACTGCTGCAGCGCCGAGCCACGAACACGAGAGCGTTTCGCTCATCGATAGAAAAAAACCGCGCAAGAAGACTGAAGATGGCGAGGTAAAACCCAAACGGAACGTTTTACCTCCAATCTCGCGCATCCGAGCATCGATGGAGGCAACTGTTGCTCCGCCAAAGCCTGCGGCACCGGTGGAGGCGTCTAAACAAACGCCTCCGAGTCCAGCGCCGAGTGAGGTCGTGCCACCTTCCGCTGAGGCAGAAGTCGCGCCGCAGAAGATCATCCTCATCAAGCCTCCAATAGTTGTTAAGCAGCTCGCAGCCGAGCTTGGTTTAAAGCCGCATCAACTCATCGCCGAGTTGATGACGCATAACATCTTCGCCAACATGAACCAGACAATCGAGCCCGATATCGCGTCGAAGATCGCGGAGAATCACGGGTTCGTTCTGGAAAAAGAGCGCCGCGAAAAGGGCGCTGGCGTTCACAAAGTCGAACAGGTGGTCGTTGCACCTCCGCCACCAGTCATTGAAAAGAAAGAGGAACTCAAGCCGCGCGGTCCCATCATCACGTTCATGGGCCATGTCGATCATGGCAAGACCACGCTGCTTGACGCGATTCGCAAGACGCGCGTAGCGGCTGGCGAAGCGGGTGGAATCACGCAACACATCGGCGCTTACACCGTTAATCATAATGGCGCGACACTTACTTTCATCGACACACCGGGCCACGCTGCCTTCACCGCCATGCGCGCGCGGGGTGCTAATGTGACCGATATCGTCGTGCTGGTTGTCGCGGCCGATGACGGCATCATGCCGCAAACAACCGAAGCGATTAATCACGCCAAGGCCGCGCCGCATGTGAAGATCATGGTCGCCATCAACAAAATTGATCTTCCGGGCGCGAACCTCGACCGCGTGAAGAAACAACTCCAGGAGCAAGGTCTGACTCCCGAAGATTGGGGCGGCGAAACGATTATTTCTCCGGTTTCGGCAACAAAAGGCACTGGAATTGATCACCTGCTTGAGATGATCACGCTGCAAGCTGAGGTGATGGAACTCAAGGCCTCGCCTAGCGCCAGACCACGCGGCACTGTCATCGAAGCGCAAGTCGAAGCGGGGCGCGGTCCCACGGCCACCGTGATCGTGCAGATGGGCACATTAAAAATCGGCGACCCTTTCATCTGCGGCGATTACAACGGCAAAGTAAAATCGCTTCTCGACGATCGCGGCAAACCAGTCAAAAAAGCAGGGCCTTCGACACCGGTCAAAGTGCTAGGCTTCAGCGGTCTGCCTAATGCGGGCGACGAATTCCTCGTCATGGAATCCGAGCGCGAGGCGAAACAATTAAGCGACGAGCGGCTCGATGCAAAGCGCGCGAGCAAGTTGTTCGTTCCCCAACGCGCTACACTGGAAAGTCTGCTCGAAACCGCCGAAGGCAAAAAAGTTCTGCGCATCGTTTTGAAATGCGACACACAAGGCTCGCTCGAAGCGTTGGTCGGCGCGTTGAAACAGATTGAAAGCAAAAAGGTCGTTCTGGAAATAATTCACTCCGCAGTGGGACCGATTTCCGAATCGGACATTCTGCTGGCGAGCGCATCCGACGCCGTGGTAGTCGGTTTTAATGTAAAGGTCGAGGCGATGGCGGTGCCGGCTGCGAAACGCGAAGGCGTCCAGATCAAGCTTTACAGCATCATTTACGAATTGCTCGATCAGATCAAGGACGCCATGGCCGAGCTACTCGACCCCGAGCTTCGCGAAACAGTCATCGGGCACGCCGAGGTGAAACAAATTTTCCAGCTGAGCAAAGGCATCGTCGCAGGTTGTCTGGTCACCGATGGCCGCATCGCCCGTACCGCGCGCGCCCGTGTCGTGCGAAAGCGCCAGCCGGTTTACGACGGCGGACTTTCGACGCTGCGCCGTTTCCAGGACGACGTGAAGGAAGTGCGCTCCGGTTTGGAATGCGGGATCAAGTTGGGCGACTTCAGCGAGTATCAAGTTGGCGACGTGATCGAGTGCTATCAACTCGAGCAGTTTGCGCAGAAATTGTGACTCGTTAAAAGCAAAAGCCCATTGTCATTCTGAGCAAAGCGAAGAACCCAGCTACTTCCAAAGCGCATCCACAGTTTCGGTCGATCTTGCGATTCGAAGTAGCTGGGTGTTTCGCTTCGCTCAACATGACAAGCATTAGCGCCTGCCCCCTTCAACGCTCCAACGACCATGAAACATCGGCAACTTCGCTTAAACGAACTGGTAAAACGCGAGTTGAGCGGAATCATTGCGCGCCAGATAAACTTCGGAGGCGTGCTGGTCAGCATCAATGCTGTTGATGTCACGCCCGACCTGAAGAACGCCCACGTCTTCGTAAGCATTCTTGGTGCGGCAACCGGTCCGAGCGTGATCGATAAACTAGAAGCGCATCGTCCAGCACTGCAAGCTGAATTGTCTCGCCACGTCGTTTTGAAATACACGCCGCATCTAATTTTTCATATCGACGATTCCATCGAGCGCGGTGCGCGCGTTCTTGAGATCTTACAGGATCTCGAAAAATCCCGCGACGAGAACGAGTGAATGCTGTAGCCACGGCCCTGTGGGCCGTCTATCGTAGCGAGTCCTTCCGTTTTTTCCGGACCGCCCACAGGGCGGTGGCTACAAGATGACCGCTTCAACATTTGACGAAATTCGCCAGGTTCTGCGCGAGCATCAGCGCTTTGCGATCTTGGGTCACGTTCGCCCGGATGGCGACGCGCTGGGCAGCCAGCTCGCGCTGGCGCTGTCGCTTCAGCAACTTGGCAAGGATGTTCGCGTTTGGAACGAAGACGGTATACTTGAGAAATATTCATTTCTGCCGCGCTCCGAGTTGTTGACCAAGCCGCCAGCGACCGCCGAAGACGTCGATGTCGCCATTGCACTCGACACAGCAATCCAAAGTCGGCTGGGAACCGTGCTCGCCGCGATTCGTTCGGCAAAAATTTGGATCAACATCGACCATCACCTCAGCAATCCTGGTTACGGCGATATGGTGATTGTCGATCCGAGCGCGCCGGCTACGGGA
>Ga0209473_1001848_pt1 | contig 11742 bp, 13 predicted proteins | sample GraSoiAngelo_133_FD_185890 | JGI IMG/M metagenome (GOLD analysis project Ga0209473, IMG submission 185890) | Grasslands soil microbial communities from the Angelo Coastal Reserve, California, USA - 14_0929_05_20cm (SPAdes) (version 2) | ecosystem: Environmental > Terrestrial > Soil > Grasslands ...
AAGAAAAAAAGCAACACCGCAACTTCGAAGTCGTAGGAACCCGCCGGGCCAATCTTGGAAAAGTAATAAAAACTGCCGCCGAGCATGACGGCGCCGCAGATCATTCCGGTGATCTTGAAATTCGGGAGACCTTTGTGATCGAGCATCCGGTAAAATTCCAGGAGCGCAATCAGCCCGAACGCGCTGATCAAGAGCCAAAATAAGACTTCGAATCCAGAGAACGCGATGAGGAGCGCGATGGACCAAAGGACGATCGTCGTGACGAAGCGTAAAATGAAAACCGAGCGTGGCGTAACGGTGTTCGGCTCAGCTTGCTCAAGCGTTGCGGGCATACATTCGCATCATCTCGACAGACAAGAACTTTGTCCACAGATTACGCACGCGAACGCAGACGAATTTGCTGCAGAACGCAGATGCCATCGCGTGCCGTACAGTCGCCCCGGCCGAAGAGGCTCGAATCAAGCTTTTCCCTCTTTCCTGCTTTCATGATTCGCCTAATTTCTTTCTCGTGCAGAAAACAATGCAGGCGGTCGTGAAAAGCCGGGCCGAGCCGGGGTTATGGCTCGAGGAGGTTCCGGTTCCCAATGTCGGCACAGACGATGTCCTCATCCGCGTGACGAAGACGTCGATCTGCGGGACCGACGTCCACATATATAATTGGGACGCCTGGGCGCAAAAAACGATCCCCGTGCCGATGACCATCGGCCACGAATTTGTCGGCGTTGTCGATCTTGTCGGTGAGCACGTGAAAGGTTTCGCGCGCGGCGATCTTGTCGTAGGCGAAGGTCACATCACGTGCGGGCATTGCCGCAATTGTCTGGCTGGGCGGCGTCATCTTTGCCCGAATACGCAAGGTGTCGGCGTAAATCGCCCGGGTGCATGGGCGGAGTTTGTCGCGATGCCACAATCAAATTGCTGGCACGCTGATTCGTCGATCTCGCTCGATATCCTTTCCTGTTTCGATCCCCTAGGCAACGCGGTCCACACCGCCCTCTCGTTCGATCTCGTCGGCGAAGACGTGCTCATCACCGGCGCCGGCCCGATTGGTTGCATGGCCGTGCCGATCTGCAAACACGCTGGAGCGCGCTACGTCGTCATCACCGACATCAATCCGTATCGTCTCGAGCTGGCGCGCAAGATGGGAGTAAATCTCGCGCTCGACGTCCGCACCGAAAAACTTGCCGATGCGATGCAGACGCTCGGCATGAAAGAAGGGTTCGATGTTGCGCTCGAAATGTCAGGCAGCCCAAAAGCGTTCGCCGACATCCTGCCAAATATGTTTCACGGCGGAAAAATCGCGTTGCTTGGGATCATGCCCAGCAGCGCCGCGATCGATTGGAACCTCGTGGTCTTCAATCAACTCACCATCAAAGGGATCTACGGCCGGGAGATGTACGAAACCTGGTACAAAATGACCGCGCTCATCCAGTCCGGGCTCGACATCTCCTCGGTCATCACGCACCGATTTCCCTACAAAGAATTCCGCGAAGCCATCGAGCTCATGAAATCCGGCAACTCCGGCAAAATTGTTCTCGATTGGGCAAGCGCTTAGAAATTATAATCTCGCATCGATTATATTGTCGGAGGGTCTATCGCACCCCGGCGATGGCGAGGCCATACCGCATCATGTTCAACTAGCACGAACTGCATCCTCTCCGCGGCAAAACGGCGTGATTAGCGCAAGTCCGCTGCTTGTTTTTCGCGGCCTTCCAGCTCAAGCACCATTCGTTTGATGTGCCGGTAGTCCTGGTGCGATTGCAGAAACTGTAAACTTTGTTGCGCATCGCCCCATTGCAGGACCTGGATAGTCTCCTGGCGGGCACCCCACGTATTCATATCGCGCGAATTCGCCATATAAAGATCGATCGTGTTACGGCCGGAAAGCGCCCAGCCGTAATCATCGACTCGATACATTTGCCCGGTCGATAACAGGCGAAACGTCGTTCCCATCGGCCAACGCGACCAATCAGCCGCCGCGCTACCGACTACTGAGATTTTTGCGACTGCAGTAGCGTGCTTCACCACCCGCGTCGTTTTTGTGACCCGCGTTGTCGTCTTCACGCGGGCGGTTGTCCTGGTATCATCCATTGAGAATGGCTGGAGAACTACGCCTGAGTTCGACACTCGGCGGACTTCGACATCGTCGCTTCCAGAAACAGGAATTGCCCGCAAGACATTTTCGGCTCGATGAATCGGTGGACCGGCGGCATGCAATTCTCCGCCGAGCGCGTTGTGATTGCTGTATTCCCGATGATCCGATTCCGTGTGCGTGTAAGCAGTTGTTCGAACGTTTTGAAAATCCGTTTTTGCCAGCGGCGGTTCGTATTGCGGCAAGGCGCGGTTGCTCGTCGTCCCGCACGAGCTGAGGAGAAGGATTGCGATGAACGCCGCGAGGACGGCGAAGGCAAGGTTGCGAAGCTCAGCGTAGGTCAAGGTAGATCGCCGGGACAGTTATTAACAAGTATTCACAACCCTTGGCAAGCCTATTTTTTTAAAAAATCGCCACGGTTGTCATTTTCTAATCTGTGAAAATCTGCGTTAATCTGTCGCCTTAATTATGCTTCCCGAATTCGAAAAACAGGTTTCCGAAACGCTCGAGGAAATTAAGTCGCAGGGCCTTTTCAAAACCGAACGCGTCATCACAAGCCCGCAGAATGCGCACATTGCGATCACGGGCGGCAAACGCGTGCTGAACATGTGCGCGAATAATTACCTCGGCCTAGCCGATCATCCGGCGCTCATCGCCGCGGCTAAAGAGGCGCTGGATACGCACGGCTTCGGCATGGCGAGCGTTCGTTTTATTTGCGGCACGCAGGATATTCACAAACAGCTTGAAGCGGCACTCACGAAATTTCTCGAGACCGAAGAGACGATTCTTTACCCATCATGCTTCGACGCAAACGGCGGTTTATTCGAGACGCTGCTCACCGACAAGGACGCGGTGATCAGTGATGAGTTAAATCACGCCAGCATTATCGACGGTATCCGGCTCTGCAAAGCGCAGCGCTTTCGCTACAAGCACAGCGACATGGCCGATCTCGAAGCGCAACTACGCGCTGCGAAGGAAGCACGCTTCCGGTTGATCGCGACCGACGGCTGTTTCTCGATGGACGGAACGATCGCGAACCTGAGAGAGATCGTCGATCTCGCCGAAAAATACAATGCTCTCACCATGATCGACGACGCGCATGCGACCGGTTTCCTGGGTAAAACCGGGCGCGGCACGCCCGAGTATTGCGGCGTCGTGGACAAGATCGACATCATCACCGGCACGCTCGGCAAAGCGCTTGGCGGCGCGAGCGGCGGTTTCACCAGCGGCCGCAAAGAGATTGTCGATCTCTTGAGGCAACGCTCGCGCCCGTATTTGTTTTCGAACACGATTGCGCCGCCTGTCGTCGCCGCATCCTTGAAAGCGCTTGAATTACTCAGCGCATCAACCGAACTCCGCGACAAGCTCGAAGAAAACACAAAATATTTTCGCGCTGCGTTGACTGAGCGCGGCCTAACGATTAAGCCGGGCACACATCCGATCGTCCCAATTATGATCGGCGACGCAGCGAAATCGCAGAAATTCGCCGCGAGTATGCTCGAGAAAGGGGTCTACGTTATCGGCTTTTTCTACCCGGTCGTGCCGCACGGCACCGCGCGCGTCCGCACCCAAGTTTCAGCGGCGCATTCTCGCGAGGATTTGGAATTCGCTGTTAACGCCTTTGCCGAGACGAACGAAGAACTAAAGAAGCTATAGGTGCAGCCGTTTCGGCTGCAGAATTAAGGAAGACCGGACGACACGGCCGCCGCTACAGGAATCCTGGGAAATATAAAATGCTTTACATGATCATCGAACGTTTCAAAGAAGGAGCCGCGCCCGAGATTTATCGGCGCTTCCATGAAAAAGGCCGAATGATGCCTGATGGTCTCGAGTACGTTTCCAGCTGGATCGATCTCGATTTCAAAATCTGCTGGCAACTGATGCAGACGGAAGATTTCGCACTGTTCGACCGGTGGATTGAAAATTGGAAAGATCTTATGGACTTCGAGATCGTGCCGGTGCGAAGCTCGGCCGAAGCGGTTGAGCTAATAACTCGCGACCTAGATCAACAATAAGAGACTCGGTTGGCTCGTTGCCATGAGCTGGCCCCGCGGCTGGCGCCGCCCAAATCTTCGCAAACAGTGCTAGTCCGATCGCCGCAATTACTGCGCCGTCGCTTGAACGGTTTTCAAATCCAGCTGGACCGCTGCGCCTTTTTGCCAGCCGTCCGCGCCAGGATCGTGCTTCGCGTCGGCGATGTCGGCGCGCGCCATCTTTTTAGCAGCCGTCGATCCGTAAAGCTTGTCGCGTTCGGCAATGATATTCGCTTTCGCCTGCCCGTCCGCGGTGAAGGCCATCATCAGCTGCGGAATGCCCAGCGGCAATTTGTCACCGCGATCAACCTGCCACATGTGCCAGGTTTTTCCGTAGGTGCCGATCAGCGCTTTCATCAGATCCTTCTCCGCCGCGTCAGCCATCCCGGGAGCTGTCAGAACGCCGGATTTCACTTCATAATTATGGCTGTGCCAAAGCTTTTTCTCCTCCGGCGGCAATGATTCAAAAATCTTCGCGCTAACGATGTATTCGACGCCGATCAAGCGCGCGCCCGGTTTGTTGGAATCGTAAAGAACACATTGCAGGACTTCGTCGCTGAGATGCGAACAATAATGCTCGGCAATGATCTGCCGAGCCATGTCGCCACTGTAGAAATGGATGCCACAGACATGCGCATGGATATCGCCAATCGGCGGAAAATTCGCGCCGGCTGAGGCGCTCTTCGTCTTTTCCGGCGATTGCGCGAACGCGACTGCAGCCGCGAAAAGAGATGACATTAATAGGGTTCGAGTTTTCATATCAAAGATTGCTTCTTTTGTGGGTTGAGGTAAGCGCCAAGCATAAGGATTTGCCGTTGCTCTAGACAAGCCAAAATCATCCGTGCCTAGTGTCTGAATAAAGTGGCGCGCGGCACCGTGTGGAGCAGATTATAACGTGCACAAGGTTGCCAGCAGCGGTGTAGACTGGAACGCCATCCGTAAGGATTTCCCGATCCTAGGCGAGCAAGCGCACGGCCATCCTCTAATCTATTTTGATAGCGCCGCAACGTCGCAAAAACCGCGCGCGGTGATCGACGTGCTTCGGCGGTACTACGAACACGAAAACGCAAATGTGCATCGCGGACTGCACGAGCTGAGCTCGCGCGCGACGGAAGCTTATGAAAAATCGCGCCAACGTGTCGCTGAATATATCGGCGCTGTTCGCACTGATGAAATCGTCTTCACGCGCGGAACCACCGAAAGTATAAATCTCGTGGCGCAGGCGTGGGGTGGAAAATTTATCCGTGAAGGAGATGTGATCCTCCTCACAGAAATGGAGCATCACAGTAATCTCGTGCCGTGGCAGTTGTTAGCCGAGCGAACCGACGCGCGGCTGCGCTTTGTTGGCGTGTGCGATGACGGTACGCTCGATCTCGAACAACTTCCTTCGCTGCTCACCCCTGAAGTAAAACTGTTTGCTTTCACGCATATCTCAAATTCGCTCGGCACCATCAATCCAGTCGCTGGACTCTGCGAGAAAGCGCACGCGGTTGGTGCGCTGACCTTAGTGGACGCCGCGCAAAGCGCCGGACATCTTCCAATCGATGTCCAGGAATTAGGATGCGATTTCCTCGCCTTCTCCGGGCACAAAATGTGTGGCCCGACCGGCATCGGCGCGCTCTACGGACGGGGCGAGATCCTCGATTCGATGCCGCCATGGCACGGTGGCGGCGAGATGATCGTGAGCGTCACCTTGGAGAAGAGCGCATTCAAAAAAGCGCCGCACCGATTTGAGGCTGGCACACCGAGCATCGCCGGCGCGATCGGCCTCGCGGCCGCGATCCAATACATCGAGCAGATCGGACGCCCAGCAATTTTTGAACACGACTCGCACCTTGCTCGCTATGCAGCCGAGCGTCTCACGGAATTGCCTGGAATGCGTGTTTTCGGACCAACCGAAGAGCGCGGCGCCCTTGTTGGGTTTGTAATGGATGCAGCGCATCCACACGATCTCACAACGTTCGCCGATCAGTACGGACTGGCTTTGCGCGGGGGGCATCATTGCAACCAGCCGCTAATGCGGCGATTCGGCGTATCAGGGACAACCCGCGCCAGCTTCTATTTTTACAACACGACAGAGGAAATCGATCGAATGATCGAAATCCTCGACGCCGCTGTGCGTTTCTTTTCATGAGTCCGGAAATCGAAGAGCTTTACCAGGAAGTCATTCTCGATCATTCACGCCGGCCACGAAATTTTGGAGATCTGCCTGACGCTGCGGTGCGGGTACACGGCGATAATCCGGCGTGCGGCGACGAGATTCATCTCAGCGTGAAATTCGACGGCGGTGGCAGCTTACAAGATATCAAGTTCAGCGGGCACGGTTGTGCGATCAGCCAGGCATCGGCGTCATTGATGACGATGAAGTTGAAAGGAAAAAGCCGGGCGGAAGTGATGGAAATGCTCGACGCATTTCACGATCTTGTGACAGACGCAACCAGCGAAGCGCCCAAAAATTTGGGCGACCTTCGCGTGATGAAAGGCGTGCGAAATTTTCCGCAGCGGGTCAAGTGCGCGATGCTTGCGTGGCGCGCAGTCGAGCAGGCATTGGAGCAAGGCGCCGGCGAAGCGACTGTTTCGACCGAACCAACTTAATCGCGCGACGCAGGGAAATTACTCGACATCATGCAACGCGATGCTGGCGCCGACCCACGTTTTGTCCACGTTGAAATCGACGCCCATCATTTTACCCTGACTCATCCGAACCAGATTATTCACCAGGACCGGGTCGCGGTCATCATCCGGCCAGACAAACATCATCCGGATTTCGGCTTTTGATTTCTGGCCGTCGACCGTCGGCACGAAGTCCGCGTATTGAATTTTCTTTTGTAAAATCCATTCGTGCGGATTTTTCAACGCGCTCAACTTTTCACGCCTCGGTTCCAGGTCGACCCCGAGGCCAGCGAATGAGTAGAGCGGCTTCAATACGTAACTGTCGATCCTTTCGTCGGCGGGAAATTCATCCGCAAAGAAGGCCGGCGCCGTTTGCTCTGTTTTCAAAAACGGCAGCGAATGTTTGCTGATCCGAAAATACCAGTTCGGGTGACCGACCCATTTGACATCGAGATCATCTTGAAACTGAAATGGCAGATTCAGGTCGGGCTTGCGGATGAGTTCGTCGAATATTACTCGATTATAAATCCGCTCAATCTGTACTTCGCGTCCATCGCGATCATAAGATAATTGGCGGCCACGTTTTTTTATTTTTGTTACGCAAACGGGTCGGATGCCGAGTAAAGTTTGGGTCGCGGCGAAATCGACCCGGGTTTTTTGTTTCTCCGGTTCGATTTCCAGCAGAACGACATTTTCCGGATCGGAATCGGCAACGATCGTGCGTCGCAACAGCCCGAAGTACGCCTCGTCCTTAATTCCACCAAACGATGAAGTCCAATTCCGCGGAATTGCCGGATATGCCTTGCGCATGCAATGCAGGAGGAGCAACTGAAAACCGAACAAACTTGGGAACGCTTGCAGTTCAATCAGTCGTGGGACGAGCCGATCGCCTTCCCCACAAATCCCGAAATCAACTACGAGGAAATTCGGGTGCGCTGATTCGTTCGGCACCTCCAAACCTTTCGGGACCGCCGAGGCCGCATGCCGCGCGAATTCCGCCGTGCGCGTAAGATCGATAATCGCATTTGCCGCGCGCGTTGCTTCGTCCGTGAACTCATTCGTCAAAAAAATCGGCGTCTCCGAAATCCGAAAATCCGCCGGCCACTTTTCCGTTTCGTTCACACAGCGCAACAGCGCCGCGTATTTGGCGGGCGTAAAATCAGTGTTGAACCGCGAGCGGAGCGTCTCCTCCATCGATCACACCAGAAACCTGCCGCGTTTCATCACCTGTTCGCCGTCGAACCAGATGTCGAAATCGCGGCCGACGCAGTCGATATGCGTTTTGGAAACCCAGTTGGCGCCGGTGTGTTCGGCGTAGGGGTGACCAAAGGCGATGTGGACACCGGGAATTTTTTCGTCCTGCAAAATGTGACCGATGACATGCGTGCAGGCCGTGTTTGTCCCGATCGCGAATTCGCCGACACGGTTACTGTTTTCGTCCGTGCTGGTGTAAGCGCGAAATTCGTCGCGCAAGTCCTTGTTCTCCGAACGCAGCGATCGGATGCGATTGTTTTCCACTTCGATTGTGAGCGGATTGGACTCCAGGTCCCCAAAACGTTCGCATAAGTAATCACCCACGACCCCGTCAACGACGAACACGCCCTTAGTATTCATCGGCGAAGTAAAAATTTCGCCGCCGGGAAGATTGCCCCATTTGTCTCGCGTGATGATACCGCTGGTCTTTAGCCATTTTAATTTGGGCGAAAACTCCGCTTCGAATTCGGTGCCGTGCGGCGTTCGGCATGTGATCCGCTCAGCCTCTCGCGCGCGCTCGACCAGGCGCCGACTGAGCACATCGACCGCGCAAAAGTCGGCGCGCATTCCTTCCAGCATGATCTGCCGGTTGATGTTGACCATGTGACCGTGCCGGATTTTGTGATTGTTCACTACGCTGGTCATTTGTGTCCGGGCGGTAAGCTCGCCCGGTTGCGTTTCGGCGGCGAAAATCGACACCTGCGAAAGCGCCAGATCATCGAGGATGATTTGCGGCATATACTTGAGCGGACGCCGCGCATGATGCTCCAGCACGAATAAGCTGTATTCGGATCCCACACGCTCCACTTCTTTCTGTAATGCCGCTGCGATTTCGCGCGTTGCGGTGTCGGTGATAATTGTGATCCGCTCCTGCGGCTTCAATCGAAGGCAGACATCGATAGCGTTGTGCGCGCCGGGCACCAGTTCTGAATCAATTGGGTGAAAATAAGCTCGATCGGGCATTGGAAGCGTTCAGAATTACGTGGAAATCAGGCGCGGGCAAATTGGCTTTAACTTAACGGAGAGCAACAGGAGCCGAAGAATTTCGCATTTCAACACGGGATGCAGCCGCCACCCGCCCTGCTTTCGAAGAACGTACGCGCGGTCAGAACGACGCACATCGGGAACTCATAAGCGCATTGCCTTCTTCTCAACAACTTTCGATCTGCCATCGTCTTTGGCGACGATTGCTCCTTCTATCTGCGCTTCCCGTTGGCATTTTCACGCCGTGGATCAGCGTCGGGGCCGACGAACAACAGCGGCGGCCGCCTTCATTCCAAGTACCAAAGAATGAATCCGCCGCAGCCGAAGGACTGGCGAGCCAGCTCGCGGCCCTGTCGCCGAGGGTGAATCGCGAAGAAGCAAGGCTGTTAGCAGAGTGCGCGTACGCGACCGCCAGCCAGCTCAGGCGGCAATATCGCATGTTCGGCACGCCAATTTTCAATAATTTCCTAGTCCATTGGGACATCAGAAAACGCGGTTACTGTTTCCAATGGGCGGAGGACCTGCTCGTCACTCTCGATGCATTGAAACTCACCAGCCTCGAGTTGCATTGGGGCGAAGCGAACACCGGGAATTGGCGCGAGAACAATTGCATCGTTGTCACTGCGAAAGGACAGCCGTTCAACCGTGGAATCATTCTGGACTGCTGGCGGCAACTTGGACATCTTCGCTATGGTCCGGTCCTCAGCGACGCTGATCCGTACGTCGAAAACGGCGCGTACGCGCGCTTCGTTCGCGCCAGATCGGCTCGTTAGATGCTCTTGCCGCGCTCACACGCTTGGACGCCAGTCCAGAAGTGGCTCATTGCTGGCGGCGCGCTTATTGCCGTCGGGTTGTGTGCCACATTCACCTACCATTACGAGGGTCACAATCGTGGTCCCCCAGAAGCCGCATTCTTCGGCACATGGGAAAAATTTGATCCGGTCATGCTTCCGGAAGGCGGATCGTACTATTCCTTCAAGCCCGATCACAGCTATGACAGCTTCATTATGGTCGCTCGGCCCCGGCGGTTTCGACGAGCTGGGCTCGTAGGCGATCACATCGACATCGGTGCCTTTGAGTTGCAGGCAGCACGAACATGAACTCAAAACCCCCATCCACCGTCTCCATGTCATCCTTAGAGTTCCTTATTTATCGTGCCTGGGCGAGCCCCCAAACACTGTGGCGCAAAACGGATGTGGACGCGATCCCTGGATCGCTGTAGTGAAGGGGCCCGTCCTGAGCGATCGACGATTGGCGTGTCGCCTGAGGATGGGTTAAAGAATGCAGCCGGCATGGCTGCCGCTACACTTTCGCTCAAATGATTTCCTTTATTGTCCCCGCCTACAACGAAGAGCTGGAGCTTTCCTCTACACTCGCCGCGATTCGCGCTTCGGTTTCCGGTGCGGGTCAGGCGTGCGAAATCGTCGTGGTTGATGATGCATCGACTGATGCGACTGCCAAAGTTGCCACAGCGGCTGGCGCCCGGGTCGTATCGATTAATCAACGCCAGATCGCAGCGGCACGTAACGCCGGCGCACGCGCCGCGCGGGGTATGTACTTGTTTTTCGTCGATGCCGATACCCGGATTAACCAGACGCACATTGTCGAAGGAATTGCCGCTCTAAAGGCCGGTTACGCGGGCGGCAGTGCGCGCGTTGTGATGGATGGATTCATGCCGCTATGGGGTCGTATTTTCGTGCGCGTTTTTTGCACCCTTTACTTCGGACTTAATCTGGGCGCGGGCGCATTTCTTTTCACAACACGGCGCAATTTCGATGCGGTTGGTGGATTTGATGAGCAATATTTTGTCGGCGAAGAAGTCTATTTCAGCCTGGCCCTCAGAAAACTAGGCCGATTCAAAGTGCTGCGGGAACCGATTGTAACTTCAGGCCGGAAATTGCGCATGTATTCGATGCGGCGTGTTTTTGTCCGGTTATTCTCGATCGTTGTTGGCGGGCCGACAGCCGCTCGCTCGCGGGACAAACTCGACGTTTGGTACGATGGCAAACGCGAAAATCGCATCGCTGGGACGTAGAGGCGCGTGCCATCACGCTTAAGACCACCCCTGTGATCCGTAGTTGCTAAGTGCGCCCATTCGTTTAGAATAGGCGCTTCGCTTATGGCAGAGAGCACGGCAACGTTGAACCTCAAGGAGTTCCAACTGCATGATAAAGATACTGGTAGCGCGGATATGCAAGTCGCACTTCTCACGCGCCGGATCGAGCATTTGACCGAACACCTGAAGAGCAACGCCAAGGATCACTCCTCGCGTCGCGGCCTCCTCAAGATGGTCGCGCAACGGCGGAGTTTGCTCGATTATTTGAACAGATCGCAAGCTGATCGCTATAAAAAGCTGATCGACAAGTTGAACCTGCGCAAATAATCGCGTCGATCTTTGAGAAAGCTCGCAATCCAACTGTTTGCCTGCTCAAAGTCGAAGATAACTAGAAACACAACAGAATCAGCAGTCCAGGCCGAACGAATCACCTTGGATTTTAGGTTTTAGCCCCGAAAACATTCGGAGCTAAAACCTACAGTCAGGGTGACCGGCCTGGAACTCGCACATCCAGGAAAGTAAAATGCAACAGAAGGTCACGGCCCAAATTGGGGCTACCCATATCTCTATCGAAACCGGCAAAATCGCCAGGCTCGCCGACGGCGCGGTTGTCGTCTCATGCGGCGACACCATGGTGTTGGCCAGTGCGGTCTCAGCCACAATTATCAAGGAAGGTCAGGATTATTTTCCGCTCACGGTCGATTATCGCGAAA
>Ga0209473_1001849_pt1 | contig 11739 bp, 13 predicted proteins | sample GraSoiAngelo_133_FD_185890 | JGI IMG/M metagenome (GOLD analysis project Ga0209473, IMG submission 185890) | Grasslands soil microbial communities from the Angelo Coastal Reserve, California, USA - 14_0929_05_20cm (SPAdes) (version 2) | ecosystem: Environmental > Terrestrial > Soil > Grasslands ...
CGACAACGCGGTCCGACCGCCGATAACGATGACGGCAAGGACGGCGAGAATGAGGAAAAAGAAGCGGCGGCGACTCCGCGTCGGATGCATCCTCGGCCAATCAATGGACTCCGGCATTGCTCACCCCTTTTCCCTTATGGTCAAAAAAGTCGTGCGTAGGGATGAAGTCAAGGTTTCAGGCGTGCTCTTGATTGAGGCCGCTGACAATCCGCGACCAGTACACAAACTGTGCCACCAGACTCAACATCCCAAACAGGACCACCACCTCGAATCTCCCCGAGCACGGCCAGAATCCCTTCCAGGCTTGTCCTTCGGCGCGTCGCAACAGGTTGTCCAAAAACAGGAAGAGAAATAACAGCGCCGCTATGTTGTACCCCGCCCTCGAATGCTTCTGCACGGTGGTAAGCTCCTCCTCATCTTCTTCCTGCTTCAGCCAACAGAAGCATAGGAAGCCAGCCAGAGATACACCGCATTGTGGCCCAGAAACGCCAGGAATGGCAGCATCACCCTCCAGCACGACCAGTATCCCGCCACCGTAAGTTTCAAAACTGCCAGCACCACAGAAAGGAAGCCAAACAGCCAGAACCCCATGGCCTGAATCGGATGTTCTTGTTGCTGCTCATGCCGCCTCACGCTCATAGTATTTCAGCAGGCCGCCCAAGCGATGTGAATAGAAGAACCAAAGGCAGTCTGCAAAACGGAAAAATCTTCCTGAAACGTGCGCGACCTGCACGAAATACCATTTACAACTGGCAGATGCCATGTTAAAATGCCAATCATGGCAGGGAAGCTTACGCTCGACAAGGCGGGACGCGTCGTTCTGCCGAAACCGTTGCGCGACGAGTTACGCCTCGAACCAGGTGACGCGCTGGAAATTGAAAACACCGGCGAAGAGATCATCTTGCGTCCGCTTCGTGGACAAGCCCAGTTGCGGAAAAAGCAAGGCGTCTGGGTTTTCCGGACCGGCGCGCCTTTGTCGGCGTCGGAAACCGAAAAGGCCATTCGCCGCGTCCGGCAGGAGCGCGAGTCGGAAGCTCTGGACCAAGACCCGTGAAATTTTTCTTCGACACCTCCGTTCTCCTACCGACCTTTCTTGAGGACCACGAACACCACGAAGCCAGCCTGAAGATATTCCTCAAGGCTGACAAAAGAAATGGTTGCTGCGCTGCGCACAGTCTTGCGGAACTGTACGCCACCATGACTCGACTACCTGGAAAACACCGTTTGAGCGGTGAGCAGGCGTTGCTGTTTCTGCAAGATGCTTATGAACGGCTGACGATGATCGCTCTCTCGACGGAGGAATACCATCTGGCTCTGAAGTCAGCTGCTGCCGTCGGCATTGTAGGTGGCACAGTCTACGATGCCCTATTGGCGCGTTGCGCCCTGAAGGCCGGTGCGACCACAATCTACACATGGAACGTTAGGCATTTCCAGCAGCTTGGTCCGGAAATCGCACAGCGGCTCAAGACCCCTTGACGCAACTCTCGGCATCGCGATCCCGCAATCAACTGCCGCGGGCAATCCCGTCCGATACCGGGCGGCCAGACCTCCGCCTCATCCAGTCCAGCAGCTATGATGCTCAGCGCTTCGTGCAGGCTTTCACCATATATGGCCAGCAAATGTCCGGAAAGTCAATTTCCGGCGCTGAATGGGCAACGCTGCTCCAGACGCCTTTGGCGTGCTGTTGGCCATGGAACATCGAACCTGCAACCAAGGCCAAACGGATCCTATGTCGCATGACTGCTTTCTCTGGCGTCAGTTAACGCTTCGGAGCCATCCCCAACACGCCCGTTTTTGTCCCCTACATGTCCCCAGAGGTTCGTACTGATCAGTCTGTAGATTGCGGCGGAGCGTTCACGGTCGGTGTCCGATCCGCGAACAAGTAGTCCTCCCGGCCCAGGGGCACGCAGTTTGGCGAGCCACAGGTCTGTCCGGCCTATGGGAACCGAAAAGGCATCTCTCACCGTCGAGACGAGGAGCTCGAAATGGATATTGAGCCGCCTGTGCCACTCCCGTCAAAGTCAGTAGAAAACCAAAGACTCTGCGAAAAGGCCGGAGCCGCAAATGACGCAGCCAATCCGATGATGAAGAGATATGCCGCTCCAAAGCCACTGAGCAACGATGTGCTTCGCATGGAGTGGAACATTGAACGGGACTGCAGCGGGTGGTGCAACAGGCCGTGACATGCGTATCGGATGATGGCACAATCAGCCAGCTTAGCTTAGGTGGATGCTGGAATTGGAAAAGCGCGCGTCGGCCAACGGCAAATTGTCCTCCTCGGCACGGGCGAGGATTGCCGAAGCGCAAAAACGGCGCTGGCAGGAGATTAAAGGAACGCCTGCCCCGGCAAACAGACCGCCGCGCTTCCCGCAGCCGCAGCGCTCGCCGCTGTGCGACAAACTCCTTGAAAATATCGGGCGGCAATTTCGGGACGACGAAGCCAGCTTCGTCCGCCAGGTGCAAATGTCTTTTGCCAATGCGCGCGCCCGCAAGCTGACGGAAACAGACTTGGCCTTGCTGGCCGGCCGTGGCAACCCTTACGACTACTGGAAACAGCTGGATCTCTGGCGCGATTTTCCGCCCGACGATTTTTATTTCTGGCTTTACGTCGCGTGGGAATTGCGCCGGCGCGATTGGAAGTATCCGCAATTCATCGCCGGCATCACGGATTTCCATTTGATTGAACCGGCGATGAAGCGATGGGAACGCGACAAGGAAATCGAGCAGTGGAACAATTGGTTCCGCGAATTCGGCGGTCGCGCGCCCGTTTCCGAATCCGGCGCGATCGAATTGCGTCTGGCCGTCGGCGCGGAAGAGGCGCGATTGCAATGGCGCGCCCCGAACGCCGGGTTTGCCGAACTCAAACAGGCGCAGGCAAGAAGAATCGCCGAGCAATTCGAGAAAGGCGCGCTGGCCATCGCGCCCGATTCGCTGCCGCTGTGGAGCGCTGCTTACAGACCGTGGGGTTACGAAAGCTGGTGGTTGTTCAGATACGCCAACGCCACCGCCCGCCCCGGGCTGAACCGCTTGCTGCGAATGCCGCTCGCGCCCGACCGCGTGGTGACCGACGACGGCCGGCCGCTTGCGCGCGTCGCCGAGCCACTGCGCCTGAATCTACGCTCGCCCGAAAACGGCGACGGCAGTTACGAACTGGCGCTGGGCACCTCCGACGGTTCGCCGCCGCCGAAGATTCTCTGCCCGCTCGACGGCCAGCCGACTCTGTATTTGACCGATCGCGGTTTGTTCGCCGGCCCGCTCGCCGACGCGCTCGGCACCGAATTGCGCAAGAACATTCCCGCGCCCGCGCTCGAAACCGCCGGCGGCCTGCGGTTTCTCCACGCCGCCGGCATTCCCTTGCCGGAACATCTGTCGAAACGCATCCGCACCGTGCCCGTCAGCGTGACGGTTTCATGCGCGTTAAGACCGGTTTATCCTGCCAGCCGCACCGAGAAAATCGTCCTGCGCGTCGCCGCCAAAGCGCCCGGAATGAAGTCGGAACGATTCACACCGACTGGCTGGGAAGTGGAAAGTGAAAACAAGGCGAGAGGAAATTCCGCGCCGGCCAATGGCATCGTCGAGGTGCACGACCGTGCCGCGCAAAAATATTTGCCCCGTGCGATCGAATCGCTGGAATTAAAATGGCAAAATTACTCCGGCGAGTGGACGTTGCGGCTCACCAAAAAAACGCCGGAACTGTTCGTCGCGTGGCTCCAATCGCTCCCCCCGGATATTGAAGTGCTGCTGGACAAGGAACTGGCTACGCTGCGCGACGCGCCGGTCAGCGGCAACGTCTTGCTGGACGTCGCCGAAGCGGGCATTGACTGGTTCGATCTCAAAGTCGCGCTCCAGGTGAACGACACCACGCTCACTCCGCAGGAATTGAATTTGCTGCTCAACGCGCGCGGCGGCTACGTTCGCCTCGGAAAAAGGGGCTGGCGGCGGCTGCAATTCAGGCTCACGCCGGAAGACGACGAACAACTCGCCCGGCTTGGCCTCGACGCGCGCGATTTCTCCGCCGAACGGCAACGATTCCACGCGCTGCAACTGGCCGACGATGCCGCAAAAAAATTCCTCGCACCGGAGCGGGTTGAAGAAATCCAGCGCCGCGCGAGCGAATTGAAAACGCGCGTCGCGCCGCCGCTGCCGCCGGCCATCCGCGCCGAAATGCGGCCGTATCAAACCGAAGGTTTTCATTTTCTGGCTTACCTCGCGTCGAACGGTTTCGGCGGCGTGCTGGCCGACGACATGGGCCTGGGCAAAACGCTGCAAACGCTGGCCTGGCTGGCCTGGTTGCGGGAAACAACGCTCGACGCGCAACCCCCAACTCTCAACTCGTCACTGGTCGTCTGTCCCAAATCCGTCATGGACAACTGGCATGCCGAAGCCGGGCGGTTTTATCCAAACTTGCGCGTCCGCTTGTGGCGCAACGAACCGGCAGCGGAACTTTCCGCCGCGCGCGAAAATTCCGACCTCCTGGTCATCAACTACGCGCAACTGCGCTCACTTTCGCCCGACATCGCAAGCGCGCAATGGCTCGCCGCGATTTTGGATGAAGCGCAATACATTAAGAACCCCGATTCCCAAACCGCGCAGGCCGCCCGCGCGTTGAAGGCCGACCATCGCCTCGCGCTGACCGGCACGCCGATTGAAAATCGCCTTCTGGATTTGTGGAGCATCTTCGGTTTTGCCATGCCTGGCGCGCTGGGCAGTCGCGCGCATTTTCTCCGCCGCTTTGACGCCAAGGACGATCCCCTGGCCCGGCGCCGCCTCGCCGCGCGCGTCCGGCCGTTTCTGTTGCGCCGCACCAAGGCGCAGGTCGAAAGGGATTTGCCCGACCGCGTTGAGGAAGATTTGCTTTGTGAAATGGAAGGCGAACAAAAAACACTTTATCGCGCCGAACTAAAACGTGCCCGCCACCTCATCCTCGGCCTGAAGACCAACGTGCAACTCAACGAGGAGCGTTTTAACATTCTCACATCGCTGCTGCGGTTGCGCCAGATTTGCTGTCACCCGGCGCTCGTAGACGCAACATTGCTCGAGGCCGAAAGCGCGAAAGTTTCGGCGCTGGAAGATTTGCTCGAACCGCTCATCGAAGAAGGCCACAAGACACTGGTGTTTTCGCAATTCGTCACCATGCTGGATTTGCTGCGCGAAAAAGTGAAACAGCGCGGCTGGCCACATTTTTATCTGGCGGGCGAGACGGAAAACCGTGGCGAACTGGTTCGGAAATTTCAATCCGCCAAAGACGGCGCGGTGTTTTTGATTTCACTCAGGGCTGGCGGATTCGGACTGAACCTGACCGCCGCTTCGTATGTTGTCCTGTTCGACCCGTGGTGGAACCCAGCGGTGGAAAATCAGGCCATTGACCGCACGCACCGCATCGGGCAAACCAACAAGGTGATGGCCTACCGGCTGCTGATGCGCGAGAGCATCGAGCAAAAGATCCGCGCGCTGCAAAAGCAAAAGGCCGCGCTCGCCGACGACGTGCTGGGCGAGGAACGCTTCGCGCAAAGTCTGACACTGGAGGATCTGCGGTTTTTGTTTGCGGAAGGAACGGGTGATTTTATGTCAGCAACGGCTTGAGCCAATCGGGCGTCGGTCCTTATCCGGCTCCCCATCCGGCGATTTTGTCGCGCTCGACTGATGGGGCCAAGACACTGGATTTATACTCACGGGTGGCAATGGGCGCCCCAGCCGGGTCCAGGAATGTCGCCGTTGTAACCACGTCGAACGGAACCAGCACCACCTTTACCGGCACTAACATCGCCGTGACAACGCCGATCGGAACCACGAACACCGTGGCGTTCACGGTGAACTAGACGACCCGGAACACTGACACTCACAGATATGGGGGGCTGCAGGCCCCGCATGTCATACAAAAACGCACCGAAAATGTTCAGAGAAATCTTTCCTGCTAGGAGCTTGTCGGAATGAAGTTCGCACCGAAGTCCAAGGCATCGGGTTTATCGGGAGACATGGTGAGTTTGTTTGGGTAGCGGGTTGGTGAGCCATATTCGGCCTCTGACAGTCTTACTGCGCTGCTGTGGAGCGCACAGGGAGACCGCAGGTTGGGCGCTGTTAAGTGCTCAAAGGCTGCATTTTCCAACCTGACCGGAAGAGCTTCAACAGATTGTGCGTGGCACAAATCAGTCTCCACTCGCTGCGCACATTTCCTAAGCCGCGGAAGCTGAACCGGCGAAATCCTCGCCCCTCTTTGATGTATCCAAAAACAGGTTCGACGATTTGTTTCCGCATCTTGTAGACGGCCTTACCGCCCTCCGTCTTCAGTTTGTCTCGCATCTGCTGTAAGACTGCACTTCCTTCCGGCAGCCCATTCACGGGAACGTCCTTGCTCTCGCCGTGCTGCTGTCGTTCCGTGGCCACATGCAGGTCGATGCCTTGCAAGCTTTCCGCGGTGACGTTGGCCTCGCTCCAGTAACCCGTGTCGGCACTGGCCACTTGTGGTTTGCCATTCACGTTCTCGATCACCTGTTGGAGCATCGGCACCAACTGGCAAAGGTCGGTCTCTGCAGGGGCACTTGCCCTAGGCGGGCGGCGACAAATCTCGGTCGAGATTTGTCGCCATACGGGGAGGAGGGTTTTTCCCTTATACCATTCCGTTACCGGCACCTTCTCGGGGACGTGCGATTGTGAGAGCCGTAGGGGAGGGCGGTGCCCTCCCAACGGCGGGGTTTCTGCGTCACCGTTCGTCGGCTTCAGTCACGCATAGGTCAAGCGGTGCCCCAACAGCGTCCAGCGTCGCGTGAACGGCGCAAGCCAGGCCATGCGATTCGTGGCGCTTGCTTACGATGCTTCACGCAGCGCCAACATGCGCCTGCGTTGTCGGCTGTGAGTTTTTTTGGAGCACTCGCCATTGTCCTGGCGAGGTCCCCTCCCAGTGGTGGAAGGCCCGGAAAAAGGAGTTGGCGTCTTCGTAGCCCAAGAGATAGGCAGTTTCATTGAGCTCCAGAGACGCGTGAAGCAGATAGTGACGCGCTAGCTCCCGACGCGTTTCTTCCAGCAAACGCTGAAACGTAATCCCCTGCCCGGTGAGCCGCCGCTGCAACGTCCGAGTGCTCAGATGCAGCTCCCTTGCGAGATCCTGTATCCCTGGGCGCTGGCCCGCGAGTAGCCGCTTGAGAATGGCTTTTGCTTGTTCGCTGAACGTTTTCTGCGCGAGCTGCTGCGTCAGTTCGGCCTCAAGTTGCGGGGCCACAATCGCTAGCAACTCAGCGTTGTAAGTGGCAAAGGGCAGGTCCATATCCGCTTTGCTGAATACCAACGCATTCCGGCTGGCCTTGAACTTCACAGAACTGTGGAAATGCGCCTCATACATTTCTCGGTGCGCCGAGGTCCGCTCAAACTCCACGCGCTTTGGATTCAGGGGCCGCCCGGTGCCTCGGCGCCCGATGCTGACAATCCATGCGAAGCATACATCCACCAGCAACGGAGGCTCTTTCTCATGCGCCAGAAGCCAGACGAATTGAACCGCGCATTCATTTCCCCGCTCGACTAGACGGATCTCCTCAGGACAGGTGAGTTGTTTGTAGCGCGCCAGCCGCTCGACCGCATCCCGAAACGACCGGGCAGAGAGCGCGGCGATTTTAATCGGGTCGTAGCGCTCAACGCGCTCCTCGGTCCCGAGCTTCAGGCCAAAAGCTGGATCGTTGCTCGCATCCGCAATTCCTCGGTATAGCGCGAAGAACTCCTCGGTGCTCACCTGGATCTTGTCCTGGTTGAACAACCCGATCGGGAGACCAGCTTGCCGCAGCACTGCTTCCTGCCGAAGGCCCAGTTCTTCAAGCCTTCGTGGGAGCGTGCTCGAAACTCGAAATCGGTTGGTCATGGCTCACCTTAAGAGCATAACTCTACTTTCGTCATCCCCGACCTCGATGCCCCCACTTCGATGCCGCGCACGCATCTCCTCTATTGTCTGTCGAACACGACGACGTTATTCACCTTGCGTCCTTCCTCATCCGTACCCTTGAGCGTGCACGTGCGTGTCCTTCCATTCGTAGAAACCGTGCAGGTTATGATCATCGTGGCCTGGCCGTCCTTCTTTTGAATTATTTGCGGCGTGTCGGCATCGATCCACTTGACCGTGAGTGTGTCTGCCCAGGGGACTCCGATCATCGGGTAGTCTTTCCCGTCGAATTTTGCGTCGAACTCGATATGCATCGGCTTGCCATCCGCGCCAGTTCCGTTGGCATCAACCTTGTAGCGGTTCATGCTTAATAAAATCGTCTCGGTCAGCTCTTTCGGCCCCGGTCCTGGGCTGTACTTCGACTTGGCCGGGTTTAGCTTCCATACTCCTGAGTGTTGGCCGTCCGCACTCGCTGTGGCGGCGAAGATGGCGAGCACCGCGACCAAAAATGTAATCAAGCCAAATAGAAATTTTTCTATTTGTAGGCATCGACGCTCCCCAGGCTTTGCATGAAAGCGTTTCACAACTTGGAGAAGACTTCTTTTGCCACCGTCACCGCATTCACGGCCGTGGGCCAACCGGAGTAAAACGCCAGGTGTGTGATTTCCTCGATGAGTTCTGGCTTCTTGACTCCGTTTTCGAGAGCTCTCTGCAGGTGAAACCGCAACTGGTCGGTGCGATTCAAAGCAACCAGCGCCGCCACGGTGATGAGACTGCGGTCACGTTTGGAAAGTTCTTTGCGCTCCCAGATGTCTCCGAAGAGCACATTGTCGGTTAATTCGGCGAACTTGGGCGCGAGGTCGCCCATCGCCTGTTGAGCTGCGGAAGGTTCTCTATTCATGTTTGTTGCTCCTATCAACGGTATATGTTTACCCATCCTATCGACCGTCTGTAGCCCCCCGCGATTCGTGACGAGTTCAACAGGTCATTCACATCGTATCCCGGCTTCTTGTTGAGCCTGTCCCACTTGTTTTGAATGTCGGGTTTGTACACTTTCTCCGCCCAATCCTGAGATTGGACTTCTTCCATTGCTATCGACACCGACTCTTCTCCGTAATGCAGAATGGCCATAACGTCTTTCGTGATTGCTTCAGCGAGCGGAGTTTTCTGCTGTTCGGATTTGCCGGGCCACAACTTCACGGTCACATGAGGCATCGTTCTCTCCTTCCTCTCCGATTGTTTGGTCAGCCCTCGAAGAAAACTGCCACTCAGCGACCGCTCATCTGCTCGATGTGTTCGGGATAGCGAGCTCCTTGGACCGTAATCTGTGAGGCGGCATTCTCGATACCCCGGAGATCGTCCGGCGTTAGTTCGATTGCCGCTGCTCCGATGTTCTCTTCCAGCCGCGTCAGCTTCGTGGTGCCCGGAATGGGAACGATCCATGGCTTTTGGGCAAGCAGCCAAGCGAGTGCGACCTGAGCGGGTGTCGCCTTCTTCCGCTGCGCGATCTTGCCCAGCAGGTCAACCAAGGCCTGATTCGCCTTCCGAGCCTCCGGCGTAAACCGCGGGAGTTGATTGCGGAAATCGGAACTATCGAACGAGGTTTTTTCGTTGATTTTTCCCGTGAGGAAGCCCTTGCCGAGAGGGCTATAAGGAACGAAACCGATCCCAAGTTCTTCCAGCGTCGGCAAGAGTTCCTTCTCAGGATTGCGATACCAAAGTGAGTATTCGCTCTGCACCGCTGCGACGGGCTGGACGGCATTTGCGCGACGAATCGTCTTTGCTCCTGCTTCCGAAAGGCCAAAATGCTTTACCTTACCTTCCTGAATCAGGTCCTTCACTGCTCCCGCTACATCTTCGATGGGCACGTTGGTATCCACGCGGTGTTGATAGAACAGGTCGATGCTATCGACCTTGAGTCGCTTGAGCGAGGCTTCGGCGACTTCCTTGATGTGCTCTGGCCGACTATCCAGACCAGCCAAACCTCGCTCCGCCTTGGGATCAATTTTCCACCCAAACTTGGTGGCTATCACCACTTGCCCACGGAACGGCGCGAGAGCTTCGCCCACGAGTTCCTCGTTTGTGTATGGACCATAGACCTCGGCCGTATCGAAGAATGTGACGCCGCGTTCGACGGCAGCCCGTATCAGCAAGATCATCTCCTGCTTGTCTTTGGGTGGGCCGTAGGAAAAGCTCATTCCCATGCAGCCAAGTCCAAGGACCGAAACTTCCAGATTGCTTTTTCCAAGTTTGCGCTTTTGCATTATTTCTCCTTCGCGCCGCTCTCGGTGTTTATTTAAGTGAAGCCATGTCGATCGAGAAGCGGTACTTCACGTCCGACTTCAGTAATCTCTCGTAGGCTTCATTGACTTTCTGGATCGGGATAACTTCGACATCGGCGGTGATGTTGTGCTGCCCGCAGAAGTCGAGCATCTCCTGTGTTTCCGGTAGACCGCCAATAGGCGAACCGGAGAGGCTTCGGCGGCCCATGATCAACCCGAATGCTGAAACGGCGAGAGGCTTTTCCGGCGCGCCGACGAGCGTGATGTTGCCATCGCGGCGCAGCAAATTGAGGTAAGCGCCTATGTCGTGATTCGCGGAGACAGTGTCGAGAATGAAGTCGAAGCTGCCAGCATGTTTTTGCATTTCGTCCGCATTCCGCGAGATGACGACCTCGTCTGCTCCGAGGCGCAGCGCGTCTTCTTTCTTATTGGGCGACGTCGAGAAGACCACGACGTGGGCTCCAAGTGCGTGGGCAAACTTCACGCCCATGTGACCTAGCCCGCCGAGACCGACCACGCCAACTTTCTTGCCCTTAGTGACGCCCCAATGCCGCATAGGCGAGTAAGTAGTGATACCGGCGCAAAGCAGAGGAGCGGCTCCGGCAGGGTTCAAGTTCGAGGGAACGCGTAGGACAAACCTCTGGTCCACGACGATGCTGTCAGAATAGCCGCCGTAGGTCACCCCACCCAAATGCTTGTCGGGAGAATTGTATGTGAGGGTCAGGTTTGCGCAAAATTGTTCGAGCCCCGCTTGGCACTCCGGGCAGACACGGTCTGAGTCGACCATGCAGCCCACCGCCGCGAGGTCGCCAAGCTTGAACTTGGAGACTGCGGAGCCGACCTTAGTGACGCGGCCAACGATCTCGTGGCCTGGGACGCAGGGATAGACGGTCGGCATCACGCCGCTCCACTCGTTACGCACTTGGTGTAAGTCCGAGTGGCACACACCGCAGTAAAGAATCTCAATCTGCACGTCCTCCGGGCCGAGCTCGCGGCGCCGGATCGTGGCGGCCGCCAGGCCGGATGTTGGGCCCGCAGCCGCATACGCTCTCGCAACATAAGCTCGTTTCTCTTGGGTGTGGCTGCCTTCTTCGAGCGCGACTCTTTGAGTGGCTTCCTTCATTTCCTCAACCTCCTTGTCGTCACCAGCTTAGATGTCCGTGGCGCTAGAGGGCACTAGCTACACGCGCCAATCTTCTTGCAAAACGCGCCACTTTCCCTCCGACTGTGGAAGCTTATCTCGTTGAAAATAGGTGGCCTACTAAACCGATCTCGTCTTGCGAGGCATCGTAGGCGCACCTCCCGCCAAAAACCATAGATTCGTCCGCAGGGGACTATCGCCTTTAGGTGACAGGGGAATGCGGCCTTCTTTTGCATATTCGTGCGTCTTCGCTTTTTGTTTGCCTTAGGCCTATGCTCTTTGTATACTCCTGCTTATGCGCGCCGCCTACAAATACCGCCTGTACCCCAACCAAGCCCAGGCTCGGTTTCTCGAGAACCAGCTCCACGAGGCTTGCGAGCTCTACAACGCCGCCCTTGAGGAACGGCGCGATGCTTGGAAAGTTTGCCGCAAGAGCATCCACTACTACGACC
>Ga0209473_1001850_pt1 | contig 11737 bp, 10 predicted proteins | sample GraSoiAngelo_133_FD_185890 | JGI IMG/M metagenome (GOLD analysis project Ga0209473, IMG submission 185890) | Grasslands soil microbial communities from the Angelo Coastal Reserve, California, USA - 14_0929_05_20cm (SPAdes) (version 2) | ecosystem: Environmental > Terrestrial > Soil > Grasslands ...
CGTCTTCCCGCTGCCCGATTCTCCGACGAGCCCGAACGTTTCCCCTTGATCGATGCTGAAGCTCACGTCGTCGACCGCCGCGACGCGCGTGCCGCCGCGGAACAATCCCGTGTCCCGGCCGAAATGTTTGACGAGATGTTCGACTTCGACGAGGCTCATGACGGGTAGGGGCCGACCGATGTGTCGGCCCCTACCGAAGGGTCTGCCCCGACCGCCGGGTCTGCGCCGGGGCGGACACGCCGGTCCGCGCCTACCTGCGGCGACTGGAGATAACACTTTGCGGTTTGGTCGGGTCCAACGGCGTAATCCGGCGGCGGCTCCGTCGTGCACGGCTCGAATCGATCCGGACACCGCGGGTTGAACGCGCATCCCGGTGGCAGCGCGTTCAGGAGCGGCACGGCGCCGTCGATCGCTTTCAGCCGCTGGCCCGGAGCGCCGCCGGGAATGGAGGCGAGCAGACCGCGCGTGTACGGATGCTGCGGATGCCGAAAGATTGCGCGCACAGGACCGGTTTCGACGATCCGGCCCGCATACATGACGGCGACGCGGTCGGCGATTTCAGCGACAACGCCGAGGTCGTGCGTAATCAGCAGCAGCGCCAGGTTGAACTGCGACTTCATGTCGCGGAGCAGATCCAGGATCTGCGCCTGTATCGTCACGTCCAGCGCCGTCGTCGGCTCGTCCGCGATGACGAGCGACGGACGGCACGCGAGCGCGATGGCAATCATTACGCGCTGACGCTGGCCGCCGGAGAGCTGGTGGGGATAGTCGGCGATTCGCGATTCGGGATTCGGCATCCGAACCGCCCGCAGAAGTTCGATAACAGCCGCTCTCGCCTCGCGGCGCGATACGCGGCCATGCACGATCAGCGCTTCAGCCACCTGATCGCCGACCGAGAACACCGGATTGAGCGCGGTCATCGGCTCCTGAAAGATGAGCGAGATGCCGGCGCCCCGTACTTCTCGCATCCGGCGTTCGTCGAGCGTCAGGAGATCCTGTCCCTTGAAGACGATGCGGCCGCCGGCGATGCGGCCGGGCGGCTGAACCAGGCGCATGATGGACAGCGCGGTCACCGACTTGCCGCTGCCCGATTCGCCGACGAGTCCGAGCGTTTCACCCGGCTGAATTTCGAAGGTTACATCGTTGACGGCGGGTAACGCGCCACCGGGCAGGTCGAAGACCGTCGTGAGGCGCTCGACGCGCAGCAGCGGCTCCATCAAACAGTCGCCGTCTCCGCGTATTCGCCGAAGACGACCCGCATCGCGTCGGCGATTTCGCCGACCGTGGCGCGCGTCTCGACGGCGGCGATGATCGCCGGAACCAGATTCGACCCGTCGCGCGCCGCATCGACGATACCGGCGAGGGCCGAACGGTGAGCATCGGCGCTTCGGCCCGCGCGGACGGCGCGGACGCGCTCGACTTGACGCCGCTCGACGTCTGGATCGATGCGCAGCGTCTCAATCGCCGCACCGTTGCCGTCGGCGAATCGATTCACGCCGACGACAATCGCTGCGCCCGAATCGACGGCGAGCTGCGCCTTGTACGCGGACTCCTGGATCTCTCGCTGAATCAGTCCCGTCTCGATGGCCGTCAACGTGCCGCCTGCCCGATCGACGCGCGCCAGAATCGCATCGGCGCCGGTTTCGATGTCGTTCGTCAGTTTTTCGATCGCGTACGAGCCGGCGACCGGATCGACCGTGTTGGCGACGCCACTCTCGCAGGCGATGATCTGCTGCGTCCGGAGCGCGATGCGCGCCGACTCCTCGGTCGGCAGCGCCAACGCTTCGTCGCGGCCGTTGCAGTGCAGCGACTGCGTGCCGCCGAGCACCGCCGCCAGCGCCTGCAACGCGACGCGCACGATGTTGCTGTCCGGCTGCTGCGCCGTGAGCGTGCTGCCGGCCGTCTGCGTATGGAAGCGAAGCTGCTGCGCCCGCGGATTGGTCGCATGAAAACGGTCTTTCATGATCCGCGCCCACAGCCGCCGGGCCGCGCGGAACTTCGCGATTTCCTCGAAAAAATCGTTGTGGGCGTTGAAGAAGAACGAGAGCCGCTGGCCGAACTGATTGACGTCGAGCCCCGCGTCGATCGCCGCCTGCACGTACGCGATGGCGTGTGCGAAGGTGAACGCCACTTCCTGTACGGCGGTCGAACCGGCCTCGCGGATGTGATAACCGCTGATCGAGATCGTGTTCCAGTTCGGCAACTCGCGTTCGCAGAACGCGAAAATGTCGGTCACGATCCGAAGCGACGGACGCGGCGGATAGATGTACGTGCCGCGCGCGACGTACTCCTTCAGGATGTCGTTCTGGACCGTGCCCGAAAGAGCCGTCAGCCCGACGCCCTGTCGCTTGGCGACGGCGACGTACAGCGCAAGAAGGATGATGGCGGTCGCGTTGATTGTCATCGACGTGGAGATGCGGTCGAGCGGAATCCGATCGAACAGCGCCGCCATGTCCTCGATCGAGTCGATCGCGACGCCGACGCGTCCCACTTCACCGGCGGCGAGCGGATGATCGGAGTCGTATCCCATCTGCGTCGGCAGATCGAATGCGACGCTCAGGCCGGTGACGCCATTCGCGAGCAGGTACCGATATCGCTCGTTCGATTCCTCGGCGGACGCAAAGCCGGCGTACTGCCGCATCGACCAGAGCCGCCCGCGGTACATGGTCGGCTGGATCCCGCGCGTAAACGGGTACCCGCCGGGCTCTCCGAGGGCGGTCGCGGGATCCCAAGCGACAAGATCTGCGGGCGTGCAAGCGTTGTTCGGCACCAAGGTGGATTGTAGCCGACCTCACGGATCAGGTGCCCGTAACTGCTTGACAGAAAGGCGTCTTCGCCGTAGACTCACCTTACCTACAATTTCAATCCGACCATATGACATCAGGCGCCCGGTCCCTGTTCACCGCCTTGGTGTAGGTAGGTCTCGATCGGGGAAGCGCCTCCGGAACCCAGCCCTGGAGGCGTAGGGAGGACTCAGATGGAAGATGTCGTCAACCGATTCGCAAGAGAGCTGGCCGACGCGATTGCCGCCGCGGTCGCCGAGAATCCGCAGGTGGAGGCGTGTCGTGAAAAGGCCCGGGCCGCTGGATTCGAGATGAAAGTCACCCTCGAAGCCGTTGTGGGGTTCGTGAACCGCTCGCAGACGTCGGCCCTTGCGAAGGTGCCGGCGCCGGCAAAGACGGCGCAGCTGCAGCCCAAACGCACGTTCGAGGTGACTGCGAACGACCGACGCTTCCTCCGCTCTCTGCGGATTGCCGCAGACGAGACGGCGGAACCGGTCGAATAAGAAAGTCAGAAGTCGGAAGTTCAAAGTACAAACCAGGGCCGGCGCGCTGAAAGCGCGCCGGCCCTTTCTTCTTCTGGCCCTTCTGACTGTCTTCGTGCTTCGTACTTTTTACTTTTTGGAGGCCTGGGCAGCGACGCGCGCCGCCGCCGCTGCTGCTGCCGCTGGATCGCCCAGGTAGTAATGCCCCGTCGGCTTGAGCGCGTCATCGAGCTCGTAGACCAGCGGGATACCCGTGGGGATGTTCAACCCGACGATCGTCTGCTCGTCGATGTCGTCCAGGTATTTCACCAGCGCGCGCAGGCTGTTGCCGTGCGCGGCGATGAGGACGCGCTGTCCGGATCGGATGGATGGAGCGATTGTGTCGTGCCAGTACGGGAGAAAGCGCGCGACCGTGTCTTTCAGCGATTCGGTCAGTGGCAGCTCTGATGGCTTCAGGCTCGCATAACGCGGGTCGCGCGACGGGTGACGCGGGTCGTCGGGCGTAAGTGGCGGAGGAGGAATGTCGTAGCTGCGCCGCCAGATCTTCGTCTGCGCTTCGCCATGCATTGCCGCCGTTTCGGCCTTGTTCAACCCTTGCAGCGCTCCGTAATGCCGTTCGTTGAGCCGCCAGTTCTTTTCTTCGGGAATCCACATGGCGTCGAGCTCGTCGAGCGTGATCCAGAGCGTGCGGACCGCGCGCTTGAGCACGGACGTGTACGCGATGTCGAACCCGTAGTCGCCGTCGCGGAGCAGGCGCCCGGCCTCGCGCGCTTCTTCGCGACCTTTCTCCGACAAATCGACGTCGGTCCACCCAGTGAATCGATTCTCTTTGTTCCAGGTGCTCTCGCCGTGGCGCAGCAGAACGACTTTATGCATCTCGGCACATGAAGAGTCTTACGTGTGGGCAGACTGAACGCGCGAACGGCCGGCATAGACCGCCGCCATTCCAAGCTCTTGCTCGATGCGCAGAAGCTGATTGTACTTGCACACGCGATCGGTGCGGCTTGCCGAACCGGTCTTGATCTGACCGGCGCCGGTGCCGACGGCGAGATCGGCGATGGTCGTATCCTCGGTCTCGCCCGAGCGATGCGAGATGATCGTTCCGTACTTCGCCTCGCTGGCCATGCGCACGGCGTCGAGCGTTTCGCTGACCGTCCCGATCTGATTCAGCTTCACCAGGACCGCGTTGCCGACGCGATCGGCGATCCCCTTGCGGAGGATCTCCGGGTTCGTGACGAACACATCGTCGCCAACGAGCTGGACTCTCGAGCCGAGCGTGCTCGTCAAGTGTTTCCAGCCCTCCCAATCGCCTTCGGCGAGACCGTCCTCGATCGACACGATCGGATACTGACGGATCCAATCGTCGTACAAGCGAATCATCTCGTCGGACGTACGGTCCGGTTCGCCCGACTTCTGGAACGTATATTTGCCGGAAGCCTTCCACAGCTCGCTCGACGCGACGTCGATCGCGATCCAGACGTCGGCGCCGGCTTTCAACCCAGTTTTACCGATCGCTTCCAGCACCACCTCGACGGCTTCGCGGTTCGACTTCAGGTTCGGGGCGAAGCCGCCCTCGTCGCCGACGCCGGTGGATTGGCCGCGTGCTTTCAGGATGCCTCGGAGCGCGTGAAAAATTTCGGCGCCCCAGCGGAGCGCCTCACCGAACGACGGCGCGTTGAGCGGCATCACCATGAATTCCTGAAAGTCGACGCTCGAGTCGGCATGCGCGCCGCCGTTCAGGATGTTCATCATCGGCGCAGGAAGCGTGTAGACGCTGTTCCCGTGCAGACCGCCGAGATGCGTATATAACGGTTGTCGCCTCGCTGCCGCCTCGGCGCGGGCGGCGGCCATCGAGACACCGAGCAGCGCGTTGGCACCCAGCCGGCTCTTGGCCGGCGTGCCGTCGAGCGCGATCATCGCGCCGTCGAGCGACCGCTGATCGAGCTCGCGGTTGACCACCGCCTTCGCGATCTCGCCGTTGACGTTTCCGACGGCAGTCCGCACACCTTTGCCGCCGTAGCGCGAGCGGTCGCCGTCGCGCAGCTCGAGCGCCTCACGTTCGCCGGTCGACGCGCCGGACGGCACGGCCGCGCGGCCGAACGAGCCGTCGGCGAGCGTCACGTCGACTTCGATGGTCGGGTTGCCCCGCGAGTCGAGAATCTCCCGCGCGTTCACCGTCTTGATCTTCACGTCAGGCTTCTTCCTTCCGCCTTCGACTTCGAACGTTGTCCTTCGAACTTCCAGCTTCCCGACTTCGTGCTTCTACCCTCCGCCGCCGCGTCGATCCGCTTCCGCCTCGAACTTCAACGCGTCTTCGGTCAGCGGTCCGATGAGCGGCTCGTCGTCGGTGGTGACGACGACGATACCCGAATCGGTGACGGTGTGGCGTTTGCGATCTTCGTCGAGGTCGTAGCCGATGAGCGCTCCGCGTGGAATCAGCACGTCGCGGTCGATGATTGCGCGGCGGATGCGCGCGTGGCGGCCGACGCGGACCCCCGGCATCAGAATGCACTGCTCGATGCGGCAGAAACTGTGGACGCGGACGTTCGGGCACAGCACGCTGCCGTAGATGCTGCTCCCCGACACGATGCAGCCGGGTGAAATCACCGAATCGAGCGCCTCTCCGCATCGCACGCCGACTTCGGCGAACACGAACTTCGCCGGCGGGGCCTGCGGCTGATACGTACGCAGCGGCCACTCGGGATCGTAGAGGTTGAACTCGGGGTTCACCTGACACAGATCCATGTTCGCGTCGAAGTAGGCATCGAGCGTGCCGATGTCCCTCCAGTACTTCGCCGCCTTCTTGTTCTCGTCGTAGAAGCGGTACGAATACACCGGCACCTGATGAATGAGGGCGGGGATGATGTCCTTGCCGAAGTCGTGGTTCGTCGGTTGATTCGCGTCGGCCTCGAGCGCGCGCACGAGCACGTCAGTGTCGAAGACGTACACGCCCATCGATGCGAGCGTGAAGTCGGGCGATCCCGGAATCGGACTGCCTTGCTTCGGCTTCTCCTCGAACCCGGTCACGCGCTCCGTCTCGTCCACGGCGACGATGCCGAAGCGACTCGACTCGGACTGCGCCACTTCGATTGCGGCGAGCGTCACCGCGGCGCCGCGCTCCTGATGGAACCGCAGCATCCGCGAATAGTCCATTTTGTAGACGTGATCGCCGGCGAGCACGATCAAGTACCGCGGACTCTCGCGCGTGATCGAATACAGGTTCTGATAAACCGCATCCGCCGTTCCTTGATACCAGTGCTCGCTCACGCGCTTCTGCGGCGGCAGAATCTCGATGAATTCTCCGAGCTCCTCCGAGATGATGCCCCACCCCATCCGGATGTGGCGGTTGAGCGAGAGCGACTTGTACTGCGTGGCGATGAACACGCGGCGCAAACCGGAGTTGATGCAGTTGCTGAGGACGAAATCGATGATGCGGTACGGTCCGCCGAAGTACACGGCCGGCTTGGCGCGTTCCTTCGTCAGCGGGTACAGGCGCTCGCCGACGCCGCCTGCGAGCACGATGACGAGGCAGTCGTCGAGCAACGCCGACATGCCGCGCTCAGCTCCGGCGAAGGACGACGCGCGCTGGCGCTCCGTCGGATCCGACGACGCGCAGCGGCAGGCAGTACATGTCGTACACGCCCGGCTCCACGTCGCGGAGGTTCAGACCTTCGATCACGATCGCGCCGGCGCCGAGGAGCACGTGATGCGCCGGCGCGCCAGGCGACTTGAATACCTCGACCGACAGGTAATCGATGCCGACGACTTTCACACCGTGGTCCACGAGGTGCCTGAATTGTGCGTCTTGAACAGGACGCGCACGTCCTCTGACAGATCGAGCGCGGCGAGATCGTCGGCGGCGATTCTGCGCGAGGTGATTTCGACGACGCGCGCGCGGCCACAGAGCATTTCGAGCGGCAGCGCCTCGACACCGGTACCGGGGTCGAAGAAATGGCGCGGCGCGTCGACGTGGGTGCCCGCGTGCGCGCTCATGTGAATCGTCGACACATTCGAGCTGTCTCCGCGCGCGATTCGCTTGATGGGCTCGAGGGTGAACGGGGTGTTGCTCGGATACGTCGGGAGCGTCGCGTCGAGAGGCACCGAGACGTCGATGAGCTTCATGGAAGCGAGCGACGGAAACCGGGATGATAGCACAGCGTCTGATTGACTTAACCTGACTCGGACGCATAAGATAGGCTGTTCGACGAGGGCCTTCATATCAGGAATATTTGTGGAGAGATGGGCTGTATGAAGCATCGGCGTGCACTGTTCGCGCTCATCGCCATGATCTCGCTCGCCTCGTCGTCTGGGCTCGCTCAGAACGACAAGAAGATGAGCGATCAGCAGAAGAAAGAGATTCAGAACATCGTCAAAATCGTCGACGATCTGGCGGCTGGGCAGAACGCGCCGAACGATCTCTCGCTCGCGTGGGTCCGCGAAGACTTTCTCAAGGCGCAGGGCAACAAGCAGTACGTGCCGTTTACCGTTTCAATAGACGCTTCAAAGTTGGCCCCGAACGCAACTGCTGTTGCTTTGTACTGGCGCGTCGTTGCGAAGGACGGCGCGCCCGAACCCGCCGCTACCACCGGACAGAAGAAAGACGACAAGAAAGACAAAGACAAGAAGAAGGATTACGCGTACGAAGATATCACCTTCGTGCCGATTACGGTGCAGACTCCTCCGCAGGCTACGACAACGGCGACAACTACAACGACTGGTAAGACGACGACAACGACAGCGACCACGACGATTACGCCGGGTGGTACTGCATCGGCTGCAGGAACCAATGGCGTGATGCGCGTTGCGCGATCGTTCACCGTGCCAGCCGGCACCTACGACGTCTACCTCGTGGCGAAGGAACCGACGCCGGAGAAGCCGCCGAAGAACGCGCCGCCGCCGAAGACGTCGGCCATCAAACAGACCGTGACGGTTCCCGATTTCTGGAACGGTGAGCTCGCGACGAGCACCGTGATCGTGGCGCAGCGGATCGATCCGCTGCCCGCGCCGTTGACGCCGCAGCAGCAGGCCGATCGGCCCTACGCGCTCGGGACCATGGAAATCGCCCCGGTTTACGATCTGAAGTTCAAGAAGATGTCCGAGTTGTCGACCTTCATGTTGATTTACAACCCGAAGACCGACAGCGCGAACAAGCCCGACGTCGTCGTCGAGTACAACTTTTATCAGAAGCCCGCAGGCCAGCCGGAGAAGTTCTTCAACAAGACCAATCCGCAGAACCTGAACGCGCAAACCTTGCCGCCTCAGTTCGATCTCGCGGCCGGCCATCAGCTGCAGAGCGGGCAGGCCGTGCCGCTCGCGTCGTTCCCTGAGGGCGATTATCGGCTCGAGATCAAGGTCACCGACAAGATCGCCAACAAGACGCTGACTCGGGACGTCAACTTTTCGGTCAACCCGTCGTAAGCGCGCTGCCCGCGCACGGCGGCAGACGGAGTACGAATGCGAAGCACGGCCAGAGCGATGACGTTCGCGTCCGCCACGCTGGCGCTTCTTTGTACGGCCTCGCTCGTGCGCGCGCAAAGCGTGCTGCAGATTCAACCGATCACGCACGTCGCCTCACTCGCGACCGGATCCATTCAGGGAATGGTTCAGGATGAGAAAGGCCTTCCCGTCGCGGGTGCTGTCGTATCGGCGCTTGGCGCCACGACGGCCGTCGCGCTCACCGATCGAACGGGCCGATTCGAGCTGCGCACCCTGTCGCCGGGCCCGTACCTCGTGCGCGCACACTTGACGGGGTTCGTCGCTCCGCGCGGTCAAATCGTCGAAGTGCGCCCCAGCGCGCGATCGTCTTCGTCGATTTCCATGCGACGAGCGGCCGTGACCGTCGGTACTTCGTCGGCGCCAATCCTGGCGGCGGGCGTCGGAGCGACGGCGAGCGGTTCGGATGGCGATGCGCCGCCGCCTGATGCGGCAGCCGCGAGCGGCCCCGCGTCGAACGCCACCGACGACCACAGTGAGACGGCGTGGCGTCTGCGCCACGCGCGGCGCAGCATCCTGAAGGACGCAACGATTCCCGAAGAATTGCTCGCCGACGATGCGCCGCCGACGCAGAGCGGGTTCGGACCGTCGAACCTGTTCGGCCGCGCGGTCGGATCGCCCGCGCGTCTCGCGACCAACTTGTTCGGCGGCACGCCTTTCTCCGGTCAGGTCAATCTGCTGACGCTCGGCTCGTTCGACACGCCGCAGCAATTGTTCTCGCCCGACAACTTCTCTCGCAGCGTCGCGTATCTCGCGCTCGGCGCGCCGGTCGGGGAACACGCGGACTGGACCGTGCGGGCGGCGCTGACGCAGGGCGACATCGCATCGTGGATCGTCGCCGGCGAATACACCACGCGGGCGCCGGCGCGTCATCGATACGATCTCGGCTGGTCCTACAGCATGCAGCGATACGACGGCGGCAACATCGCCGCGCTGCGAAGCGTCACCGATGGGAGCCGCAACGCCGGAGTCCTGTACGGCTTCGATACGTATTCGATCACGCCGATGCTCGCGGTCACGTATGGCGGGCGCTACGCGCGATACGACTATCTCGACGATCGAGGTCTGTTGAGCCCTCGCATATCGTTGACCCTCTCGCCGGCAGAGCACTTCCGCATCAGCACCATGCTGTCGCAGCGCGCTGTCGCGCCGGGCGCCGAGGAATTCAACCCGCGCATCGAAAGCGGCGTCTGGCTGCCGCCGCAGCGGACGTTCTCGTCACTCGTCGCCTCGCATCCGCTCGAGGCGGAGTACACGAACCACGTCGAAGTCGAGGCCGAACGCGACGTCGCGACCGCCACGGTGTCGATTCGCGTCTTCCATCAGCATGTCGCCGACCAGCTCGTGACGTTGTTCGGCATCGACGTCCCCGGCGCGCCGGCCGCGCATCTCGGTCATTACTTCATCACCAACGCCGGCGACGTCGACGCGTCCGGGTTGAGCGCCGGCGTACGGGCCGCGATTGCGAGTCGTGTGCACGGCTCGGTGGAGTACACCGTCACGCGCGCGCGGTGGACATCCGGCGGCGACGCCGTCTACGCGATGCTGCTGGCGCCGTCGGCGGTCAACGCGGAGACGAATCGGATTCACAACGTCGCGACGTCGGTGGAAACCGAAGTGCCGGAGACCGCCACGCACGTGGTGTTCCTGTACCGGGTGAGCAACGCGTTCGCGGGCTCCGAGCGGCAGTCGCTCGACGCGCGGTTCGACATGCAGGTGCGCCAGTCGCTGCCGTTCCTGGATTTCAGCAGCGCGAAGTGGGAGATGCTCGTCGCCGTGCGGAACTTCTTCCGAGATGCTGCACCCGACCAGTCGATGTACGACGAGCTGCTCGTGGTCCGTCCGCCGAAACGCATCGTCGGCGGTCTCTCCGTAAAGTTCTAGTTAGCCAGCCGCAACCGATTCGATCCATAATCTTGAAGGCCCGTCTCCACATCGTTGGAGACGGCCTTCTTCTTCTCGCCGGCGACATCATTCAACTGACTGCCGATCAATGAGTTAGTTCGTGGCTACCGATCAGCGACCAGGGAATGGGCTTTGCTACCCCGACGGGCGGCTTAGTCTACCCGCGCTCACCGAGTGGCCAATGCCTGAACCCACGCTGAACACGGCGACACGCGAGAGCCCTTGGACGACGTGGGGTCGCTCGCTCCTTGCTGTCGCCATGATCGTCGCGCTGACCGCGCTCGGCATCGCGAACGTCGCGATGTATTCGCGGTGGCACGAGGTCGAGGACGGCGTGCTGTGGGCGGCGCGCAGCGAGGGCGTGACCGCCATCGAGATCGCGCCGGCGTCCTCGGCAGCGAAGGCCGGCGTCCAGTACGGCGACGTGCTGCTCGCCGTCAACGGCTCCCCGGTGCAGACGCCGGCCGACGTCATCGAGTACCAACATCAGGCACACGAGGGAACGCGTCTCAGCTACACGCTGCTGCGTCTCGGCACGCGTCAGGCGCTCGAGATTTCGCTGACGCCTGCTCCTCGCGCCGCGTCGATGTACTTCGTGCTGGCGGCGGTCGGACTGTTCACGCTGTTCGTCGCGTTCTTCGGCGTCTTCACCTTCACGGTCAACGGTCCGTTCGACCGTCTCGACTGGATCTTCTACTGGGCGGATGCGATCGCGTTCGCGCTGCTGCCGCCGCTGCTGCTTCATTTCACGCTTGCGTTCCCTGAGCGGGAGCGTGTCGGCCGGACCTGGGGCGTGCTGATTCCGTTGATGTACGTGCCCGGATGTCTGATGGCCGCTGCGCGCATCGTGGCCGTCACGCGCGCGTCGTCGAACGGCCCGCTCTTTTCGCGCACGATCGATCGTCTCGATCGGATCGAACAGCTGTACCTGTTCTTGTGCGCCACGGCGGCCGTCGCCGTGCTGTTGGTCGCGGTGGCGATCGTGTCGACCACGACTTTCGACACCTTGACCGTACCGATCACGAAGTTGTCGACCTCTGAGTGTGTGGTGACGATCAAGGTCCCCGAGGAGTC
>Ga0209473_1001851_pt1 | contig 11733 bp, 9 predicted proteins | sample GraSoiAngelo_133_FD_185890 | JGI IMG/M metagenome (GOLD analysis project Ga0209473, IMG submission 185890) | Grasslands soil microbial communities from the Angelo Coastal Reserve, California, USA - 14_0929_05_20cm (SPAdes) (version 2) | ecosystem: Environmental > Terrestrial > Soil > Grasslands ...
GGCGGCGCGCATCGTCGGGGCCGGTGTGGGAGCCACGCGCTACTGCGACTTCACGACCGGCAGCTTCGTCGAGCCGGTGACCGTGTGGCGGGAGGGCCGGCGGCTGGGATTCGACATCACGGCGCAGCCGCCGCCCATGCGGGAGTGGAGCCCGTATCGCGACGTGAACCCGCCGCACCTCGACGGGTACTTTCGGGCGACCCACGGGGAGTTCCGACTCAGCCCACTGCCCGGCGGCCGTACTCGTCTCGAAGGGCGGACCCGATACGTCGTGTCCCTGTTCCCGCAGGCCTATTGGACCCTTCCAACCGGCCGACTCGTCGCGGCGATTCACGAACGGGTGCTGCAGCACATCAAGGCCATTGCCGAGGAGGAACATCACCCATGAGAGGGCCGATCCTCTGTACTGCACTGGGCGTGCTGGGCGTTGCCTGCGTGCGGCCCGATAAAGCACCCGCGACATCCGATTCGACCGTCACGCGCCCGGAGTCGACGGCTGCCGTCGCGCCGGCGGCGTCGCCCTCCCCACCGGCTCCGGCGGCGGCTCCCGCGCCGGCATCGACCGCGACGAAGGTCGCTACGGTGCAGGGGTTTCTCGCGCCCGAATCGGTGCTGCACGACAGCGTGCAGGACATCTACTTCGTCTCGAACATCGACGGCAGCCCCATGGCGAAGGACAACAACGGCTTCATCAGCCGGGTGCGGCCGGACGGGGCGGTCGAGAACCTCAAGTTCATCGAGGGCGGGCGCAACGGCGTCACCCTCAACGCCCCCAAGGGGCTGGCTCTCGAGGGCGACACGCTGTGGGTCGCCGACATCGACGCCGTCCGGGCGTTCGACGCGAAGACGGGCGCCGCGATCGACACGGTGAGTCTCGGCAAGCTGGGGGCGGTGTTCCTGAACGACATCGTGGTGGGCTTGAGCGGCGCCCTGTACATCACCGACACGGGCATCCGGTTCGACGACGTCGGCAACGTGCTGCATCCGGGGCCGGACCGCGTGTTTCGCGTGGGACCGGACCGGGCGGTGACCCAAGTCATCCGAGGCGACACGCTCGGTCGTCCCAACGGCATCGCCGTCGACCCGGTGGGCAAACGCTTCATCATCGTCGAGTTCGGCGGACGATACGTGCTCGGCTGGAAGCCCGGGGACAAGGCGCCGGGCGTGATCGCGAAGGGACCGGGCGGCTTCGACGGCGTCGTCGTCGCGGGCGGCAGGATCCTGGTGTCGAGCTGGGCCGATTCCAGCGTGTCGAGCTACGAGTCGGGCCAGGAGGTCAAGCTGATCGGCGGGATCCCCGGCCCGGCCGACATCGGCTACGACGCGAAACGGAATCGCCTGCTGGTGCCGGTGCTGCCGGGCAATCGCGTGGAGATCTGGCAGCTGCCGTAAGCACACGCGGAGCGCGGAAACTGCCGGGACCGACCGTTATGTCGCGCTCGCGCAACATGACCGCAGCGGCGCCCTTGAAGATCGACCCTTCCCGCGAGGTGCAAATCTTGCTATCAGTGCAGAGCCTCGTTCTCGAGGTAGGGAGTATCGTGTTCGACGTTGGCGGTACCGGTCGGCAAGAGATTCGCATCGTCCTGGCGGACGATCACGCCGTAGTGCGCGCGGGTCTGCGGGCGCTCTTGGACAAGCAGCCGGGCTTCGTGGTGATCGGTGAGGCCCAGACGGGGACCGAGGCGGTCGCCTTGACGGCGTCCGCGCGTCCCCACGTGGTGCTGATGGATCTCGCCATGCCCGGAGAGGGCGGCATCGACGCCACCCGTCGCATCACCATGCTCGGCCTGGGGACGAAGGTCCTGGTGATCACCGCACTGCCCCAGGAGCAGCAGTTGTGCGACGCGCTCGAAGCGGGCGCGAGCGGCTTCCTGCGGAAGGACGCGTCGGTGGAAGAGCTGTCGCGGGCGATTCGCACCGTGGCGGGCGACCGGCTGTTCCTCGACGAGGACGCGGCCCGTCTGGTTGTGCTGCAGCGCTATCGCAAGGGGGGCCAGATCCAGGACGAAAAGGCGGCGGCCGAGCGGCTGAGCCGCCGCGAGCGCGAAGTCCTGGCCTTGCTCGCGCTCGGGCACAGCTCCAAGGAAATCGGTCAGAAGCTGTCTCTCAGCCCGAAAACCGTAGACGAATACCGTGCCCGCCTCAAGGACCGGCTGGGGCTCACTCGCCGGCCGGAGCTGGTGCGGTTTGCGCTGCGCACGGGGCTGCTCGTCGAGTCCGAGCCCGCGGTCCCCATCACTCCCACCCTTCCGTCTTCACCTCCGCGAGCACCGACTGCAGGGGGTTGAGCTCCAGCTCCTGCGGCTCCGCCGGCAGCAGCAGGGTTGCCTCGGTCAGCGGTCCGCGCACGTTCACCCGCACGTAGGCGTGTCCCCCACCGGCGAGCTCGATGCGCAGGGGGACCGGCATCACGAAATCGGCCGGCACGTCCTCCTGCCGGATCCGGACTCGTAATGCGTAGCCGTGGTCCGGGGCGGTGTCGGCGTGCCAGGCGAGGGTGTACTTCGGAATCTCGGTGCGGTTCACCCACTCGTCGAAGAACCAACCCATGTTCAGGCCGATGTGCCGCTCGACGACGCGTTGAAAATCCGCGGTGGTCGCCCGCTGGCCGCGGTATGTTTGGTAAAAGTCCTGCATCATTGCGGTGAAGTCGTCCTCCCGCATGGTGCGGAAATCGAGCATCATGTTTCGCAGCATCTGGAGTACCCAGGCGCCCTTGTAGTATGTCATCAGCGTGTAGTCCCGGAAGTTCAGCTGCTGGGCGCGCGCTCCGATCCCGATCGGCGGCGCATCGTTGCGCCGCGCGCGGATCTCCCGGCGCCAGTGCTCGAGATGCTTGAAGAATTTCTGGTTGTCCTGCAGTACCATCTGCATGTACCAGAGCCCTGAGAACTCCGCGAAGCCTTCGCCGAGCCACACATCCCGATAACCCGCCGGCTCGACCCCGATGCCCCACCATTGGTGGGCCACCTCGTGCGCGCGCAGGATCTCATCGTAGCCCGAGTCCCCGACGGCCTGAAACGTCCACACCGGGAGGTAGATGAGGCCCGGAAAGGCCTGGCCGTAATCGAAGGGGACCTCGGCGCCGTAGTAGCGGTCGAACAGGGGTCGGCCGTACACGCGCGTAAAGAACGCCAGGCTGTTGGCCACGTCGGCGGCCACGTCGTGCTCGGGCGATCGCCCTGACACCATCCTCATGAGCCAGATGTTGGCCCCGAACTGATTCTGCAGGGAGAAGAAGAACTTGTCGAGCTGGCGGTGTGCGTCGCCGTTGAAATGGACGGTCACCGGCGGGATGCGGGGATCGGTGATCTGGAATTCCTCGAGCTCGCCCACGTTGAAGCACACCTGATCGGTGGGACGCGTGGTGGCCCAGTGCGTCGTCACCACTTCGTCTTGCGTGTGCGAATCGACCAATCGGCCGATGCTCGCCAGATGGTAGCGCTGCGGAGTATGGAACGTCAGGTCCACATCCGCGGGCTGCTCACGGTAGCGCGGGAACCAGTCGTAGGAGCTCTTCACGAAAAACCACTTATCGAGGGTCGGAGGTGCCCGATGGGCCCAACCCGGCCACCATCGCGTCATCTGCTGCACGATCGACCCGTACCCGATGAGATCGCCATGGTACGCCACGTACACCGACCTTGCCTCCCCGGCGCGCGCCGGCGTGGCGAACCGGACCCATAGCGCCGGGCTCTTCTTGGTTCGGGAGAACGTCAGGGGAGTCCCGGCGTCGTCGCGCACCGTGTCGACCTGCAGCGCCGACAGCAGGTCGAGCCGCATCCACCGCACGCCATCGTGTCGCGCCGTGAGGCGCACCGCCGCGCCGGCGGAAAATCCGAGGCCCTTGGTGAACGTCGCGTCGATCCGGTATGCGTCGGGCCGGAGCGGGTCGTCGGCTTCCGACACCGCCGGCCCCGTGTCGTTCAACTGGTCCGCGCGCGGAAACACCGCGATGACCTGGACCTTACTTCCTTCGCGACCACGGCGCAGCAGCGATACCGGCTCGGCTTCGCGCGGGTCGATCGAGAACATCAGGTCTTCGCCCTGCTCCCGCTTCACGTGGGCGTAGAACGATCCCGCCCCGTCCCCGTTCAGGAGGGTGGCGATGAGCGTGGGCTGCAGCACGTCCTGGCCGTCCACGAGGTGGTCGAGGGCGTCGTGGAGCACGCCCGACGCCCGCCCGGCGTCGCCTCCGGCGTGAAAGCCGGCTTGACGCCGGAGCTCGCTCAACGTGGAGTCGGTGAACACGAAGGCGGCGGCGGAGATCCGGGAGTTCACCACCGAGTCGCCGAGAATACGTCGCACCTCCCGCCGCTCGATCTCGAGCGGCGGTGCGAACGCCACGGTTCCCCGTCCGACGAAGATCGCGGCGATCGTTCGTCCGTCCACGGGGGTCGCCAGATACAGCGTGCCGTCCTCGAACTGGAATCGGATGGCATCGCGCTGCAACGACAGGTTCCGCACCGCCGCGACGGAGTCGCCACGGGCGGTCATACGGCGGAACTGGTCGAGCACGGGCTCGTAGCGATCGGGAGCGGGTAGCGCCCCCGCCGTATCCGGTTGTTGGGCGCTCGCCGGGGTCATCGGTCCGCAGGGGTACAGCAGCGCGGCGACTGCGAGACGGCAGAGGGACGTCACACGAAGCTCCGGTGCTTGTCGGAGCATGGAATGTGGCGCCGCCGCCACTTTGTAGCCACTGGTATGCCGTGGCGTTGCCACCACGGTCAGCCCAGGTTATCCGACCAGGATCGGCTCCTCGCGGGCGGGCTGACGGTACACGTAGCGCTGGCCGGCGTAGTTACGCAGCACGACCGCGTCGTCGGTGAGCGACTCGACGTACTCGGGAAGCAGCGGGATCTTGCCGCCGCCGCCGGGGGCGTCGATCACGAAGTGGGGCACGGCGAGCCCGGAGGTCCAGCCGCGCAGCGCGCGGATGATCTCGAGGCCCGTTTCGACGGTGGTGCGAAAGTGCTCCGCGCCGGCGACCTGGTCGCACATGTAGATGTAGTAGGGCCGGACGCGGGCGGCGAGCAGCTTCTGCATCAGGAGCTTCATGACTGCGGGGTCGTCGTTCACGCCCTTCAGCAGCACGGTCTGGCAGCCGAGCGGAACGCCCGCGTCGGCGAGCCGGCCGAGCGCCGCGACCGCGACGGGCGTGAGCTCGTCCGGGTGGTTGAAGTGCGTGTTGATGTAGAGCGGATGGTAGCGCCGCAGGATGTCGCACAGCTCCGGGGTGATGCGCTCCGGCAGGTGGCACGGCACGCGGCTCCCGATGCGGATGATCTCGAGATGGGGGATCGCCCGCAACCGCCGGCACAGCTCGTCGATGCGGCGGTCGGAGAGCAGCAACGGGTCGCCACCCGACATGATCACGTCGCGGATCTCGGTGTGCGCTTCGAGATAGCGGAACGCCGATTCGAGCTCGCGCATCGAGATCTTCTCGGGATCGCCGACCTTGCGGCGCCGCGTGCAGAACCGGCAATACGACGCGCACACCGGCGACACGAGGAACAGGGCCCGATCGGGATAGCGGTGGGTGATGTTCGGCACCGGCGAATGGGCGTCTTCGGCGAGCGAATCGACCAGTCCGTCGCGCACGTCGAGCTCCTGCAAATCGGGCACGTACTGCCGCCAGATGGGGTCGCCGGGGGACTTGATCAGGTCGACCATGGCCGGCGAGATGCGGAACTCGAAGTTGAGCGCGGCCTGGCGCAGCCGCTCGAGGTCCGGGAACTGCTCCGGGCCGAATCTCGCGGCGAGCGCGTCGAGCGAGGCGAGGCTCTTTTTACGCAGTAGCTCTTGCCACGACTCCATGCGTCAGGTCCTTGAGATAGATCACCAGATCGTCGCCGGCGGCGTAGTAGCCGGGGATCAGCGCCGCGCGGGCGTAGCCGCGTCGCTCGTAGAAGGAGCGCGTGGGCCCGTAGTCGGCGCGGGACGACGTCTCGACGACGATCAGGCGCCCGTGATCCGTCGTCAGTCGGTCTTCCACGGACGCCAGCAGCTGGGTGCCGACCCGCTTGCCCTGCCATGCGGGGTCGACGACGATCCAATAGAGGTCGTAGGTCCCGGTGGTCCCGGGCGTCGGGCCCCAGCAGGCGTAGCCCACGAGGTCGTCGCCGGCGAACGCGCCCAGGAAGCGATATTCCTCGTCGCCGCCGAGGGCGTCGTCGAGCAGCTGCACCGCGATGGCGACTTCGTCCGGCCGAAACAGACCGGTGGCCGCGGTGAGGCGCTCAAGCCGTGCGCGTTGGGCGCGGCCGACGGGACGGAGCGAGCAGCTCACGCGCCGCCTTGGCCCCCTGCGCGTCGCGCAACCCCACCTCGGCGATGCGGCGCACCAGCTCGGGGTACTCCCACCCGGCGGCCTTGGCCATGCGCGACAGGCCGGCATCGTCGTTCAGGTCGGGATTGGGGTTGACCTCGAGAACCCACACGCGTCCCTGGTGGTCGAGCCGCAGGTCCACGCGGCCGTACCCCTTCCCCTGCATCACCCGCCACGCCGCCTCGGCGACGCGCACCAGCCGGTCGGCGAGCTTCTGGGGGATGTTCGCCGGACAGACGGGCACGCTCCCCAGATCGTCGGGCGAGCCGGCGTCCCACTTTCCCGCGTAGGTGAGGATCGGCCATGCCCCCTCGGGCATGCCACTGAAGTCGATCTCGGAAATCGGCAGCGCGCGGTTGCCGACGAACCCGACGTTGAACTCGCGCCCGGCGACGTATTCCTGGACGAGGACCTCGTCGAACTGCTCCGTCATCGCGGCCACGCGCGCACGCAGCGCCTTGCGGTCGCCGACTACCGAGCCGCGATCCAGCCCCGCGCTCGCGTCCTCCGCGGCCGGCTTGACGATGGCAGGGAGCGGAAAGTCGTCCTCGATCTTGCCCTGCGCCACCGTCCAGCGCGGCACCGGGAGGCCCGCCTGGGCGAGCAGCGCGTTGACGATCGGTTTGCGACGACACGCCGCGATGGTCCAGAGGCTGGCCCCCGTGAGCGGGACGCCGGCGAACTCGAGGGTCCCCACGACGTGCTCTTCCCATTCGCTCTTGCCGTGCACGCCTTCGCACAGATTGAAGACCAGGTCGGCGCGGCGGGCCACCTGGAACCAGCGCATGTCGTGTCGCACCGGGATCTTGCGGACCTCGTGACCGGCGCCCATGGCGCCGAAGATCGCGCCGATCTCGTCCACGGCTCGCATGACGCCGCGGATGTCCTCCGGTGTCCAGTCCTCGGCACCGGGGTCGTAGAGGATGACGACTCTCACGCGCTGACCGCCACAGGCTGCCGCACGGTGGCTCGGGCGACGATCTCCGCGCCCGCGAGCCGCCGCCACGCGATCCGCGCGACTTCCTGGATCAGCTCGTCGTACCCGAACCCCGCGGCGCGGGCCGCTTTGGGGAAGCAGGAATTCATCGCCGGGTCGGGGATGATGCCCGGCAGCGGGTTGAGCTCGAGGATGTTGGGGACGCCGAACCGGTCGACGCGGACGTCGACCCGGCACCAGTCGCGGCAGCCGAGGGCGTGGTACGCGTCGAGCGCGGTGCGCTCGATCTCTCGATACAGGCCGTCCGGGACGCGCGCCGGGCATTGGAAGATCGCGAGCGGCGCCTCGGGCCGGTCCCACACCCACTTCGCCTCGAAGCCGTACACGGGCGGCGCGCCCTGCGGCAGCGTGGAGAAGTCGAACCCGATCACCGGCAGACAGTACGCCTCGGGGCCGTTTCCGAGAATCGCGACCGTGAATTCCGGGCCCGGGAGGTAGGTCTCGACCAGTACCGGCTCCGCGTAGCGATCGATCAGAAAGGCGACGCGCTCCCGCAGCGCCCCCGGTGCGTCGCACAGGTTGTTGCTGAACACCCCCTTGCCGGATCCCTCCGCCACGGGCTTCACGAACACGGGAAACGGCAGCGCCAGCCGGTCCACGTCGTCCGGCGTGTCGAGGCAAGCGAACGGCGCCGTGGGGACGCCGCGGAAGGCGAGCGTCTCCTTGGTGCGCCCTTTGTGGAGCGAGAGCGCGAGCGTGAGCGGATCGGAGCCGGTGTAGGGGATGCTCAGGTACTCGCAGATCGCCGGAACGAGCGCCTCGCGACTGTGGCCGCGGAACCCTTCGGCCATGTTGAACACGAGATCGGGGCGGGAGAGCGCGAGCTTCTGCGGTAAGAACTGATCGGCTTCGAGGCGAATGACGCTGCCGAAGAGACCGAGAGCCTGCTCCACCGCGGCGATGGTGGCCGGGTCGTCCCACTCGGCGTACGCGTCGTTGGTACTGTCGGGATCCTCGGTGGACGCGGGCTCGGGCTTCTCGTTGTATGCGAGACCGATTCGCATGTGGTCTCGGGTGACCTCCTACAAAAAAGGCCGCGGGTGCGGTCTGTGAATCGACGAACGTGTTCTCGAATAGAGAATAAGAAAAGCCGGAGCGATGCGCAATAGGCAATCGGGAAATTTTTTTCGGACGACGCGCGTCACACTTTGTGGTACGCGACGCGCGCGGCCTCCTGTCGATCGTCGGCGACGTAGACCTCGAAGTCGGAGAACAACGCGGGTGCTTCGCGCTGCAGCACGCGCAGACACGCGATCGCCATGCGCCGGATCTCGAGCTCGGCGCCTTCGCCACAGCGCAGCTCGAGCATGGTGCGCCACGCGCGCGCGTTTCCCGACACGACGATCTTCACCTCGGTCGCGTTCGGCAGCACGCTCCGTGCCGCCTCGCGCGACATTTTCCGGCGGTGCACCTTGTCCGTGACCCACTCGTAGCGTTGCATGAGCGCCTCGACCGCGCGCACATACGCGGCCTGCGCGTCAGCGACCTCCGCCTGCCACTCCGCTTCGAGCTTCCCGTCGCCCACGATCGCCGGCGGCATGACGAACGCCGCGTGCGACTCATCGACGTAGCGCTGCGACAGCTGGGAATAGCCGAATCCGGCGCGGTGTCGCACCAGCTCGTGGGAGCAGGAGCGCGAGATCCCCTCGATCAGGAGCACGTAGACGGCGTGCTCCAGCACGGAGCCGTGTCCCTGTTTCTTGATGTTCTCGAGGTACTCGGCCGTGGACCGGTTGGCGGGGTTGTGCTGGCTCATGTAGCAGACGCGCCCCGCGAACTCGGCGAGCCGCTCCCCCGGCGAGCCCTCCCCCCGCCACTGCACCCGCAGGTGCTCGGGCTCGAGAAACTCCGGACGGGCGATGAGCGTGACGCGGGGGGCTCGGAAGATTTCCATGGGGACTCGGGACTAGGGCTTAGGGGCTAGGGCTTCACCAGGTCGAGCTTCGGGATCGCCCAGCCGGCGGTCCGCTCGACTTCTCGCAGCCGGGCGGCGATGTCGTCGGGAATCGGCGCCGCCCCCGGTCCCACCTTCAGGTCGGCGAGCGGCGCCCAGTCGGCCGAGGGGATAATAACACCGGGATTGAACATCGACCCCGCATCGTACACCCGCTTGACGTCGCGAAACAGCGCCGCCACCTCGGGCCCGTAGAACCGCTCCAGCAGCCCGGCCCGCAGCCGGCCCACGCCGTGCTCGCCGCTCGGCGTGCCACCGAGATCGAGCAGCAACTCGGCCGCGTCGCCGTACAGCGCCGCCAGCGCGTCGCTCCACCCCGCGCGGGTCAGGTCGGGCAGCGTGTTGACATGGACGTGACCGTCGCCCGCGTGGCCGAAGACGGCGATCGGGATGCCGTGGCGGGCCGCGGCCGTGCGGATCCCCGCGACATAGTCGCCCAGCCGCTCGAGCGGTACGCAACCGTCCTCCACGACCTGGAGCGAGCGGCGCGTCTCGGGGAGCCGGGCGAGGGCGGGGCTCGCGAGCCGCCGCACCGCCCAGAGGTGCTCGAGGCCGGCCCGGTCCACGGCCGTGGCCACGTGCGCCGTGCTCGCCGCGAGGCCCCGGACCGCATCGCCCACCACGCCGCGCGCCGCCGCCTGCGTCTCGCGCTCGAATTCGACGAGCAGCAGACCCTCCATCTCCAGGCCCTCCGGCAGGTCGACACCGGCCGAACGAACGAAATCGAGCAGCGTCCGATCGAGCAGCTCGACCGCCGAGGGGTTGAGCGCGACGAGGAACGGCACCGCCTCCGTCAGTTGCTCCAGTGTCCGGAACCCGAGCGCCACGCCGGCCACGTCTGGCGGGATCGGCTCGAGCCGCCACTCGACCGCGGTGACGAAGGCGAGCGTTCCCTCCGACCCGATCAGTAAGTCCAGCTCGTCCCCGGACTCGGCGAAGTGATTCAGGGCATATCCGGCCGAGTTCTTGCGAGTCTTGGGGAAGCGGCCCGCGACGAGCCGCCGCTGGTCGGGTGATAGCACGAACCTCTCCCCACTCCCTGCTCCCCGGACGATGCGGCGGGCCTCGCCCGCTGCATCGATGATCTCGATCGCCTCGACCCAGCGCCGCACGCTCCCGCACCGCACCGAGCGGGGGCCGGCGGCGTTCGTGGCGACCATGCCCCCCGACGTCGCGAACCCTCCGGAAGAGGGGTCCGGCGGCAACCGCAGACCGAACGGACGTGCCGCATCCGTCAGCTCCGCCCAGGTGACGGAGGCGCCCGCCCAGACCGTGCGTCGTGACCAGTCGGGTGCGGTCCAACGGAATCCCTGACTCAAGTCCACGACAACGTCTCGGCCCACGCTCCCGCCGGCCATGCCGCTGCCCCCTCCTCGCGGCACGAGGTGCGTGCCGCTGTCGACCGCCCAGCGCACCAGCCGTTGCAGCTCTTCCACGCCGCGCGGGACGGCCACCGCCGCGGGGACGATGCGATGGATCCCCGCGCCTTCGGAATAGGCGGCGCGGGTGCGGAGATCGGTGAGCAGGTGGGGCTTCGGTTCCAAGAGCGTGCGCGGTGCGCGGTTGCATCGGAAGCTACTGTGCACGGCGCACCGCGCACCATTCGCGCTTGACACCTGCAGACCCCCAGGTGAAGCTTGACCCCGGTATGTCCCCCGACGCCGCGGCCTCCCGCGCCCCCCTCATCCGCATCGAGACCGACCGCCGACTCGGCCACGAGTGGGACGAGTGGGATGGCAAGCCGCTACCCGGAGGCGGCGATTTCTCGGCGCAACCCGGCCTCTTCTTCCGGTTCGCGGCCGTGACCATCGCGGCGGCGATGGCGGCCGGGGCGGCCGTGGTTTTCCTGCTCGCCCCCCGCCTCGCCGACGTATGGCCCGCGTTGCCCCACGCGCTCTGGCTGGCGCTCGGGGCGGCCAGCGGCATCACCTGGCTGTGGTTCGGCGTGCTGCTGCTATCCTTCTATGGAAGGGCACGGCTCCTCCCTGAGGGGTGGCTCGAACGGGGCCCGTACCTCCGCTTGATGAGCCTCACGTCGCTCGTGGCCCGGCCCTTCGGGAAGCGGGACTGGGTCGAGCACGCAGCCATCGATGTGTACAATGCCCTGGCCGGGCGACGCCGGCGGACCGTGGGAAAGGGTGAGCTCCTGGTGCTCATCCCCCGTTGCCTGTCCAAGGAGGCGTTGGACGGCGTGCTGACGATCGCGGGCCGCTACGAGGTGCCCGTGTTCGTCGCCACTCGGGGCCAGCTGGCGCGGCGCGTGATTCGCGAACGGCGGCCCCGCGCGGTCGTTGCCGTGGCGTGCGAGCGCGACATGACGACGGGGCTGCGCGACGTGGCCGGCAAGCTCCCCGTGCTCGGCCTCACGATGCGCCTCCCCAACGGCCCCTGCCGGGACGCCATGCTCGACCTGGACACGATGGAGCGGTGGGTGAAGACCTGGGTGGGGTT
>Ga0209473_1001853_pt1 | contig 11729 bp, 7 predicted proteins | sample GraSoiAngelo_133_FD_185890 | JGI IMG/M metagenome (GOLD analysis project Ga0209473, IMG submission 185890) | Grasslands soil microbial communities from the Angelo Coastal Reserve, California, USA - 14_0929_05_20cm (SPAdes) (version 2) | ecosystem: Environmental > Terrestrial > Soil > Grasslands ...
CGGATTGCTATGGGTGTATGCGGCGATCCGGCCGCGCTTCGGGGCGGGGGCGAAGACGGCGGTGATCGCGGGCGTCGCCGTGTGGTTTTTCGTCGGCCTGCTGCACGCGCTGGGCGAGGCGCCGATGGGACTGTTCCCGCAGAAGATGTACACGGTCGGAACGGTGGTGGCGCTGGTCGAGTACGCGGTGGCGGGGGCGGTGGGAGCGTACGTGTATAAGGAGATGTAGGCGGCAAGGGCGGCAACAGGCGGCAAGGGCGGCAGGGCATCGAGCCTTGCCGCCCTTTGTCCCCTATTGCCACCTACTGGCCTAACGGAATCGACGCCCGTGTGTAGATGTAGCGTCCGTTGTAGCCGAACGGCGATGCCGCCGCCCAGGGATACGTCCCGAAGTTGTTGTTGAACTGCTGCGACGTGTCGCCAAAGCCGTCGACCACGACCTGCGACTTCGGCTGGTCTGGGAACACATCGAATAGATTGCGGACGCCCACCGACAGGTCTACCTGGTTGAAGCGGTACCCGACTTCGGCGTCGACGAGCGTCTTCGCACCGTACTCCTCCCGGCACAGGCTGCAGAACCCCGGCTGCGCCGAGGAGAACTTGCCGTAGTACGACCCCCGCGCCAGAGCGTGGAACCGATTGAGGGAATACTGGGCGGTCAGCGTTCCGCGCCAGTCCGGCCGCTCCTCGGTGATGCCGATCCAGGTCACCGTGTCGATGAGGCCGGTCTCGCCGGTGCCTCGGAATATGGGCGGCAGGGAATCGACTCGCGTGATCTCGTTCTTGGTCCAGTTGACCGCCGCAGTCCATTCGAGCGTGCCCGCTGCCACGCTGGGGACGCGCAGATTGGCCGTGAAGTCCACACCTTGGGTGCGCGTGTCCAGGCCATTCGTGAAATACTGCAGGCCCCCGATCCCGGTGATCCCGCTGTCGGCGAGAATCCTGAGGGTGCTGTCCGCCTGGAAGGTCCCACTCAGCATGATGCGATGGTCGATCTTGATGTAGAAGTAGTCAGCCGTGAGCGTCAGATTGCTCGTCGGCGAGTAGGCGACCCCTCCGCTCAGGCTCATCGACGTCTCGTCGCGCAGCGGTTTCGCGCCGAGCACCCGGGCAGGCCCGGTGTTCACGGGGAAAATGCCGACCTGCACCGCTTGTCCCGCGATCACGTTGGTGACCACTTTGCTGAAATACTCCTGGCTGATGCCCGGCGCGCGGAACCCGGTGCTCGCCGCGCCGCGCAGGGTGAGCTGCCGCGTCGGCTGGTAACGCAACGCCAGCTTGCCGGTCGTCCGTGAGCCGAAGTCGCTGTAGTGCTCGAACCGTCCCGCCACGTCGGCGAGGAACTCGGGCGTCAGCTGACTCTCGAGGTCCGCGTATGCGCCGACATTGGTGCGATGCGAATTGGATTCGTTGCTGGGAGCGAAGCCGGGGAATACTTGCGAGCCGGCGAGCGTCGTCGAATCGTCATCCGCCGTGCCCCAGATCCCGTCGGACCCCGCGCTGTCCGGCGAGAAGTGCCCGCCGTTGATCCAGGAGGCCGTCTCGCCCCGTGTGATCTGGTAGCGCTCCCGGCGGAACGCGGCACCCAGCGCCAGGTTGGCGGGCGCCGCGAGACCCAGGTTCAGTGACTTGGTCACGTTGACTTGCGTGATGAGCTCCTCGCGCGCCAGCTGGCCCGCGAAGAACGAAGTCTTGTTCGCAATTCCCGGGTCGTCTGGCGTGCCCAGGATGCCGTCCGCTCCCGGGGCGCACGGCGCAGCCGGATTCAAGCATGGCCCGAGCGACACGTTCAGCGTGTTCTGGAGGTTGTACTTGAAGTCGTTGTGCCCAAAGGAAGCGCCGAGATCGACTGACCAGCCGTGGGTCGCACCGCGGAACCCGCCGGCGACGGAGTAGTCTGTCACGTCGGGGTGGAACTCGGGCAGGTAGCCCTGCGGGAAGATCTGGGGCCAATCGCGCCCGGTGATGTAGCTCGCGCAATCCACGGCACACCGCCGGTATCCATTCCCGGTTCCGCGGCGGAAGCTGTAGCCCCCGAAGGCGTAGACCTCGCTCGTCTGCGCCGCAGTCAAGGGCATCCGGAAGTTGGCCATCGTGAGGACGTCCTTCTCGAGGCCGTCACCCCAGTGACTGCTCGGCTGCGGCACGGCGTTGCGCCGGATCACCACCTGGCCCTTGCTGTTGATCGAATCCGGCACGCCCGTTCCGACATCCTCGACCGGATCGGCCCACGCGCGGTTGGTCGGCTGGCGATCGAGGAACTCACCAAACAGGGCGAGCGAGCCGCGCCCGAGCCCGATGCCCAAGCCGCCGTTCGCGTCCACCGTCGTGCCATCGGCAGCATAGTCCCGGGGTATGTAGCGACCGGCGTCCACATTCAGGTACGGGGTGAACGGCCCTTCCTTCATAACGAGGTTCACGACGCCCGCGATCGCGTCGGAGCCGTACTGCGCCGAGGCCCCGTCACGCAACACCTCCATACGATCGATCGCGCTCTGAGGAATCGTGTTCAAGTCCACGCCGCTCGAGCCCGCGCCCATCCCGTACGTGAAGTTGTTCACCAGCGCGGTCTGGTGCTGTCGCCAGCCGTTCACCAGCACCAGCGTCTGGTCGGGCGAGAGGCCCCGCAGCGTGAACGGTCGCACGATGTCGCCGGCGTCCGTGACGCTCTGGTGTGGGAAGTTCACCGACGGCGCGAGCTGTTGGAGAACCTGACTCGTCTCCGTCGTACCCTGCCGCTTGATGTCATCGGCGTTGAACACGTCCACCGGCACCGCCAGCTCCTGCGCGGCCGTGTGACGCGCGCGCGAGCCGACCACGACGTCGACCGGCGCGAGACTGATGGGTTGCACCCGCATCGAAAAGTCGTGCCGTGTGGGCTGGACGTCACTTACGGTGACCTGGACGCTCTGCGGGACGTAGCCGAGCAGCCGCACGCGCACGGTATAGGTGCCCGCGGGCACGCCCCGGATTTCGTAATTCCCCTGCACGTCGGTGGTCGTCCTCGCACCGATCGCGTCGACGCTCACGGCCACGCGCGCGAGCGCTGCTCCCGCGCTGTCGGCGACGTGACCGCGGATCGTGCCTCCCCCTCCCTGCGCAGCCAGCCGGGTGGCGGGGGCGAGCAAACTGAGGAGCACGCTGACGGCGAACGCCGAACCTTTTCCCACGAGGCCTCCTTGGAGCACGACCACGACGTTCACGACGGGGAACCGCACAAGCGCACGGCATATGCTGCCGCGCCAGCGCCAATCCCGCAAGGCAGGCGCGCGAGGTGCCGGACGAGCCGCGCGGCGGCTACTTTTGAAGCGCGCCCTCCCCACCCCGAACCGCGACCTGGAGGCCGTTTATGACCGTGGACCGCCGCACGTTCCTCGAGCGCACCGCCGCCGCCACCGCCGCCCTCGCTTGGCCCAGCGCTCCCCCCTCGACGCGTCGCGCCGACGACCTCGCCCCGATCTTCACGGAGATCGAAAAGCGCCACGACGAAGCCGTGTCGCGCCTGCAGGAGTGGATCCGGCAGCCGTCCATCGCCGCCGAGAACCGCGGCGTGAACGAGGGCTGCGAGCTCACCATGCGCCTGCTCAAGGACGCCGGCTTCGACCAGGTGACCAAGATCCCGACTGATGGCCAGCCCGGCATCGTCGCCACGCTCGACGCCGGCGCCCCCCATACCCTCGGGCTCTACTTCATGTACGACGTGAAGCAGGCCGATCCCGCGGAGTGGTCGTCCCCGCCCTGGGACGCCGCTCTGGTCGACCGGCCCGGGCTCGGCAAGGTGATCATGGGCCGCGGGGCCGTGAACCAGAAGGGCCCCGAAGCGACGTTCCTCGCCGCGCTGCACGCGATCCGCGCCGCGGGCAAGAAGCCGCCCCTCAACTTCGTGCTCGTGGCCGAGGGCGAGGAGGAGATCGGCTCGCCGCACTTCCCCCAGATCGTGCGCCGGGCCGAGGTACAGGCCGCGCTGCGCCGCACCATCGGGATCTTCATGCCCTCGGCGGCACAGGCGTCCGACGGTCAAGTCACCATCACGCTCGGCGCCAAGGGCGTGATCGAGTGCGAGCTGGTTTCGAGCGGGGAGCGCTGGGGTCGCGGGCCCAAGAAGGACATTCACTCGAGCAACAAGGCGCGCGTGGACAGCCCGGCGTGGCACCTGGTCGAGGCGCTGGCGACGCTGGTCTCGCCCGACGGCAACGAGCCGGCCATCGACGGCTACTCCGACAAGGCCCGCCCGCTATCGGCGAGTGATAAAGCGATGGTGGCGACTGCGGCGCGCCGTCTCGACGAGGCCGTTGCCAAGCGGGAGATGGGCGTGGACCACTGGGTGCACGACGTGAGCTGGGTCGAGGCGCTGGAGCGCCTGGTGTCGCGCCCCACGGTCAACATCGAAGGCCTGGTCGGGGGCTACACCGGCCCGGGCGGCAAGACCATCCTGCCGCACCGCGCGGTGGCGAAGCTCGACCTGCGGCTCGTGCCCGACATGACGGCGGCCGAGTCGCTGGCGGCGTTCAAGGCGCACCTCGCCAAGCGCGGGTTCGGCGACATCGAGGTCAACATGACAGGCGGGTACGATCCCACCACCACGCCGGGCGACGCGTCGCTGATCAAGGCGCAGGTCGCCGTGTACCGGCGCTCGGGGATCGATCCCGTGATCCTGCCGCGCATCGCGGGCTCCTGGCCGGGCTACGTGTTCACGGGCGATCCGCTGCGGCTCCCGGCCGGCCATTTCGGGCTGGGCCATGGGAGCGGCGCGCACGCGCCCGACGAGTACTACGTGATCGAGTCGCAGAACGCCGCCGTGCGGGGGATCGACGGGGCGGCGCGCTCCTACGTCGAGTATCTGTACGAGGTGGCACAGGGGTGAGGGCGAGCGAAAACCAAAAAAACCGCCGGGCGCGGTCGTCGCGCCCGGCGGCTCGATCCACGGGAGGAGTCGGCTCAGTAGCTAAAGCGGAGCGTGGCCCCCACCGTTCGCGGCTGGTTGGTCAGGTACCCCACGCGCGCGCGGCTGCCCCGCTCGCGGTCCAGTGCGAGGAACGCCCGCTCGTCGGTCAGGTTGTCGAGGAACACCGCAATCTCCCAGCTGGGACGCGTCAGGCCGACGCGGACGTTAACGAGGTTGTACGCCGGCAGCAGCGGGTTGAACGTGAACAAGGTGTCGGTCAGGGGCCCGCCGATGGTCTTTCCGGGCGTCACTCCGGGCGGAACATGCTCGAACGACGTGAGCGCGACCGTCCCGAACGGACAGCTGGGCACCGTGCCAACACAGAAACCGCCGCCGTAGTCGCCGATCTGCGTGTAGCGCGAGCCCACGTGCTGATGGCTTGCGCTCACGTACGCGCGCGACCCCGTGCCCACCGGCCATCCGTAAGTCACCGCCCCGGACCATTGCACCTGCGGCACGCTGGGCAGACGGTGCCCGTCTTGGATCCCCGAGAGCACGTTCCCCGCCCCGTCGGTGAGGGTCGACCGCAGCTTCGAGTTGTCGAGGCCGAGCGACGCGGAAAGGTCGAAGTGCTCGTTGGGACTGGCGGTGATCTCCGCCTCGAGGCCGGTGCTCCGGGCCTTGGGCGCGTTCAGGATCAACCGCGACGAGCACGAGCCCGCCGTCACGGTCAGCTGGAGGTCTTGGATGTCCATATAGAACGCGGACAAGTTGATCGCCGCGCGGCCGCGGGCCAGCTCAGCCTTCGCCCCCACCTCATAGTTCCACGCCTTCTCATCCTTCCAGGAGTTATGGCCGCTGAATGTGGCCAGGTCCTGGGGCGTGCACAGCGGAACGTTGAGGGGATCGTTGATCCCGCCCAGCCGGAATCCCCGCGACACCTGCGCGTTCAGAGTGAGCGCGTCTGACGCTTTGTAGCTGGCTATGAACCTCGGCGCCACGCCATTAGCCTTGGTGGAGCCGGGCTGCGATACCACGGTTGTCCCGGTACTGTCTTGAGCGAAGATACCGTCGAAGATCTGCGTGCGGCTTTCGTCGAAGTTGTAATATCGCAGGCCGGCAGTGAGAGCCAGCTGGTCAGTCGCGGAGAGCGTCGCCTCGCCGAACGCGGCGTACTGCCTCAAATCGTACGAGAGGTTGGACCAGAAGAGGTGGTCCTTGGGCGCATCGAGTCCCTTCGTGAAGCCGTAGGGGCAGGCTGGTTGGCCCGAGCCTCCACAAGGAGCGCCAAAGATGGGCGCCGCGAGGGTGTCGAATCCGTCTACGAACAGGTCCTGCGCGTAGTGCCGCTTGTTCTTGCTGTAGAAGCCGCCCACCAGCCACTTGACGCGATCGACGCTGCCGGACAACCGCACCTCCTGCGTCCACACCTTGGAATGCGTGGAGTCGTTGAGCGGTGCGGTGAGCGAGTAGATGTTTTGCGGGAGGCCGATGGTTCCGCCCGTGATGCTGGCGGTGAGGGCGCCCGCATCGCGCACCACGAGGATGTCGCGGTGGGTGTAGGACGTGATTGAAGTCACGCTCACGGACCCTGCGTTGTATTTCAGACTCAGGTCGGTCAGCAAGAACTTGTCGGTGAACGGCTCCTGCATTTGAGTGAAGTGCTGGCGGGGCCCCAACGTCACCGGGAGCCGGCTCGTGGTGAAGGGGTTGGCCAGGATGTTGTAGACGTCAATACGATTCCACCCATCCATTTTCACGTCTTGATAAACGATCCGGGGCACGATGCTGAACCGCCCGCTCGGAGCGGTACGGAAGGCAGCCCGCACACCGCTGCGCTGGCCCCCGTTGACAGCCTTGTTGACAGTTCCGTTTGGTTGTACGGCGTCCATGAAGCCGCCGGGCCGGTCGCTATAACCCGCTACGCGGAAGGCGGCCTTGTCGCCCAGCGGGACGTTGAAGCCGATCTTGGCATTGTTGCCCGGGGAGCCACCGTCGATCACGCTCGCGCCCGTCTCACCGAAGGTGCTGTTCACGCCGAGTTCTGGCTGGTTGCTGATGTAGCGCACCGTGCCGCCGAGCGAGCCCGAGCCGAACAATGTCCCTTGAGGTCCCCGCAGCACCTCCACGCGGGAGACGTCGAACAGGTCAAGGTCGGGCGTGAACAGCGAGAGGGAGATGGGTACCTCGTCGAGATAGGTGCCCACCTCTTCCTTGACCCCGGGCTGGTCGCGGGCGATCTGACCGGAGGAAGCTCCGCGGATGGCGGGTTGGCTTTGACCCGGGCCGAGGTCCTGTACCGCGAACCCGGCGACGTTCGCTGCAATTGCCTCGATGTTGTCTGCCCCGCGGCTGCGCAGCACCTGCGCGGTGGCGGCGGCGACTGAGAAGGGCACGTCCTTGAGCTCCTGTTCACGCAGCATGGCCGTGACCGTGACCGCCTCGAGCGTCACGGGCTGCAGCACGAGGTCCACCGAGGCCGTTGCACCGGCCGCGACCTGAATGTCCTTGGACAAGGTTCGCAGGCCGGGCAGCGACGCGACGACGGTGTACGCCCCCGGCGCGAGGGCCGAGAGGGTGTAAGAGCCGTCAGCGGCGCTAGTCGTGCGGGTGGAAGCCCCCGTGCGCTGGTTCAGGGCCCTGACCATCGCGCCCGACATCCCGACGCCGCGGTCGTCGCGCACCACACCACTGATCCGCCCATTCTGGGCATCCGCCGGGATGGCGTACATGACGGCGGCGAGTGCGGCGAGTGTGAAGAACCGGCTTCCAGCGCTGCCCATAGAACCCTCCGTCAGCGAATCGTGGGCCCGCCGTGCGAACGGGCGGAAAAAGGCCCGGCTAGCTTGCGCGCCATTCCCGAGGTCCGCAAGGAGGGGGGCTCAGGGCGCGGCGGCCGAGGCCGTCGCCCGGCGCGCCCGCAACGCCAGATACACGGGCGGCCCCACCACCGCGAGCAGCACCGCCACCACCACGCCCGGCAACCCGATCGCCCGGCTCCGCACCTCGAGCACCAGGCCCGCGACGAGCACTACCAACGGCAGCGACGCGAGCGCCACGAGCCACGGTACACCGAGCGGCACGCGGAACGCGCCGCGCAACGTCGGCTCCGCGCGCCGCAGCCGGATCAGCGCCGCGAACTCGAGCCCCAGCGCCGCCGTGTAGAGCAGTACGTCGCCCGCGAGCAGACCGCCGAACGGCAGCAGCGAGAAGAGCGAATACACCACGGCCGAAACGAGGACGGCGTTCGCCGGCGTACCCCGCGCATCGGTGCGCGCCAGCGCCGCGGGCAAGAGCCCGTCCTGCGCCAGCACCAGCGGAATCCGCGAATACACGAGCAGCAGCGCGTTGAACAGCGCGAAGGCACTGAGCATGCCCGCCAGCGCCACCCACACCCCCAGCCACCCGCCCACCACCGCACGCGCGAGCCCGGGCCAGGCGCCGTCGGTCCACGTCGTCCAGTCGGTGAGCGCCAGCACGGGAACGATCGTGAGCAGGTAAACGACGGTCACGAGCGGCAGCGCGCGCGCCAGGGCCCGCGGGTAGGTGGCCGACGCCTGCTCGATCTCCCCACCGATCGTCGACGCGTTGTCCCAGCCTGAGTAGTTCCAGATGCTTTGGGACACACCAATGCCGAGGGCGCCCAGGAAGGACGTGCCTGAAGCATGAAAGGGCGTTACGGGGAAAGGCGTTGCCGGTTGCAGGATCCACCGTGCGAGCGCGGCGACCGACAGCACCGCGAACGGCGCCAGCACCGCCCCCACAAACCACCCGGACGCCGTGCCGACCACGCGCGTCCCGCGCAGGTTCAGCCACGTCGCCACCCAGATCATCGCCAGCGCCACGATCCAGCGCTCGAGCCAGCCGAGCCCCGGCAGGAAGAAGCCGAGATACTGGATCAGGAGCACCGGATAGATCGCCATGTCGAGCAGCGAGTACGTCCACGACAGCCAGCCGTTCCAGAAGCCCCAGAACCGGCCGAACGCCCGCTTCACCCACTGGTAATAGCCGCCCTCGGCCGGGAGCATCGAGGCGAGCTCTCCCACCAGCAGGGTCTCGGGCACGCTGTACAGCAACGGCGTGGCGACGAGCAGCAGCAGGGCGACGCCCGGCCCGACCGAGCCCACCAACCCCTCCAAGCCGAACGGCCCGCCCGACACGGTGAAAAACATCACCGCGACGAGCGGGCCGAGGCGCAGGCGCGAGGGACCTGGGGCGGGGGCGGGAGGCTCGGAGGGCGTCACGAGTGGGTGTGCTCGTGCCCGGCGCCCCAGATGACCTGCGGATCGTCGCCCGCGGGGCCGACGACCAGCGTGGCGATCAGGCAACACCAGGCGACCGCCGCGGCGCGAACGCGCATTGTGACCTCGTAAGGGGGTCCCGGAGGTAATCTAGAAGGATCGTGGCGCAAGAAACGTCCCGCGGCGACCTGATGCGGGCGTCCTCAGGGACTCGTCGAGGCCAGCTCCGAAGTCCTGTGGGTCGCACGCCGCGCCGGCTTGGCGCTGCGACCCAGCACGCGCTCGTACACCGCGAGCTCCTGACGCGCGATGCGCGGCCACGCGAAGCGCTGCGCCTTCTCGATCCCGGCACGCCCCATCGCCTCGCGCCGGGCGGGATCACCCAGCAGCGCGATGGTCGTCTCCGCCCACACGGCGGGATCGTCCTTGGGGATGACCACCGCTTCGGCGCCGCCCGCGATCACCGACCGGAAGCCGTGGTTGTCCGACACGACCATGGGAGTGCCGCACGCCATCGCCTCGAGCAGCGTTACGCCGAACGACGCGATCGTGGTCGGGCACAGGTATAGGTCGGCCGAGCCGTAGTAGGCGGGGCGATCCTCGAACACCTGACCGGCGAACCGTACGCTCGCGCGCAGTCCCTCCGCGCGGGTGCGCCGCTCGTAGTAGCGCCGCCACGGCCCGTCACCGGCCACGGTGAGCACTGCACGCGGATAGCGCGCCAGGATCCGGGGCATGGCTTCGAGCAACGTGCCCAGGCCGTTGCGGGGCTCGATCCGCCCGAGGAACAAGAGCCGCGGATGGTCGGTGAGGGCGTCTGTGGGCCGGCGCCCGTTGGGCTTGAAGAAGGTCGTGTCCACGCCGTTCGGGATGATGTCCCACTGGAGGTCGAAATAGCGTGCGTTTGCCTCGACGACGGGCTGACTCACCGCAATCGTCGCGGCGTGGCGGTCGAGGATCTTCTGGAACGGGCGCCGGAACACCCGGCAGCCGAGCGAGCGCGCGAACCACGAATGAAAGGTGGCGACCACGGGAATCCCGGCCCGCCATGCCGCGAACGGGGCCACGAGCCCCAACGTGGGGGCAAGGCCGCCGTGGACGTGCACGAGGTCGTAGCGCCCTGCGCGGAACAGCTGCTCCAGCCGCCGACGCAGCCGCCATCCGGTGGTGATGCGCGACACGCCGCCGTTCGCGTAGATCACCCGGCTCGTGCCCACCCGGCGCACGAACGGGGCGTCGCGATAGTCGCCCATGTGGGAGGTGACGACCGTGGCGGCGTGGCCCCAGGCGTTGAGCTGCAGGGCGAGATTGTGCACGTGCTCCGGGACCCCCCCGAGCTGGGGGTAGTAGTCCTCGGCGACCAGGGCGATGCGCATGACCAACCTGTCAGGCGAGTGGTGGACGGGCGAACGGCTTCGTCACTGTGACCCCGGAGCGCGCGCCGCGGTCACGCTCGCCGCGAGCCGGGTGACGGCGGCGAGCACCGCCCGGGGCTGCTCTTCATAGATGAAATGGCCAGCCCCGGGCACCGAATCGAGGGCGAACGAGCGCAGCGTGTGCTCCAGCAGTCGTACTTCCTGATCGCCGACGTCGCCGTCGTGGCGCGCCCCGCCCACGATCAGCCGCACGGGGCAGCGCAGCTCGGCCAGGTGGGGCGCGAGCTTTTCCGGCTCGTGGGCGTCGCCCATGGCCAGATAGGCCCTGAGCGTGGCGTCGAGATCGCGCGCCGCCCCCGCCGTGTACCCCTGGACCACGTCGTCCGTGACCCAGCTTGGGTCCCCCGACGAATCGATCAGCAGGCCACGGATCTTGCGCCGGATCAGCCGGATCCCGCCGAACAGCTTGATCCAAGGCGCGAATCGCAGCGCGCGCTTGAACGCCGGCGTGAGCGTGCTCTCGGTCGGCCCCCCCTCGATCGACACCATCCCCCGGACCAGGTCGGGGCGGTGGTAGGCGAGGCGGAACGCCTCGGACCCTCCGATCGAATGGGCGACGAGCAAGACGCCCCGCACCCGCAAGGAATCGAGCACCGCGGCGATGCGGCCGGCCTGAGCGGTGAGCGAGTAGTTGGCCTTGCGGGGACGACTCGACGAGCCGATGCCGAGCGGCTCGATCACCACGGCCCGATAGCCGGCCGCGGTGAGCAGAGGAACGAGCTTGCGGAACCCGAACGCGGATCCAAACAGGCCCGGGACGAGCACCACGGGCGCTCCCGCGGCCCTGCCGGCCACCTCCACCGCGAGCGATTCGGCGGGGGCGACGGGGACCTTGAACTCCCCGGTGGTCGACGCGCTGTCGCTGAGCAGCAGAACCGCGAGCAACCACACGTGCCCGTGATCTCCTCGGGAAAACGTCGCAGGTGAGTCAGCCGCACGCCAACGGCCGCAGGGAGACCCGCTGGAACGGTCACCGCGTCACGCTCGGCGACTGGAATATTAATGGGATCGTGCGAGCCCGCTGCGCACCCCGCCGGGAAACGCTCGGGGCGCGCAGCGGTGGGAGATTGCTACTGCTTGACCGCCATGACCGCCGCCAGGGCGTCCAGGTAGCCGGCGCCCACCTCCCATTCGGCGAACGTCGGCAGCGGGCGCGCCGTCTGGGTG
>Ga0209473_1001854_pt1 | contig 11717 bp, 10 predicted proteins | sample GraSoiAngelo_133_FD_185890 | JGI IMG/M metagenome (GOLD analysis project Ga0209473, IMG submission 185890) | Grasslands soil microbial communities from the Angelo Coastal Reserve, California, USA - 14_0929_05_20cm (SPAdes) (version 2) | ecosystem: Environmental > Terrestrial > Soil > Grasslands ...
TCCTGGCACCCGTTGCTGGTGTCAAGTCAGCGGAGGCATGTCGGCCCGACCGGGCGCCGACACGCCTCTAATCCGCTGATGATGGTGACAAGACGAATTCGTCGCCAAGGAGAGCGCGGTATAAGCCGTTAAACCATTGCGCAGGGAAGGCCGGAATGTTTCGGTGAACCTGTGGTGACGACGCTCGTGCGCTTTTTTGTTTGCGTGCGAGGCTGCGGGTGCAACGGGGCACCCGGCTTTCCCTGCGCCCTCAATTTTCTTGGGCGGAACGTTCGTGCATCACTCGGGCGCACTCCGCGCCGCGGGATCGGCGGCGGCTGTTCGCGACTTTGACTTAGCCTCGAGAGCGACCTTGCACCCGACAAATCGATCAAAATCACTGCTGGCGCCGATGGTTAATCGCGTCTTAACCTCGCCGTATCTATGGTGGTTTGATCCGCTTCCGCAGCCGCTCCCAGATAGGGTGATCGGCTGCTTCGAGAGTGCTGGCGTTTTGAACTCATGGCCATGACCGCTTCATCCCGCGCGCCCGAGAGTGCCGCACATCAGGAAGGCGAACGGTCGCCATTTGCGCGAACGACCGAGCTGCTTGCCCCCTACAAGCCAGCTAAGCCATTGATAACACTGTCGTTAGGTGAGCCGCAGCATCCCGTGCCAGGTTTTGTCGGACCGGTGCTGGCCCAATATACCGCCGAGTTCGGCCGTTACCCCATGGCGAGGGGCATCGAGCCGTTTCGGCGGGCGGCCGCAAGCTGGCTGTCCAGCCGATTCGACTTGCCCCGCGCGATTGATCCCGAAACTGAAATCCTCGTTCTGAACGGCAGCCGCGAGGGCCTGTTTTTTGCGGCACTGACCGCCGCCCGCTATGTCGGCGAGCGCCGCGGGGGGCCTGCAATCCTGATGCCCAATCCGTTTTATCCGGCCTATGGCGCCGGCGCCCGGGCTGCGGGTTGCGAACAGATCTATCTGCCGACCACGCTCGCCAACGGATTTCTGCCCGATCTCGACGCGCTCGATGACGCCACGCTGGCGCGGACGGTTGCGATCTACATCGCCTCGCCGGCGAACCCGCAAGGCTCCGTCGCTGGCCGTGACTATTTCAGCCGCCTTAAAAGCCTCGCCGACCGGTTCGGCTTCGTGATCCTGAGCGACGAGTGCTACTCGGAAATCTACACCCGCGAAGCACCGGGCAGCGCGCTCGAATGCGCCGGGCCTGATTTCACCAACGTCGTTGCGTTCCAATCGCTGTCGAAGCGTTCGAACCTGCCGGGCATGCGCGTCGGCTTCGCGGCCGGCGACAAAAAATTTCTCGGCCTGTTCCACGAGCTGCGCAACGTCGCCGCACCCCAAGTGCCGGTGCCGCTGCAGCAGGTCGCGGTCGCAGCTTACCGCGATGAGGCACATGTCGAAGAGAACCGCAGGCTTTACCGGATCAAGTTCGATCTCGCCGACCGGATCCTCGGCAATCGCTATGGCTATCGCAGGCCCGCCGGCGGCTTCTGCGTCTGGCTCGATGTGTCCTCGCGCGGCGGCGACGAAGCCGCGGCCGTGAAGCTTTATCGCGACGCCGGCGTGCGCGTAATCCCCGGCAGCTATCTGGCGCGGCAACAAGCCAGCGGCTTCAATCCCGGCGCCGGCTACATCCGCCTCGCGCTGGTCTCCGACGGCGAATCAACGGCCGAGGCGCTGCACCGGCTGGTCGAAACTCTGGATTAATCGCGAAGGCCCCATGAGCATGCCGGCGATCGAACGCGTCATTCCCCTGGTCGGTCAATTGCCAGCCTCGATACGCGAAGCGCTGGTACGGCGCTTGCGCGAGCTGATCGGTCTCGGCTTGCTCGCGCTGTCCGGCGTAGCGGCGGCGGCGCTAATGACCTGGTCGGTGCAGGATCCAAGCCTCAGCCACGCTACCTCGCGCGCGATCCGCAATATCGTTGGCTATCCCGGCGCGATCGGCGCCGATCTCTCGATGCAGATCCTCGGGCTTGGCGCCATCATGCTGATCCTGCCGATCGCGGTGAGGGGCTGGCGCATGCTGACGCACCGCAGCTTCGATCGCGAGGTGCTGCGGCTCGGCTGCTGGGTCCTCTGCATTGTGATCGCGGCAGGCTTTGCGAGCTGCTGGCCGCATGGCGGCGCCTGGCCGCTACCGACCGGACTTGGCGGGGTCGTCGGCGACGCGCTGGTGCGGGCGCCCGCGGTGGTGTTCGGCCCGCCCGGCTTCGTCTATCGCCTCGTGCTCGGGATCATCTTGTTCGCCGCCCTGGTCCCGACATTCCTGATCGCAAGCGGCACGGGGTCGCGCCCGGAGGAAGAAGAAACGCCTGTGGTCGCCGACGACGACGCGCCATTCGGCGAAGAGGACGACGAGGACGGCTCGGTGAGACTCGGTTGGGCGTTTCATGCGGTCATGAGCACCAAGGCGCGGCTGGCATGGTTGTTATCGACCGCCTATCGATCGCTGGTTGCAAGCGGAGGCCAACCTCGCACCCTTTCGTTCGAACGCCAGGAGCCGAGCCTCGGCGGCCGCGCCGGGCCGGCGCTGGCGCCGGCCGAGGAGGAGGATTTCGACGAGGACGCGGAGGACGACGAGGCCCCCGCGGCCCGCGCGCCGCGCAAAAAGGCAGCGCCTCGCGCGGCAGCGCGCAAATCATCCGACAAGTTCGAACTGCCGACGGTTGCCATGCTGGCAGCACCCAAGGCTTCCGATCGGCAGCCGCTCAACAAGAGCGAACTGGAATCGAATTCGCGGGCGCTGGAGGGCGTGTTGGGTGATTTCGGCGTCCGCGGCGAAATCGTCAAAGCCCATCCGGGGCCGGTGGTGACGCTGTACGAGCTCGAGCCAGCGCCCGGCATCAAATCGTCGCGCGTGATCGGACTTGCCGACGATATCGCGCGTTCGATGAGCGCGCTCTCGGCGCGCGTCGCCGTGGTTCCCGGCCGGAACGCCATCGGCATCGAATTGCCGAATGCGCATCGCGAGAAGGTCTATTTGCGCGAAATCCTGACCGCGAGAGAAAGCAACGACTCGGTCGCCAAGCTTCCGCTTTGCCTCGGCAAGAACATCGGCGGCGAATCCATCATCGTCGATCTGGCGCGCATGCCGCATCTGTTGATCGCCGGCACCACCGGCTCCGGCAAATCGGTCGCCATCAACACCATGATCCTGAGTCTGGTCTACCGGCTGCGTCCCGATCAATGCCGCCTGATCATGGTCGACCCCAAGATGCTCGAGCTCTCGGTCTATGATGGCATTCCGCATCTTCTGACGCCAGTCGTCACCGACCCGAAGAAGGCGGTGGTCGCGCTGAAATGGGCGGTGCGCGAGATGGAGGAGCGTTACAAGCGCATGTCCAAGCTCGGCGTGCGCAACATCGACGGCTATAATGCGCGGCTGCTGGAAGCGAAATCCAAGGGCGAGGATCTGACGCGCACGGTGCATACCGGTTTCGACAAGGAGACCGGCAAGGCGATCTACGAGAACGAGAAGCTCGATCTCGAACCGCTGCCCTATATCGTCATCATCGTCGACGAAATGGCCGACCTGATGATGGTCGCCGGCAAGGACATCGAAGGGGCGGTGCAGCGGCTGGCGCAAATGGCGCGCGCGGCCGGCCTGCACGTGATTCTCGCGACCCAGCGCCCATCGGTCGACGTCATCACCGGCACCATCAAGGCGAATTTCCCAACCCGCATCTCGTTCCAGGTCACCTCGAAAATCGACAGCCGCACGATTCTCGGCGAGATGGGCGCCGAGCAACTGCTCGGCCAGGGCGACATGCTCTATATGGCGGGCGGCGGGCGCATCAGCCGCGTGCACGGGCCATTCGTCTCCGACGAAGAAGTCGAGAAGGTGGTGCGCCATTTGAAGACGCAGGGCCAGCCCGAATATCTCGAAGCGGTCACCGCGGAAGAGCCGACCGACGAGGATGGCGCGGTGTTCGATTCAACCGGCATGGGCGGCGAGGGTGGCGGTGGCAGCGACTTGTTCGCTCAGGCGGTGGCGATCGTCAAACGCGACCGCAAGGCTTCCACCAGCTACATCCAGCGGCGCCTGCAAATCGGCTATAACCGCGCCGCTTCGCTGATGGAGCGGATGGAACTTGAGGGTATTGTCGGGCAGGCCAATCACGCCGGCAAACGCGAGATTCTGGTCGAGGAGGAAGAGGGCCGTTTCTGAGGGCAGGGCCTTATATCGCCCTATATTATCACGGAAAAACCATACCTGGTTTGGCCCAAACCAAGCTAAAATGGTTGCGAACTGAAACAGGACGACGCGTTGAATTTAAATATAAAAACCCGAATCAGCAGGCCAGAGGCTTTCCGCGGCACATCCATGGCCGTTATGTTGCTTGCGGCGAGCCTGATAGGCGGCACTGCTACGCCTTCCAGCGCGCAAACCGTTCCGGTACCAAAGCCGGCGCCGAAGGGGCGCGACGGGGTACAAATGAGCGCGTCGGACGGGCAGAAGGGCCCGGTGACGACGGGGGCCACGGCGGTCTCGCCGCCCAATCCCGTGATTCCCGATCCCCATCGCAACCTGCCGGCCAATATTTTTGCGACCTTCGATGCCAATCAGAAGGCGCAAGCCGCCAAGGTGAGCTCTTACCTGTCGTCGCTGCAGACGCTGGTAGGGAATTTCGTCCAGGTCGGGCCTGACGGCAGCAAGACCAAGGGTGATTTCTATATCCAGAAGCCAGGCAAGGTTCGCTTCGAATATGAACCGCCAAACCCGATCGACATCATCGCCGATGGATCATCGCTCGCCGTGCGCGACCGCAAGCTCGCAACCCAGGACATCTATCCGCTGTCGCAGACGCCGCTGCGATTCCTGCTCTCCGACCGCATCGACCTGCTGAAGGACACCAATGTGGTCAACGTGACGGCGGATGATCTCTTCATCAGCGTCACCATCGAGGAGAAGCAGGCGCTGATCGGCACCAGCCGGTTGATGCTGATGATCGGCGCCAAGGACGGCCAGCTCAAGCAATGGACCGTGACCGATCCGCAAGGCTATGACACCACGGTCGCGGTCTACAACCTGGATTCGTCGAAGAAGGTCGATCCGAGCCTGTTCAAGATCGACTTCACCAATTACGCGACCCCGCCGGGTTAGTCGCATCCGCCTGTCTCTGACAACCTGGAATATCAATTCGGTGCGGCTGCGCATCGATCTCGTTGCCAAATTCATCAAGGCAGCAAGGCCGGACGTGCTCTGCCTGCAGGAAATCAAATGCATCGACGACGCGTTTCCCCTGAAGCGCCTCAAGCGCCTCGGCTATGCGCATGTCGCGCTGAACGGGCAGAAGGGCTATCACGGCGTCGCGATCATCTCGCGATTGCCGTTCGAGACCACGGATATCCGCACGTTCTGCGAGAAGATCGATTCGCGCCACATCTCGGTTGCGTTCGGCGAAAAGGCGCAGCTCTCACGACCGCTGGTCGTGCATAACTTCTACGTTCCCGCCGGCGGCGATATTCCCGATCCCGCGCTCAATCCGAAATTCGAGCACAAGCTGCAATTTCTCGACGAGATGAAAGCCTGCGAGCCCCTGCATCCGCGCGGCGACGATCGCCACGTCCTGGTCGGCGATCTCAATGTGGCGCCGCATGAGAACGATGTGTGGTCGCACACGCAATTGTTGAAAGTGGTCTCTCATACTCCGGTCGAATGCGAAAAGCTTCTGGCGGCTCAGGTCCATGGCGAGTGGTTTGACGTCGCCCGCGAACGGATTCCCCTGTCAGAGAAGGTTTATACGTGGTGGAGCTATCGCGCCGCCGACTGGACCGTCGGCAATCGCGGCCGGCGGCTCGATCACATCTGGGTGTCGCGCGCGCTCAAAGATACCGTCAGCGATTTCAAGATTCTGCGCGAGGCGCGCGGCTGGCAGCAGCCCTCGGACCACGTTCCGGTGACCGTGACATTGGAAGTGTGATTGGGAAGTATGATTGGGAAGTGCGATGACTTCAAATGCTGAGCTTGGCGCCCGCCATCAAGATATCGCTCGCGATCTGGCTGGAGCGGCTGGCGAAGGCGTCGCGCAACCTTCGCGCGGCGGCGGGGTCGCTTTCCAGCACGCGCTGAAACAGGCTGCGCGCGACCCGGATGACCGAGGATTGTTCCAGCGCGATCGCACTCGATGGCCGCGCCATCGGCACGATCAGCGCAAGTTCGCCGATCAACGCGCCAGGACCCGCGATCGTCTCGGCGCCGGCGCCATCCTCGATTCGGAACGTGCCGCGCTGAACGACAAATCCCGCATCCGCTTCATCGCCGGCGCTGAACAGCGTCGCACCGCGCGCGACCGCGCGCTGCTCCGAGCCGATCGCCAGCATGCGCAGCGCGTCCGTTCCCAACAGTCGCAATGTCGGGACGCTCTCCAACAGGGTGACATCATCTTCGATCGACATTCAGAATCAGTGACCGAGAAAGGCAAATTGCTTCGAATCGCTGTTTTTAGAATCGCATCACGGCACCAGCTTGTAGCCGCCGGCTTCCGTCACCAGGATTTCGGGATTGGCGGCATCTTTCTCGATCTTCTGGCGCAATCGATAAATGTGGGTTTCCAGGGTGTGGGTGGTGACACCCGAATTATAACCCCAGACTTCCTGCAGCAGCGTCTCCCGCGACACCGGCGTTTGACCCGCCCGGTAAAGAAATCGCAGGATCGCGGTTTCCTTCTCGGTCAGCCGCACCTTGCGCGCATTGGGCCCGGTCAGCATCTTGGAACCGGGCCGGAAACTATAGGGGCCGACCGAAAACACCGCATCTTCGCTGGCTTCATGCTGGCGAAGCTGGGCGCGGATGCGCGCCAGCAGCACGGCGAACCGAAAGGGCTTGGCGACATAATCATTGGCGCCGGATTCGAGCCCCAGGATGGTATCCGAATCGGTATCGTGCCCGGTCAGCATGATGATCGGCGCCTTGAAGCCGCCCTTGCGCAAGGAGCGCACGACTTCGCGGCCGTCAGTATCGGGCAACCCGACATCCATCAGCACCAGATCAGGGGAATTGGCCTTGGCGGCACTGGCGCCTTTGGCGCCGGTATCGACGGCGGAGGCTTCGAACTCGTCGTGCAGCGACAATTGCTCCACCAACGTATCGCGCAGATCAGTATCGTCATCCACGATCAAGATCTTGCGGGCATTGGCCATGGGTACAATCCTCTTGGGGTGACGGAGGCCAGCGGCAGCGCCTTTGGCCGGGCTTGGCAACGTCAGGGGTCGTCTGGTGTCGATTCGTCTTGAAGTAGTGGTCTGTTACCGATTCTCAAGCGGCTGTTACCGATTCTCCAACCGCAACGCACTCTACTCCAGAATTTCGAGCTGTTTGGATGAATGTCCTGTAATGAACAAAGGTGACCGGACGGGCTGTCGATGAACCCAAAGAGTCTATGAAAAGACGTTTTATTCCAATTGATTACGACAAAATTTCGCGCGATCCGCCACTTGCGTCGATCACGATTCGCGCCGCCGCCGGCAACCCGCGACGGGGCTGGCTGACGGCGGGCGGGCGGACCATCGCGGTGGCGCTCGGCCGTGGCGGCATCCGGGCCAACAAGCGCGAGGGTGACGGTGGGACGCCGAAGGGCATATTTCACCCGCGCCAATTGTGGTGGCGCGCTGACCGCCACCCGCGACCGCGCACCTTTCTGCCGGTCCGTCCCATCGCGCCCGAAGATGCGTGGTGCGAGGATCCGGGCGACAGACACTACAACAAGCCGGTGCGGCTCGACCGCGACCGCGGCGGCGACCGCTTGAGGCGCGAGGACCATCTCTACGATTTCATCGTCGAGATCGATCACAATTTTAGCCCGCGCACCACAGGGCGGGGCAGCGCGGTGTTCCTGCATTTGGCGCGCGACAATTTTGAGCCGACCGCCGGCTGCGTCTCGATGACGAAATCTGCGATGCTGCATCTGTTGCAACGGCTGGGGCCGCACACCAGGATCGTAATTGGATAAAGAGTTGCGAGGCGTCCAAAAAATGCTCGACAGAGATCGGATCATCGCGGCGTCAAAAACCCTGAGCGATCACTGGCGCGCCGGCACCAAGCTTGCAGGTCTCGGCGCATCGTGCCGACCGCGTGATCGCGCCGAGGGATACGCGATTCAGGCCGAGATCGAGCAGATCTCGTCCGGAAAACTGTTCGGCTGGAAAATCGCGGCTACCAGCGAAGCTGGCCAAAAGCACATCAATGTCGAGGGACCGATGGCCGGGCGCATCTTGTCCGAAACCGTGATCGCCGACGGCGGCACAGCCTCGATGGCGGGAAACGAGATGCGCGTCGCCGAGCCTGAATTCGCGTTCCGCATGAAAGCGGATTTGCCGCCGCGTGCATCGCCCTACAGCGTGCAAGAAGTTCTCGATGCCGTGGGCACGCTGCATCCGGCAATCGAAATTCCGGATTCGAGGTTTGCGGATTTCGTCCGCGCTGGTGCTGCCCAAATCATCGCCGACAATGCCTGCGCGCACCTGTTCGTCCTCGGTCAGCCCGCGACATCAGACTGGCGCGCGCTCGACCTGGTCGAGCAAAGGCCCGTTATCACGATGCGCGGCCGGCAATTCATCGGTCACGGCAAGAACGTGCTCGGTGATCCCAGAGTTGCGCTGGTATGGTGCGCCAACGAATTGCGGCACCTCGGCCTGACACTGAGGGCAGGCGAAGTGGTGACGACCGGAACCTGCCATCCGCCGCTGCCCATTCAATCGGGTGATCTGGTCGCCGCCGATTTTGGTGCGCTCGGACGCGTGTCGGTCGCATTCACCTAGGCGAGGATTCGCGGTATACGAAGCATCTGGTGCGAGCTTTTTTCACAGATTACTGCGATTGCGCTAGTCCAACGGGGAGCCGAGACAATGAATGATCAGGTCAAGATCAATGAGATCGCGCCCGCCCTCACCGCAAAGCAAGCGGAGAACATGATCACCACGAATTTGCCGCCGATCGACCACCACGGCGAAATCGTGGAGCAGGTTGGCCGGAATTCCATTCGCGTGCGGTTGCCCTACGATCGCGGATTCATGGGGACCGAGCCGTGGCAGGATGGCAGCGGTCAGGTGTTTTCAGGCCCCATGGTGATGGGTTTTGCCGACACCACGATGTATTGCTGCGTCATGGCGGCGATGGGCGCCGATGTCATTCCGGTGATGGCCAATCTCAACATTACCTTTCTCAGGCCGGCACGCGCGGCCGACCTGATCGCCGAGGCCCGCATCGTTCGGCGCGGCGGCCGGCTGCACTATCTCGAGTGTTGGCTGACGTCGGATGGCGAGCCTGAACCTTGCGCGCATGTCACATCGACGTATCGCGTGTCAAAGCGCTAGGTCCGCGCGCCGAAAATCGCGCTTCCCACGCGTATATGCGTGGCGCCGAACTGAATCGCGATCGCGAAATCGGCACTCATGCCCATCGACAGTTTTTTAAGCCCGTTGCGCGCGGCGATTTTGGCAGTGAGCGCAAAATGCGGCGCCGGTGCCTCATCGACCGGCGGAATGCACATCAGGCCGGAAATAGTCAGGCCGTAGGTTTCGCGGCAGCGCTTGATGAAATCGTCCGCCTCGGTAGGTGCCACGCCCGCCTTTTGCGGTTCCTCGCCGGTATTGATCTGAACGAACAATTCGGGCCGCTTTTTCTGGGATTCGATTTCCTTGGCTAATGCCTGGCAAATGCTTGCCCGGTCGACCGAGTGGATGGCGTCAAACAGCGCGACGGCCTCTTTCGCCTTGTTGGATTGCAGCGGCCCGATCAGATGCAGCGCGATCCCCGGGCAAGACGATATTAACGCTGGCCACTTGGCCTTGGCTTCCTGCACCCGATTTTCGCCGAAAACGCGCTGTCCGGCCTCGATAATGGGTGTGATCGCCTCAGCGCCGAAAGTTTTCGACACGGCAATCAATTCAACCGACGCGCGATCGCGATGCGCTTGCTCGCAGGCACGCGCGATCTCTTGCTCCACGGTAGCGAGCGGGCTTGGTAAACGGGAGGTTATGATAGTGGGATTCTCGGACGTCATGTCACCTGACGATCATGGGTTTACCGGAGTAGCTCTAAGTTTACCGAGTTCGGGAAAGGCTTCTTGAACCCTTCCCTCTAGCCTGCGCGCCGGGGTCGGGAAACTCGGATGTCCAGCGTCAGTTTCAACCGCAAGAAAGCGAAACTCAAGCAGCTTCTCGGAATCCGCGCGCGGCTTGCGTTGCTGGCGCTGATTCTGGTGACGCCCTTGATGCTGGAACGCGCCCGTTCGCTTGAGGACACCCGTTCCAAGCAGGTTGAGCTTGCATCCGCCGAACTCGCCAATCTTGCAAAACACAGCGCCGATGCGCAACAGGAAGTAATTTCGTCGGTGGAGACGCTATTGAAGTCCGCCGCCTATATCCGCGCCTCGGCGGGCGGCATCGGTCGCAGTTGCGACCTTTTGCGCGCCAGCGTGCCGGCCAATCTGCCGTGGATTCGCAGCCTTTCGATCGTCGGCAAGGACGGACGGATCCAATGCTCGACACTCAATATTCTGGTTGGCATCGATCTGAGCGACCGCGCCTATTTCAAGAAGGCGCAGCAGACCGGTGATTTTGTTTTCAGCGACTTCCTGCTCGCCAAATCCAATAACCAGCCAATCGTGGTGGCGGCCTATCCGGTCTCCGCCATCGCCGCCGGCGAAGACGCTTTGATCGTTGCAACCGTCAATCCCGGCTGGATGTCGAAGATCATGAGCAATCTCGGCGGCCGTCCCGGCATTTCGGCGGTGCTGGTCGACAGCACCGGAATCGTGCTGGCAGCGCCGGCGGATCAAGCCAGCATGATCGGCCGCCCGCTCGATACGATACCGCTGTTGTCGGCCATTGCCGACGCGGCTGTCGGTTCGGACCAGGCGGAGGGATCGCGTTCGTTCGTCGCCGCTGACGGATCAAAGCGCACCGTCGATTTCGTGCGTATTGCCGGCACCGATTCCCGGCTCATCGTCAGCATCGACGAAGCCAGGGTATCCACCGCGATCAATCGCGACATTCGCACCGCCTATTTTCAACTCGGCTTCGTTAGCCTGTTCGTGCTGCTCGGCACGCTGATCGCCGCCGAAAAGCTAATCATCGCGCCGATCGAGATGATGGCGGCGACGGCGAAGCGCTTCGGCCAGGGCGACTGGTCGGCACGTGCACCGCGCGGCCGGTTGCCGGCCGAATTCGTACCGTTGGCCCGCGCCCTCAACGCCATGGCGGCGCAGCTTGGCCAGCGCGAGCGCGAGCTGGTCGCCAGCAACGATCGTCTCACCGTGATGGCATCGATCGACATGTTGTCCGGTCTGGCCAATCGCCGCGGCTTCCAGAGCCGGTTGGAGTTCGAATGGATGAAGGCCCAGCAATATAACTGCGAGCTGTCGCTGCTGATGATCGACGTCGATCACTTCAAGCTCTACAACGACACCTATGGCCACCCCGAAGGCGACGCCTGCCTTGCACGGCTCGGTGAAGCGCTGTCCGAAATCGCCGCCGAGACCATGGGCTTTGCCGGCCGCTACGGCGGCGAGGAATTTTGCCTGCTACTGCCGAACACAGCATCGGACCGTGCGGTCGAGATCGGCGAGGCCGTGCGCACGGCCGTCCAGGGGCTCGCCATGCCCCACTGCACCTCGAGCTATGAGACCGTCACCGTCAGTGTCGGCGTCACCGCTACGCGCCCAAGCGACCGCTTGCAGCCGGGCGATCTGATCGAAGCGGCA
>Ga0209473_1001855_pt1 | contig 11713 bp, 11 predicted proteins | sample GraSoiAngelo_133_FD_185890 | JGI IMG/M metagenome (GOLD analysis project Ga0209473, IMG submission 185890) | Grasslands soil microbial communities from the Angelo Coastal Reserve, California, USA - 14_0929_05_20cm (SPAdes) (version 2) | ecosystem: Environmental > Terrestrial > Soil > Grasslands ...
TTCGACGACCGTGTAGAGAGCCTCGCGCGCTGGTTGTGCGGTAGCGAAGTTGCTAATGCGCAGCAGAATCTGCACGCCCGCGAGGACGGCCAGTTCCGGCGCGAGCTGACCCACCGTGAACCCGTGCTTCCCAAGCCACGGCCCGTAGAGCATTGCGAGCGACAGTGCAATCCATCCGAGTACGGCGATCGCCGGCTGCGAGATGAGCGCGAACGTGATTCCGAACCAACGAATCAGCCGAGCCGTGAGCAGAAGTTGGATAAGCACGGTGCCAAGCTGCACCGAGAACTCAATTTTACCGAAGTATTGAGTGCGGAGGTCACGATCGTGGATGGTGAGATCGACGAGCTTGCCCTGTTGGTAATATAGGAATGTTCCGATCAGACCGTAAAGGAACGTATACGTCGCGATCCAACGCAGATAGCTCTGACTGACGATCAGCTTGAGGCCGCGCCAGAGATCTGAGGGCTGAAGGACGCCCGGCGGGACGCTGGCTTGGTTTGGCTGAATCGCGTCGATGCCGTGGATGGCGACGAGGCGGCGCACGCTGAAGACCGCGATCTCGAGCAATATGATCGAGATGAAGATCAGATTAGTGCTGCCCATCGGTTTGGCTAAGAGGGTGGCAATCATCGATCCTGCGAGGGCACCGAGCGTACCGCCGACGCCGATGAACCCGAAGAGTCGCTTGGCCTGGTCGAGGCGCCAGATGTCGGCCATGAATCCGCGGAAGACGGACACGACAAAAAGGTTGAAGACGCTGAACCAGACGAAGAACGTATAGGCCGCAGTTAGCTTCAGGCTCCCCGGAGAGAACTTGAGCCACAGCCAGAACGCGAACAGACAGGCCATCGAGACGCGGTAGACGATCGGGATAAACCGTCTCCGTGGCAGCTTCGTCACGAGTAGCGCGAACAGGGGGCTCACGGCGATCATCGCAACGAGCGTTCCCGTGAAGAGCATCGGGTATTTATCGGGGCCGCCGTTCAAACCAACGGTCGCAACACAAACGCACTCGCGAGCAGGCTAAAGAAATAGAGCAGCGACCACGCGATCGAACGCAGCTCGCGTGGTTCGATGACCACGACGCGCTGCAGGACACGAACGAACGCACCGTTCTGCGTTTCGTTCGCGTCGTCGTCTTTCACGTTCACATTCCGCCAGGCGGCATCATTTCGTGGCCTTGTGCAAGGCGACCAGAACTTCCGCTTCGCGCTCTGGCGTAAGTCCTGCCCGCATTTTGGCCTGCCGTTCCGGCTTCTGCGTTTTGAACCACGCCAGCGTATCGCGTGCGGTCTCGCCCAAGGGACGAAACGTTAACCGTTTTGCCAGCGCGCGGCTGATATTGGCGCGCGACAGTCCTAATTCATCGCCGGCCCACACCGGCATGTCCGACCACGCTTCGACTTTCTGTTGCTTGAGAAATTCAGCATCCGCCCAGGCGAAGGTCGCGTTCGAACTCAGCGCGGTTTTTATTCCATCGAGCATGCCGCCGATCCCCAATTCCTTGGCCGGTCCCGTGACGTTATAGATTCCAGTCTCCCGATTTTCCGCCATGCGAATGGTCCATTCCGCCAGATCGCGCCCATCAATGAATTGCACCGGATCGCTCGGATTACCCGGCGCCAGTACTTCGCCCCCGCGGTCAATCCGCACCGGCCAATAAGTGAAACGGTCGGTTTCGTCGCGTGGCCCAACAATCAGGCCCGGGCGAATAATGAGCGATTTGCCCGGAAACCACTTTTCTGTTTCCTGCTCGCTCAACGCCTTAAGCGGTCCGTACGTTTTGTAACCCGACGCCTTCATCGCTTCGAGCGTTTCCTTGAAGGGGTCAGCGCCTTCGTATTTCGCCAGCGGCGTGTTTTCATTTGGGCCCGTACTGGTGTCGGCATAGACCGAAATGGTCGAAATAAAAATGTAACGCTCGACGTTTTCCTTCAGAATCTGAGCGGCATCTCGGACCCAGGCCGGCAGCGTGGTTGGGTTATCGATACAAACGTCCCATTGTTTTCCTTTCAACGCCTCGAGCTGACCATTGCGATCCCCGATCAGTTGCTCAACTTCCTTGGGCAATTCGCCGGGATGCGTTTTGCCGCGATTAAAAACCGTCACCTTATGTCCGCGGCTTAGGGCGTATTTTATCTGAAACGGGCCGGTGAATCCGGTGCCGCCGAGAATAAGAATTCGCAAAGGTTTCACCTTTTCCTCAGCGAACGTATTTTGGATGCTCATAGCGGCGGTTGCGGCGACCGAGAGTTTGATAAATTGGCGACGGGTAGTGGTACTCATTTTACTAATTATCATGTCGACCGTAATCGCGACATGTCTGATTGCTAATCAGCAAATCTTGTCGCCGCCGTCGATGCCCGCGCCCAGGCCCCGGATGCACCAGCTACAATTGCGTTTCCCCACAACGTCCTACACTTTCATTTGTGGATCCGCTTGGTGGCCTGACTCGCCGCGAAGCCGCGCGCTTGCTTGGCGGCACAGCGGCGGCGTTATGTTTCTCGGGAACAATGGCAAAGGCGCAGCAACCCACCGACAACCCGATCATGCGTCCAATTCCTTCCTCCGGAGAAAAACTGCCGGTGATCGGGCTGGGTACATGGCAAACATTCGACGTTGATCCGGCGCAGTCCGCACCGTTGGCTGAAGTTCTGCGTACGTTCGTGAAACTCGGCGGCCGCGTTGTTGATTCGTCGCCGATGTATGGCCGCGCCGAGCAAGTCATCGGTGATCTTCTAACGAAACTTAAACTGCGCGATTCCCTTTTTCTTGCCACCAAGGTCTGGACCCGTGGCAAACAGGCTGGGATCAATTCGATGGAGCGTTCGTTCGCGCGTCTGCAAACCAAGACGATCGATTTGATGCAGGTGCACAACCTGGTCGATGCCGAGACGCAGCTCCAGACAATGCGGGAATGGAAGGCGCAAGGAAGATTCCGGTATCTCGGCGTCACGCATTACGAAGCCGGTGCCTTTGCCGAGGTGGCGAAAATCCTCGCGCGCGAGAAACTCGATTTCGTTCAGATCAACTATTCGATCATGGAACGCGAAGCTGAGGAAAGAATTTTACCGCTGGCGCAGGACCGGAGCGTAGCCGTGATCGTGAATCGTCCGTTTAGCGCCGGCGATCTGTTTCATCGCGTGCGCGGAAAGCCGTTGCCCGATTTCGCGACGGAATTTGAGTGCACTTCCTGGGCGCAATTTCTTCTGAAATGGATCGTCGCTCATCCGGCGGTGACCTTCGCCATTCCGGCGACGAACAATGTTCAACATCTCGAAGACAATATGCGTGGCGGCGTCGGCCGATTGCCTGACACAAAACTGCGTCAGCGCATGATCGACGCCTTGGCAAAATTGTAGGGCGAGGCTGGGTAGAGGCATTCGCTAACTTAACGTTGCCGGCTCGACAGAGTCTCGCCCTACCAATTGTTCTCGCGAAGGTCTCCGGTAGGGCGACGCTCTGCGGAGCCGCCATCAGTTCCACCGAGGTAATTCGTTAAGGATGCCTTGGTAAGGCCATTGATCAGGATGAGAAACCAATCCCGCGCGAACGGGATTCATCCGTATATACTCCCATTTTTCAGAATAGTTCTCATCTCGCCGCAGTCGGTGATGAAAGCTGTGCGCTTGAAACAGTGCTTCGGGCGTTCTGAACTGGCGGCAACCGGCGTTTCCAGAATGAAATCCAGCGTTCAAGTGTGTGATCTTCTCCGTTGGGGGCGCAAAACAGATGAATATGATCCGGCATGATTAAGTAAAAGCCCACCAGCCATGCCACAGCTATGCTCCAGGATTCCACCAACGCATTGTGAACAGAATCGTTGGCAAGCTGGGATCGGCGTTTGCGGCTGCAGATTGTGGCGAAAACAATGGTCGGTTGATCCCGAAAAATAAGAACGCTTTCGGCTGGATGGCTACGGCTTGGTCTTTCACGCATATGAAACCGGCTCGACAGAGTCTCGCCCTACCAAAGACGTTTGCGCCTTTCACAACCAGACACGCACTTTCGGCCAGAGTTCGCGCAACGGAATCTTCAAGTCGCGACAAACGAAAATGTGCAATCGCTGTTCCCAAGGCATCGCCCAGGGACTGCTTTCGACCATCCCACGATCTTCGACCGAGCGAAATTGCTCGCGCTCCTCGGTCGCGTCGTCATCCAGGACAATCATTATCTCGCCCGCGTAGCGGCCCGGTCCCCAGTAAAAATAATTTTGATGTCCGGAAAGCGTTGGCGGTAACCGATATTTTGGACCGAAGAGATCAATCGCGCCGGCCTCTCCATAATTCTGGCAAAAAATTGCTGCAAGCTTCTGTTCGTTCGCAGGCAAGCTGACGTAGACCCGCGCGACTGAGCGCGCCATCTCCTCCCAGCCGAATTGGTCGGCATAGAGTTGGGGTAATGCCGCAGTATGCGACGTTTCCGCTCGTGGGACCTCGAAATGAATCGCGCGCATATACGCGAGCAATTTCTCCGGTGACAAAATCGGAAGAACGACCGGCGCCAAGACGAGCGCTGACACGAGGACGAGAAACGCGATCGCCGGTTTGAGCCAACGGAAGCGCAGCGCGAAAATTCTCTCGAAAGCAACGCCACCCGCGGCAAATAACATCGGATAAGCCGGGGCAAGGTAATAATTCTTTCCGTGCATGACGATGAATTCGGTGAAAGCGATTACGTAAGTGAAAGCGATGACGCGATAGCGCCGGCCTTCGTAGGAGACGAGCAGCCAGATCAACCCACCAAACCACACCGGAAAGGTCGCCGGATTCATCAAGGTGATCTGTTGGGAGAAAAATTCCCACGGGCTGAGAACGACGTTTTTGTTGCTCTTTGCGATACCCTGCAACAACACCCAGGTGGGCCAGCCGCGTTCTATTTGCCAGATGATGTTCGGGAGCGCGATAACAAGGGCAATGAAACCGCCGAGCCAAATCCATTTTTGCGCAAATTGACGGCGCTGCGGCGTTAACAGAATCGCAAGCACGATTGCCACGCCGAAAAAAACCATAGAGTGCTTGTTTTGGATTCCGAAGCCGACGACGACACCGAACCAGAGCCAGGTGCGAGATGATGCGCCGTTAATAATTCGGCAGAGCAGGTAAATCGCGCCCGTCCAAAACAAAGGCTCATAAACATTGGGCGAATAAAAGTTGCCGACGGCGAGGAAAAACAGGCTCCCGAGCACGCTCGTACATGCGAGAGCAACCGCCCACGCACGGCCGCCCAGCTCCCGCGTGAGAAGTCCGGTGAAAACGATGGTAAGCGCGTTTGCCAGCGCAGGAAAAATCCGCAACGCGAACAATGAGCTCCCGAACAAAATCAGTTCAATTCGCAGCAGGAACGCGCTCAGCGGTGCGAGATCGACGTAACCGAAATCGAGATGGCGTGCGCAGGCAATGTAATAAAGCTCATCGCGAAAGTAGCCATAGCGGTGAATCGTCAGGAGGTGGCCGATTAGAGCGACAAGTGCGAGACCAGCAACAATGCTTGTTGTTACCCGACGATTTGTCGTCGCTTCCTTCATGCGGTCGATCTAGCGCGTATCGCATTTTGGAAGAAGGCTTTTCTTCCGCGAGGTCCTTCAAAAGTGAAAAGAAATTTCTTGCCGAGAGTGTGGATTCGCGGCATAGCTCGCACTTGTGCGGAGGCTGGTTTGTCTAAACGTAACAGTTACAACGTTTCTGATCATCTCTAATACTGGCCGCGCGCAGACCTTCGCACCTTCCAAGCTCGCTTTTGCGGGACGCGACCAGGCGGCAAAGAAGGATCCTGTTCAGGTGATCACCAGGGAAGCACCGGAGGTAATCACGAAGGAGATACCGCCCCAGGTAATCGCGAAAGAGAAACCGGCGGTCGCGATGAAGCAAACGCCGGAAGTGATTATCAACCCGCCAGTCGCAAAGAAGCAGATCGCAGAAGTGATCACCAAACCGGCCCCGCCGGTGGCTAAGAAGCAAGCGGAAGTGACCACCAAGCCAAATTCGCAAGTCGCCACGAAGGAAAGAACATTCGAACCGGTCCGGCCGATTGCGAAGGAAAAACCAGCGGTCCCCATCAAGCAAACACCGGAAGTGATCACCAAGCCAAATCCGCAAGCTGCGACCAAGGGAACAAAATTCGAACCAGTCCGCCCGATTCCTCACTACAATTTCAAGACTCCGGATGGCAGGCAGGAATCAGTGCCCATCATCACCCATTATTATCCCAATCAAATCGTCCATCCATTGGGCACGACAGATAGACATCTCGATCCCAAACTGTCGCGTGCCGCGACTATCGCGCAGGAACGCGCCCATGCGCACTCCCGCTCGATGTGCTGGCATGCCGTCAAGGAAGCCTTGCTCGCTTCCGGGGTGATCGATTCACGACCGAAAAGCGAGTATGCCAGGGATGCCGCGCAGGATTTGGTCAGCAATTACGGCTTCAAAAAATTATCGGTGCGCGATCCCTTTGCCGCGCCGATCGGTTCAGTGCTGGTTTATGGAACCAACCGCAGTGCCGGTCACGTCGAGATACGGACAAAAGACGGTTTTGTGAGCGATTTCCGCTCGCCCACGCCTTCGCATCGTCCACTGATCGGCGTTTACGCGAAATTGTAGCCGCGGTCGCTGGCCGCGGTCAGCTCTTCAATCGCGCAGTCAGCTTGATCTCCGTCCCCGCCAGCGCGACCGAGACCGGACACGTCTTCTTCGTCTGTTCCGCCAGTTCCTTAAATTTTGCATTGTCGATTCCCGGAACATCGCCTTCGCAATCAAGATCGATCGACGTGATCTTGGGTCCGCCACCGATCATTTCCAAGTTCACTTTTGCGATGGTGTGGACGCTTTTTGGTTGATGACCTGCTTTCGACAAATTCGCCGAAAGGGCCATCGAAAAACAACCGGCTTCCGCTGCGCCGATCAATTCCTCCGGATTCGTGCCGGCGCCATTCTCGAAACGGGAGGCAAAGGAAAACGGGCCTTCGTAGGCGCCGCGCCCCACTTTCATTGTTCCTTTTCCTTCCTTGAGATTGCCTTCCCAGGTAGCTGAGCTCGTTCGTGTCGCCATAAATGGTTTCCTCCTCTTGTTTTAATTTTTGAATACCGATACTTGGCGTTGGCCAGGCAAACTGTCCAGGCGTAAACAAGCAGATAAATTTATTCCGGCAGCAAATTGTATGGCCGAGGCAGATGTTCGAATCGCAATGTGGTCGGGGCCGCGCAATATCTCGACGGCGATGATGCGAGCATGGGGAAACCGCGACGATACATTCGTCGTCGATGAGCCGCTTTATGCTTTTTATCTGAAAAAAACGGGCGCCAATCACCCGGGCGCGGAGGAAGTGATCGCAACAGGCGAGACCGACTGGCGGAAAATCGTCGCGAACCTGACCGGGCCGATTCCAAACGGCGCCCGCATTTTTTATCAAAAGCAAATGACGCATCATTTCCTCCCGGAAGTCTCGCGCGATTGGCTGTTCCAAGTGATCAATTGCTTCCTCATTCGCGACCCGGCCGAGGTGATCGCCTCTTATATTAAGAAGAACCGGGAGCCCACGGTCGAAGACGTCGGTTTTGTGCAGCAGGGAGAGATCTTCGATTTTGTGCGAAGCCAGACCGGTTTGGTGCCGCCGGTGATCGATGCCCGTGACGCATTGCGTGATCCCAGACGAGCGTTGCAACTATTGTGCGATGCGATCGGTGTCGAGTTCTCCAATGCGATGTTGTCATGGGCGCCAGGCCCGCGCCAGACCGATGGAGTCTGGGCAAAATATTGGTATGCCGAAGTAGAACGCTCAACCGCGTTCGTACCGTATCGCGAAAGAAAAATCGAATTGCCGAAAAGGCTAGCGGACGTCCACGACCGTTGCCGTAAGATTTACGAGGAGCTCTATCAACATCGATTGCATTGAACCGGGGACAACGCGGATTTCGCGGAAAGTAATTGTAGGGCAGGCGCGTCGCCTGCCGTCCTAAGGATTGGCAACCGGGAGCGGTTGCCCTACAAAATATCTGGGTCGTCCGAGCAATCCGCGATTTAAAAATGCTTCAGAAATTCGACGAACGAAACCGCGATCTGATCGTTAACATCAACGGTCAGCTGATTCATCGCGACAAAGCAGGAATCAGCCCTTTTGATTCAGCGGTGCAGGGCGGTGACGCCGTTTGGGAAGGATTGCGGCTTTACCGCGGTCGCATTTTCAAATTACGCGAGCATCTCGATCGGTTGCAGCAATCCGCGAGCGCGCTCTCTTTCGCCGAAATTCCGCTTCGCGAAAAAATCATCGAGGAAATCAAGCGGACCCTTGCCGCTAACAAGATGCAGGATGGCGTTCACATTCGCCTGACTCTTACCCGCGGCCCCAAAATCACTTCCGGGATGGATCCGCGACTGAATCAATCGGGTTCGACCTTGATCATCCTGGCCGAACACAAAGCGCCTGTTTATACGAAGACTGGGCTGACCTTAATCACGAGCAAGTTCCGGCGTCCTTCGCCCGAGATTCTCGACTGCAGGATTCATCACGCCAATTTGCTCAATTCCATTTTGGCCAAGATCGAAGCCAACAATGCCGGCGCCGATGATGCCCTCATGCTCGACACTCGGGGTTTCGTCGCCGAGACGAACGCGACCCATGTCTTCATCGTGCGCAAAGGTGAGCTCTCCACTAGTCGCGTGGTGGCTTGCCCTGAAGGAATCACCCGCGCCACCGTCATCGAGATTTGCGCTGCCGAAAAAATCCGCTGCACCGAAACGGACTTGTCGCCGGTCGATGTTTATGGCGCGGACGAAATCTTCTGCACTGGAACTATGGGCGAACTCGCCGGTGTCATTAAGATCGACAATCGGATCATCGGCGACGGCAAAGTCGGCCTGATGACGGAGCGTTTGAGCGAACTTTACGCCCAGCGCACCGCGTCTGAAGGCGTTGAGGTATCATAGCGTTGTAGCTGCCGCTGTCTCAGCGGCAGATTCTGGGTAACGTGCGCGCCGTTCGCGTGCGCTCACCAGACCCGGATGACGCCCGTTGTTAGGGCGGTGCCGTGAGAAACACTCGAGAACTCAGCGCTAGATCCGTTAGTATTTCCTAACCAATCTTGTGATGGCAACCATGCTCGAAATGATGGGCCAGGCTGCCATCCCGCTGATAAGAATAAAGAGAAAAAGCTCTGCCACATAATCGCGTGGTGTTTCGTTAGCAAAGAATTCAGTGCTCAGTTCGCGGAAGGTTTTCAGCTCGAGCGCGGTCGGCGTTGTTTTCGCGACGGCGCGACCGGCTGGCGATGCACTCGTTCGATACTGATAATCGGTTAACGGAAATCTTCGTTGCTTCCGCTGCTCGCTACTGATTTGAGGTGTTGGTTTCATAATTCAAAGTTTTAAAGGTTGTTCCCGAATTCGGCTCGAGACGACTGGCGCAAAAGACCCGCGCATCGCAGGTTCGACCACTGGGGTGCCGCAGAATCGCGGGCTCCAACTTGGCGAAGAACAGGCGCCGTTAATCAGTCTGCCAGACTCCCGGCGGCCTGAAACGGCGTATGCATCGTATTCACGCCGCATACTTAATGCGGGCCGGCGGTTTCTCCAAATCTTGGCCAGGCAAATCTTTCGTAAGTGCCTAATTCACAGGGGCAAATCGGTCGTATTTATTTCTTGGAAACCCTTTCTCTCAACAGCCCGAATTACTCGCCGGGCAACCCGCACCGAATCAAGGATCTTCTCTGTAGCCGCGGTCGCTGGCCGCGACTCTTGCAGCGGTTATTTCAGTTAGTCCGATCCGCTCTTGGCTGGCAGAGGCAGGAACTGGTGATCTTGGTGTCCGCGCTGGCCCAGAGTCTCTTGAACTTTGCGTCCGTTGCGGCGGTCTCGGATAAATTCTTCTTTTGCGCTCGTAGACTGCTCGCCAACCCGTAAAGGGACCAGCCATTTTCCGGTAATCGCACCAGATCTTCGCGATAAATTTGTTCCGCTTCAGCGTAGCGTCCATTTTGCATAAGAGTCGCACCTAACGAGTGCCGGACAGGAATTAACCAACCAGGAGGTTCATCGTAATTCAATGCGTTTTCCAGCCTGATTGCTTCGCGAAGTTCGGCAACACCGGCATCGAGCTTGTCCTCGCGAATCAGAATCTCGCCTTCAACCATTCGTGCGGTCAGCGCAAGAATGGCTTCCTCGGTGTTATTGCCAAAGACTTCGTCTTTCGGCACGAGCTTCGCTTTTTCGAGAAAGATCGCCTGCTCCTGGCGGGCCTTCTCCGTCTCGACTTTGGCGGCGTAAGCGATTGCCCGGGCGGCGTGATGAAAAGCGCGCGTGCCCGCCATGTATTCCGGGTAATTATCAGGCTCCGCCACAATCTCATTCCACATCCCGAAACGCACCATCACTTCGAGCGGCATCGCCACGAAACCCTCCGCCTGCGTTGCATTTTCTTTCAAGAAATCCGAGGGCATTTCCGCGACCATGGCGCGGATGTGTTTCATCGCGAGCACACGTTGCCCGGTCATCATCGCCGCATACGCCAGCATGTGACGGTTATGCGCGACATAAACATTAAGGAAGCCGACGGGTGGACCCGTGATTTTGCGATAGCGCTGGTCGGCCGCGATCGCTCTCAGGTTGGCTTCGACCGCTTCGTGCCAACGGCCGCACCGAATGTCGATGTGCGAAGGCATGTGCAGGTTGTGCGCCACTCCCGGTTGCAAAGTGCGCAGCCGGTTCGCCGCCTGCATTGCGCGCTCGGGATGCCGCGATGCTTCGTTCGCATGAATATAGAGGTGGTTCGCGAACGGATGTCGCGGATTCAATTTTAGCACCCGGTCGAGTGTGGCTAGAATTTCGTCTGTGCCTGGATTCGGCTGACCTTCGGGCGTCCATTGATTCCACGGGCGCAAATCCATCATCGCTTCGGCGAAAAACGCGCCGACATCGAGGTCGTTAGGATATTTCTGCCAAAGCGTGCGCATGGCGTCGGCGTAGGCCTGATCGAGCAGCGCGCGATCCGGCGGTGGCGGATCGGCATAGCGGTGACTCAGCGCTTCGATCAGATCGCGCTCCACCGGCGATGCGTGTTCTGCATTTTGTTGTGCGAGCTGGAGTTCGTTCCACGCCATTTCCACCGCTGACGGCGGCATGACCGTAAGATTGATGTGTGGTCCGCATGCTAAGGCAGTTCCCCAATGCGCCATCGCACACTTCGGGTCGAGCCGTGCGGCTTCCTGGAACGAAGCGATGGCTGCGCCGTGGTTAAACCCGTGCAGAAATGCCAGTCCCTGCTTGAAATATCGTTGCGCCTCCGCCGAAGTCGTCGTGACCTTTCGTGAATACGAACCAAGCCCTCCGAAAAATGGTTCCTTCGCTGACACTGCGTTTCCGAATGCCAGCGCTCCCAGGACAACAACGGCGCGGGAGAAAAACGCAGCGGCTTTCATCAACGAAACTTTAGAGCATTGGTCATCCGCCATTCCATTTGGCCATTGTGCGCGTGGAAGGTGGATCGGCCGCTCCGCGGGCGATGTTAGTACCCAAAACGAAGATCACTCGACGCGCAGTGCTTCCACTGGATTGAGCAGACTCGCCCGCCGCGCAGGAAATAAACACGCGAGTAACGCGGCTATTCCAAGGACCGCGATTGTCGCGATCAACAGGAGCGGATTGTGCGCGGATGTCTCGTAGAGTTGTGATGCAATCAAGCGGCCGAGCGCAAGTGCCGCGCCTACTCCAATGACCA
>Ga0209473_1001860_pt1 | contig 11693 bp, 7 predicted proteins | sample GraSoiAngelo_133_FD_185890 | JGI IMG/M metagenome (GOLD analysis project Ga0209473, IMG submission 185890) | Grasslands soil microbial communities from the Angelo Coastal Reserve, California, USA - 14_0929_05_20cm (SPAdes) (version 2) | ecosystem: Environmental > Terrestrial > Soil > Grasslands ...
TATCGGCGCCGTTGTCCGGGGGCTGATTGGGTTGCGCATCGCCCCCGAGATCGAGCGGCAGGGACTCGACATCAGTCAACACGGTGAAGAGGGTTACATTACTTCGTGAGAGGTGATTTGTGAGAAGTGAGAAGCGCCCACCTCTCACGTCTCACTTCTCACGAAATGTTACATGGAGCGTGTAATTAGTTAGAGCAAATGAACCAAGACAGAGAGCATTTACGGCTGCTCGCGATTTTTCATTACGTAGTCGCTGGCCTTGCCGGGCTCTTCTCTTTTTTCCCACTCCTTTACACAACGATCGGGGCGATCTTCATATTCGCCGCGCGGCACGGAACGGCGAAACCGGGCGAGGATTTGCCGCCTGAATTTCTTGGCTGGATTTTTGCCGTGCTCGGTTCGGTGTTGTTCTTAATCGGGATAGCGATGGCGATTTGTATTCTAATGACTGGGCGATCACTCGCGCTCTGTAAACGGTACTCCTTCGTCCTTGTAATGGCTTGCATTGAATGCCTCTTCATTCCCTTTGGAACAATTCTCGGCGTGTTTACGATTGTTGTGCTTTCGCGCGAATCAGTGCGGGGATTGTTCTCGACGGCAGCTGAGCCAGTCCCGGGTTGAAACTGCGCCGCCGATTTTAAAGACTGGGCGCTGGCGCGCTAGTTAGAATTCACCGAACATCAGAGAACGCGGCCCCAACCTTAAAAATCGCGCAATGCGACTACGCCTGAGCAGTGAGCTTTGCCTCAATGCCCACCTGTATTTGGGTTGCCCTGGCTCTGTATTTGTCGCTGCAGCTGCTCAGCGTTGGCCCGCTGCACGTTTAAGGTGCCGGGCTCGGTCTTCGCACCATCGTCAACTTCGACCCAGCTGCCGCCAATGTGGCTTCCTGTAGCCGCCGGAACCCAGACCATGTGCTTTCCCTTCTTCTGGCCTGCGCTGGCCTGTGCCGCTGCGACCGGTTTGAGGTCAAAATTCAACTGTGTCGTTTGGTCCGCTTTGGTCTTCGTATTCGTGATGGATGCCTTCACTGCGCCGTTCACGACCAGCGTCACCCGGTAAACGCCCACGGGCAGGCCCTCTGAGATGTAGCGACCTTTTGCATCGGTCTTGACGGTGTTGAACTGCTGTTTGCCATCTTTCGACGCAATTCGAACATCTGCACCCTTTATCGCTTGCCCTTTTGCGTCCTTCACCAAACCCTGAATAGCTGCCGGCCCAGCCCAGGCAGTTGCGACAGAAAGAACAAACCCAATTAACCCGATTCGCAGTGATTTAATAAACATAGATGTATAAGGTTACAATAATTACTACAGGAAACAAAAGGCCAAGTTCCCAGAAAATCTTACTTCGAACGTTGGTGAAACGATTTGTGCGCTCGCCGCGCTTCTGGTCCCTCGTGTCACCTTCTTGCAGCTGTTCTCGGCCCCGAACAAATACGCAAATTCGGTAGGCTGCCAGGCGGCGCGGCTGTCCACGAGTCTGGTCTTCGGTTACAAAGAAATAGAGAGCGCATTAGTACTTATCCTGTGCGATCGAAATGGTAAGCTCTTGGAGATTCGCCACGTAAACAGTTTGGGATGATGGGTCGACGGCTGCAAAATTCGGAATCCCGCCTGTTCTTGGATTCGCAATCTTTGGTTTGCAGTCGTTGAGGTGGTCCGGCCGGCAGGAGTCGCCGTTGAGCACGACCAGATCCGTGTCGCCGAGGGTCGGAATAAACACAGTGTGCTTTTCCTGATCAATGGCTATCTGGCGACCCGTGATTATGCTGGCGAAGGGATTGCTGAGAGCGTCCGGGAAGGCAGCAATCGACACCTGCGGCGGCGGACTGGTGAGGCAACCCGTCACGTTGGTTGCATTACAGGTGGAACCATCAAAAATTGTCACCTTCATAGTGAAGCGATTCACGACAAAGACGGTATTCGTATCGAACAGCACGCGGATCGCGACAGGCGAATCGCGGACCGGCACAATCGCTTTGGGGGAGCAGTCCGTCGTGTCGTGATTGTTGCAGTGCGTCGTGTCGATGATCGAGACAACGTCCTCGCCATCGCTTCCCAGGTATAGCGTCCGGTTCCTCGGATCAAAGAAAAGGGACTGGGGCTCCTGATCTGTGTTGAAGACAGGCCACGGCTGTCCGCAACCGGATGCGTCCGAACCCTGACAATGAATGCCATCGATAATCGACACCGTGTCGGATGCCCGGTTCGCGACGTAGATGGTATTGGTCGTTTCATCTATGGCCATGTCATTCGGCGTGGCGCCGACAGCGGTGATTGGCTGGGGCTGATTGCAGCTCGAATTCACCGCGGCATTGCAAGTCGCGCCGTTGATGATGGAGACGGTACCATCAAATCCGGCCACGTAGATGGAGTTGGTGGTCTTATTGACCGATAAGCGGAAAGGGAAGCTGCCGACGGGCGCGGTTTGCCACGTCCGATTGCACCCTGTCAGCTGATGCTGGTTACAAGCGGATGCGTCAATGACGGAAACCGTGTTGTCGCTCTGATTTGCGACATACAGGGTCTGAGTGTTTGGATTGATATCTAACCCGGATGGACCATTTCCCGTAGGCGTAGTGGGCGCGTTCTTGGTGCAGCCGTCAGTCCTGGTCGCGTTGCATTTAGAGCCATCGAGCACCCAGGCGAAGTTTGTGTCCTGGCTGGAAACATAGAGCGTTTGTGTGGCTGGATTGTAACCAAACGGTGCCGGATCGATTCCGGTTGCAAGGACAGGAGGTTTTTGGTTGCAGCCCGAGTGGTCCAGGGCGTTGCAAGTGGCTCCATTGACGACCGACATTGAGGTCGAGGAAAAGTTCTCCACATAGACCGTCTTCGTTTGGGGATCAAACACAGCCGCAAATCCGAAAGGCCCAACCTCCACTTGTGCGTAGTTCGTACATCCCGCCGTAGTCGACGCGTTACACACCGAAGTGTCGATGACGGCAAGGATGTTAGGAAATGCAGAGGGCATATACAATGTATGGGTGGCTTCGTCGACTGTGGCCGGAATAAACGGGAAGAAACCGACTGTGAAACTTTGGGAGGGAGGTGTGCCACACCCGCTTTGGTTGGTGCTATTGCAGGTACTGCTGTCGAGAATCTCTACCCGCTCGCTGAAATTAAGTACCTGCACGACAAAGACGCTGTGGTGGGCGCGCTCGACCACGGCTCCATCGCCGTGCGCCGCTGTTAGGATGGGACTGCTACAAGTCGGCGTGCTGCCGTTACAGGTCGATGTATCAAGGATGTAAATCGGACCTTCGTTGGCGTCGGGTACGTAGAGCGTGTGAGTTGTTTCATCCAAATCAAGGAAGGAGGGGAAACCAAAGGGGACACTGGCAGCGCCACCTTGCCACAGCGTGCTACCGGGAAACACAACTTGCTTGGGCGTTTGCGTGCAGCCTGACGTGTTACTTGCGTTACAGTTAGTAATGTCAATAACAGCAATCGAGTCACTGTTTCCTCCGGCAAGCGTGGCGAACAGTGTCCGATGAGCGGCATCGAGTATCAGGTCACTGGGGTTTGGCCCCGGACTGATGGTAGCAATCGGATTACACTGCAATGTGTGCCCCGCGCTGCAATTCCTCCCGTCAACAACCGAGATAGTGTTATCGAGCTGGTTCGCGATGTAAGCCGTGTTCGTCGCCTGGTCGACCATGATATGGACTGGCCAGCTACCCGTCGGTATCAGCGGCGCGACCCAAGGCAACTTGGGCGGTTTCATCGTCATGGCCGCGAACCCAGCCGCGGCAAAGAAAAGCAGGCCCGCCAGAGCAACGCGGGCACGTGGTAGTTGAAAGGAAGCTCTTCGGGACGCGACTGACCAGGCCGCATCCATTTGCTGACATTTTCGATTCGTTAGTTTCACTTTTTCCTCCCGTTCTTGTTCAATCGTCTTACTCATTCTCTACAGGAACGAAGAGTCGAAGTTCCCAAAGAACAGGAAAAATAGAGGCGAAGTTCCTAAAAATTTACATTGAGTGATGGAAACTGCTAAGGCTCAACCAAGCTCCAGCCAACCGGAAGGGTTGGGCCGTACGCCGCGCTGACGTAAACGTTGTTGTTCAGATACCATATCGCTGTTTGACGACTGGCTGGATTGTAAAGCAAGTAATCCGGACGCCCGTCACTGTTAAAGTCCGCCGTAGCCACTAATGCCCAGCCACTGGGAATAGTCGGCCCAAACGCGCCTCCGATCAGACTTCGACCTGAGAGATACCAGATCGCTGTTTGGTGATTACTGGAATTGAACAACAAATAATCTCTATGGCCGTTGCGATTAAAATCTGCTACCCCCACCACGTTCCAGTTGACCGGAAGAGTTGGCCCGAAGCCGCCGCTAACGTAAACGTTGTTGTTCAAATACCATATCGCTGTTTGATGATTCGTCGCATTGAACAGCACATAGTCCGGATAGCCATTACCGTTAAAGTCGCCTGTAGCCACCAATTCCCAGCCACCGGCAAGCGTTGGCCCATACGCGCTTGCGATGCGCGTTGGTCCCGACAAATACCAAATTGCCGTTCGATCGCTGGTGGGATTGAACAGCGTGTAGTCTGGATGGACGTCGCGATTGAAATCCGCCACACTGTCCAAGCCCCAGCCAGCTGAAATGCTTGGACCTAGCGCGCCACTCTGATAAATGTTGTTGTTGAGATACCAGATCGCTGTCTGGCGCGTGCCCGGATTGCGGAGCACATAGTCCGGGTGACCGTCGCCGTTAAAATCGCCGAGGACGGCTCGCGGCGAAGCCTCAGCTACGACTGTGGCACGCAGTCCGTCCACTGCAACGCCCTCGTGATTATCGCCAGCCGTGCGGACAATGGTTTTTACAGGCGTGCCAAACCGGTAACCGTGCCACGCCAGCGTGCCATCGCCCATGTATACGAAGCTATCGGTACCAATTACGTGTCCGGCGACATCCACGAAAGTTAAAATGCTCGGCGGATTGCCAAAGCAACCAACACCACTTCCCCAGTAAGCGCCGAAAGCAGAGACCGGCCGCGAAAAAGATATAGTTATCGGGCCAGTGGGACGATCCGAATCCATTAATATGGTGCCATCGCTGGGCCTAGCTCTAACGGTGCACATTTGAAACGTTGTGGCAGTTTCCATGTGATCACCCGAAATCGTAGCGATGCCGCCGAGGATAGAGGTTCCGCTGGGGATCCCGGTTACCCCGAAACGTTCCCATGTTTCGGAGTGGGTGCCGATAAATGGTGGCACCCGTGTTACCTGCTGAGCGTATGCCGGGCGACCCATTGCAAAGAACAACAGGGTGAGTGCACCGGCCAGGTAACGCGGTGCAACGTACATGCAGACTAGGAAGCGACTCCGCTTTTCTCCAAGGTCAAGCCGTCCGAACCAACCCGGCAGGTTTGAGTCGACGTGAAACGGATGCATTCCTGGGAGACATCCGCCCGCGGCGGCACGTCTTCTTCGAGATCCGCGATTGTTCATTCCCCGATCAAGCTCCAGCCAACTGGGAGGGTCGGACCGTACGCCGCGCTCACGTAAACGTTGTTGTTGAGATACCAGATCGCTGTCTGGCGAGTGGCTGGATTGTAAAGCAGATAATCCGGACGCCCGTCACTGTTAAAGTCAGCCGTAGCCACTAACGCCCACCCACTGGGAATGATCGGCCCATAAGCGCCTCCGACCAACGTTCGCCCTGATAAATACCAAATCGCTGTTTGGTGATTACTGGAATTGAACAACAAATAATCTCTATGGCCGTCGCGATTAAAATCTGCTACCCCCACCACGTTCCAGTTGACCGGAAGGGTTGGACCGAACCCGCCGCTAACGAAAACGTTGTTGTTCAGATACCAGATCGCTGTCTGGCGCGTGCTTGCATTGTAAAGCACATAGTCCGGGTAGCCATTACCGTTAAAATCGGCCGTAGCCACCAAATCCCAGCCACCGGGAAGCGTTGGCCCATATGCGCTTGCGATGCGCGTTGGCCCCGACATATACCAAATCGCTGTTCGATCGGTAGTAGGATTGAATAGTGCGTAATCTGGATGCACGTCACGATTGAAATCCGCCACACCATCCAGGACCCAGCCAACTGTGATGCTTGGACCTAAAGCGCCACCCTGATAAATGTTGTTGTTTAGATACCAGATCGCCGTTTGATGCGTGCTTGGCTTACGGAGCACATAATCCGGGTGGCCGTCGCCGTTAAAGTCAGCCACTGCTGCCCTGGCGCCAGTCACCAGGTCATAACCGATAACGTCGAGGTTGATGCCTTCCGGTGATGTAGCTGTGACGTCCGATGATTGACCTCGGCAACCAGAGGCATTCTGCACGTATGGATGCGCTTGCGGGCACGCGGTGCTCAACCAATCACCCAAATCCAAGCTCCGGTTCTGATTGAAATTGACTATGTTTGTAGAGCCGCCGTTGATGGAGAAATAGCGTGTGCCATTCGAGCTGATGTTTCTAACGCCGGCTGATGACCAACTGAAAAGGTCTTGCGCGCGGAGGTTAGAGACGTCTGCATGGGATCCAAAAGCGATGACCTCGTCTGTTTCATGCTCGGTGCCGTTTTGCGCGTCGAAGTTATTCGCACTGACAGGTCGGGTGAACTGAAATGGGAAGGAGGAATTAAGCGTGACGATCCCATCATATGGTCCGCCGTTCCCAACTGTACCGTTTGCGAACATTGCCGGTGGTGTGTCTAACCCGACCGCTCGGCCGTTTGCGCCCTTTGGCTTGATATTTGCGGACAGTGCGTTGCCCGGCAGACTCGAGTTCGCGAGAATATCGTTGTCGGTCGTTGCATCAGCCCTCAAGGCGTTAATGTAGATATCCCATGGGATGACATAAATTACGGAGTCACTTCGCGAGAGAGTTCCCTGGGGCAGTGGAGTGCCGTCTGGAGCAGTCGTTGAGTAGCGGTAACGAATCTCAATCGTGATCGGATCGCTAAAGAGCGATTCGTAAATCGAGATGGAACGGTTGATCATCGCCTCAATCGCCGCGGCGTTTTGGTTGTTAGTGATAGAACTGTCGAACGTTGCGTGAATGATCAGCCCGGCGGTAGCTGCCGTTGTAACACTCATTGCATCCGAGTAACGGCCCGGGCCGGTCGCATTGTAAGCGCGCACCCGATAGTAGTAAGTAGTACCGGGATTCAGACCAATCACGACTCGCCCCGTCACATTGCCCACGTCCACGTCGTGATAACCCTTCACGTAACTGCTAAACGAGTTATCTGTTGAAACATCCAACAGGTAGCCGATCGCGTCGCTCGCACTGTCCCAGGTCGCCATAAAGCTGGCGCGCGTCGGTGCCGGTATTTCAATTTCACCTTGTGCCGGCATTTCGGTGGCGCTCGGAAGCTCGGGCGCTGTTTGTGACTCGATCCGCGTTTCGTGCGTCGCGACGCCTGCCTGAAATGCAGGCGATCTGGCGGCGATGTTGGTTTGCCTGGGTGAACTGGTATTCCCGAACGCCGCGGCCAGCCCCCACCCTGCGCCACACGCAACAAGAACTAGTGCCCTAATTAGAAAACGCCGCCGCATTGCCGTCGCTATGGACGGCGCGAGTTTAGATTGATAATTCTTATCCTACAAGGCGAAACATCGTGTATCGCCGCAAGCTTTTCGAATCGAGCCGTGATTGCGTGCTGAGACTCGTCACATTTGTCCTCGCTGCTGGTAAAATTGGTAGCGCTGGATAATTGAGTCGACATACTTCCGCGTTCCGGGAAAGTCGATGTTCTGCAGGAACTGCTTTACCGGAATGCTACTGCCGCCGCTTCCGCCGCTCCATCGCTCGACACGACTGGCTCCCGCGTTGTATTCGGCGAGGGCAAAGGGGGTGGGATCCGACTGCGCCTCCCAGCGTTCAAAGGCGCGATGCAAATACCATGTGCCAGCCTCAAGATTCGTTTTGGGATCAAAAAGTCGCTCCACTTGAAAACTGTCGATTTTACTTTCATGAGCCCACTCGTTGGCGGCTTTTTCGCTCACCTGCATGAGTCCGCGCTCTCCGTGGCTGCCATGTTTTCCTGGATCGAAGCGGCTCTCACGCCACACGACTGCTTTCACGAGCATCGGATCAAGATGATGTTCGGCTGCGACGGCACGAATCAGGCGATCGTACTGATGAAACCGTGCCGGGCTCATCCATTCGTAAAATGTGTAGACTGAATCGCCTGATCGCACGGCGAGGTAAGCGAAACCCGCGGCCAGCGCGAGCATTACGCACAGAACCAGTTTGAGAAGGAATCGTATCACGTCGGCATCAAATCTCGTGCTCCTGCTCTCCCGAGCAATTAAATTAACGCGGTCTCCATGACGAAACCCAGTTACGTTCGCGTCATCATTGATCGGGCAATTCGCCGTGAGCTGGACTATGCCGTGCCCGAAGGCTTGATGAACCGAGTCGGAGTCGGCTCCCGCGTGCGCGTGCCGTTTCGAGAGAAATCCGCTCTTGCGACGGTGGTCGCTGTCACGGAGCAGAGCGAAGCGAAAGGCATCCGGCTGATCGAAGCGGTCGTGGGCGAAGCGCCGATCTTGAGCGAACAATTGCTCGAGCTAGGCAGATGGATCGGTGCCTACTATTGCTGCCCGATCGAAACAGTGATGCGCAGCTTGTTGCCGCAAGTCATCCGGCGCGCGGAAATCGGATGGAAAAAGCAATTGTTCGTCCAGCCCGGGCGCAAGATCGACAATGAAGCACTCGAGAAGTTGCGAAAACGCGCGCCCCGTCAGGCAGAACTTCTGGAGGCGATCCTGCGCTTGGAAGCGCCGATCCGCGCATCGCAACTTCTGCGGCAAACTTCTCTCGATAACCAGACGCTTCGGGCGCTGGTGAAACGCGGTCTGGTGGAGTTGCGCGAAGAGGCAATCGTGCGGGATCCACATGCTGACGAACAATTCATCGCGACGTCGAACCTGATTCTCAACCAGGAACAAACGCATGCCCTTAAAGAAATCGCATTAGCGCTCGATTCACCGGAAAAGGCGCGCCCGTTTTTGCTCCACGGCGTGACCGGTTCCGGCAAAACCGAAATTTATCTCCAGGCGATTCGTGCCGCGCTTGAGCGCGGACACACAGCGATTGTTCTCGTCCCTGAAATTTCGCTAACGCCGCAAACGGTTGAGCGTTTTAAAGGCCGCTTCGCCGACATGCAGGACGCGGTCGCCGTGTTGCACAGCCATTTATCCGAGGGCGAACGTCACGATGAATGGCACAAAATCCATTCTGGCCGCGCACGTATCGTAATCGGCGCGCGCAGCGCGGTCTTCGCACCGTTGAAAGACCTGGGACTCATCGTTGTCGATGAAGAACACGAGACGACATATAAACAGGAAGAAGCTCCCCGATATCACGCGCGTGACGTGGCGATCGTGCGCGCCAAGATTGAGAAATGCGTCGCGGTCCTGGGAAGCGCCACGCCATCACTCGAGAGCTATCACAATGCTGTAATTGGAAAATATCGGCTGGTTACACTTACACAGCGGATCGACGAAAAACAGATGCCACTTATGCGCATTGTCGATCTTCGCCAGGAGCGGCGGAAAGAGAAGGCGGCAACGATCTTGTCTGAAAAATTGCGCGCCGCGATTGGCGATCGTATGGAGAAGCGAGAGCAGACAATCTTGTTTTTGAATCGGCGCGGTTTCTCCACTTCACTCCTATGCAGTAACTGTGGCGAAGCTCGTAACTGCCCGAATTGCAGTGTCGCGCTCACATATCATCGGCATCCCGCAGTCCCTGGACGGTTGAGCTGTCACCTGTGTGGGCACACCGCCGCGGTGCCAAAGAAATGTCCAGCCTGCGGCAAAGACGCACTGATTTACGCAGGCTTCGGCACGGAGAAGGTCGAGGCAACCGTGTCACAAATTTTTCCGAAAGCTGCCGTGAGCCGAATGGATGCAGACTCAATGACGCGCAAGGAAGCGTATCGTGAAACTCTGAGGAATTTCCGCACAGGCAACATCGACATCCTCGTCGGCACACAAATGATTGCGAAGGGTCTCCATTTTCCGAATGTGACACTGGTCGGAATCATCAATGCAGATCTTGCACTGCATCTGCCGGATTTTCGCGCGGGGGAACGCACGTTTCAGCTTCTCACGCAGGTGGCCGGACGCGCCGGACGTGGAGAAACTTCCGGTGAAGTTTTTGTACAAACCTATACGCCGTTTAGTCCGTCGATCCAGTTTGCACGCCACCATGATTTTGCCGGCTATTTTCAACAGGAACTCGAATTTCGTGAGCGCTGCAATTTTCCGCCATTCAAACACGCGATCTTGATCACGGCACGTTCTGCGCACGAGGGGCGCGCGAAACTTTCCGCTGAAACGTTAAGACGCCGTTTGAAAGAAGCTCTCCCAGAAGAATTCATCTTGGGCGATGCAACGCCTGCGCCGCTGGAAAAATTACAGGGCCAATTCCGTTTTCATATTTTGATCCGTGGCGAAGCCATCATGCGTTTGAGCCGACTTGTCCGCGAAACGCTCGACAAGCTGCCATTCCCCGAAGACGTCACCGTGAATGTCGATGTGGATCCTTATCAGCTGCTATAATCCTCTGGAGACGCACGCGCCTTGCGTGCTGGCAATCGTGTTTCCGCGATCGTAAACCTTTATGTTCCGCGGCTCTGAGAACACGTCTTCTCCGGTGCACGGAATCAAGACATGCTTGCGGAAAACAGCTCGCCAAGTTCCACCCGTGCCCATTTGGCGAAACCCTGAGCGAAGAGTTTAGGATTGGCGGAATGCAATTTGAAACCTGGGATTAGGCATCGGTGCGCGCGGTTCGTCTTACCCAGCATTCGACGTTTGCGACGACGACGCGCAATCTCAGCAAAACGGCGGTTATAGGTTCGCATAAAACGAAAAATCGGGCCGATGCCTGTAGCCGAAAACGGCGGAACCAGCAGAGCGTTCTCTCCATACTTGAATATTCGGGATACTACGCCCAGATAGTAAAGGCAAAGATCGAAGATTAGGGCAGTGCTCATCAGGTCAAATTCGCCCATGTATTCGTACTTATCCTTGTAAACGGCCTCGAACCAGCAACGGTGAGATCTTGCCAAATCGCGATTGTGCCTCTCGACTAACGCACTCATCGCTTCGCCTCTTCGCTGCGCACCGATCAGCGCTGCTGCGCGCGATGTCGTAAATGAGATCCAATCCATGCCTGGACTGTAAAATGGATCCATGAACGCCGCTGCATCCCCGACCAGAACAAAGCCGTCCCCGGCAAAGGTGGTGCTGTAATAAGCGAGATTCTTCCGCCAGTGGACGTCTTCCTCGTCAAATTGCGCGTCAACCAGAATCTCTCGCGCGACCGGGTGCTTCATCAGGAAGGCCTTGAGCCGTTCGCCCAGTTTTCCGCCCTCCTGGGGCCAATCCACGAGCCTCTGGTCAAAAACCACCCCGACGCTCACGTCACCGCCTTTTAGCGGAATCCACCAACTCCACCAGCCGTCGCCGATCACATGGTTGGTGGCAGTGTTCCGTGTCGCGTAAACAGCGCGCGACCACGAGGGATACTTGTCTGCCAGCTCGCGACTGTCCCAATCCTTGACGCCTTTCCACCTCGACCACGCGGCTGCGGTTGGATGTTCGATGTTGGATTTCCACCAACCTTGCTTGCGGGCGAGAATTGCAGCCACTCCCGATGCGTCAACAATCCAACGCGAACGAACTGTTCTCGTGCCGTCGC